>ERZ1740059.19-NODE-19-length-85544-cov-6.683690_pt1 | contig 85544 bp, 85 predicted proteins | sample MGYA00581744_ERZ1740059 | MGnify/ENA primary metagenome ERZ1740059 (study PRJEB43018, sample SAMN04849738) | marine metagenome | isolation source: floating plastic debris | place: Pacific Ocean | collected 2008-08-28 | study: EMG produced TPA metagenomics assembly... | reverse complement strand
CGATATGCGCCGGCGTCACCAACGGGTTGGCCTGGATGTAGTTGTCCGCATGGCAGAGATAGTTCGGCATGAAGAACACGAACACGGCGAAGAAGATCATGAAGAGCACGATCGCGAAGAGATCCTTCACCGTGTAGAACGGGTTGAAGGGCACCGTATCCCGCTTGGTCTTCTCGGCGACGCGCCGAACTTCGACGCCTGTCGGGTTCGTATTGCCGACATGGTGCAGCGCCCAGATGTGCAGGATGACCAGACCGGCGATCGCGAACGGCAGCAGGTAGTGCAGCGAGAAGAAACGGTTCAGCGCTGCGTTGTCGATCGAGTAGCCGCCCTGCAGCCAGATCAGGATCGAGTCGCCGACGAACGGAATGACCGCGAAGAGGTTGGTGATCACCACCGCGCCCCAAAGCGACATCTGGCCCCACGGCAGAACGTAGCCCATGAACGCCGTCGCCATCATCAGCAGATAGATGAGCACGCCGATGATCCAGAGGATCTCGCGGGGCGCTTTGTAGGAGCCGTAGTAGAGTCCCCTGAAAATGTGAAGATAGACGGCGATGAAGAACATCGACGCGCCGTTTGAGTGTGCGTAGCGCAGCCACCAGCCAGAGTTCACGTCGCGCATGATGTGTTCAACGCTGGCAAACGCATAGTCGATATGTGGCGTGTAATGCATCGCGAGCACGATGCCCGTCACAATCTGCACTACCAGACAGACTGCAAGGATGCCGCCGAAGACATACGCATAGTTCAGGTTCTTCGGGGTGGGGAACGTCATCAAGTGATGAACGAGACCGCCCATCGGCAGGCGGCTCTCCAGCCAGTTGGCTGCTTCGCCCTTCGGCTCGTAATGGTCCTGAGGGATCTGGCCCATAGGTCGTCGCTCCTCTTAACCGAGTTTGATCGTTTCGTCGGCGATGAATGCCGACGTCGGGACGTGAAGGTTCTCTGGCGCGGGTCCTTTGCGGATCCGACCTGAACTGTCGTAATGCGAGCCGTGGCACGGGCAGTACCACCCGTTGAAATCACCAGCCCCGTCGCCGAGCGGCACACAGCCAAGATGCGTGCAGACGCCCATGACGACGAGCCACTCGTCAGAGCCGAGGACGCGGTTCTCGTCAGATGCCGGCGTTCCGCCGCTCAAGTTGTCGTTTCGCGCATCTCCGTCCGGCAGCACGTCGACGGACACAGCGCGCGCTTCGGCGATTTCCGCTTCAGTGCGTCTGCGAATGAACACCGGCTTTCCGCGCCACTGGACGGTCAGCTGCTGGCCTGGTTCGACCGCCGACACGTCGACTTCAATCGACGCCAATGCGAGCACTGAGGCGTCCGGGTTCATCTGGTTGACTAGCGGCCAGACCGCGCTGCCGGTCAGAACAGCGCCGGTTGCGGCGGTTGCGACATACAGAAAGTCGCGGCGTTCCGAGCTATCGACATGATGTGCATCCGTCATCGGATTCTCCCATGCTCCTTAATTTGTTGGCCGGCGCTTCTTCCGGCGTTTAGTAGTGCTGTCGCACGCAGAAATATTGCACGGCAAGGCGACGCCGAGTGACACGGCGTCGCACACAATTACGTTAGTCTCTAACCGCAACAAATGTTGGTCCGTCAATGCGACTTGCTGTCTTTCAACCTGATATCGCAGCGAATCTCGGCGCAATGGTTCGTCTTTGCGCCTGTCTCGACGTTCCGATGGATGTGATTGAACCCTGTGGCTTCGCGTTCTCGGTGAAGGCGCTGCGCCGCGCGGCGATGGATTATGGCGAGTTGGCCGACGTTACGCGCTGGGACGATTGGAACGCGTTCGAGGCGGCGCGTAGCGGGCGACTGGTGTTGCTGACAACGTCGGGGGCGGTGTCGCATGAGCTCTCAGTCTATCGGCCAGACGACGTGCTGCTTGTCGGCCGCGAGAGCGCAGGCGCGCCGCCGGAAGTCCATCAGGCGGCCGATCTTCGCGTGCGGATCGATATGGCGCCCGGCGCGCGATCGCTGAATGTCGGAATGGCCGCTGCGATCGTGTTGGCGGAAGCGCGGCGGCAACTTAAAGTTTGATACAAAATCTCGAGTAAAAGCCCAGGGTAATCCCGGCCTTAACTTCATTTTTTTCGATGTTGTGAACGCTTAATGACGATTGTAGGCGCTCTACGCTTAAGAGGTTTGCGATGTCGTCTGATCTTCAAGAAGCTGAATTCACGATTGGATGCTCGGATGTCCCTCCACTCAAGCCGCTTCCGCGACGAGAGGTCGATTTGTCGGCGGTGCGTTCCAAGATGCGGGCGGAGTGGACTGTGCGACAGACAACCGAGAGCGAGCCAAGCAAGACACGGAGCTGGGACGACGTTCCGGGCGTCACGGGCGCTCGCTCTCCGATTTTTATGATGATGGCCCTGGCGGCGGCGCTCGCCGCGTCTGACCCGATCGACGGCGGCCCGAGCAACCTCGCGGCGGCGTCCACGTCGACGGAGACGACCTTCGTCGTCTGATGGGCGTCTTACGTCTGCTCGTCGAACCCACTCCGCGCGTGAGAACGGGCCGGGGCGAGGACCGTGTGTCCGAAGTCTGATCCCTGACGCGGTCGGGCCGCGGACGCAATCGCGTCTAGCAAACCGTCTGCTGTCCTGGTTCTGAGGCTCGGAAACCGATTTGCCGCCGGTCAGATGAGGCCCCGCTTCTCACGTCTAATTGTCCCGATTTAGAGCGTCGGTTTGTCTCAGAACAATCCACCGCCCATTGCTCCCAAGCAGCGTTGCGTCAGTAGGAATCTGATTAAGTAATTGTTTTAAAACAATAAAAACGCGCATCGTCAACTTTTGCTCAGTCGCTTTGTTTACCTGATGTTACCGGTGTTTCTTTGCGGTTTGTCAGGGAATTACGGGGATTATCCCGCTATCTGCATGCGAGGGTAGTCGTGTCGAACCGATCAATCCATAGGACCGAGCCAAAAGCGCATCCCGAGGTGCCGCCCTTGGCCCCGCTTCCGACGCGCGAGTTCAATCTGATTGGGTTGAGATCGCGGCTGCGGAGAGAATGGGTGGAAACCGCGCAGCGCGCCGAAGAGGAGAGGTGGCGCGAAGCCTGCCGTTGGAACGCGGTGTGTGCAGCCCGTGGTCCTTGGTCGCCGAGGTTCGCCGTGATGACGTTTGCGGCTGTCATGGCGTTCATGAGCCCTGTTCAGGGACTGTCGCAGACTCAGCAGTCTGCAACCGGCTGCTCGACGCAGAGATCGCTCGTCGTTCACTCCGCCGCGAGTTGAGGATCCGCCCCGATGAACCCGCCGGACTGGCGGCTCCACAGGCGCGCGTAGACGCCGTTCTGGGCAAGAAGGACGTCATGGCCGCCCTGCTCGACGATCCGTCCTTGATCCATGACGACAATCCGATCCATCTGCGCGATCGTCGACAGGCGGTGCGCGATCGCAAGAACCGTCTTGCCGCGCATAAGGTGCTCCAGCGTCTCCAGGATCGCTGCTTCGACTTCGGAGTCGAGCGCCGACGTCGCTTCATCGAGCACGAGGATCGGCGCATCTTTCAACATGACCCTGGCAAGCGCGATGCGTTGTCGTTGCCCGCCTGAAAGCTTCACGCCGCGCTCGCCCAGATGCGCATCGTACCCGGCGCGGCCCCGGAAATCCTTCAGATCGCCGATGAACTCATGCGCCCTTGCGCGTTCTGCGGCTTTGATCACTTCCTCTGGCGTGGCGTTCGGTCTGCCATAGCGGATGTTCTCGAGCGCCGAGCGGTTGAACATCGCTGTTTCCTGAGTGATCACCCCGATCTGCCGCCGCAGACTGTCCTGGGTGAGCGTTCGCACGTCATGGCCATCGAGGGTCACCGCGCCGCCTTCAACGTCGTAGAGCCGCAAGAGCAGTGACACGAGTGTGGATTTGCCGGCGCCCGACGGCCCGACGAGCCCGACTTTCTCTCCCGGCGAAATCTCCAGGCTCAGATCGTCGATGATTCCGCTGTCGCGACCATAGTGGAAGTTGACGTTGTCGAACCTGATCTGGCCGCTTGCGCTGTCGACATCGACCGCATCGGGCGCGTCGGAGATCTTGAGTTTTGGCGTCAACGTGCGGATCGCGTCTTCGAGAACGCCAATCTCGGAAAAGATGCTGAGCATTGTGAAGGCGATCCAGCCCGCCAGGCCGGTCGCCCGGAACGCAAACATCGCCGCCGCCGCGACCGCGCCCATCCCGACGCCGGATCCGGAGCTCCACATCTCGAACGCCAGCCAGGTGACAGAGACCATCAACGCGGCGTTCAGGAGATTCAGGCCGGCTCGAAGGCGCGTGATCTCTGCGCCGACGCGGAAGGACGCAGAGCGATAGGCCTTGAGCGACGACTTGGCGGCGGCTTCCTCGCGCGCCGCGTGGGCGAAGAGCTTCACCGTCGCGATATTGGAGAAGCTGTCGACGAGTTGACCGGTGACGCCGGCGCGCACGTCGGCTCGGTTCCGCGCAGCGTCTCGGATCCGTGGGAGGCAGTATCTCAGCAGCACGGCATAGGCGACGATCCAAAGAACCGAGGGGATTGCAAGCCGCCAGTCGACGGCCGCCATCGCCAGCGTCATTCCGACAACAAACGCGAGGAGCATGCCGACCGCATTCAACGTGTCCGTCACGATGGTGTAGAGCGCAGCGCCGGCCTGCATCTCCTTCTGCGCGAGGCGACCGGCGAAGTCGTCCTGAAAGAAGCCGAGGCTTTGTCGCAGCGAATGGCGATGCAGTCGCCAGATCGTCGTCTGCGGCAAGCCAGGGTTCAGGCCCAGACTCATCAAAGCGCCCTGCAGCGTGACGATGATTGGTCGTGCGACGCCGGCCAGGATCAGCAACGCGAGCATCAGGCTCCAATGGTCTGCAAAGAACGCCTCCGGTCCCGCGGCGGCGCGGTCGACCAGGGCGCCGATCAGTTGAATGATGCCGACTTCGATCGCGCCGACGCTCAGGCTCAGGCCGGCGAAAACGAACAGAGCGCCGCGCAGTGGTTTGAGCGTCCACCGCGCAAAAGCGACCGGCCGCCGCGGAGGCGCTTCGTCGCCATAATCGGCGAACGGATCGTAAAGCCGCTCGATCCGTCGAATGATCGCGGAAAACATCCCAAACCTTTCACAGGCGCATTACTGCGCGCCAAGCACTTACTGCACGCCAAGCACTTACTCTGCGGCGAGTTCTGCGTCCCCGCCGATGAAGCCGCCGGACTGCCGCGTCCAGAGCCGGGCGTAGACGCCGCCCGCTTCCAGCAACTCTTGATGCGAGCCCTGTTCGATGATGCGTCCTTCATCCAGGACGACAATGCGGTCCATCTGGGCGATCGTCGACAACCGGTGCGCGATGGCGATGACTGTGCGTTTCTCCATCAGCGTGTCCATCGCTTCCAGGATCGCGGCCTCCACTTCGGAGTCGAGCGCGGAGGTCGCCTCGTCCAGCACGAGGATCGGCGCGTTCTTCAGAACGACGCGCGCCAACGCGATCCGCTGACGTTGCCCGCCAGACAGCTTGACGCCCCGCTCGCCGACCTGCGCGTCATAGCCCTGGCGGCCGTCCTTGTCTTCAAGGTCGACGATGAACTCATCCGCGGCGACTTTCTTCGCCGCCTCGACCGCCGCCTCGACCGCCGCCTCGCGGCTGGCCTCAGGGGCGCCGTAGAGAATGTTGTCGAGCACCGAGCGGTGCAGCAGCGAAGTGTCTTGCGTGACCATGCCAATGACGCTGCGCAGGCTGTCCTGGGTAACCTGGCTGATATCCTGGCCGTCGATCAGCACACGTCCGCCTTCAGGGTCGAAGAACCGCAAGAGCGTGTTGACCAGCGTCGACTTCCCGGCGCCGGAGCGTCCGACCAGACCGACGCGCTCGCCCGGCGCGATGGACAGCGTCACGCGCTCCAGACCGCCTTTGCGGGCGCGTGTCTCGGTCTCGTCCTGAACGCCGGCCCCGCGCCCGTAATGGTGAGAGACGTCTTCGAACACGATCCCGCCAGCTGGGACTTCGAGGGTCTTGGCGCCGTCGACGTCTTGCAGGCGATGGGGCTGCGAGACGGTCTCCATCCCTTCCATCACCGTACCGATGTTCTGAAACAGCATCGACAGCGTCCACATGATCCAGTCGACCATGCCGATCAGACGCATCACCAACGCGGTCGCCGCGGCGACGACGCCGACGCTGACGGCGCCGACGCTCCACAACCAGACGCCGTAACCGACCACGCCGCCGATCAGGACCACGCTCAGAAAGCTCATCAGAATGGTGAGCATCGTGAACAGACGGGTTTGCCGCGCGAAGGTCCAACGGAAGTCCTCCATCGCCTCGCGGGCGTACAGCTCTTCCCGAGCCGCATGCGCGAAGAGTTTCACGGTCTGGATGTTGGTGTAGCTGTCGACGATCCGCCCAGCGAGCCGAGAGCGCGCCTCGGCCACGTCTTTGCCGACGACGGTCACGCGCGGCACGAACCAGATGGCGATCGCGATAAACAGCGCGAACCATATTCCCAACGGGATGAGCAACCTCAGGTCGATCCCGCCCAGAATAATCGCGGAGCCCAGAAGGAAAACAAAGGCGTACCAGATCGTGTCCATGATCTGGAACACGCTGTCATTGAGCGCGGGCGCCAGCTGGATCTGCTTGTTGGCGATCCGTCCGGCGAAGTCGTCGCTGTAAAACCCGACGCTCTGCCGCAGCATATGCCGATGCGTCCGCCAGCGGATCAGCGCCCCGGCGGTCGGAAAGAAGCCCTGGCTCATGACCAGGGAGTCGATGATGATCGCGATCGGCCGGATCACCAGCGCGACCGCGATCATGACCAGCACCGCATCGCCGTGCTCGTCCCAGAACGTCTCTGGCGTCGACTGCGTCAGCAGGTCGACCAGTTCGCCCGCGTAGCTGATCAAGAGCGCTTCGGTTCCGGCGATGACAAAGCCAAGCACGAGCGAGATCGCGATCAACTTGCGAAATGGATAGAGGAAGTGCTGGTAGAAGCGCCCGAGCGTGGACGGCGGGGGCGAACGATCATCATAGGACTGGTATGGATCCACCAGCCTTTCGAAAAACGCGTACATGAGAATTCTCCGACCGCTCTTTTCAGCGGCTCATTGGCATGTGAAGTAGGGTGTCAACCGGCCCGTCCACAGAGGCCGTCGCGAAAACTTTGCATTGCCGGTCGTTTGCGCACGGGAAGACGACCGCGAAAAAGGGTGAGAATGATCGATGAGCGAAGCTGCAACAGCGGACGGCGTGGAAGAGCGTAAGTCGCGCGCAAGCAAATGGTTCTGGGAGTTGCGAGACCAGATTTGCGCGGCGTTCGAACGGCTCGAAGACCAACTTGAAACAGGACCGCACGCCGATATGCCGCCTGGGCGTTTCGAACGGAAAATCACGAAACGCGCGTCGGACGACGGCTCGGACGCCGGCGGCGGCGAGATGAGCGTCATGCGCGGCCGCGTTTTCGAAAAGGTCGGCGTCAACGTCTCGACCGTTTACGGCATGCTCGGAGAACGGGCGCAGGCGGCGATGGCCGCTCGCAAGGATATCCCAGGCATCAAAGACGATCCGCGCTTCTGGGCGTCGGGGATCTCGCTGGTCGCGCATATGCGCAATCCGCGCGTGCACGCCGTGCACATGAACACCCGGCACTTCTGGACGCCGAGCGCCGGTTGGTTTGGCGGCGGCTCGGACATCAACCCGACGATTGCGATGGACACGCCGATCGTCGGCGAGGACGTCGCCTACTTCCACGGCGTTCTGGAAGCCGCCTGCGGCAAGCACTCGCCGGACTACTATCCCCGCTTCAAGAAATGGGCGGACGAGTACTTCATGATCAAGCACTGGAAAGAGCCGCGCGGCGCCGGGGGGATCTTCTATGACGATCTCGACACCCGCGACTGGGAGGCTGATTTCGCCTTCACCCAGGATGTCGGTCGGGCCTTCCTCGAGTCCTACGTTCCTCTGGTCGAGAAACGGATGCATGAGCCCTGGACCGACGCCGAACGCGAACACACTCTGGTGCGCCGCGGGCGATATGCGGAGTTCAACCTGGTCTATGATCGGGGAACGCATTTCGGGCTGGCGACGGGTCACAACCCAGAGGCGGTTCTGATGTCCCTGCCGCCGGAAGCCAAGTGGCCGTAGCGCAAGGGAATGCGGCGCACATTCGCTCACGCTTGCGAGAGGCGGGCTCGTCAGAGCGCTTCATTCCAAGCACTGTGCGCCGATGCGCATCTTTCTGACGATCTTGTTCATGGCGCTGACGACGCCTGTGGCCGCCGCCTCGCCGCTCGCTCCGGAAACGGCCCCGCGCCCGACCGCCTCGCCATGCGCGGAGTGGAAAAGCTGCCGCGTGGGCGACCGCTCGTACCGCTACCGCTTGCCGAAGAGTTGGGACGGCGGCTCGGCCCTTCCGGTCCTGATCCATTTTCATGGAGCGGATCGCAACGGGCTGCATGTTTTGCGCAATCGCCAAGTGAACAGCGGGCCGCTTGATCTCGGGGTCGTTCTGGTCGGCGCCGACGGACGAAAGATCGGTCGGGGCAAGGTGACGGGCCGCGACTGGAGCTGGCGGGCGGATGATCTCGAGGACGTGCGCTTCACGGACGCGATTGTCGAGGATCTCGCCCAACGCCTGCCCATCGATCGCAGTCGCATCTACCTGTCCGGGTATTCGAACGGCGGCGGTCTCGTATACCGGATCGCGTGCGAGCGAGGGCCGAAATACGCAGCCTATCTGCCGATCGCCGGCCGTCCGCTCGAGATGCCGCCGGAGACGTGCAAAGCCGGACCGGCGCAGATCTTCGCCGTGCACGGAACAACGGATGCGGTCTTCAAGTTTCCAGCGGCGTGGCGCCGCGGCGAGGTTCTGCCGTCGTGGCGGCGCCTGTCGAGCTGCGCTGCAAAGCCGGATCAAACCGAGACCTGGTACGTATACACCTGCCGGCATTGGAGCTCCTGCGCCAAGGGCGGCGGCGCCAGCCTGTGTCAGCATCGCTTTGGCCATATTTTGCCGAAGACTTTCCTTCCTTATGCGTTGAAGCGCCTGTTGATGAAGACGGCGAGCTGACAGGGAACGGAAATGACCGACCGCATCGCCATTTTGGGCTGGGGCTCTCTGCTGTGGGACCTTGATAACCTGGAGCCGCATGTGATCGGGGATTGGGCGCGCGCCGCCGGGCCGCGCGTGCCGCTCGAGTTCTGCCGGATTTCGCCAAAGCGGAAGATGGGGCTGACGGTGGTGATCGACGCCGATCATGGGGCCGACTGCCCGGTTTCGCTCATTGTCAGCAACCGAGCCGACATCGAAGCCGCGGCGCAGGACCTGGCCGCGCGAGAGCGCGCCGCCTTGTCCCGGATCGGGTTTGTCGAGCGTGACGCCGGTCGTGGCCGCGCGGCGGATCAGACCGTGATCGATCGGGTCGGACGTTGGTGCGCCGAGGCAGGCTGGGCCGGCGCGGTCTGGACGGACCTGCCCGGCAACTTTGTCGAGCACACGGGGCAGTCGTTCGCGCTCAAGACGGCCGTGTCGTATCTGCAGACCCTTCAGGGCGAGAGCCTCGAGGAAGCGCATCGCTACATCGAGAGCGCCCCGACTGAGACCGACACGCCTCTGCGTCGACGTCTGGCGTCGGATGCTTGGTGGATTGGATTGAGGACAGCGCCCGGCGCCGCCTCCCATCCCGGTTAGCGCGCGCCCGGATCCGCCGTCGACGCGGCCCGCCCCGACGGCGCCGGGCTCAGCTCAGATCTCCCGCCGAGCGCCCAGGGCCGCGCTGATCGTGCCGTCGTCGAGATAGTCGAGTTCGCCCCCGACCGGGACGCCTTTGGCCAGAGAGGTCACCCGAACATCCGCGCCTGACAACGCCTCCGCGATCACATGCGCCGTCGTCTGACCATCCACCGTCGCGTTCAGCGCAAGCACGACCTCGGTGACCTCCGGCGCGCGCGCGCGCTCGACCAGGAACGGAATCCGCAACTCCTCCGGCCCGACGCCGTCGAGCGCCGACAGAACGCCGCCGAGAACATGGTAACGCCCGCGAAACGCGCCGGCGCGCTCCATCGCCCAGAGATCGCCAACCTCTTCAACAACGCAAAGGGTGCTCGGATCACGGTCGGGATCCGCGCAAACGTTGCAGATCTCGCCGATGTCGACATTGCCGCAGATGGCGCACGGGCGCGCTTTCTCGGCGACCTCCGCGAGCGCCGTCGCCAAAGGTTGAAGCAACTGCTCCCGGCGTCGCGCCAGATGCAAGACCGCGCGCCGGGCGGACCTTGGCCCGAGCCCGGGCAGCTTGCCCAGCAGACGGATCAACTCTTCGATTTCCGGCGCGGTTTGGCTCATTCGACTCAGACGCGTCAGGCTCCGGGGAAACCCATCCCCGGCGGGATCGGCAATCCGGCGGTCAGTTCTTTCATTTCTTCGGCTGCGCGCTCTTTAGCTTTCTCCTGGGCGTCGTTGACGGCGGCGACAATCAGATCTTCGAGGACTTCCTTGTCTTCGGGTTTCATCATCGAGGGATCGAGCGCAATGCCGCGGAGCGCGCCCTTGGCTGTGCAGGTGGCCGTCACCATGCCCGCGCCTGCGGATCCTTCGACCTCGATCGCCTCCAGACGCTCCTGCATCTCGGCCATCTTGGCCTGCATCTCCTGCGCCTGCTTCATGATCTTGCCCATGTCGCCAAGCGCGCCCAAACCCTTCAGCATGTCAATTCCTCTCTCAGTCGCGCGGCGCTTAGTAGCCGTCGCGGTCGTCCCATTCGTCAACAATTAGCGGAAGATCCTCGTCGTCGTCATCCTCTGGCGCGGCGGCGTCGCCGTCCGCGGTGTGCGCCGTGAGGTCGCGGACGTCGCCGATCTGAGCGCCGGGAAACGTCTCCAGGGCCGACAGGATCAACGGATGATCAAGCGCCCGGGCCCGGAGCGAATTCTGAGCCGTCGCTTTGGTCTCGGCGATGGTCGGCGTCTCGTGATGATCGGCCACCGAAACCAACCAGCGCGCCCCGGAGTATTCGCTCAGCGCTTTGCCCAGTTTGGCCGCAAGATCCTTCGGCGCGTCGGCGGTGGGCGTGAACTCGAAGAAGCCCTGTCGGATGACGCCGGGACGCACATACCGCTCGACCTCGATTTCGAGAAGTTTGTCGCGACGAGATCGCAAGATGGCGATCAGCTCCTCGAAGTTGATCGTTTCCGCTTGGCTCACAGGCTCCGCGAGCGTTTCACTTTTCAGCTCGGAATGGGCGCGCGCCGTCGGCTGCAATTGCGGCTCCGGCGCTCCGCCCGCGACGGCCTTCAACTGCGCGCGCGGCGCGTCGTCGCCGCCTTGGGAGCGCCCGCCATGCCCGGGCGCGACCGCGTGTGGCGCTTCGCTGGGCGAGAGACCGGCGCCGTTGCCGCCTGACGCGCCGGTCGGGGTTTGACCTGCCTGCGAAAGCCTGCGCACCAGTTCTTCAGGCGACGGCAGTTCAGCCACATGCGTCAGCCGAATGATCGCCATCTCCGCCGCGGCGAGGGCCGAGGGCGCGCGGCTCGTTTCCTCAATGGCTTTGAGCAGCATTTGCCAAGCGCGGCTGAGGCTTCGCATCGGCAGGGTCGCCGACAGCTCCCGCGCCCGGTCGCGCTGGGTCGGCGGAAGGGTTGGGTCGTCGGCCCGCGCCGGTTCCACTTTGATCATCGAGACCAAATGGGTCGCTTCGGCCAGTTCGCGCAGCAACGACAGCGGGTCTCCGCCCTCGACATACAGTGTCCGCAACGTTGTCAGCGCCTCGGAAGTCCGCCCCCGCATCACGTGTTCGAACAGATCCAGGATGCGGCCGTGTTCCGAAAGCCCGAGCATGTCCCTTGCGGTGGCGTCGTCCACCTGGCCCGCGCCGTGGCTGATGGCTTGATCGAGCAGGGAAAGCGAGTCCCGCACCGAGCCTTCTGACGCTCTCGCGATCAGGTTCAGCGCCTCGATCGAGACGTTGACGCCTTCGTTGTCGCAGATCCCTTTGAGATGCGCCGTGAGTTGCTCGGCTTCGACCCGTCGCAGGTCGAAACGCATGCAGCGCGAGAGCACTGTCACTGGGACTTTATGAATGTCGGTGGTGGCGAGGATGAACTTTACGTGCGCCGGCGGTTCTTCAAGCGTCTTCAGAAGGCCGTTGAAAGCAGCCTTCGAGAGCATGTGCACTTCGTCGATGATGTAGACCTTGTAGCGCCCCTGCGCCGCGCGATAACGCACCGACTCGGTGATCTCGCGGATATCGTCGATCCCTGTGCGAGACGCGGCGTCCATCTCAAGAACGTCGACATGCCGGCTTTCCGCAATCGCGACGCAGTTTTCGCACACGCCGCAGGGCTTGATGGTGGGTCGATCCGACGCTGTGCAGTTCAGTCCTTTGGCGATGATCCGAGCGGTTGTGGTCTTCCCGACGCCGCGAACCCCGGTCAACATGAACGCGTGGGCGATGCGGTCGCGTTCAAAAGCGTTGCGCAGGACGGTGACAAGCGCTTCCTGACCAATCAGCGCGTCAAAGTCCTGAGGGCGGTACTTTCGCGCTAAGACCGTGTAGGGCGCGTTTTCTGCGTTGGGGGAAACAGGATCGCCGTCGTTCATTTTGGTCCGCGCGGCCAAGGATAAGGTGAGAGGCTGACACGACCCGAACCGGGATCGTTACGGCTGCTTCCTTCCGGACCTGACCGGGTTGGCGAAGGGCCCGCCCGCACCAACCTCTCAAGGCCCATATAGGCGCGGGTGCGGGCTCAAGGCAAGAGACGCCAACGCACAGGCGCCGAAGATTGAATCCTCGAGATCGGAGGTTCCGCCCGAGGTGGAACAGCCCGGCATTGCGCCGGTCGCACGAATCCGACAGGGTCGCGCGACTGGCAACCACGTCGACGGCTTGTATGACTTTTCCGCTGCATGTGCCCTTAACTGGCTCCGGTCTGGACCGAGCAGCCGAACTGCGGACGCAGGCGAAGACGCTGGACAAGTTGTTGCGCGCTCCTCAAGCGCGGCTCTTGGCGATGGCCGGCGGTAAGTTTCCCATCGATCTTGCGGGCGCGCCCCGCGTCGACTGGTCTCCGATGTCGGAGGCGATCCTGGCTGCGGCGACCGACAAGCCGGTGTTTCTTGGCCTTGACGACGGCGCGCCACGCTTCGCGATCGAGTTGAAGCCGGTTGAGGATCCGCGCGAGCTCGGCTTCTTCTCGGAAAGCGTAAAGTTCATCGATCTTCGCTCCATCGCTCCAGACCTTCAGGGGGGCGAGGCCACCGTTCTGACGGAAGCGAAATCGCTGTTGGACTGGCACAGCAGCCACCGCATCTGCTCGCGCTGCGGCGCCCCGTCCGATATGGCGGATGGCGGTTGGCGGCGCGATTGTCCGAGCTGTGGAGCCAAGCATTTCCCGCGCACCGACCCTGTCACAATCATGCTGCTGACCCGTCGGCATCCGGAAATGGGGGACCGCGTGGTGATGGGCCGCAAACATGGCTGGCCAGAAGGTTTGTTCTCGTTGCTCGCAGGATATGTCGAACCGGGCGAGACGATCGAAGACGCGGCCCGTCGGGAGAGTTTCGAGGAAGCCGGCGTCCGCGTCGGCGAGGTGCGATACCTAGCGTCTCAACCCTGGCCGTTTCCCTCGACGCTGATGATCGGCGTCTACGCCGAGGGACTCAGCGACGAGCTCGTCCGCGAAGAGGAAGAGCTTGAAGAGATCGACTGGTTCACCAAGGCCGAGATCCTCGCAGCGCTGGCGGGGGAACATCCGCGCCTGATGGCGCCAAGAAAGGATGCGATTGCGCGCATCCTTGTCGAAGCCTGGGCGACGGATCAACTCGAGCTCTGAAACCTAGTCGCGATCTTTGGCCGCCGGATAGACGCCGAGCACCTTCATGTAGCTTGTGAAGAATTGCAGCTCTTCGAGCGCGCGCTGGACCTTCGGCTCGTCCGGATGACCTTCGATATCTGCGTAGAACTGCGTCGCTGTGAATTTGCCGTCGAGCATGTAGCTCTCCAGTTTGACCATGTTCACGCCATTCGTCGCGAAACCACCCATCGCCTTGTAAAGCGCCGCTGGAATGTTCCGCACTCTGAAAACGAAAGTTGTGATCGACTTGCTCTCCAGCCGGTCTGCCTCGATCTTCTGGCGCGACGCGGTCAGAAACCGGGTGGTGTTGTGGTCCGCATCCTCGATGTCGGCTCCGAGTTTCTCCAGGCCGTAGATTTCGCCTGCGAGGGTCGACGCGATCGCCGCCCGCGTCGGATCGTCAGCATCCGCGATCTCCTTGGCGGATCCTGCGGTGTCCGCGCCGATCACCGGGCTGATCTGATGCTGTTTGAGGAACTTGCGGCATTGCCCCAGGGCGACCATGTGGCTTTGAGCCGTCTTGATGCTCGACAGCGTCGCTCCCTTTGGCGCGAGCAACTGCATCCGAACGCGGACGAAGTGCTCGCCGATGATGTAGAGACCGCTCTCGGGCAGCAGGTGGTGAACGTCCGCCACCCGGCCGTACAGCGAGTTCTCGACCGGCAGCATCGCCAGCTTTGCTTCGCCAGAGGTCACGGCCCCGATCGCGGATTCGAATGTGGCGCAAGGCATCGCCTCCATATCGGGATACGCCTCCCGGCAGGCCTGATGCGAGAAGGCGCCGGGTTCTCCTTGGAATGCGATGCGTTCGGTCATGTTAACTCTGCATTTACGGTCTTGGAGGCCAAAACAGGCCCATGTGCGACGAGATATCCCCGTTCGAGGGGCGAATTCAGCGCTTATATGGATTGAAGAGCACCGCGGGAAGCCGATAGAGAAGAGCCGAGTTGTTTTGACCATGGCTCCGGCGGTCGCCGCCTATCGCGTGAGGATGCAGATGGACGCTTTTGAATTCAACAAGATCGTAGGGGCCACCACTGGCGCTCTGATGATTTTCCTGGTGATCACCTTCGGCACCGAGATGTATTTCGATAAGAAAAAGCACGCCGGGCACGGAGATGGCGATCATAGCGCTTTGGCGTACTCGATCGAAATCGAGGAAGAGGAAGAAGTCGCCGAAGCGGACGCGGAGCCGGAGATCTCGTTGGCGGCGTTGCTCGCGTCCGCGGATATCGGGAAAGGCGAAAAAGTCTTCAACAAGTGCAAGGCCTGCCACAACGCCGAGCAGGGCGGCGGCAACAAGACCGGCCCCGCGCTGTGGGCTGTGATGGGTCGCGACATCGGCGTCGCGGACGGCTTTAACTACTCTGGTTCGCTGCCGTCCGATCAGGGCGCCTGGACCTGGGAGAACATGAACGCATTTCTCACCAAGCCGTCCGATTGGGCCCCGGGCACTTCGATGGCTTTCGGCGGTCTTCGGAAGGCAGAGGATCGCGCCAACCTGATGGCGTGGATGAATTCGATGTCGGATGCGCCATTGCCCGCGCCAGCCGAGTAATCGGCGCGCCGGCGTTTCGATCACAAATCTTTCAAGAGCCGTGCGTCTTTCGCGCGGCTCTTTGCGTTTGAGCGTCTTGAAGCCGCATGCCGTGCGCTCTACCCCTTTAAAGAGCTGGTCTGCGCCGTCCGCGCGCCGCAATTAGAGGCGCTAATCGGCGCATCACCGTGATCAGGAGACGGATTCTATGGTTCTAAGCCGCCGCGACGCTTTGAGACTGGGGTTGATCGGAACGGGGTTGGGTCTGTCGCCTTTCGGCTTGAACGCGGTGGGTGGACGCCCCGCGCTTGCGGAATGGAGCGGCGGAGGCGCCCGTTCGCACGGCGAGTCCCTGCTCGGCTCCATGAACTACGGCCCCGAGTACACGCAGTTTGACTATGCAAACGCCGCCGCGCCGAAAGGCGGGGTCGCGAAACTCTATGGCGGCGGCAAGTTCGACACGCTGAACCCGTTCAACGCGAAAGGCGATGCGCCTGTCGGAGCGACGCTGCCGATCGAGACGCTGATGGTCTCTCCGCTTGATGAGGGATCGACGCATTATGGTCTGCTGGCCGAGTGGATGGAATGGCCCAAAGACTATTCGTGGGCTGCGTTCAAGCTGCGGCCGGAGGCGCGTTTTCACGACGGCTCGCCTGTGACGGTCGCGGATGTTCAGGCGAGCTTTCAGATCCTCGTCGACAAAGGCGCGCCGTTCTTCCGCTTCTACTATCAGAACGTCTCGGAAGTCGTGGACGAAGGCGATGGCATCGTGCGCTTCAAGCTGGACACGACCGGCAACCGAGAGCTGCCTCATATTCTCGGGCAGCTCTACATCATGCCGGCCAAAGCTTGGGAGAGCCGACCTTTCGACGAAACGACCTTGGAGCCGATTCCGGGGTCAGGACCTTACCGCACGGTCGAAGTCGACGTCGGCAAACGGGTCGTCTTCGAGCGCGTCGAGGATTACTGGGGCAAGGATCTGCCTCCCAATATCGGCGCGCACAATTTCGATCGGCTGAGTTTTGAGGCGTTTCTGGACCGCGACATCGCGTTCGAGGCGTTCAAGAAAGGCGAGATCGACTACTGGGTCGAGAACAGCGCGTCTCGCTGGGCGGAGCGCTATGACTTTCCCGCCGCGCGACAGGGCAAGGTCGTCAAGCGAGAGCCGGTTCTGCAAGGGCCGCAGCCGATTCAGGGTTTCGCGTTCAACTTGCGCCTGCCGAAGTTTCAAAACCGCCTCGTGCGCGAGGCGATCGCGGCCGCGTTCGATTTCGAGCGAACCAATCGCCAAGTCTATTTCGGGCAATACGCTCGGCCTTACAGTTATTTTCAGGGCACGCCGGCGCTGATGGCGACTGACCTGCCGGCCGAAGGCGAGTTGGCGTTGCTCGAACCCTTTCGCGATCAGTTGCCGCCGAAGCTCTTCACAGAGCCGTTCAAGAACGTGGAGACCGACGGTTCAGGACGAGACCGCGCGCCGTTGCGCTTCGCCAGCCAGCTGCTCGACGAAGCGGGTTGGACGATTGAGGACAAGGTGCGAAAGAACGCAGATGGCGAGACGCTCACCGTCGAGTTTCTCAGCGCCCAGGCGCAGCAGGACAAGGTGTTCGCTCCCTATGCGCAGCGACTGCGTCGGTTGGGGATCGACGCGCAATACCGCTTGATCGATCAGGCGCAGTTCATCAATCGCGTCCGCAGCTACGATTTCGATATGATCATTGATGGTTGGTCGAACTCGGAGAGCCCCGGGAATGAGCAGCGCGAGTTCTGGGGCGCGGCCTCGGCCGACGCTCCCGGAGGGCGCAATACCCCAGGCGTGAAGAACCCTGTAGTGGACGCGCTGATTGAAAAGATCATCTTTGCCGAAAATCGCGAGGCTCTGGAGACGGCGAGCCGGGCGCTCGACCGCGTGCTCCTGTGGGAGCACTACTCGGTCATGCAGCTGTACACGCCGTACGAGCGGATCGCGCATTGGAACAAGTTCGGCGCGCCCGACCCATTGCCGGCCCGGAGAATTGGGTTTCCGACCGTTTGGTGGTGGGACGCTGACAAAGCGGCGGAGATCTGATCATGGCGATGCGTTGGGTTTTGGCGCTGGCGTGCGCGGCCAGCCTCGCGAGTGTATCGGCCTCGGCGAACGACGTGACCGTCTCGCACGGGATTTCGGCGTTCGGCCAGCTGAAGTACTCGGCTGACTTCACCCATTTCGACTATGTGAACCCGGATGCGCCAAAGGGCGGCGAGATCTCCGTGCGGCCGACGATCGCGACGCGTACGTTCGACAGCTTCAATCCGTTCATCTTCAAGGGCGACGCCGCTGACGGATACTTGCTGACCTTCGATACGCTGATGGCGCGCGCGTATGACGAACCGGACGCGCTTTACGGGCTGTTGGCGGAGAGCGTCGAATATCCCGCCGACCGGTCGTATGTGATCTTCAACTTGCGCGAACAGGCGCGGTTCTCCGATGGCTCGCCGGTCACGGCGGATGACGTGGCGTGGTCGATCCTGACCATGCGCGACCGCGCGAACCCACGCTTTCGATTGCCGCTCAAGGACGTTGAAGCTGTGGAGGCGCTTGGGCCCTTGCAGGTTCGCGTCGGTTTCGCCGACGGCGCGCCGACACGCGATCTGATCGGCCGCGTCGCGCAGCTGCCGATCTTCTCGAAGGCTTTCTACGATACCCGCGATTTTGAAGAAGCGTCGCTAGAGCCGCCGATCTACTCGGGTCCTTACGAGATCGAAAAGTTCAGCGCCGGCAAGACCATCACCTATCGCCTGCGGGAGGACTACTGGGCCAAGGACCTTCCGGTTCGCCGTGGGCAGTACAATTTCGATCAGGTGGTCTACGAGTACTTTCCCGATCACGACATCGCCCGCGAGGCGTTCAAGGCTGATGAGTTCGACCTGAACGAGGTCTATCTCTCCCGCGCTTGGGCCACGCAGTACGACTTCGCGGCGATTGACGACGGTTGGGTCGTCAAAGAGCTGATTTCAGACGGGCGCCCCTCCGGCACGCAGGGGTTCTTCATCAATAGCCGTAAAGACAAGTTCTCCGATCCACGCGTGCGCCAGGCGATCGGCATGGTGTTCGACTTCGAGTGGTCGAACGCGTCGCTTTTCTACGGGATCTACACCAGAACCCACAGTTTCTTTGAGAACAGCGACTTGATGGCCGAGGGGCCGCCGACCGAGGGCGAATTGGCCGTGTTGGAGCCTTTTCGCGATCAGCTTGATCCGAGTGTTTTCGAAGAGGCGTATCTGCCGCCAGTCACGGACGGGTCGGGACGCAATCGGGCTGAAATTCGAGCCGCCGCCAAGCTTCTGGACGAAGCCGGTTGGAAGATCGACGGTCAGTTCCGCAAGAACGATGCGGGCGAGGTGCTGACGGTCGAGTTTCTCGACCGCGTCGGCAGCAGTTTCGACCGGATCGTTGATCCCTACATCGCAAACCTGCGCCGGCTCGGCGTCGACGCGTCGCTCCGGCAGGTGGATCCGGCCCAGTATGAGCGTCGCGCCAAGAGCTTTGATTTTGATGTCGCCACCGCCCGTTTCCCCCTGAGCCCGACGCCGGGCCCAGAGTTGCGCGGGTATCTTTCGTCAGAGAGCGCCGGGGCGGAAGGATCGTTCAATCTCGCCGGCGTGTCGGATCCCGTGATCGACGGCTTGATCGAGAAAGTGAACGCGGCGACGTCGAGAGACGAGCTGCGGAATGCGGCGAAGGCGCTGGACCGGGTGTTTCGCGCAGGCCATTACTGGGCTCCGCACTGGAACAAGGCGAGCCACAGTATTGTTTATTGGGACCGTTTTGGTCGTCCGCAGGACCTGGGCATCGACAAGCCTCCGTTTGACCGCGCCATCCTGACGACGTGGTGGTACGATCCTGCGAAGTCCAACGCTCTAGCAGCTACGATGAGCAATTGAGCAGATGAGGAACTGAGTATTTGGGTGCGTATATCCTCAGGCGGGTTCTGCTGATTTTTCCCACGCTGCTGGGCATTCTCCTGCTGAACTTCGCTGTGATCCAGTTCCTGCCGGGCGGGCCTGTCGAGCAGGCGATCGCGGAAATCACCGAGCTGGGCGGCGGCGCAACCGACCGCTTCAGCGGTTCCGCGGGAGATGCGACAGCTTCCCAGGGCGCTGGAGGACAGAGCTCTCAATACCGCGGCGCGCAAGGGCTCGACCCTGAGTTTATCGCCGAGCTGGAAGTTCAATTCGGCTTCGCCCGGATTGTCTGCGCAGAGGGCTTTGAGGGCGAACCGGATGTGCGCGCGCCGGAATGCGAGAAAGAACTGATCGGCGCGTTCGAGCGCTTCGGCATCATGGTCGGCAACTACCTGACCTTCAACTTCGGCGAGAGCCATTTCCGCTCGAAATCGGTGCTCGAGCTGATCGAAGAGAAGTTGCCGGTCTCGATCACTCTGGGTCTCTGGACGACGCTGCTCTCGTACCTTGTGTCGATCCCGCTCGGTATCCGCAAGGCGGTGAAAGACGGCGAGGCGTTCGACACATGGACCTCCGGCGTGATCATCGTCGGCTATGCGATCCCCAACTTCCTGTTTGCCGTGATCCTGCTGATCTTCTTCGCGGGCGGGTCGTACCTGCAATGGTTCCCCCTGCGAGGACTGTCCTCGGACGGTTGGGAGGACTTCACCCTGATCGAAAAGATCGGCGACTATCTCTGGCATATCATTCTGCCGGTGCTGTCGATGGCGATCTCCGGCTTCGCCACGCTGACGCTTTTGACGAAGAATTCCTTTCTCGACGAAATCAAAAAGCAATACGTGATGACGGCGCGGGCGAAAGGCCTGACCGAGAGCCGGGTGCTCTACGGACATGTGTTCCGCAACGCGATGCTGATCATCATCGCCGGCTTCCCGGCGGCGTTCGTCGGGATCTTCTTCACGGGCGCTTTCTTGATTGAAGCGGTGTTCTCGCTCGATGGTCTTGGGCTGCTGGGCTACGAGTCGATCATCAGCCGTGACTATCCGGTCGTCTTCGGCACCCTCTTCATCTTTTCGCTGATCGGACTGGTGATGGGGCTTGTGACGGACATCGTCTACACCTTGATTGATCCGCGGATCGATTTCGAAAGCCGGGAGGTCTGAGATGAAACTCGGCTTCGTCCGGATGCCGGCGATCGAACTGGACCCGCTGCAGCAGCGGCGCTGGGAGAACTTCAAATCGAACAAGCGCGGCTACTGGTCGTTCTGGATCTTCCTCGTGCTGTTCGTGCTCTCGCTGTTCGCCGAGGTCATCGCCAACGACAAACCGCTCGTGGTTTCCTATGACGGCTCGTTCTTGTCGCCGGTTTTCGTCTCGTATCCTGAGACGCGCTTTGGCGGCGATTTCGAAACGGAGGCCGATTACACGGATCCCTTCGTGCAGGAGCTGATCGAGGAGAAAGGCGGCTGGATGATCTGGCCGCTGGTGCCCTGGAGCCATGATACGATCAACTACGAGGCAGCGACCCTGCCCGCGCCGCCTTCCGCCGACAACTGGCTCGGAACCGACGATCGCGGTCGCGATCTGCTCGCGCTCATCATCTATGGCTTCCGGATCTCGGTGACTTTCGGACTGATCGTCACCGCAGTCTCAACCGTGGTCGGCGTGCTGGCTGGGGCGGCGCAGGGGTATTTCGGCGGTTGGGTGGATCTGTTCTTCCAGCGCATCGTGGAGATCTGGTCCTCCACGCCGACGCTTTACGTGATCATGATCATCTCGGCGGTGCTGACGCCGAACTTCTGGATCCTGATGGGGCTGGTCAGTCTGTTCAGTTGGACTGGGCTCGTGGGGGTCGTCAGGGCCGAGTTCTTGCGGGCGCGAAACTTCGAGTATGTGCAAGCAGCCCGCGCGCTAGGCGTGTCGAACTGGAAGATCATGGTCCGGCACCTGCTGCCCAACGCAATGGTCGCGACGCTGACGATGCTTCCGTTTGTTCTGACCGCGACGATCTCGCTGCTGGCGACGCTGGACTTCCTCGGCTTCGGCCTCTCCGACAACTATCCGTCCCTGGGCGAGATCGGCTTGCAGGGAAAGAACAATCTCCAGGCGCCTTGGTTGGGGCTCACGGCATTCTTCACTTTTGCGGTCATGTTGTCGCTTTTGGTTTTCGTCTTCGAAGCCGTGCGCGACGCGTTCGATCCGCGAAAGACTTTCAACTAGGGGCGGACGATGAGCGACGAAAAGAACGACTCTCCGCTTCTTGAGGTAGAAGACCTTTCGGTCGTCTTTCGCAGCCGCGACAACGTCGTGCGGGCGGTCGACCACGTTTCTTTCCGGATCGCGGCTGGTGAAACGGTTGCGCTGGTGGGCGAGTCCGGTTCTGGAAAATCGGTGACGGCGCTTTCGTGTTTGCAACTCCTGCCCGGCTCGGCGACCAGCTCCGGCTCGGTGCGGTATCAGGGGCGCGAGATCATCGGCGCCGATGAGCCAACGCTGCGCAGACTGCGCGGCGACGACATCTCGATGATCTTTCAAGAGCCGATGACTTCGCTCAACCCACTGCACACGGTTGAGAAACAGATCACGGAAAGCCTGGAGCTGCATCAGGGACTGTCCGGCGACAAAGCGCGGGCGCGGGTGCTGGAGCTGCTCAATCAGGTCGGCATTCGTGAACCGGAAAGCCGGCTTGCGTCCTATCCGCACCAGCTGTCTGGCGGGCAGCGACAGCGGGTGATGATCGCCATGGCCTTGGCCAACGGGCCCGAGCTGTTGATCGCCGATGAGCCGACGACGGCGCTCGACGTCACCATCCAGGCGCAAATCCTCTCCCTGCTCAAAGAGCTGCAGCGAGAGCGCGGCATGGCGATGTTGTTCATCACCCACGATCTGAACATCGTGCGGAAAATCGCAGACCGGGTTTGCGTGATGAAAGGTGGGGAAATCGTCGAGCAGGGAGAGACCGCTCAGCTGTTCGCAAACCCCACCCATCCCTACACCCAGTTGCTGTTGGCGGCCGAGCCGAAGGGGACCGTCGAACCGATCGCGACCGACGCTGAAGAGATCGTCTCGGCCGACGCGTTGAAGGTCTGGTTCCCGATAAAGCGGGGGCTGCTGCGCCGCGTTGTGGGCCATGTCAAAGCCGTCCAATCGGCGGATTTCGCCATTCATGCCGGTGAAACGGTCGGGGTTGTGGGCGAGTCCGGCTCCGGCAAGACCACGCTCGCCAAGGCGATGCTGCGGCTGATCAGTTCCGAAGGGAAAATCGCCTTCCTCGGGAAGCCCATAGAACAGAAATCAGGCGTCGAGCTGCGACCGATCCGTCGCGACATGCAGATCGTTTTCCAGGACCCTTATGGGTCGCTCAGCCCGAGGATGACCATCGCCCAGATCATTGGCGAGGGCTTGGACGTGCATGGGATGGCGGCGCAAGGGGAGGATCGCCGTCAGGTGATCAGCGACGCCTTGACCGAGGTCGGCCTCGATCCCGCGGCGATGGACCGCTATCCGCACGAGTTCTCCGGCGGGCAACGACAGCGCATCGCCATTGCGCGGGCGATGATCCTGAAACCAAAGCTTCTGGTTCTCGACGAACCCACCTCCGCGCTCGACATGACCGTGCAGGTTCAGATCACCAAACTGCTTCGGGACCTGCAGACCAAGTATGGTCTCGCGTATCTTTTCATCAGTCACGACCTGCGGGTGGTTCGCGCCATGTCTCATCGCATTCTGGTGATGCGGCAGGGCGAAATCGTCGAAAAAGGATCGGCGGAGCAGATCGTGACGGCGCCGACGCACGAATACACCCGGACGCTGATGTCCGCCGCGTTCGACGTGACGCCGGCGGCCGCCGAGGCGGTCGCCAAGTAATCGGGCTTACTGAAGCGGCGTCAGGGTCAGCGCGTGGAAGAGATCGGTGGATGGGAACGCCCAGAGAGCGCCGATCGCAATGGCGACGCCGTATGGCGCGTCGACTTTGCGGCGCGCCCAATCAATCTGCTTGAAACACCGATGCAACCCAGGGATCCAGTGGATGTTGTCGCTGAGGAAGCTGACCAGCATCACCAACAGTCCAAGTGCGCCGCCGGCAAGCGTTGTCGCCAGCACGAAGTCGATAACGGTCGGCCAATCAAACCAGAGCGCGGCTGCCGCGAGGAGCTTGCCGTCCCCGCCTCCCCACAGGCCCAGCGCGAAAAACGCAAACCCGAGGGCAAAGCACGCCAAGCCGGTGAGCAGATGCTCTGAAACTTGCGCCCAACCGAACTCTGGACTGATGAAAACAGCCAGGGGCAAACATACCGCCGCGCCTGCGATCAGGGCCAGCGACGCCGTATTGGGGATGATGTAACGATGCAGATCGGACGCCGCCGCGTAAAGCAGGCTCAAGGGCAGGATCATCAGAACCAAGCTGTGCGCCGCGATCGTCATTTCGTTAACCTTCGTTGAAAATCAGCTAAAAGCACATCGTAGAAATAGAAACGGCCAGCCCGGGCGATCGCCGCGGACTGGCCGAAACAAGGAAAGCTGAGTATTACAGCTTGTCCGAAGCGTCTTTCAGGGTCGAGTCCATTGCTTCCTGCAGGGTCTCGAGCGAGCCGATGATGGCGACGCCGATGAGAGCAGCCAGGAGGGTGTATTCGATAGCCGTTGCGCCCGACTCGTCTTTGAAGAATTTAGCGAACATTGTAGTCTCTCCGTGTGTGTGTTTTGCCGTAGCTTTTCGCCTGCGACGCGTCCCAAACTAGGCACAACTTGTTTTCGAGATCTTACGAAAAGAGGTTAACAGAATTTGTTTCAGTATTTTGTTGGTTTTTTATTTGTGAATTGAATTGGTTTATTGATTTTTACTATAAAATGCGTGGAGTGTTGGCTTGAATATATCTTATGAGAGCAAGCAGTCACGTGTTGACCTGACTGCAGCAGTGACCCGTGGAGTGCGGCGCGCCCTGGCGTTGCGCGATGTCGCGACGATTACGGAGTTTGCGCCGGCGCGGGGTTTGCGAGCCGATGTCTTTGGGGTGGGACCAGACGGAGAGATCTGGATCATCGAAGTGAAGTCGTCTGTGCCGGATTTTCGCGCCGATCAGAAATGGGTCGGCTATGGGGAATGGTGCGATCTATTTTTCTTCGCCGTGCCGCAAGACTTTCCACGCGACGAACTGCCCGATGGGGTCGGAGTGATCACAGCAGATGCGTTCGGCGCGGAGATCGTCCGCGAGGCCAACCGCGAACCTCTGGCGCCAGCCCGTCGCAAAGCCCTTACAAAGTCGTTCGCCCGGCAGGCGGCTCGACGTCTGCACCGGGTTGAGGATCCGGACTTCGATCCCCTGGCGGTCGGTGAAAACTAGCGCGCCTGGAACCTATTCGTTCGACAGCAGGGTGGTCGGAAAGGTCATGCGGGTGACAAGGCCGGCGCCGGCGGCGCTTTCAATCGCGAAGTCTCCGCCGCAGCTTTCAACCAACGCCTTGGCGATTGGAAGTCCCAGGCCGAAGCCGACGTCATTCAGAGCAGCGGCGTCCGTTACGCGTGCGCGGCCAAAAGGCGTCATCGCCTTGGCGATCTCTTCGCTGGTGAGCCCGGGCCCGTCATCGGCGACTTCGAGCGACAACGCGCCGTCGTCCTCGCGCGCGATCGAAACGGTGACCGAGGCCCCTTCTCCGGCATAAGCGACGGCGTTCGAGACCAGGTTGGTGACGACCTGTCGAAGCGCATGCGGATCCGCAAGCACCATCGGCGCGCCTGGTTCGACATCCAGGCTCAATGCGATCTGTCGATCGGCGGCGCGCGCGGCGAGTTGTCTGATGACGTGTTGGGCGATTTCCTCGAGGTCGACGTGTTCGACCGCAGCCGGCGTTTTGGCCGTCTCGGCGCGCCGTAAAATCAGGATCTCCTGTATCAGGCGCTGCATATAGTCTGCCGCGTCGGCGATATCCGTCAGATATTCGTCCCGCTTTTCGGCGGAGAGGGTCTCAGGGGCCGCCCGAAGCAGGTCGACAAACCCGCTGATCGAGTTCAATGGCGTCCGCAATTCGTGACTGACGCGGGTCAAGACGGGCTCATCCTCTAGCAGGCTCATCACCTGTGGGGTTTGGCCCTGGTTCGCGCCGCCAAGCTCGGCCTCGGCGTTCACCGGCAAGATGGCGACGGTTCGACGGTCGGACTGACGTGTTGCGTCGTCGCTCATAGCCAAACGCACCAGCTTGCCCTCGGTTCCGGAGGTTGTGTACAGCGTCGCCGAAACGCCGGTTTCAAGCTGGCGGCCCGCGGCGATCGGGCCTTCCTGCAGATAAGTCTGAATGCGTTTCGCCGCCAGCGGATCCAGAAACTCGGCAAGCACCGCCCCTTTGGGATCATCCAGGCCCAACATGGCAGCGGCGTGATTGCTGGCCCGAACGATCCGGCCTTTTCCGTCGATGATCAGTGTGGCGATGTCCAAGGCTTCGAGCGCCAGACTGCGATCGGCCTCCTCAAGCTTGAGCAGCAAGAGTGCGCGCCGCTCACGGCTGACATCCGCCAAGCTTAAGAGGGCGACGGCCTCGCCGCCTTCATCGAACAGCGAGAACTCGGCGTTGAACCATTGCCCCAACGCGGCGCCCCCGCGATAGAGATCGAGCCTCGCGGTCGCCCGAGCGCCAGAGCGTAATTGAGCGAGCGTGTTCTCAAGCGCTTCGGCCGCCTCTGGAAACAGGCTTTCCAGCAATGGTTCGGGCGCGTGCTCTTGAAGGTCGAGCATGCGGCGAGCCGCTGGGTTGATCCTCAGTATACGCCCTGTGCGCAGATCGAGCATGGCGACGCCGCTGCCGATCTTCTCAAGCGCCGCGGTGTCGCGTGACGGCGCTGACGCTGCGCGCCGTCGGTCCGAGACGTCGCCAAAATACGCGATAACAGCGACGGAACCGGTCACTGGGTCGGTCGTTCGGCGAAGGCTGATGCGATGTGACCGGCGTCCGCTTTTGACATGGAGCTCAGCCACATGGCTGAACGCCCCATCCAGCAAGGTTGCGCCGAGCGCCTGGCGACCTGCCACCGGGTCCACGTATCTGTCTTCAAACCGGGTGTTGGGTTTTGAGAACAACCGCTCGGCCGAGGGATTGCGCCAGACCGGCAAGCCGGCATCGTTGAACAATGCGATCGCCGTCGGAGCTGCGCGGAGAATGTCTTGCAGGCGGTCGACTTCGGCTTCGAGCGGCGCGCGGAGGCGTCGCACCGACACTTCCAGTCCTTGCCGCGCGTCATCCAACTCATGAGGCCGAATCTCGACGCGAAACCGGCGAGGTTTACCCGCCGGGGCAAATGCAAGCCCCCGGGTGAGAGGGCCGGTCTGGTCTTCGGGGCGGCTCTTCAGTTGCGCTGCCGCGTGACGCATCTCTCGCACGTATGTCTCGTCCGGTGCGAAGTCGCGATCCAGCAGGTCGGAAAGGCTCGCGGCGCCCCAAAACTCGACGGCGGCGCGGTTGGCGGAAACAATTCTGAGATCTTCCGGGTCCCATATCCAAACGGGGCGCATTACAGCGCCGCCTGCTTGCCGTAGATCCCCACCGGCGCGTGCGTCCGTCATCCTGCATCCTTCGTAACGGCGCGATAGACGTAACTGTCCATCGCGCCGCCGGCCGACCAATACCCCATCCACGCGTATATCTGTGCAGACTTCGTGCCGCTTTGGGAGGGTCAAGCTGTGAAGGATCTCACATTGTCTCGCAACTAGGCGGTTTTCGTCTGCCGCAACTGGCGAGTTTGCCCCCGGAAGGCCGGAACCGAGGCTTGGCCAGGGTCAGCGCTTGCGAGGCGAGCGGGTCTTCTCCGCGGAGGCTTTGAGCTCGTCAGCCATCTCTTCAGCTTCCTCCGGCGGGAAATCGAGCTCCATCAGACCTGTTTTGGTGGAGATGATAAGGCGCACCATGCCCTGATCCGTCGGGCCGATTTGGATCGCGCCCTCTTCATCGTCGCGGAGTTCAGTGGTCATGCGGGCCGCCCTTTACTTACTCCACGAAAACCTAGCGGGTTTGAAGAGCGGGGCCAATCGCGCCGAGGGCCTGTTGGCCGCAGCGCAGGACTTTCAGCGCGGGGCGAAGTCAGTTTCGGCGCGGAAGGCGACCAATGCCGAGTCGATCGCCAAGGCGGCGAGGGCCGCGCCGACGACCAGAGCCGACGCCATCGACAGGGTTGTGAACACCAACAACAGATCCATCGCGCCGCTCCTTTCGTGTCTCGCACGCGCCCCGTAGACGTTCCGGATCACCCAAAACCGCTTTCGGGGCGCGCAGCCGGTGCGTTTCTCCTCTATGACCACTTTGCGCCGTTATGGTTGACCAAGGGTTAATGCAGAGCGCGGACTCTTAACGAGTACGACGGGACGCTTGCATTCATGCGGGTCAGAGGTTACCTCAACGGCTCGCCGACAGGCCGCGCCGCCTTAGCTCAGTTGGTTAGAGCGCTAGATTGTGGATCTAGAGGTCTCTGGTTCGATTCCAGAAGGCGGTACCATCCAGAACCGATTGTGACGCCGGATACGGCGATCGATCTGAAGATCAATCGCCGTCGCACCGCGACAAGGGGCCGTTTGAGAGCGGAAAGTCCCCCCGAAGCGTCAGGTCTCCGTCCTCGAGGACCATTCCCAGGAAGTACCCGCGCACAGCGTCTTCGCCGCATTGCGCATTCGCGCCGGTGAAGAAACCTGAAGCGCGCGGCTCAACGGGAAACCAGCGGAGGCGGCACCAAATCTGACCATGCCTCAACCACTCCTCGCCGATCTCGAAAGGCTCGGCCAAAACGGTTCCGCCCGGTTTGATCGGCGCGCGGGCGCATTGCGCCGGCGTTCCCCAGGTTCCGTAGAACAACTCCCGCTCGTCGGCTGAGGCTGGCGGCGCCAGAATGGCGAACAGCAAGAGAGACGCGCGAAGGATCAAAGGCGTCCCCTATTCAGGCCAAAGCGAGGTTTCAGGGTGGAACTGCGACCAGGCGAACCAGAACGCCTGATGGCTTCCCAGGTCTGCGCCACTCTCGTCGACCGCCTTGATGCCGCCCGCGTCCATCTCCAGCCGCACGTTCTCAAAAGCAACGTCCTCACCGTTCTGCAGGGCGAACAGCGCCTTGCTGCGCTGAAAGGCGATCGGTTTGCCCGAAGCTGTGATCACACCCACCACGTCCTCGTGAACCGAAAGCCGCGGATCCACGTCGCCAACAGGGAATATCGGCCCGTCGGCGTCCCGCGTGTTGCGCAAGTCTATGTCGCGCCCCAAAGCCAGCCTTTCGGCCAGCACCGTCGTTTCCGGATGCGCCTTCCTCCATTCGCCCCAGCTGCTGGTGACGACGCTGGCCTGTTCGAGGACGATTTTCTTCTCGGCGAGCGGACCGGTCACGGCGTTTCCGAGAAAGGTGTCAAACACAGAATAGGTCTCGAGATCGTACATCACCTTGTTTGAACGAATGAGCAGACCGGATGTTCGAAGGACCGGTCTCTTCACCCCGTCGGGCATGCGATCGGTAAAGTAGGCCTGGGCCGCTCCGCACAAGGTGCAGTAGGGGATCCCGAGATCGCGGCCGCCAAGCGTGTCGTTGACCATCTCGCGAACTTCCATGATTTGACGCGGGTACGCCCGATACTCGCCGTTGACTTCGATGCCGAAGACGATGTCGTCATCTTCGAGCCACGTTGCGTCGTCTGCGCTTGTCACTTCGGGATTGTCCACCGCCGGAATGCAATTGCAGATTTGATCTGTCGTATCGTACGGCCGGTCGTCGATCAGCACGCCGCCCCAAGACACGTGTCGCCAGTCGACGTCGCCTTCCACGAAGATCCTTTCCCAACCGGGAACGACGCTCGTGAAGACTGTGCGCTTCGCCGCGAGATAGTCGGGCGGCGCCGGGATGTTCCACGCGATCAGATAGTTCGTAATCGCGCGCCAGTGGTTTTGACTCGCCGGTTCGACCTCGAGCAGAGTGTAGGATGCGTCGGCGATCGCCGAGGTCACCTGCGGCGCGCCGATTAATCGCAACAGATCTCTCAATAGCCAGACGAGGCGCGGGTCGCCAGACTCGGCGATTTCGACGAGCGCGAGCGTCTGATCGGCGCCCCAGGTGTTTTGCACCATGCTGTCGACGACTGCTGCCTGTACCGCGGCTTGAAGATCCTCGGACAACGGACCTGATGGAACGGTTGGCGGAGCGCCAAACTGTTCGATCGCATGGTCGGAAGCCGCCGAAGCTTGTTGAGCATGCAACGCCGGGAGTAGAAAAAAAGAAATACTGACAAGCCAAATAGCCAATGGCCTGCGCACGTTAGAAAGAATTCTACATGTCATCGACGTATCTCTCGTAAATGGTTAGGCAATAAGTCATCGACCGCTTTGCGCGGCAATTTTCACAGTCGGCCTTTCTGCTTCGCGCAGCGTGCGTTCGGCAGGCGACGGTGGCGGCTATTCTTTCTATGACGTAGAAGCGCGCTTACGATCCACTCACGTTTGTATCAGCGCAGAGTGATCGCAGAGACCCGCAGTGTCTGAGAGGGCGGCCCGCTCCGCCTCCTCAAGACCGCGGCGGCGTTGAGCCTCGAGCGCTGGCTGGATATCGCTACTCGCGGCTGGTTTCCGGCGTTTGCGCGGGCAATCCCATCAACGCGTTCCGGTCACGCATCAGTCGGTCGATCTCATACTTGACCGAGCGCCAGATTATGTCGACGCAGCCGTCGATCACTCTTTCGCGGGACTCAAGGCTGCGCAACTCGTCGCCGCGTCGAGCTGCCAGATCCGCTGTGTCGAAAAACCAGGCTTCCGCGAACCGTAGCCTTGCAATCGACACATCGGCGTTCGCCGCCGGCGGCCCGAAAACAAACTCCGCCATCGTGAAGTGCATCTGGTTCAAGAGCGTCTGCACGACGCTTTTGGGATAGCGCGGAGTCTCGGTTTCAGGCGTGTCCAGATGCGAGATCAGCGCAACGTAGCAAAGACGGTTCTCCTCCAGCATCGGCGGGTCAGGGAAGTCTTCGGCATCCGCCGTGAGCGATATCGTCATAAGGCTGAGCGTGACGATCGCGGCCGAGCGGAGCATTTTCCTGAACATTGTTTTGAGTCCCCGTCAGCGCGGCATCCTTACGAAGCAGGCTACACGAGAAAACACCGCGGACAAAAAAACCGCGCCCTTGAGCGCGGCTGTCTCACGTTTTGGCGTTGACGCCTTGATCAACCTTCGGCGTCGGTCTCTCCCAAGATCTGATCGAGCACGCCGGAGTTCATTATCTCCGGATCAAGTCCAGCCTGCTCGAGCAGTTGCGATGCGTCTTCCGGCGCCAGGTCGCTCAGAGTGCTCAAGTCGAGCCCGGCGTCCGACAGCTGTTGCTGCACATCCCCGAGATTGGCGCTGCTCAGCAGCTCTGTCGCTTGCTCGAACAATGCACCGAAATTCAACATCTCCAACTCCCTTTCTGACTGAAGAGCGCGTGCGGCGCTAAAAGTGCGGTCCGGCGGCAGGCACGCTCGGAGCCTCGACCGCGGCGGCGGGCGCGTTGGCGGCGTCGATGAACACCTGGACGGCCTCGGGGTCGACGACCAAACCGGCTGCAAGACCCGCGACCGCAAGTGTCGCCGACTTGTCCCAGAGGGTCAGGCGAGGCCCGAAAAGGTCCTGACGCAGGATCAGCGCCGTGAAGGACGACGCCATCGCAGCCAACACCATCAAGGTCGAGAACATGGCCAGCACCAGCGGCTGCGGATAGAATGAGGCGAGAAACAGCGCCAGCACGATCGACAGAGCCGATAGCGTGATGATGCGATTGTTCTCTTGGCGCGCGCTCAGGCTCGCTTGCGCGCTCTGCCCGCCGCCTTGTTGATCATGCGGCCCGTTTGCGCCGTGATACATGAGTCGTCCTCAATTCTGTTTGGCCTGTTTCCAAGGTCATTCGCGAGGGGATACCCCACGACGCTCTTTAGATCGGCGCCGCAAAGCCCAATGACAATTGGGTTCTGGCGCTTTGTTCGATAGATTTTATCAATGAATGCTCGTGGAATGATCGCAGATCAAAACGAACGAGCGATCAGGGAAACTTGCCAGGCCTGATCACTTCCACCGCGCTGGACGTCACATAGCCGATATGGTCGGCGAGTTGCTCTCGCAACGCCTCCAGCACGTGCGTCCTGCGGTCTATGTCCATGACGCAGATGAACAGCTGCATTTGCCCGACATCCGTGATCAAGCCCGCGCGCGACCACGGGCCGACCTCTCCCTTCCCGCCTTTCGCCGCGAAGATCGTGTAGCCTGACACCCCCTGCTCATCCAGGAGCGCGGCCAGGCGGTTGCTCAGCGGGGCGTCGATCAGGATATCGAGGCGGATCTTGTCATGCGTCTCCATCGGGAGCTCCTCCGTGCCGTGCTTCGTCCCGTCGTCACTTTCACTCAATCAAGTGATGCTTTGGGCCAGCGCGATGTAGATCGGTATGCCCAGGGTCAGATTGAAGGGAAATGTCAGACCTAGGGACAGTGTCAGATAAATCGCGGGATTCGCTTGAGGCAACGCAATCCGCAGAGCCGCTGGGACGGCGATGTAGGATGCGCTCGCCGCGAGCGTGATGAGCAAGGCGGCGCTCCCGGTGCTGACGCCGATCGCCATCGCGACCGGAACCGCGCATAGGGCTCCGATCGCGGGCATGTAAATCGCCGCCGCCATCACCGGCGGGCGCAGTTGCCGGCCGGTTTCCCGAAGAAAGCGCCCAGCGACCAGACCCATGTCGAGCAAGAACAAGCAAAGGACGCCTTTGAACGGCGTGTCGATAAAGCTGGCGATCGCCACAAAGCCCTTTTCGCCTGAGGCCCATCCGATGAAGAAAGCCCCGATCAACAAGACGATCGAACCGTTCACGAAGACTTCGCGCGGGATCCCAGCCGATTTTGAACCGGTTTCGCTTGTGCGCGACACCAGCCAGAGCGCGGCGATAATCGCCGGCGCTTCCATCGCCGCCGCCACGGCGATCATGTAGCCGTCATAGGAAAGACCCGCAGCCTCAAGCGCTTGCGTGGCCGCGACAAAGGTAACGATGCTGATCGAGCCGTAATGCGCTCCAACCGCCGCGGCGTCGGTGGCGGACAGCTTTGTCGTGGCGCGCAGCAAGGCGAAGGCGACCAAAGGCAGCAAAAGGCTCAGGATCACGCCGCCGGCGATCGCGCTTGCGACCTCCAAACCGAACCCCACTCGGGCGACTTCGGCGCCGCCTTTGAACCCAATCGCGAACAACAGGTAGATCGACATCGCCTTTGCTGCGGCCTCTGGAACAGAGAGTTCGGATCTCGCGATTGCCGCGAACAGTCCAAGGGCGAAACACAGCACCATGGGCGACAGCAGGTTCTGCTGCGCGATCGAGAGTAGGTCCATTTGGGGGCGTCCTAGTCAGAAATCACTTACTGAGATCCACCGTCAGAGTCGGGTGAAGCTGGGAAAATCGTTTTCGATCGCGAGCGCGACGTATTCGAGCAGCACCTGATATTCGCGGCGCCGCGCGGAGGTGCGTCGCCATACCATTCCGATGGTTCGGTTCAAGCTGCGGCCTCGCAGCTCCAGGGGCGTGACGCCGCCTCCAGGCGCGATCGTGGTGGACACGAAGAGCCCCGGCAGAAACGAGACGCCCATCCCCAACGCCGTCATCTGGCGGAGCGTTTCGAGGCTGGTGCCCTCGTAGTCGAACATCATCTTGGCGCCAAACTCCTCGCAGAGCGCGGCGACCTGTTCGTGAAGCTGGTGACCGGGCTCCAGAGCGAGCACCGCTTGCCCGCTGAGGTCGGAGCGCTCCACGTAGCCTTTCGAAGCCAGAGGATGATCGTCCGGCGCGCACAGGAAGAGCGGTTCTCGAAACATCGGAACGCTCTCAAAGTCCGCGCCAGGGATCGGAAGCGGCGCGAGGGCGACGTCCAGCAGTCCTTCGCCCAAGGCCGAGGGCAGGGCGCTGGGGGGCTGCTCGCGGACGTAGATCTTCATGTCTGGATAAGCGCGGTGCAGCTGAGGCAACACCTTTGGCAGGAGGTACGGGCCGATCGTTGGCGGCAAGCCCAGCCGTATCAGCCCCCCGAACTCTCCGCGGCTGCTGCGCGCGATGTGATTGACCTCCTGCGCGTCGCGCAACATACGGCGCCCGATCGTGAGAATGAGTTCTCCGACAGGGGTCACCAAAACCGAAGAACGGCTTCGTTCGACCAGTTGAACGCCGAGCGTCTGTTCAAGCGCGCTGAGTTGCGCGCTCAAGGTCGGTTGGCTCACGCCGACTTTCTCAGCCGCCTTTCGGAAATGCTGGGTATCGGCGATGGCGACCAGATACTCGATCTGACGCAACGTGGGCATGATTGTTTTTCTCGATCGTTTCGCTCCGCGTCTTTTGGCGAAACTATCAGTCGCGCGCTATAGCGATAGGTAAAATCTATTAAAATGGACGTGCTTATAAATTTTCCTTGGGTTGCGATACGATCAGTTGAACTCCGTCATGGGTTTCGAGGCGACCGTCGCCAATGCGATCCAGCCTCAGGAGCGCAAGGGCGTCCGCGCCTTCGACGGATCCGAGGACGCCGACGTTTTTGCCATCCTTCAAGAGCTCCGCGCCGGGTTCGGCGACGCCCTGGAGCTTGATCTGCCGAAGACCCTTCTTCAGCTGGGTTTTGTGATGCATGCGGGCGACGATTTCCTGACCGACATAGCACCCCTTTTTGAAGTCGACGCCGTTCAGACGCTCGAAATCATTCTCGAGCAAGTACGAGTCGTTCGGTCGAAGATCGACCCCAGACAAAGGGACGGCGAGACCAAGGCGCAATGCGTGGTAGGAGGCGAGGTCGGTCGGCGCGGCCGGCGGCGTCTGCGTCACCTGACGCAGGCCGAGTCGCGGATCTCGCGGGTCCGCGATCTGCCCATCGCTTGGTGCGATCGGTTGGCCGTCCTCCGTCCAGATCACGACGACCGACAGCGTTGGGTCGCGCTCCAAGGCGACTTTCGCCCGGAGTTTGTACATCGACAGGCGCTGGACAAGTCCATCCGCTTGAGCGCTTGCGACGTCAATCAGGAACTGGTCGTGCACTGCGCGCGTGACGATCATGTCGGCCAGATACTTGCCCTGTGGCGTCAACAACGCCGCATAGACGCCAGTGTCCGCGGACGCCTTCGAAATGTCATTGGTCAGCAGACCTTGGAGAAAGTCCGCGGCGTCGTCCCCGTGGACCCGGATAACGGCGCGGCTGGGATCGACGGCGGTGTTTTGGCTTACGTTGCTCATGGTTGGGAAATAGGAACTTTCATTTCAGAAACCCAGATCTCGACGCGCCGGCTCGCCGGAAATGCGTGGAGCGCCTGGACGACGCCGAAAGCGGCTGAAGCAAGTTGCGGCTGTCAGCGCGCGGCGATCAAGTGGGAACGATGCTGACGCCGTGTGAAATATCTGCGAAACCGCTGAGGTGACGAGAAGGGTGCGCAGATGACAGCAGATTCGAACTATGACTTGGCGTTGCGCGGCGGCACGGTCGTCGGCGCGTTTGGGATCGGACCTGCCGATATTGGGGTGCGGAACGGTCGAATCGCCGCGATCGGCTCGCTTGGTTCGGCGGCGGTTGGTCAGGAGATCGATTGTCGCGGGCTCCATGTCCTTCCGGGTGTGATCGACAGCCAAGTGCACTTTCGGGAACCCGGGGCCGAACACAAAGAAGACCTGGAGAGCGGTTCGCGCGCGGCGGTTTTGGGAGGGGTGACATGTGTCTTCGAGATGCCCAACACCAATCCGCTCACGAGCACGCCAGACGCGTTGGCGGACAAGATCAACCGCGCCCGCGACCGGATGTTTTGCGATTTCGCCTTCTACTATGGCGCAACGGCTGAGAACGCAGACACGCTGGGCGAGGCCGAGCGTCTGGAAGGGTGCGCAGGCATCAAGATGTTCATGGGCTCCTCCACAGGAAACCTGCTGGTGGACGGCACGGACGATGTGCGTCGCGTTTTGGCCAATGGCCGACGGCGCGTCGCCGTGCACTCGGAGGACGAGGCCCGTCTCGAAGCGCGCAAAGGCGAACGCATTCCTGGCGACCCCAGTTCGCACCCCGTCTGGCGCGACCCCGAAGCGGCGCGGATGAACACGGAGCGTTTGATCGCTCTTGCTCGAGAGACGAACCGACGGGTCCATGTTCTGCACATCTCGACAGCCGACGAACTGCCGATGCTGGCGGCGAACAAGGACCTGATCACTGCGGAAGCCACGCCGCATCATCTGACCTTCGACGGCGACGAGGCGTATGCGCGATTAGGGACCTACATCCAGATGAACCCCCCGGTGCGCGGCGCGGCGCATCGCGACCCGATTTTCCAGGCGGTGCGGCAGGGAGTGATCGACGTGTTGGGGTCCGATCACGCGCCGCACGCGCGAGAGGAGAAGGACAAATCCTATCCGGAAAGTCCGTCGGGCATGCCGGGGGTTCAGACGCTGACGCCGGTGATGCTGACGCATGTGGCCGAAGGCCGATTGACGTTGGAGCGGTTCGTCGACCTCACGGCGCATGGACCGCAACGGATCTTCGGAATGGCTGGCAAAGGTCGCATCGCGGTGGGCTATGACGCCGACTTCACCATCGTCGACATGAAGGCTCGACGCGAGATCACCCATGACTGGATCGCTTCGAAATGCGGTTGGACGCCGTATGAGGGGATGGTCGCCAAGGCATGGCCCAAGGGAACCGTCATCCGTGGCCGCCGGGTGATGTGGGAGGACGAGATCCTCGGCGCCGCCGGCGGGCGACCAGCCGGTTTCCAAGAGGGCTGGACTCCGGACGCTTGGACGGCAGGGGCCAACGCTTGATGACAACGCGGTCTTCTGGGCAAGGGCCGGGCTTTATCGAGTTCGTCGGGTTTATGGCGCTGACGGTTTCGATCGTCGCCCTGTCGATCGACGCGATGCTGCCGTCCTTGCCCGAGATTGCTGAAGAGCTTCAGGCGCCGACGCCGAACGATCGTCAACTGGTGGTGTCGGTCTTCATTCTCGGCATGTCCGTGTCGCCGGTTCTCTTCGGACTGGCGGCGGACGCGCATGGGCGCAGACCGGCGATGATCGCGGGCCTTTGGATCTTCGCCGCCGGTTGCGTCGTCTCGGCGACCGCTGCGAGTTTCGAGACCATGCTGCTTGGGCGCTTCTTGCAGGGCGTTGGAGCTGCGGGGCCGCGCACGCTTGCGGTCACGGTCGTGCGTGATCGCTACGAAGGGCGGGCGATGGCGCAGGTGATGTCCTTCATCATGACGATTTTCATCCTCGTGCCGGCCTTGGCGCCGAGCCTTGGCTTGCTGGTTGAAAGCCTCTCGGGCTGGCGCGCGGTTTTTGTCGTGTTGCTCAGCTTGTCCGGCCTGATCTTCGTCTGGATCTCGTTGCGCCTTCCCGAGACCCTCGTCGAACAGGACCGTCGACCGCTTCGGTGGCGCACGGTCTCTTCCGGTCTTGGTCGGATCTTTCGCGACCGCACGGCGATGGGATACACGCTTGCGACCGGTTTCGCCTTCGCGCCTTTCCTGGCGTATCTGAGCGCATCAGAGCAGATCCTGGCGGATCGGTACGGGTGGGGCGACGGGTTCGTATTGGTTTTTGGCGGGTTGGCGCTGGTCATCGGCGCTGCGGCTTTCGTCAACGCCCATGCGGTCATGAAACTCGGGATGCGGCGTCTGACGGGCGTTGCGCAGTTGAGCCTGATGGGGTGCTCCACCGTCGCCGCCGCAGTCTTTGCAGTGCTTGGGTCGCCGAGCTTTGCCGTGTTCCTGGTCTGGATGATCCCCGCGATGTTCTTCAGTGGGATCCTGTTCGGCAACGTCAACGCGCTGGCGATGCAGCCGCTCGGCGCGATGGCCGGCCTTGGCGCGGCGCTGGTGGGATCTCTATCCAATGCGCTCTCGGTGCCGATCGGGATCGGCATCGCCCGCGCCTATGACGGCGAGCCCACGCCGCTTGCGATCGGGTTTGCGGTCTGCGCCGCGTGTTCGTGGCTGTGCGCTCGCTGGGCTGAAAGCGGACAAAGCGCGATTTCGTTGCGAGAAGACGCGGCCTAGCCGCCACCCGGCGCTTTGGGCTCCGGCGGCGGCAAACCCAGGAAGTGCGCCCGATCCGCCTCGCGCCGTTGAGAAAGAACAGGGTCCTCCACCCGTTCGCCGTCGACCAAGGTGCGCTTCCAGAGCAGAAACGCCTCGGCCGCCGCAGCGCGATCCCCGGCGTTGAACCGTCTCAGGACGCCAGACGTCTCGAACGCAGCCGTGCCGATGTCGCGTGCGAGATCGACCATCGCCGAGAACTCGCGGCGCAGGACAACCGTCTCAAGCATGCCGCGAATGCCGTTTCCAACCTTGACGAGCTCCTCACGAAGGCGCTCTTCGGCCGCCTCTTCGGTCACAGTCGCCTCCGGTCGCACCGCGCTGAGCGAGCCGTAGCCGATCACCCAAAGCCCCATATCCGTGAATTCGGGTTCCGCGCGGAACCCGCTCGTCGTCTTGATCATCTCGACGATGTAATCGGTAACCTGAAGAGCGGGATCGCCAGGTTCGAAGGGTTGTCCGTCGCTCTCCAGCTCGGGTTGTGGTGTCGAGAAGGAGGCCGCCACAGCCGCCGGCGCCGGGTTGGGCCCGGCAAATCTGGAAGGAGCGGTATAGCTGTTCCCGAGCGCGTTCGAGTTTTGCGTGCTCGCGCACCCGCAAAGACCTGCGATCACCATCAGAGTCAGGCCCGCCAGCCTCAACATACTGCCCCCTGCGTCGACTTCTGTCGATGCAGACCCGCTTGGAGAGCTTCCCCCTCTCTAAGAGGATCCTGCGCGCACGACTGTCGCCGCTCCCCGGAGGACGGACAATAAATCAACGGCTGTACCACCGGCGAACACGACCTATTGGGGCGAAACGACAAGCCGGTCGTTGAGTTGAAGACTCACGGTTTCAACGCCTTGTGGAGCAGGCGGCTCTGAGTGCGCGCTCTGAAGAAAATGAGCGCGTTCGCGCATGCGCCGAGCGCTGAGCGCCGGATCTTCCACGCGTCGTCCGTTTACGAACTGCGTATTCCATTGAAGAAATGCGTCGGCTGCGCCTTCGATGTCGCCGCGGTTGAAAAGGGCGGGAACGCGCGACTGCCGGAACGCGCCGGTGCCGATGCTGTGCGCCAACGCCACCATGGCGGAGAATTCGTTGGCGCCGACCGGCTGTCGCAGGGTCGAGCGGACTTCCCGCGCAACCACCGCGAGGTCTTCGCGCAGCATTGTTTCAGCTTCTTCAGCCGAGATCTCCATGCCGGGGCGCGCGCCCTTTACGCGACCATAGCCAATCATCCAGACCCCGGTGTCGCTCAAGTAAGCCTGCCGTTTCAGACCGTGGTGCCGCTTGATGAGCGACACCATCGTCTCATCGAGCCGGAGGTCCGGAGAGCTAGGCTCAAGCCGCGCTTGCGGCGCGGGCGCCCCGACCCGTGGCCGTTCAGCAAAACCGAGCGCTTTGGGCGCGGTCTCCGCGGTCAGCTCGGCGATCTCCGCCCCGGCGGGGGGCTCTTTCGGCGCCGCCGTCAACTCGAGCGTGGGCGCCGGAACTGGAACCGAAACTGGAGTGGCGATTACAGCAGGGGGGGTGGGATCGCGCGCGTCGGCGCCGTCCTGAAGTTGCTCTTGTGTCTGTGTTTCGCGAGCTGCGTCAAACTCTGCGAGCGACAACCGTTCGGACTGCGGCTCCGGTTCCGCCAGAGAAACCGGTTGAGCGCGCTGAGCTGCGTTCTGAGACGCGCACGCCGGGAGCAAGCACAATGCGAGAAGCAGGAAGATGGACCGCATAGCAATTTATCCCCACAGACAATCACCTGTGGATAACTATCACAAAATATACAGAATCGGGAGTCAATGGGCTAAATTATGATTGACTGTCCCAAAAAGTGACGACGCTCGTCCGCTCTGCGGCGTGAGAGGTGTCCGCTGACCGTCAAGATCCCGTTCTTTCGGTACTTGTTCCACAGGAGGAAGGCGTCTGCGGAGCCACGCCGGTCGTTCCGATTGAACCGCTTCAAGATCGACGACTTCGAGAAGGCCCCGACGCCGACATTGAAGGCGAGCGCGGACATCGCCGAGAACTCGTTGACGCGGATTGGCCGGTGCAGCAGACGCTTTACCCCAGCCTCGTGATTGCGCACGTCGTACCACAACAGCTCTTCAGCCTGGTTCGGGGTGATCCGCATTCCCATGCGGGCGTATTTTGCATGGCCATACCCGATCAACGTCATGCCGCTGGGGCCGCTATAGGCGTTCAATTGCAGGGTCTCGTAGCGGCGAAGATGATCGACCATGATGTGATCGGTCGTCAAACGCCGGTCATTTGGCTCAAACAAACGGCCGCCGCCGCGCGCGACGCGCCGATCCGAGCCGCCGTCGCCCCAGCGAAACCAACCGCAGCCTGATAAAACGCTTGTCGCGACGACCATTTGTCCGCCGATCAGAAAATCGCGTCGTGTCGGCATCTTCAGCCGTCCTGCTCTCTGCTTCTCTTTTGCAGAGGACATTAATCGTTAATCGCTTGAGATCGCGTTGAGAAAGCTGGTTAAAAAACCGTCTTCAGCTGGCCGCTCGGCGGTGTTCCTCGAGACGCGGCATGATCTCGACGAGATTGCAGGGCCGATGGCGAATATCGAGCTGCCATTTCAGGATCTCGTCCCACCCGTCCTTGCAGGCGCCGGGGCTGCCCGGCAGCGCGAACAGATAGGTGCCATGCGCGACGCCGGCGCAGGCGCGGGACTGCATTGTCGACGTTCCGATCTTGCGGGCGGAGATCATGTGGAAGAGGGCGGCGAAGCCTTCGATCTCTTTCTCGTAGACGCGTTGATGGGCTTCGACGGTGATGTCGCGCCCGGTCAGCCCTGTCCCGCCAGTCGAGATCACTACGTCGACCTCCGGGTTGTCGACCCAGACCTGAAGTCGGGTCGCGACGGCGTCCAAATCATCCTTGAGCAAGTCGCGATCCGCGAGAATATGACCCGCTTCGGCGATCCGACCGACCAGCACGTCGCCAGAGCGGTCCTCGGCCAGCGTTCGGCTATCGGACAGCGTCAGAACCGCGATCCGAACGGGTACGAATTCCGCTGATTGATCGATCCGGTCTTCATTGGGCTTTTGCGTCATTGCAGGCTCTCGAGCTTCTCTCGCAGGCTGATGAGGTCGCGCCACGCGAAGCGTTTGGCGTCGGGCTGACGCAGTAGATAGGCGGGGTGGAACGTCGCTAACGCGGGAACGGAGCCAGAGGCGCTCGGCACGTCGCTCCAAGACCCGCGGAAGCGTGTGATCCCGGTCTTCGCCTGCATCAGGTGTTTCGCCGGCACGTTGCCCACGCACAGCACGACCTTGGGCTGCGCCAACGCGATATGGCGCAAGGTGAAGGGCAGAAGCTTCTGGACTTCGGCGTCGTCTGGCGTTCGGTTCTCGAGCGGCCGGTAGAAAATGACGTTGGTGATATACGCGCTGGTCGCGGGGTCCTCGCTGGCGCGGTTCAGTCCGATCGCCGCCAACATCCGATCGAGCAACTGACCGGAGCGGCCGACAAACGGCTTTCCTTCGCGATCCTCGTCGCGGCCAGGCGCTTCGCCGATCACCATGACCTCCGCGGCTGGGTTTCCATCTGCGAAAACAGTGTTCCGAGCCCCGGTCTTCAGAGGCGAGCCGTCATAGCCTAAGAGCGCGTCGCGAAGCTGCTCGATCGATTGCGCATTCGCCGCGAGGTCGTTTGCGGCGCGAACCGGGTCTTCCGCTGGGCCCGTGTCGTGGTCCTGCGCCTGATCCTGCGCCCGGTCCTGTCGTTTCGCTGCGGCGGCGGCTTTGGGCGCGCGTGTGAGCTGCGTGCGGTCGGTCGGGGCGTCGGCGATCGCTTCGTCCGCTCCCAGTTCAACCTGCCATGCGAGCGCCGCCAACATATCCGCGCGGAGCTGTGAATCGTCAATCGCGTCGACCATGGCGTCCAAAATCGTGGTATCGAGGGAATTTGCAAGCGGTGGGAGGCCCGCTGACGCCTCGTCGACGCCCGATGGACGCCTTTCTGGCGACGACGGATCTCGACCAGCGCTGCGTTTTACAAGGGAAACGCCGCATTTCGGGCGATAAGTGAGAAGATTTCGCAAGGAGACGAATTTGAGAGAGCCGCTGATTTGCCGAGCCGTCGCGCTTGGTCTCGCCGCGTTGACCGTCGCCGCCAGCAGCGCCAGCGCCGTCCTGGCGTCCGAGACCTTTGCGCGCCTGACGCCGGGCGACGCCTATGTCTTCACGTCCAATCGACCCGGGCTGGAGCAGATCGTTCGAGTTTACCGGGGCCTGGTTGGCGACGAGCACGTCTGGGAGGTGCATCGGTCTCTCGACAGCGCGCAGAGCGGCGCTGCGCCGTGGCGCACGTATTGGCGTGATCTCGACGGTCGAATTGTCCGGTCGCGCGACGGCGGCGCCGTGATCTCGTGGGAGCCGCATGATTGCGCGGCGGTCGACGGGCGATGCGAGTTCTCGTTTCAGGGCGAAGACGGGCGTTGGCGCGACTTCCGCCGGGTGAGCCGGTTCCAAGGCGGGGCCTGGTTCCACGAGCTTTATGAGATCACGAGCGGCCAGGAGCGCTACGTTCAGCAAGGCGCTTCCGAGCGGGACGAGGACGGCGTCTTCACCTATCATCAGATCCAGCCGAGCGACCAGCCCGAGATGGTATTTCAGCTTCAAGAGAAGCTGCGGCTCTAATCCTCCAAGCTGATTGGCTTTACGCAGACGTCGATAAACCGGCGTCAGGTCGTCGCGGACGGTGCGAAAGGCGCCGTTGCCCGTTTGACGAGCGCTGCTTCAGCCCCCTAGTTTCCTGACGACGGAATTCATGAGGCAGGTCGGCGCGTCGTTGTGCGCCGAGGCAAGGGAGTGGCGCGGATGGAACGCGAGGCAATGGAGTTCGACGTCGTCATCGTCGGCGCTGGACCGGCGGGACTGTCCGCGGCGATCAAGCTCAAGCAGATCGCCGGGGACGACCTTTCGGTTTGCGTGCTGGAGAAAGGCTCGGAAGTCGGCGCGCATATCCTGTCAGGCGCCGTCGTCGACCCGATCGGCATGGAGCGGCTGTTCGGATCCGATTGGAAGTCTCTGGGCGCGCCGTTCAATACCGAGGTCACCGACGATCGGTTCTATGTGCTTGGCCCAAACGGCGACTTGCGCCTGCCGAACATGATGCTGCCGCCGCTGATGAGCAATCACGGAGCCTATATCGTCAGCCTGGGCAACGTCTGTCGCTGGCTGGCGGAGCAGGCGGAGGGTCTGGGCGTTGAGATCTTCCCGGGCTTTGCTGCTTCGGAGCCGATCTACGGTGAGAATGGAGAGCTCAAAGGCGTCGTCGCGGGCGTTATGGGCGTCCAGAAGGACGGTAGCGAAGGCCCGGCGTATGAACCGGGCATGGAGCTGCACGGCAAATACGTCCTGATTGCCGAGGGCGTGCGCGGCAGCCTCGCAAAGCAGCTGATCGATCGGTACGAGCTCGACGCCGACAGCGATGCGCCGAAGTTCGGGATCGGCATGAAGGAACTATGGGAAGTCGACCCGGCCAAACACAAGCAGGGGCTGGTCAGCCATACGATGGGATGGCCTTTGGGCGGGCGCGCCGGCGGCGGCTCGTTCATGTACCACCTTGAAAACAATCAGGTTTATGTCGGCTTCGTCGTTCACCTGAACTACAAGAACCCGCATCTTTTCCCATACATGGAGTTCCAGCGCTTCAAGCATCATCCGATGATCGCCGAGGTGCTGGAAGGCGGAAAACGGATCTCGTACGGCGCCCGCGCGATAACCGAGGGCGGCTGGCAGTCCGTGCCGAAGATGAGCTTCCCGGGCGGATTGCTGATCGGATGTTCGGCCGGGCTTGTGAACGTGCCGCGGATCAAGGGAAGCCATAACGCGATGCTGTCGGGGATTCTGGCGGCGGAGCATGTGGCTGAAGCGATCGGCACCGGCCGCGCCGGGGATGAACTGTCTGATTTCTGGTCGGCTTTCCAGACGTCCGACGTCGCACAGGACCTCAAGCGTGTGCGCAACGTCAAACCGTTGTGGTCGCGGTACGGCCTCGCGGGCGGCCTTGCCTTGGGCGGGCTCGACATGTGGTTCGCCAACATCTTCGGCGGCACGCTGTTCGGGACGCTCAAACATGGCAAGACAGATGCTGCGGCGACCGAGCCGGCTTCACAGCACCAACCGATCGAGTATCCGCGCCCAGACGGGGTGCTCTCGTTCGACCGGCTGACGAATGTCGCGTTCTCCTTCACGAACCATGAAGAAGATCAGCCAAGCCATCTGCAGCTGAAAGACGCAGCGGTGCCGATCTCGACGAACCTGCCGCGATACGACGAACCAGCGCAGCGCTATTGTCCCGCTGGAGTGTACGAGGTCGTTCGCGAGGAAGGCGCAGAGCCGAGGTTCGTGATCAACGCGCAGAACTGCGTCCACTGTAAAACCTGTGACATCAAGGACCCGTCTCAGAACATCAACTGGGCGACGCCCCAAGGTGGCGAGGGGCCGAACTACCCCAACATGTAGGTCTCGGTGGGGGTCGGCAGCGTGCGCGATGCCGACGATCGCCAAAATTTGCGCGTTGTTTTCTCCGATTTAACCGGGTTTCGGGTCGACTAGGGCTTGCCGCGTGGCTGAGAGCAGCCAAGATGGCGGTATGCCGGTTCTGTTTTTGACAGGGTTGGCCCTGTCGAAAAGGACCAACGCATGCGCGTCACCGCTTCCCGTTTCATCGGCGTCATCGGTTTAGCCGCCTTAAGTTTCACGGCTTCTGCGGCGCCAGCCTTTGCGCAGTCGTTGTCCGGGTCGTTTCTGGCGGCGCGCCACGCTGTCGTTGAGAACAATTTCGAACAAGCGGCGCATTTCTGGCGAAGAGCGCTGATCCGCGCGCCTGGCGACACCCGGTTGATGTCGCAGGCGTTGTTTTACTCGGTTTTGTCAGGGGAACTTGAGAAGGCGCTGCCGATTGCGCGTCAGCTCGAGACGAGCGCGCCGGATGATCGGATCGCGAACCTGACCCTCGCGGTCGACGAAATTCGAGAAGGCCGGTTTGAGGCCGTGCGAGAACGGCTGCAGGTGACAAGCGGCGACGCCGTGAACTCGCTGATGGTGCGTTTGCTGCTTGCTTGGGCGAAAGCCGGCGAAGGCGACGTGGACGGCGCGCTTGCGGATTTCGAGTCCCTCGAAAACAGCGCGATCTATCGCGTGTTCGGGCGTATGCACGCCGGTCACGTGGCCGCGCTGAACGGACGGTTTGACGCAGCCGAAGCATATATGGCCGAAGCGTTCGAAGCCGCCAACACGCCTTCGACCCGAATGGTCCAGGCCCGTGGCGCCGTGTTGAGCCAATTGGGAGAACTGGAGCAGGCCAGGGAGCTCTTCGAAGCCGGCGCCGCCAACGATCCCGGCAGTGCGGCGATGATCTCTGGTCTGGAGGAGTTCGAGGCCGGCCGTGCCTTGGCTTTGGTCGTGTCGTCGCCTCAAGAGGGAGCTGCTGACGCCTTGTTTGGGTTGGCCGGCGCCCTCAGCAACGAGGATAGCGGTCGGTTTGGGCTGCTCTATGCGCGCTTGTCGCTGCACCTGGCGGCGGATTATCCGGAGGCCGATCTCCTGATCGGGGACATCCTGTTGGAGCTAGACCGCTTTGAAGCCGCGGCCGACGCTTACGGCCGCATTGGCAAGGACGATTCAGTCTACGAACAGGGCCAGGTTGGCATCGCCTCGGCGCTGCGATCGATGGACCGCGTCGAGGACGCGATCGAGGCTCTGCGCGCGTTGGCGGAGCTGAAGGACGAGAATGCGACGCCTTATTTTGCACTGGCGCAGGTCCTGAGCGGCGAACAACGCTTTGCTGAATGTGTGGAGGCGTTCGACAACGGCCTGGCCCGCATCGGTCGCATGAATGAGCGTCACTGGTCGATCTATTACCGCCGAGGGATCTGTCTGGAACGCACAGGCGACTGGGATCGCGCCGAGGAGAATTTCCTGATGGCGCTTGAGTTGCGCCCGAACGAGCCAGACGTGCTGAATTACCTCGGCTACAGCCTGATCGAGCAGCGCCGCCGCCTTGACGAGGCGCGGGGCTATCTCGAGCGCGCCGCCGCCGAACGCCCGGAGTCGGGCTACATCGTCGACTCTCTCGGTTGGCTTTTCTACCGCATAGGCGATTATGAGGCGGCGGCTGAAAAGCTCGAGGAGGCCGTCCGTCTCGACCCGGTCGAGCCGGTGATCCTTGACCATCTGGGAGATGCGCTCTGGCAAGTCGGCCGTCGTCTTGAGGCGGAGTTCCAATGGAAACGGTCCTTGTCGTTCAACCCGACGGACGAGGATCGCAAACGGATCCTGCGTAAGCTCGAAGTCGGCCTCGACCAGGTGCTTGCGGACGAAGCAAGAGCTGCCGACGAGGGCGAGACGCCGCGGCAGGCGGATGTCGGGGCCGAGGATGTCGCGCCGGCGGAAACCGATGAGACGCCGGCGAATGGCGGTTAAGCCCGTAAGGTCTTCCGGACGCAAAGGCTTCGAATGACGGCTCGACTCGCACGGGCGAAAGTCAACCTGTGCCTTCACGTGGTTGGCCAAAGGCCTGATGGATACCACCGACTGGAGAGCCTGGTCGTCTTTCCGGAGCTTGGCGACCTGCTCCATGCGGAGGAGAGTCGGGTTCTCAGCCTGGCGCTCGATGGACCATTTGGCGTCGAGCTGGACGCTGGCGCCGACAATCTTGTCCTCCAAGCAGCCCTGGCGTTGGCGGACCACTCTCCGACGCCGACCGGCGCCGCGTTGCATCTCGACAAACGGCTTCCTGTCGCAAGCGGCATCGGAGGCGGATCGGCTGACGCCGCTGCAGCGTTGCGGCTATTGTCGGATCTGTGGCGACTGGACTTGCCGCGCGCCAAGCTTGCGGAGATCGCGCTTGATCTCGGCGCAGACGTTCCGGTTTGTCTTGAGTCTCTGCCCGTCATGATGGAAGGCGTCGGCGACGACTTGTCGCCAGCGCCCGCGATGCCCGAGTTCTGGATGGTGCTGGTCAATCCTGGGGTTGGCGTCGCAACGCCGGAAGTCTTCCGCTTGCTCTCCGAGCGGCGCAATCCGAGTTTGCCGTCGCGTCCCGAGCGGTTTGACGCGCTTGACGATCTCATCGAGTGGCTCGCGCTGACGCGCAATGATCTGGAGCCGCCGGCGCAAATGCTTCGTCCGGTGATTTCGGGGGTTCTGGATGCGGTGCGATCCCGCGCTGGTTGCAGGTTTGCGCGCATGTCGGGCAGCGGCGCGACATGTTTTGGATTGTTCGAACGCGAGAACACTGCGCTGGATGCCGCATCCGAGCTGCGCCTGTCGGAGCCCGAATGGTGGGTCGCAGCCGCGCCGGTGTTGGCGTCGCGGGCTTAAAAGGATCGTTGAGAAATGAGCATCGATGTCTGGTTCGCTTTCGCCGCCGCTTGTGTCGTGGTCCTGATGATCCCTGGCCCGACGATCCTGTTGGTTTGCTCGTATGCGCTTTCAGCGGGTCGGCGCGCCGGCTTGTGGATGGTGTTCGGCGTCGCTATGGGAGATCTCGTCGCGATGACCGCCTCGGTGCTGGGTCTTGGCGCGCTGCTGTTGAGCTCCGCAGAGCTCTTTACCCTGCTGCGCTGGATCGGCGCCGCATACCTTCTGTACCTGGGCTGGAAACTGTGGCGGGCCCCGGTCGACGACGCGACCCGGTCTGAGGCGCCGCGCCTCTCGGGTCCGAAAATGGCGCTGCACGCCTTCGCGGTCACTGCGACCAACCCCAAGGGCATCATCTTCTTTGTCGCGTTCGTTCCTCAATTCATCGACCCGGCGTCAGCCCTGGCTCCGCAGCTCACGGTGATGGTGGCGACATTTGTCGGACTGGCTGCTTTGAACGCCGGGTTTTTCGCGCTGTTGGCGGACAAAATGGGTCAGCGCATCGCACGCCCGAGCGTTCGGCGCGCCGTGAACCGCGTGGGCGGCGGCGCGTTGATGGCGATGGGGGTGTTGGCCGCGCTCTCGAAACGGGCTTAGGACTTAGGACGCTCGCGCGACGACGAACTCGGCGACGTCTTCCAGCGCCTGACGGACCGGACTTTCGGGGAACGCCTTCAGCGTGCTTCGCGCGGCGTCGATATGGTCGCGTGCTTCCATCAAAGTCGCTTCCAGCGCGCCGTGTTTCGCAATCAGCTTCAGAGCGTGGTCTAGGTCATCGTCCGTTTGATCGCGCTTCTCGATGCACCGCTTCCAGAAGGCGCGCTCCTCCGCGTCAGCGGCCTGATAGGCGCGGATCACCGGCAATGTCGCCTTGCCTTCCCGGAAGTCGTCGCCGATGGATTTCCCGATCCGCGCTTCCAGCCCGCCGTAGTCCAGCGCGTCGTCCGCCAGCTGGAATGCGACGCCCAGCCGGTCGCCATAGGTGGCGAGCGCGGCTTCCTGTTCAGGCGACACGCCTGCGATCACGCCGCCGACCTGCGTCGCAGCCTCGAACAAGGCTGCGGTCTTGCCTCGGATCACTTGCATGTAAATGCTGTCGTCCTCGGAGATCTTGTTCACCATCGAAAGCTGTAGAACCTCGCCCTCGGCAATGATGGCGGACGCGTTCGAGAGGATCTCGAGCACCCGGAGGCTCTCTGTCTCAACCATCAACTGGAACGAGCGGCTGAACAGGAAATCGCCCACAAGAACGCTGGGCTTGTTGCCCCATAGGATGTTGGCCGTGGCCTGGCCGCGTCGCAGAGCGCTTTCATCGACCACGTCGTCGTGCAGCAGGGTGGCGGAGTGAATGAACTCGACCGTCGCCGCGAGACGGATGTGATGCGCGCCTTCGTATCCGCACAGTCGCGCCGCCGCCAAGGTCAGGATCGGCCGCAGCCTTTTCCCGCCGGCGCCGACGAGATGGGCGGCGAGTTCCGGGATCAACGGCGCATGCTCGGAAACCATGCGCTGTTGGATCAATTGGTTGACCTGCTCGAGATCCTCGGCCACCAAAGCCTGCAACCGGTCAAAGGCTTGGGCGCTCGACGCGACGCCCGAAGCGCTGGCGGTTTCGACTGAATTGCGACCCGCGGGTTTCGCCAAGGTCTGGACTCCGATTGGGACGATTCCGATAGAGAAGTGTGAAAGGCCGTCCGATGGAGGAAGTTCTCCGAACGAACGATCCGGTTCTGATCTCTTTCGCCGTCGCGTTGCTGTCTGGCGAGGATATAGAGGCCCATGTTTTCGACGTCCATATGAGCATCATGGAAGGTTCGATAGGCGTATTGCCGCGCCGGGTGCTGACAGCGCGTGAGGATGCGGAGCGGGCGCGGGCGATTTTGAAGGACAACGACGTCGATTTGGGTCTGGATCCTCTCTGATGGTCACCGAGCCTGAGTGTCAGCCTGCGGCGTTTGATCAAGCAGAATTGACCGAGGACGCGTTTCTCAACGGTCGGCTCAAGCTCCTTCAGCCGAAGCGTGGGTACCGCGCAGCGACGGATCCGGTCTTCTTGGCGGCGGCTTGCCCCGCCCAGTCCGGCGACACAGTTCTGGATGTCGGGTCGGGCGTCGGCACAGCTTCCTTTTGCCTGGCGGCCCGGGTGATGGGGGCGCAGGTGAGCGGGCTTGAGCTGCAAGCCGCCTATGCAGAGCTTTCGGAGCGAAACGCCGGCCGTAACGGGGTTGATTGGCGCGTCTGGGTCGGAAACGTCGCCGCTCCGCCAGCCGAGTTGCGCAGCCTGAGTTTTGACCATGTGATCACAAATCCGCCGTTTCATTCATCCGCCGAGGCGGTCGGCTCCTCGATCGATGCGAAGGACGCCGCGAACCGCGAAACCGTCTCGCTGGAGGCCTGGCTTGATTGCTGTCTCCGGCGGCTGAAGCCGAAGGGCTCGCTGACGATCATCCATAGAGTGGAGCGCGTGCCTCAGATTCTGTCGGCGCTCAAAGACCGCACGGGCGACACGCGCCTCCACCCGCTTTGGCCGCGGGCAGGGAAGCCGGCGAAACGGGTCGTGATCCGGTCGATCAAGGATGCGCGCGCGCCCTTTCGTGTCGGCGTCGGTCTCGTGCTTCATGATGGCGTCCACGACCAGGACGGTGATGATTTTTCTGATGCGGCGCAGGCGATTTTGCGGAATGGCGCGGCCCTGGAGCTCTAAGGGACTTGACCCTTCCAAACCGGGGCATTCAGCTCAGACAGCCCCCATTTGAAGGACCTCATTCGTGCCGATCCCCAACAGCCTTGCCGACCGCGCTCGCGTCCATGCCGAATGGCGGCGCGACCTTCATCAACATCCGGAAACCGCCTTCGAGGAAACGCGAACAGCGGCCTTCGTCGCCGAGAAGCTGCGAGCCTTCGGATGTGACGCCGTCGAGACGGGGATTGGGCGCACTGGGGTCGTTGCTGTGATCCATGGCAGAAACGGACCAGGCGACGGCGACAAGAGCGTTTTGTTGCGGGCCGATATGGACGCGTTGCCGATGAGGGAGGCCAATACGTTCGAGCACGTCTCCAAACATCCCGGCGCAATGCACGCCTGCGGACATGATGGTCATACGACGATGCTGCTTGCCGCGGCGGAGCATCTGGCGGAGACGCGCGCCTTCGACGGGACGGCGGTGATCTGCTTTCAGCCGGCCGAAGAGTTCGGCGGCGGTGCGAATGAGATGATCCAGGACGGGTTGTTCGAACGGTTTCCGGTTCGCGAAGTCTACGCGATGCACACTTTGCCTGGATTGGAGATTGGGCGGTTCGGACTGCGCGCCGGACCGATGCTGGGCGCCAATGAGGACTTCGATCTGACCGTGTCGGGCAAGGGCGGGCATGCGGCCCATCCGGCGGACTGCGTCGATACCGTGCAGGCGGCCGCGAACCTGGTGTCCGCCCTGCACGGCCTGGTTTCGCGGGAGATCGCGCCGGAGCGCGCAGGGGTGCTCTCGATCACCAGCATCGTGGGCGGCGATAGCTACAACGTGTTGCCGGCGGAAGTGCGCCTGAAGGGCACGGTGCGGGCTTACGAGGCGGAGGTGGCGGCGTACTTGATTGAACGCATCAAGTCCGTCAGCCGCGGCGTGGCGGAAACCTGGCGGGTTGGGGTTGACGTGAGCGTCCTTCCCGGCGGCTATCCGCCGACGATCAACGATGCCGAGAAGACGGCGTTCGCCCGTTCCGTCGCCGCGGAGATCGTCGGTGAAGAGAATATCCGCGAAGAAGCGACGCAGCTCGGCGTCGAGGATTTCTCGTATATGCTGCAGAAGCGGCCTGGCAGTTACATCTGCATCGGCAATGGCGACAGCGCTCCGCTCCATCACCCTGAATTTGATTTCAACGATGCGGCGATCGCGCCGGGAGCCGCGTTTTTCGCGCGAATTGTCGAGAGCGCTCTGCCGTTGCGAGACCCGGCCTGACGGGCGAAACATCGGCTTTCCACAAATTGACTGCGTCTTGAGTTGACGCGGACGTCGCAAAGAACAGCATGTAGAGGCCCAAGCCTTAAGCGCGCTTTCCCGGAGACACCACATGCCGCTGCCCAACAGCATCGCCGCCCTGACGTCCGAACTGACAGAATGGCGCCGTGATTTCCACCAGCATCCGGAGCTTTGCTACGAGGAGACGCGTACCGCGGGTCTGGTCGCGGAGCGGCTGCGCGCCTTCGGGTTCGACGCGGTTGAAACCGGCATCGGAAAAACCGGGGTCGTTGGGGTTCTGCATGGCGCAGACGGCGCTGGCGCCGGCGAGGGCGAGGCGATCATGCTGCGGGCGGACATGGACGCGCTGCCAATGCAAGAGGAAACAGGCGCGGCGCACAAGTCGACGGTGGCGGGCAAGCTGCACGCCTGCGGCCATGACGGCCACACGACGATGCTGCTTGGGGCCGCCAAGCATTTGGCCGAGACCCGCAACTTCAAGGGCACGGTATACTTCTGTTTCCAACCGGCCGAAGAGGGCGGAGCCGGGGCCCGTTCGATGATCGAAGATGGTCTGTTCGAACGGTTTCCCTGCCGGCAGGTCTTCGGAATGCACAATTGGCCTTCGCTGCCGATCGGTCATTTCGCGGTGAAGCCAGGGCCCATGCTGGCGGCGGCGGACGAGTTCAAGGTGACGCTTGAGGGCCGGGGCGGCCACGCCGCGAAGCCGGACAAGGCGCGGGATCCGATCGTGGCCGGCGCCCATCTCGTCACAGCCTTGCAGACGCTGGTGTCTCGCAGCGTCGATCCGCTTCAGCCCGCAGTTTTGTCGGTGACGCAGTTTCATGCGGGCTCCGCGTTCAACGTGATCCCGGAGCGCGCGCAGATCGGTGGAACCGTGCGCACGTTTGACGAGGACGTCCATCTGTTGATCCACGAGGGCATTGCGCGCCTGGCGCACGAAACAGCGCAGATGTTCGACATGGCGGCAGACGTTTACCGCGGCACGGACGGCTACTACCCGCCGACGATCAATGATCCTGACACCGCAAGCTTCGCTCGCGCCGTTTTGGCGGAGGTCGCTGGCGCCGACCAGGTCCACACAGAGTTTCCACCCACCATGGGCTCTGAGGACTTCTCCTTCATGAGCCGCGAAAAACCGGGCGTTTTTGTCTTTTGCGGCAATGGCGACACCGCCTCGCTGCACAACGCCAAGTATGACTTCAACGACGACGCGCTCGCGCACGGTGTTGCATACTGGAGTAAACTGGTTGAGACGGCGCTGCCAAAAAGTGTTTCTTAACAAGGGTTTGTTTCAGGTTTAACGACCTGGTCACCATTCGGGTCATTGGCCGTTCCAGCTTCCTTAACCCGCCGCAATTACAACAAAATTGGGCGACGGGCACCGTGCGCTCTGTTTTAGGGAACCGTCCCTGTCGAACTAGGAGCGATCATGCGGCTCGACGACGCCTTCTTCGATCACGAAGTGAAGCCAAAATCCGAGTCGATCGGTTTGGTCATCAGCGTGAAAGGCGCGCTGGCGCGCGTTCGTTTGTTCGGCGCTTCGATCAATACGCGTTCGGAACAGCTCGGCGCGGAGATCGGCGCGATCCTGCGGATCGAGACCCCACGCAGCATCGTCTTTGGCATGATCTCCTCGCTGGATTCACCTGCGCTCCCGCAGAGCGAGGACGTGATGCCGATCCGCATCGCCGATGTGGAGTTCATCGGTGAGCGCCCCCGAAGCTCGGACGGCGAACTGATGAAGTTTCAGCGCGGCGTCTCGTTCTATCCTGCGCTTGGCGCCTCGGCCGAGCCGGCCCGCAAAGAAGATCTCGAGAGCATTTTCAGCGTCGACGACCGGAACTCAATCAATGTTGGGACGGTCTTTCAGGATGCTTCGCTGCCCGCGAAAGTTCGGGTGAACGAGCTGCTCGGCAAGCATTTCGCAGTGCTTGGAACCACCGGCACCGGCAAATCATGCACCGTCGCGCTGCTGCTGCAATCGATCCTCGATCACTGCCCACACGCGCATATCCTGCTGCTTGACGCGCATGCCGAATATGCGGCGGCGTTCGGCAATCGGGCCGAGGTGATCACCTACAGCGATCTCCAGATTCCCTTCTGGATGCTCACCTTTGAAGAGCTGGTCGAAGTGATCTTTCCGGACAAGGAAGACTACAAGACCGAGATCGAGATTCTCGCCGAATTCGTACGTCAATGTAAGTCGACCTACGGACAACGCGGTGAAGCCGGCGCGACGCTCCGGCGGTCGTCGCTGCGGTCCACGGTGTCGGAGGACGCGCCGGTCCGTTACAGCATGACCGACCTCATGTCGCTCGTTGACGAGCGCATGGGAGCGCTTGATCATCAGAGCGAGATTACACTCTACCGACGTTTGCGCGGGGCGCTTGAATCGCGCATGCGCGACGAGCGTTACGGGTTCATGTTCAGCCCCGAAGCTGTCGCCACCGAGCTTTCTGACGTTTTCTCGCGCCTGTTCCGCATCCCTGTCGCAGGCAAGCCGTTGGCGATCCTCGAGCTGACCGGGCTGCCGTCCGAGGTGCTGAGCGTGATTGTTTCGCTGACCAGCCGGTTGGCGTTCGACTTCGGCGTGCGCAGCAATGGCGAAACGCCCATCACCTTCATCTGTGAAGAGGCGCATAAATACATCTCGGCTGATCCGAAGCTCGGCTTTCAGCCTGCGCGCCGCTCCATCGCTCGGGTGGCGAAAGAGGGCCGCAAATACGGCGTCTCGCTCGGGATCATCACGCAGCGACCTTCGGACCTCGATCCGACCATCCTATCACAGTGCAACACGCTGATCTCAATGCGGCTGACAAACGAGGACGATCAGTCCTTCGTGCGTTGTGCGGTTTCAGACGGCGCGCGCGGCCTTGTGACGTTCCTGCCGTCGTTGGCGCCGGGAGAGGCCATCGCGTTCGGCGAAGGGGTCGCGCTGCCGATGCGCTTGCGCTTCCATATGTTGAAAGACGGCATGCGTCCCGCGAGCATGTCCGCCAACTTCGCCGACCGGTGGAGCCAAGACTGGACCTCGGTCGATTACGCCGCCGAGATCGCGGAACGCTGCAGTCGCAACACGCCGGTCAACGCCGGGCAATCACGCGCCGAAGCGGCGCGGCGACAGCAGGCCAGCAAGACTGAACCCGCAGGTCTGAAGTCAAGCAAGAGGCCGACTGAAGCTCGGACGCCGACCAGATCAGAGGACGCAGTCGACGGGCTGTTTGACAATCAACAAGGCCGGCCTGACGCCCGAAAACGTCTGCCTCAGAGCGGTTTGCAAGCGCGTAAGCCGAACTCCAACGGGCAGTCTCCGCGTCTGGATCTCTCGCGGAACGGCGGCGTCCGGCGTCCGAACGGACGGGCCTAGGCAACGCCACTCGATCAGCGGCCACGCCGGCCTTTCGTCAGGTCTTCGCCCCAGCGTTTCATCTCGGGCGGGTCCAGATCAAAGAGATCGAGCGCGCGGGCTGCGAGCTGATCGTTGATCTCCTCGACTGTTTTGGGCTCGGCGTACCAGGCTGGCACGGGCGGCATGATCACTGCGCCAATCTCGCTGGCCTGCGTCATCGTTCGGAGATGGCCTGTGTGCAGCGGCGTTTCCCGCACCATCAGAACGACGCGGCGGCGCTCTTTCAGCTGCACGTCTGCGGCCCGGGTCAGCAGGGTGTTCGTGGTTCCGTAGGCGATTTCGGAGACAGTGTTGATCGAGCATGGCGCGATCAGCATGCCCAGGGTGCGAAAGCTCCCCGAAGCGATGGCGGCGCCGACGTCCTGAGGCTGGTAGACGACATCCGCCAGCGCGGCGACGTCCTTTGGGTGCATGTCGGTCTCGTAGCCGATTGTCATCTCGGCGGGTTTGCTCATCACCAAATGCGTTTCAACGCCTTGCGATCTGGCCATCTGGAGCGCCCGCACGCCCAACATCGACCCCGACGCTCCGGTGATCCCGACTATCAAACGTCTTTCCGACAAGTCCTGATCCTCTACTATTTTTTGTCGTTTAATACGTGACAATCACGCGAATCGGATGGTTCACTGGCAGGTACTCTAAACAAAGGAGGCGCCAATGAGCCTGGAGACGCATCTGCAGGAACTGAGGAAGAAGCACGAAGCCCTCGATATTCAAATCGCCGAGGAAGAAAAGCTGCCCGGAATGGACCATCTCCAGATCCAGGACCTCAAAAAGCAGAAGCTCAGGCTTAAGGAAGAAATCGCGCGAAGTATGCGGGAGTATAACTAAGAAAGCGCGATATTGTCTGGCTTTAAGCGCTCGGCTCCAATCGGGAACCGGGCGCTTTCGATTCAAGGGCGCGCGCAAAGCAGCGTTTAGGGCTCAGGCTTGGCTTTTGTGGCGCCCGTGAGCGACGCCATCGCCGCAAGGAGAGATCCGGCGACGATCAGCCCGGTCGCGGTTAACAGCACCGGACGCGCCTCGGCGTATCCTGCGAGGATCAAAACCAAGGTCGACAGCAACGGCGCCGCGTAGGACGACACCCCGAGCAGCTGTATGTCGCCCTTTTTGACGCCGATGTCCCAGACGTAAAATGCGAGGCCGACAGGACCGAGCCCCAGTCCCAGCACGGAAAGCCACTCCAGAGCCGTCGTAGGCCAGACCGTATGCTCAAGCAGCAGGTGACATATCAAGGACAACGCGCCTGCGGCCAGACAGAAGCCCGCGACGGTGTCCGTGGGGGCTTCGCCGACGACCCGCGACAGCACGGAGTAGGAGCTCCACAAGAGCGCGCAGATGATCGCGGCGCCGAACCCGACGCCATTGGCGCCATCGAAACTGAATGCGCCGCCGTCGCTGACAATCAGCGCGGCCCCCGCGAAACCCAGACCGGCGCCGATGACATGGCCGGTTCGAAGCCGTTCTCCGGGCAACGCCGCGGAAAAAAGCACGATCAACAGCGGCCAGAGATAGGCGATGAGACCCGCTTCAGCGGCCGGCGCGTTCCGCAGCGCTGTGAAATAGAAGAAGTGATAGCCGAACAGGCCCGCGACCCCGAGCGCCCAGATTTTCGCAGGCTGAGCGCTCGCGGTTCGGATCGAACCGCCACGGCGCTGGATGTCCAACAAACCGATCAGGCCGCCGATCGGAAAGCACATCGCGGCGAGCTGAAACGGGGGAATATCGCCGCTGCCGACCGTAAAGAGCGCCAGCAGGGACCACAGCAGCACGGCGACAAAGCCGATCGCGGTCGCCGTTCCTCGACCAATCTCACGCATGCGTGACGCCTTTACCGGCGCAGGGCGCCGTAAAACCACAATCAGCCGTGAGATCGTGTGCTGTCAAAGCTGAGCTCATCCGTTTGAACGTCTTGGGAGTTATGCCGAATGCGACGTCTTGTAACCGCCGCCATCCTTTGTCTGGCGCTTGTTGTCAATGCAGTCTTGTTTGGGACTGCTTCTGCCGAGGATCAAAGCCTTGTGCGCAAACCGAGCCCGTACTCGGTTGCGGAGACGCTGGACCGCCTTGCCGGCATCGTGGAAAGCAAAGGCGCGACCGTGTTTGCCCGCGTCGATCACAGCGCCGGCGCGGAGAAGATCGGAGAAGACCTCCGTCCGACGCAACTGTTGATCTTTGGAAACCCAAAGATCGGCACGCCTTTGATGACGGGCGCGCAGGAGGCCGGCCTGGATCTGCCGCTTCGCGCGCTGGCATACGAGGATGCGGACGGTCAGGTATGGCTCGCCTACCGCGATCCGATCACGCTCGTGAAAACGCACCACATCGCCGGGCGCGACGAGGCCGCGATGAAGATGCGCGGGGCGATTGGCAAGCTCACCGACGCGGCGGTCGCCGAGTAGTCGCTGACTGGATGCTAGGCGGCGTTGCGTCGACGGGCGCGCGCTTGCCGCAGAAATGCGGCGAACCAGTCGGCGATCAGGCTGTTGTCCGTGGGCGCGCCCAGCGTCTGGAGCGCAGGGTCTGCGACCTCCTCTGGGATGCCGTCGCCTCGGCGCAACTCGATGAGGGCGCGCTCATACGGCTCCTCGAACTCCGGGTGCGGTTGAATCGAGATCGCCCGTGGGGCGTCAATCCCGCCGTACGCAAGCGCCGCGAACTCGCAAAACTCGGAACGTGCGATCACTTCCGCATCGTCTGGCAGCGAGATCACCTGATCCTGATGCATCGCGTGAACGGCCAGCTCGCCTCCCAGTTCGGGCATCCAACCTGCCGTGGCTGAGACCTCATAGCGATGAAGGCCTGCGCCCCAGCCCTTTCCAGATTTGACGACTTTGCCGCCGAGCGCCTCCGCCAGGATCTGATGACCGAAGCACACGCCGATAATCGGCGCCTCGGCGGCGTAGGCGTCTCGCAAAAACACCTTTAGCCGCTCCATCCAAGGCAGGTTTTCGTAGACGCCGTGCTTGGACCCGGTGACAAGCCAGGCGTCGCAGTCGTGGACCGTTTCGGGGAACTCGTTGTCGATAACGGAAAAAACCGGCAGCTCGAAAGAGGGGTCTGCGCCGCCCAAGAGGCGCTCGAACATTGGCGCGTAAGGGCCGTGCTCCGCGACGAGGGCCGGGTTTACCTTGCCTGTTTCAAGAATGCCGATCCGCATGCGCCGTCTCCTGCTGAGTCCTCAGCTGATATAGGCGCGAGAATTGAGACGGAGCAAGCTGGCCCCGCCTCACAGTCGATCTTTGCGGCGTGAAAGACGCTTAGCTGAAGAACTGCGCGCCGTTGGCCGAGATCGTCGACCCGTTGATGAACTGCGCGTCATCCGATGCGAGGAAGGCGACGCAACGGGCGATTTCGTCGGGTTCCCCAAGTCGGCCCGCTGGGATTTGAGCGATGATGCTCTCGCGCACCTTCTCGGGAACCGCCATCACCATTTCGGTTGCGATATAGCCCGGGCAAACCGCGTTGGCGGTGATGCCGGCGCGTGCGCCTTCTTGGGCGAGGCTGCGGACGATGCCGATGTCGCCGGCTTTGGTCGCAGCGTAGTTCACCTGCGCGAACTGGCCTTTCTGGCCGTTGACCGAGCTGATCACGATCACCCGTCCGAACTTGCGCTCGCGCATCCCTGGCCAGACCGGATGAACAGTGTTGAAGACGCCGGTCAGGTTGGTGTCGATCACTTCGGACCATTGTTCGGGGGTCATGCGATGGAACGGCGCGTCGCGGGTGATGCCTGCGTTCGCGACGACGATGTCGATCGGGCCGAGATCCGCTTCCACCTGCTCGACGCCGGCTTTGCTGGCCGCGTAGTCCGCAACATTCCACTTATAGGTCTTGATGCCGGTCTCTGCCGTGAAGGCGGCCGCTTTCTCGTCATTCCCGGCATAGGTCGCCGCAACGCTGCATCCTTGCGCCTTGAGCGCCTTTGAAATCGCTTCGCCAATGCCACGCGAGCCTCCGGTGACTAGAGCTACTCGTCCCATGGGTGTTCCTCCGTCTCTTTCTCGCGCTCTTCACATGCGCGCAGTTCCCGTTCAGCCGCCTCCCTTCGGGCGGCTTGCAGTCAATCAAGTTGCTTCGGCATCCCGCGGCCGTTGTTCCACCAACGGTTCGGATTATCGCTATTTGGATCATAATCGGCCCGACTTGCCCAGTCCTCGCGCAAGAAAATTACCGGCTGCTCGTAGTGGTGAACGTTCAGCACGGCGTCCATCACGCGTTCGAGCACAGCAAGGTCGCGGTCGATCGAGATCTTTAGCTCCACCATCGGATAGGTTTCCGTCGCGCCGGCGACATAACCGTCCTTGTGCGTCGTTGTTGTCGAGGCGGGTTCCGGCTGAGAGGTCTCGCGACCAACCGCCGAGATGCTCGCGTTGCGCTGATATCGCCCATATCCGAGCGGGTGGACGGCCATGACAGCGTCGAGGATGCGGTCGACATCCTCTTCGAGCGTTTGGATCTCCAAGGTCCAAACCGGGGCGAAACGCCCCGATTTGGCCCGGTACTCCGCCAGATTTGGCGTACCTTCCTTCATTCGAGCGCTTAACCGCGCTCAACACACATGGCGACGCCCATGCCGCCGCCGATGCACAGCGTTGCGAGGCCCTTCTTGGCGTCGCGGCGCTGCATCTCGTGCAGAAGCGTGTTGAGCACCCGGCAACCGGAGGCGCCGATCGGGTGACCAATGGCGATCGCGCCGCCGTTCACGTTCACGATCTCCGGATCCCAGCCCATGTCCTTGTTCACGGCGCAGGCCTGAGCGGCGAAGGCTTCGTTGGCCTCGACCAGGTCGAGATCGCCGACCTTCCAACCCGCTTTCTCGAGCGCGCGGCGCGAGGCCGGGATCGGGCCCGAGCCCATGATCGAAGGGTCGACGCCGGCCGTGGCGTAAGAGACGATGCGCGCCAAAGGCGTCACGCCGCGCTTCTCGGCTTCCTCCGCGCTCATCAGCACCGTGACGGCCGCGCCGTCATTGATGCCCGAGGCGTTGCCGGCCGTGACCGAGCCCTCTTTCGAGAAGGCGGGGCGCAGCTTCTGCATGCCCTCGATCGTTGCGCCGTGGCGGATGTACTCGTCATCCTCGACGACGGTCTCGCCCTTGCGGTGCTTCACAGTGACAGGCGCGATCTCGTCCTTGAACTTTCCAGCCTTCTGAGCGGCCTCGGCCTTGTTCTGAGAAGCCAGTGCGAATTCGTCCTGCTGTTCGCGGCTGATCTGCCATTTCTCGGCGACGTTCTCGGCGGTGGTGCCCATGTGATAGCCGTTGAACGCGTCCCACAAGCCATCCTTGATCATCGAGTCGATGAACTTCATGTCGCCCATCTTCTGACCAGCGCGCAGATGCGCGACATGGGTCGACAGCGACATGCTCTCCTGACCGCCGGCGACGACGATTGCGGAATCTCCAAGCTGGATGTGCTGAGCGCCGAGCGCGACGGCTCGCAAGCCTGAGCCGCAGACCTGGTTGATGCCCCAGGCGGCGGCTTCGATCGGCAATCCGGCGTTGATATGCGCCTGGCGGGCCGGGTTCTGGCCCTGACCAGCGGTCAGCACCTGGCCGAGAATGGTTTCGGAGACGTCCTCCTTGGAGACGCCTGCGCGCTCAAGCGCGGCTTCGATCGCAACAGCGCCCAGCGCGTGTGCGGGCATGTTGGCGAAGGATCCGTTGAACGAGCCGACCGGCGTCCGGGCGGCGCTCGCAATTACTACATTCGTCATTGTGTTTACTCCTTAGGGTTCAGGCGCGGCGCCGTTCTGCGCTTCTATCGCGGCTGGTCCCAACTCGACCCGGCGCGCCGCCCCTCTGGATGACGACAGCCAGAATTCGACCAGGTGTCTGCTCGAACTCCAGCGCCGTCGCGCCGTACATAATGCGGCGATGCAGCAATGTCTTGATCCGTATCAAGCTTTTCACGGCAAATGTTTGTGAGACGCAGCCTTAGACGCGGCGGCTCAGGGCGACCGGAGCCAATTCGCGAGCGGATCCCACAGGTCTTGTTCGGCATGGCGCCCGACAATCATGCCGACATGACCGGCGCGAGGTTCGATAAGGTCGGCTTCGGGGAACATGTGATGCGCGGACAAGGCGCTTGCGTAAGGGGTGATGGTGTCCTGATGCGACGCGACGACCAAGGCCGGCGTTCTTAGCTGATCCGGTCGAATGCGCGTTCCGTCGACGCGCCACTGACCGCGCAAGGGTTGGTTGTCGATCGCCCAGTCGATGAAGAGCTCGCGCGCAGCCGGCGCGGCCAGTCGAACCCCGTCGTTCAACCAGTCCTCGACGGCGACGAAGAGGCGCCCGCGAGGGCTGTTTCGAGAGAGCTTCGCAAACGTCGGGAACTTTCGCAGCATTTGCAGCGGATCGCGCGAGAAAAACAGCAGGTCCAACAGATCCGGCGGCACGCCGCCAAAGATCGCCCCGCACGCGTTGAACAGCTTCTCAAGCGTGGCGCGGTCGGGTCGCAATCCTTCTGGCGGCAGCAGTTCGGACGCGTCCCAGGGCGTTGCGATCAGCACCAGGCGAGACACGTGGATGTCGTAGAGCTGCGCCGCTGCGATCGCCAGCGTGCCGCCCATGCAATGGCCCAAAATCGCGACCCGGCGACCGCTCGTCCGCCGTGCGGCGCTCAGGGCTGGCGCGATGCGCCGTGTGATGTACTCCGCCAGGCCAAACCCCTGTTCCTCGACCCCGGGGTCGCCCCAGTCGAGCAAGAGGGGGCGGACCCCGCGCGCGCGCAGGCCGCGCATCAGTGATCTGGCTCGGCTGAGATCGAGAATCCGAGCGCGGTTGATCAAGGACGGAATGGCGACGACCGCGGGCGCTTTGGCGTCCTCCGACCCGAAATCAAGCAGACGCGCCGAGCCGTCGCTCCAGATCGTGGGCGGGTCCGGCGGTCGTCTCAAAGGGGGGGCGACGCGGTAGGCTTCAATGCCCTCGATGGCGTCCGCAAGCTGCGAGACGCCGGCCTTGGCCACAGCCGCTCTGATCTCGTCGGGATCATACTGGCGCAGCCGCGACGTGAGCACCAACGCGCGATGCTCTATCGTCTCACGCCATGCCGTGTCTCGGCTCGTCGAGGCGCGTGCTGCGGCGGACAGGCTCGCGCCGGCGGCGCTCAGATATACGGCCAGAGCGCCTGGAGCGCGTCTAGGGGGCGAGAACGTCATCTTCGCCGGGGCTCCGGCTGCTGTCGTTGGCGTCGCGCGGCGAAGGGCGGGCGCGCGTTTCTCAGCCACAGCCGCCAGTACTCGGCAGCCAGCTCATCCCGCGCCGCTTCAAGCGTCTCGGCGGGCGTCGCGCGCGCCTTGGACGACCGTCTCTTCGCGGTTGCGATAGGTTTATCTGCTGATTTCGACATATCTGACGGTATATTTAGACAAGTTTCCATGAGCCCAGTGGAAGAAACAGTTTGCGGCGCCGCATAGATCGATGCGATGCTTGCAAAATAGGCAGTTTTTTTGCCGCTCAGGATATCTGACCGTCCGCGCGTTGTCATTTTGAGCGCTTGATAGAATGGCTGACTGATGGTCGCCTCAGGCTCGGAGAAGAGAATGAAAGACGACACCCCTACCAAAGGCGGTAAAGCGTCCGGGAAGTCAAAGTCTGGCACGGGCGCCGAGGGCGAACCGATTATCGTCAAGAAATACGCCAACCGGCGTCTCTACAACACGGCGACCAGCAGCTACGTGACCCTCGACAACCTCGCGGCGATGGTGCGCGAAGGGAAAGAGTTTCTGGTGCAAGACGCCAAGACGGGCGAGGACATCACCCGTTCGGTGCTGACCCAGATTATCTTCGAGGAAGAGGCGAAAGGCCGCGCGCCTTTGCTGCCGACCAGCTTCCTGCGCCAGATCATCCGGCTCTATGGAGACGCCCTTCAAGGCTATGTTCCTGGTTACCTCGAAATGACGATGAAGTCGTTTGAACGCAATCAGGAGAACTTCCGGTCGCATATGGAGCGGTCGTTTGGACAGACGCCGGGGTTTCAACAATTCGATGCGATGACGCGCGCGAACATGGAGATGTTTCGCAAAGGCATCGAGATGTTCTCGGGTCTTCAGCAGGGAGCGGGCACGACCGCCCCTGAGCCAACAGATTTGGAGGAGGCGGAGCAGAAAGAGGACTTGGCCGCCCTACGCGACCAACTTCGCGAGATGCAGCGGAAAGTCGACCGGCTGACAGACGACTGACCGCCGCCCCTTCGGCGCCATCGTGTTTTGTGTTTTGGTCAACCGGGTCTGCGGCCGCTGATCAACTGCTTCTTTTTGCAGATCTTTTCCGCGCCGCGGACCGTTTTTCTTCACGCGCGAGTTGCGCTCGCGTCGCTTTGGGACCGGATCTCTTGGACTTTGCGCAAGATAGTCTCTGAGAGCGGGACGACTTCGGGCCAGAGCCCTTGCGCGCCGCACGCCTCGGCTTGTCCCTCAGCGTCTCCGGCAGTTCGAGCACCGGCTCGCCGAAATGGAACCCCTGAAGACAATCAATCCCGAGTTTTCGGAGGTAAGCTGCTGTTTTCGTCGAGTCGACGAACTCTGCGACACATAACATGTCGAAGTGTTTGGAGATCGACAGCAGCGTTTTGACGAACAGCTGGTTGTCGGCGTTTTCCAACACGTCGCGAATGAATGACCCGTCGATCTTGACCATGTCCATCGGCAGATACTTGAAGTGCCGGAAGGATGTGTAGCCAGCGCCAAAGTCGTCGACTGCGACCGACGCGCCGTAACTGCGGATGTGTCGAATGAAGCTTGCGGCTTTTGACTGGTCCGCGATCGCCATTGTCTCGGTGACTTCGAAAATCAGTCTCTCGCCAAGATCCGGGCGATCAATGCAGGCCGTCTCGAAAATCGCCAACCATTCGCTGTCATGGGTCGTCGCCGGAGACAAGTTCACGCTCAGCCGGAGGCGCGGATGCTGGCGCAAAGTCTCCAGCGCCAGAGACAGCATGCGTCGATCGAGGAGACGGACGAGGCCGAGTTTTTCGGCGAGCGGCATGAATTGGCCGGCGGCGATCAGCTCGCCATCGTGTTTCTTGATGCGAGCAAGGCACTCGTAAAACGAAACGCGATCAGGATCTTTGGCGTCGACGATCGGTTGGAATGCGATCGCGATCCGGTCTTCCTTCAATGCGGCGCTCAGCTCGCTTGCGAGCGCGATATCGCGGTTTCGCGCGACTCGCTTCTCGGGCGCTTCCGCAAAGATGCTCTGGGAGTCCGGGCCGGCCTGTTTCGCTTCGTTCAACGCGTCAAGACCGGCGGCCATCAGATCCTGCGCCGAAGGCGTGTTCTTCTCGATGTAGACGCCGCCGACGCAAACAGTCGTGGTGACCGGGCCAGAAGCTGTAACGATGACTTCGCCGCGTACCGCTGCTCGGAACTCCTGCATCCGCGCCCAGAGGCCCTCTTGGGCGTCGTTCGTGAGCACAACTCCGAACTTGCCGCCACCGATACGACCGATTTGTTCTCCAGGTTCGAGGATGTTGGCGAGGCGCGCGCCCACCTGGGTGATGACATGGTCAGCGACGTCGTAGCCGAACGCCGAATTGATGGTGCTCAGGTTGTCGAGACCGATCACAGCAAATCTGGGGTCGGCGTAGCTTCCGACATAATGCGCGAGCACGTCGCTCAGTCGGTCGCTCAGGCCGCTTCGGCTCAGCAGGCCTGTCAAGCTGTCCCGGTCGATCGGCGCGCTGCGGTTTCTTTCGGTTACGTCCCGTAGCAAGCCGACGCAAGCCGCCGTCTTTCCATCCTTCGGGGTCGCGGGGCTGAAGACGATTTTCTCCTCAAACCACCGCGGTCCGCCGCGGCGATCGGTGATCGGGTACTCGAAGGTCTTCGTCACTTCTTGGGGGAGGGCGCCAATTCTCGCCAACGCGATAAAGGCGTCGCGATCCCTCGGCGCGGCTCGTCCTGCGATGCGCGCCAATTCGGAACTGCGAACGGGCAGATGCGATTTGTCGACGCCAAGGGCTTCGGCCGACCCTTCTGACCAATCGAGGCTGTCGTCTTCAAGTGACCATTGATAGCGCGCTTGAGTAACGGCCGGGCCGATCCCTTGATCAATTACTCCCGAACCATCCATTACCGCACCTGTGTTCGCGTATTTTCACGGGACGTTTCCGCAGTTCGCCCCTCATTTGCGCCACAATACGTTTCAGGTTTTAAGCAAAACTGAACTGTTCGGAACAAAGACGGCGCACGAATGCAGAAAGACAGCTGCGCAGGAAATTGTTATCCTTACCCGACTTAGGGCCACGTCCCGAGCACGGCGGGCGTCTTCCGAGGGTTACTCGGCCTCGCCAAATCTTGTTCGCACGAGATCGACGAGCCCGGCCAAAGCCGCCTCGGCGTCGCGGCCGCTCGCTGCGATCTCGATTTCACATCCCTTCGCGGCGGCGAGCATTAACAATCCCATAATCGAGTAGGCGGCGACGCTCATCCCGTCGCGGCTGACCGTGACTTTCGCATCAAAATGCTCGGCCAACGTCGCAAACTTCGCAGAGGCGCGCGCGTGCAGACCCTTCGCGTTCACGATTTCAACCGTGGCTTTGAGCGTCTTTGGCGGTTCTGGGGTCATTCGGCGGCGTCAGTGGAGATGGCTTTATCGCGTGCGTGCGGCCCGCCGAGAACATCGCTTGCGGCCAAGATGTATTTTCGCCCAGCTTCGACAGCTGAAGCAACCGCCTCGGCACGTGTCTTGTCGCGGCTGCGGGCCAATCGCATCATCATGGGCAGGTTGACGCCTGTGATCACATCGACGTTTTCGGATCCCATCGCGGCAATTGCGAGATTGGACGGCGTCCCTCCGAACAGGTCGGTCAGCACGATCACGCCGGCTCCTTGATCGATGTCCTCGATCGCTTGCGCGATTTCGGCGCGGCGTGACGACAGCTCATCCTTTGGGCCAAGACCGATTGCGCGAGCGGCCTCTAAGGGGCCGACCACGTGCTCTGTCGCCTTTAGGATCTCCGTCGCAAGGTCGCCGTGCGCGACGACCAGTAGGCCGATCATCCCAATTCCACCTGTGTCGCAGGACCCTCGGCCCCCTCGGCGGTCTCTGCAGAAACCACCGCCCGCTGGTCGATGCTCGGATCATCTCTTTGTTCGCGATGGGTTATCTCGATCCGCCAGCCCTTGTCTCTGAGGTGCTGACCGACCGTTTCCGCCAAAGCGACAGACCGATGTTTGCCGCCTGTGCAGCCAAACGCAATGCCTAGATAGCTTTTTCCTTCTTGTTGGTATGCTGGAAGAAGAAGCTCGAGCAGCCCGGTCAGTTGTTCGAAAAACGCCGGATAGAGCGGATCGTCTTCGATATACGCGCGAACGTCGGCGCTGCGGCCTGTTTTGGGTCGAAGGTTCGGCTCGTAATGGGGGTTGCGCAGAAATCTGCAGTCGAACACCAAATCGGCGTTCATGGGCGCGCCGCGCTTGTACGAAAAAGACGTGATCGTCGTCGCGAGAGCAGCCAGGCCGGCGGGATCGAAGCGGCTTCGCAGCGCGTTCTTGAGATCGGAAAGGGTCATGGAGCTTGTGTCCAGGAGACCGTCGGCCACGTCGCGGGCCGACGCCATGGCCGCCCGATCTCGTGCGATCCCGATCTCGACGGATTCGTCCGGGGCGAGGGGGTGACGACGGCGCGTCTCGGTGTAACGGCGTCTGAGGACTTCTTCATCGCAGTCCAGAAACAGCACGCTCAGTCGGCGACCAAAGGCGTTGCGCAGCCGGTCAATCACGGCCTCGAACGCGCCCTCGGAGTAACCGACGGTCTGCGCATCGAGCCCAATCGCGACGCGCAGGCCGTGGGTTTCGGCGAGTTCGGTCGCTATGCTGTGGGTGAGGGCCAGGGGCGGCGTGTCCACGGTGCGAAAACCGAGGTCCTCCAGCGCGCAAAGGCCGCTGGTCCGACCCGCGCCGGCGCGTCCTGTGAGGATCACCACCTGAGGCGGCGCGTCCTGTGAAGGCCCGTCGTCGTTTCGCCCGTCTGCCTGCATACCCGACCGTCTCGATCATCCGCTTCTGACGGACGCCGATCGGAGGCTCAAGCGCTCCGACCTGGTCCGCCTGACGTCACCATCTCTTCAACCGCTGCATCGGGATCTTCGAGCCTGCCTTCGGTCATCAAGACCGCCAGCGCGCTCGCTGTCGCCGAACTCTCTCGCATACACAGTAGCGGAAAGCGCATGTCTAACAAATGGGTGTTGCGCGGAGCGGGACAACGTTCAGGCGCGGGCTGGCCATTCGGCGACAGGTCGACGACGTGCGAGATCGATGCGCTTTGCTCATAGGGCAAGCGCAAGAGGCCGGTTCCCCGAAGCTCGAGCAAACCTGCGATCGCTGCAGGCGCGGTCGCCAGAACCGCGTCTCCCTGACGCCTGAGGGTCGTTTGGTCATCCGAAACGAGTTTGCCCCCAAGCGCGATGAGACGCACCGCAAGAGTGCTCTTTCCCGCGCCGCTCGGTCCTCGGATAAGCGCTCCGCGCCATTCGCCGTTGCGCAGCAAGGCGACGCAGCCGCCGGCGACCAGCTCCGCGTCGCCCGCATGATCGAAAGAGGTCATGACGGCAGATGGACCGAGAACTTCGCGCCCGCCCGATCCGCTCTGTTTTCCGCCCAAACGGCGCCCCCATGCGCTTCGACGATCTGTCGGCAAATGCTCAGGCCAAGACCCGAATGGCCGCCAAACTCTTCATCTTCAGGGCGTTGCGAGTAAAAGCGGGAGAAAATGGATTCCAAATTCTCTTCAGGGATGCCCGCTCCTTCATCGATGATCTCAAGGCACAATCCAGGCCGCACGCCAAATGGCTTGGTCTGGGCTGAGACGGTGATCGCGTCGCCGGGCGCGCTGAAGGACAGCGCGTTGTCCAGGATGTTGTGAAGGACCTGGGCCAGCCGGCTCTCCATGCCTCGCAGCGGCAAAGCTGTCTCTGGAAGCCGCACGTGGATCTCGACTTTCCGTTTTTCCGCTTGCGGGCCCGAGATGTCGACCACCGTTTGCACAAGCGACCGGAAGTCGAAGACATCCATGTCTTCTCGGACCAGTTCGGCGTCGAGCCGCGACGCGTTGGAGATGTCCGTCACCAACCGATCGAGCCGGCGCACGTCGTTCTCGATCACGCTCAACAAACGCTCTCGCGCGTCGTCCGATCGAGCAAGTCGCATCGTCTCCACGGCTGACCGAAGCGACGTGAGGGGGTTCTTGATCTCGTGAGCGACGTCCGCTGCGAAACTCTCGATCGCTTCGATCCGGTCGTAGAGCGCGTCGGTCATGCGGCGAAGCGAACCCGACAGGTCGCCGATCTCGTCGTGGCGTTTCGTGAAGTTTGGGATGTGAATGCGGTTCGGGTTCAGGGGTCTCGCTTCCTGACCGCTGCCAAGATCCGCGGCTTCCGCCAGCTTGCGGATTGGCCGAGCGATCGTTTGCGCGAGCACCACCGACAGCAGAAAGTTCACAATCAGCGCGACAAAGAAGACCTGAAGGATAGCGATCCGTTCGTCTCGGACGATTTCGCCGATCTCTCCACCTTCGGTCGACAGCATCAGGCCGCCCATGACCGTACGCACGCGCTTGATCGGCACGGCGACCGACAGGATCAGCTCGTCCTGACTATTGACGCGCTCCGCGAACGCGATTTCGCCTGAGAGCGCGACATACACTTCTTCATCTTTGGAGATGCCGGAAGGCGGGGTCTCCTGATAGAGTTCCAGCGGGCGTTGAAACAGCCCTGCGGCGCGCTCATAGAGGTCCTCAAGGCGGCTGAGCAGTCCGTCTGCCGCCCCCGGCGCGCGAAGCGGCTCGACCTCCACGACAAGGGCGGAACCGGGCAGCGCGCGCGTGTCGCCGGTCAGTCGGCCGCTTCGATCATAAATCTGCGCACGCAAACCGGCCGGCAAAGCGACGCGGCGCAGGATCTCGTTCGCGACAAGCCGATCGTAGCTTTGATTGTTGGGCTCGCCGGCCGACTCCGCGATCGTGATCGCGATCAGCTCGGCTTCCGTCTTCAACGACGCCAGTCTCAGATCGATCAATCCATCCCGAAACTGACTGAGGTACAGAACGCCGCCCAGCAGGAAAACCAACGCCGCCAGGTTCAAGGCGATGATCCGCCGCGTGAGGCTCGAGAAGGAGAAGGGTTCCTCGAGGCGCTCGCGCACGCTTGACGCCGCACCCTCCATCTGGCCGCGCAGCTTTTCCAGACGCGCGCGACCTGCGGTGGCGAGATCCGCCGCCGAAGACGAGTCGGCTTTCAAATCATCGCGATCTGGTCTCTCAGCCTCGGTCACACGGTCTCCTCGATGGGCTGGCTCCGGCGCGTGCGGCGGCCGAAGCTCTCCGCAAGAGGCGATGGCTCGAACAGACGTGGGTTAGGCGTCTTCTTTGTACCGGTAGCCAACGCCGTAGAGCGTCTCGATGGCGTCGAACTCGCCGTCGACCCCACGGAACTTCTTTCGAATGCGTTTGATATGGCTATCGATGGTTCGGTCGTCGACATAGATTTGGTCGTCGTAGGCTGCGTCCATCAGGTGATCTCGACTTTTGACAAAGCCTGGGCGGCTTGCGAGCGCCTGCAGGATCAGAAACTCCGTCACGGTCAGGGTGACGTCCTGCCCGTTCCACGAACAGGAATGTCGAAGCGGATCCATGACCAGCGAACCGCGCTTGATGGGCTTGTCCTTCTCGGCCCGTTCGACCGAGGTGTCGTCGACGTCGCGGCGACGCAGGACGGCGCGCACCCTCTCGATCAGCAACCGTTGCGAGAACGGTTTGCGGATGTAGTCGTCGGCGCCCATTCGCAAGCCGAGAACCTCATCGATCTCCTCGTCTTTCGAGGTCAAGAAGATCACCGGCATGTCGGATTTCTGGCGAATGCGCCGAAGCAGCTCCATCCCGTCCATTCGAGGCATCTTGATGTCGAGCACAGCAAGGTCTGGGGGCGTTTGGCTGAGCGCGGTAAGCGCGGCGGCGCCGTCTGAATAGGTGCGCACCTCAAAACCTTCAGCCTCCAGCGCCATGGCAACTGACGTCAGAATATTGCGGTCGTCATCCACCAGCGCGATCGTGGTCATTCATGCGCTCCCAATTCACCAGTCGACACTGCGACGTTCTCAATCCAGCACGCCAGAAGTTTTTGCGTCAACGGGCGCTGTTTTCTCTTTCGTCACAGATAAATAAGTCGCTCGCGCTCTGGCTTTCAACTTCATCGACGTTAACGACCCGACATCGCCGACTGTCAGCCTGCTCGCGTCAATCTGCCCGGTAAACGAGGATTGTGCCGATCGAGGGAGCTTGCTAAAGGGCCTAGCTATTGGTCCGGCGCAAAGCCTTTCACCAAAGACCGTATGCTTTTGCATCGTTTTTGCGTGCAGACGCTGGAACAACACGAACCCGATCCGGCTACCGAGTCCAAGGAGCTGCCCCAGTGCGCATCACCGGCCTTTTTAACCCGTCTCATTCTATCGACACTCTCGGCGCTACGGGTTTGGCCGGCGTTTACTACAATCTGAACGAGGCGGGTCTTGTCGAAGCCGCAGTCGCGCGCGGCGAGGCCAAGCTTGGGAATGGCGGCGCTGTGCTTGTGGAAACCGGCAAGCACACGGGTCGCTCGCCCAAGGACAAATTCACCGTTCGCGAGCCGTCGGTCGAGCCGCATATCTGGTGGGAGAACAACGCGTCCATGACCCCGGAGGCGTTTGAGCAGCTCCGCGTCGACATGCTCGCCCACATGAGCGGGCGCGAGTACTTTGTTCAGGACCTCTACGCCGGCGCTGACCCGGACCATCGTCTGAATGTGCGATTGGTGAACGAGCTGGCGTGGCACGGTCTGTTTATCCGGCACATGCTCCGCCGTCCCGAGCGTTCCGAGCTGCCCAGCTTCGTGCCCGAGTTCACGATCATCAATTGTCCGACCTTCAAGGCGGACCCCGCCAAGCACGGGTGCCGGTCCGAGACCGTTATCGCGGTCTCCTTTGAGCGTAAGTTGATCCTGATCGGAGACAGTTCCTACGCCGGCGAGAACAAGAAGTCGGTTTTCTCGGTGCTCAATTACCTGCTGCCGGAAAAAGGCGTGATGCCGATGCACTGCTCGGCCAATCACGCGACGGGCGACACGTCGGAAGCTGCGGTCTTCTTTGGCCTTTCGGGTACGGGCAAAACCACCTTGTCGGCCGATCCGGAACGGACGCTCGTTGGCGATGACGAACACGGTTGGACCGATAAGGGCATCTTCAATTTCGAGGGCGGCTGCTACGCGAAGACAATCAACCTGTCGGCCGAGGCCGAGCCGGAGATTTTTGCGACGACCTCGAAGTTCGCGACCGTCATCGAGAACATGGTCTACGATGAAGATACGCGCGAACTCGACTTCAGCGACGACAGCCTCACGGCGAACATGCGCTGCGCCTATCCGCTGCATTACATCTCGAATGCGTCCGAGACCGGGTTGGCCGGCGCGCCGAAGAACGTGATCATGCTGACTTGCGACGCGTTCGGCGTTCTGCCGCCGATCGCGCGTCTCACGCCAGCACAGGCGATGTATCATTTCCTTTCGGGGTTCACCTCGAAGGTCGCCGGCACCGAGAAAGGCGTCACTGAACCACAGCCGACTTTCTCGACCTGCTTCGGAGCGCCGTTCATGCCGCGCCGTCCGGAAGTCTACGGCGAGCTGCTGCGCGACAAGATCGCCGAGACCGGCGCGCGCTGCTGGCTCGTGAACACGGGGTGGACTGGCGGAGCCTACGGAACCGGATCGCGCATGCCGATCCGCGTGACGCGCGCGCTGCTGACTGCGGCGCTGAACGGGTCGTTGAACGACGTCGAGTTCCGCACCGATCCGAATTTCGGCTTCGAAGTGCCGATCGCTGTCGAAGGCGTGTCTGGCCCCGTTCTCAACCCACGCCAGACCTGGGAAGACGGCGCATCTTACGATGCACAGGCTGCAAAGCTGGTCGGCATGTTTGAAGAGAACTTCGCTCAGTACTTCGACCATGTCGCTGAGGACGTTCGCGACGCGGCGCTCAAGCAGGCGGCCTGACCCAAGCCGCAATACGGGATCGAAGCTGTCTCAGGTTTGCGCTTGAGGACGAGCAGTCGTAATCACGACTGGTGGATGAGCTTTGCAGTCTTTCCGCCGAAGAGGCGCTTGCGCGGTTTCGCGATCGCTCTCTGTCTCCTGTCGAACTGACCGAGGCGGTGATCGCCCGGGCGGAAGCGACCGAACCTGTCGTCAACGCGCTGACCTACACCTATTTCGAGGAGGCGCTTGACGCCGCCAAAGCCGCTGAGAAGCGCTATACCGGACGGGACGGATCGCCGCGCGCGCTTGAAGGGCTTTGCGTCGCGGTCAAGGACTCCGGCCATATCGCCGGATGGCCGACCTCGGCTGGCTCGTTGTTGTCCGAAGAGAGCCCTCAAGAGACGACGTCGCCGATCAACCAACGCGTGCTGGACGCTGGGGCGATCGTCCATGCGCGCAGCGCGACGCCGGAGTTTTCCTGCGCCGCAGTGACCCATTCCCGGCGCTGGGGCGCGACCCGCAACCCTTGGGCGCTCGATTATGCTCCTGGAGGCTCTTCCGGAGGAGCCGCCGCGGCCTTGGCCATCGGTTCCGCCACTCTGGCCACGGGGGCTGACATCGCAGGTTCGATTCGGATACCAGCGTCGTGCTGTGGCGTCGTCGGATACAAGCCGCCGCGCGGGCGCAATCCGGTGGATGCGCCGTTCAATCTGGACGTCTACTGCCACACGGGGCCGCTGGCCCGCACGGTTGGCGACGCCCAACTGTTTCAAAACGCGCTGTCAGGACCGCACCCGGAAGATCCCGTAACGCAGCGACCCAAGCTCGACATCGAGACTGACCTCAGAGGCGTCGCGGGCTTGCGGATCGGATGGTCGATGGATCTAGGCTTCTTTGAAATCGATCGCGCGGTCGCAGCCTCGACGCATGAGGCTCTGGACGTTTTGCGCGCGCTCGGAGCTGAATTGGTCGAGATCCGCCCGCCATGGGGATGGGAGGTCGTCGATGCGGCTCTGACGCATCTGCGATCGAACTTCGGGACTTCGATCGCGCCCAAGTCACGGGAAGAGACGGATTTGATGACGCCGTACGCCCGTGCTTTCGCCGAGGCTGGGCGTCGCATCACCCCAGAGCAGGTTCAACATTCGATCCGCACCACCCGCCGGATGGCGACTTGGTTCTCGCACAGGATGGAGGAGCTAGACGTTTTTGTCTGCCCGACGACGGCGATTCCATCTCTCCCGGTCGCGTTCGACCAGAGCCAGGATCAGATCGAAATCAACGGCGTTTTGGTCGACCCGATGATTGGTTGGGTGCTGACGACGCCCTTCAACATGCTGTCGACCCATCCGGTCTTGGCTGTCCCGTCAGGGGTGAGCGCCAGCGGTCTTCCAATTGGCTTGCAGTTTGTCGGCAAAAGCTTCCAAGATCAGGACGTCTTTCGAGCGGGCCTGGCTTTCGAGGCGGCGCGGGGGCCCTGGCCGACGCCATGCGACCTCGCCAAAGGCATTCGCAGGTAGAGCGCCCCGGGCCTCGTCACCGCCGGTTTCCCGGCCCTTACCAGGAGCATGACATGACCGATCTGCCGCATATCCTGAATTGGCGCCGGATCAATGATCGGATCACAACCTCTGGGCAGCCCAGCGAAGCTGAGCTGGCTGAAATCCAAAAGCTCGGCGTGACCCACGTCATCAATCTGGGGCCACATCACAACAAGGGAGCCCTGGAGGACGAAGCCGGCTCAGTCGCGGCGCTCGGAATGCGCTACATCTACATCCCGGTCGAATTCGAGGATCCAACCGACGAGGACTTCGACGCGTTCCGCACGGCGGTCGAGAACGCTCCGGATGCGGTGATGCACGTGCACTGCATCTACAACGCCCGGGTCAGTGCGTTTTTCTACCGGTATGCAAAATCCTCGGACGTGATGTCGGAAGACGATGCGGCCGCGAACATGGAAAGCATCTGGCGGCCAGGCGACGATTGGGCGGAGTTCGTCGGAAACCCGGCGGCGAAGGGGCGGCCCAATCGTTATGCGGGCGAGGACTATTGAGGGCTTGCCCCTCAACCGCTGCGCGCACAGCTTTGCCGGAGCGCGCTCTCACATCAGCGCGCGGCGGATGAGGTTGAGCGCGGTCAGCACCAGAACGATCAGAACCAGCTTTCGGAACTTATCGACGTCGAGGCGGTCATGCGCCTTGAAGCCCAGCCACATGCCCAGCAGAGCTGGGATCACCATTCCGGCCGAGATCGGCAGCGTTTCGGAATTCAGCACGCCGCTTGTCAGATGCGCCGGCGCCAGCACCAACGCCCCAAGAAAAAAGCACAGGCCGCTGGCGCGGACATGCTCCTGTTTTGAAACGTTCATTGCGCCGAGCATGAGAACCACCGGGGGTCCCCAGATCCCGGCGATGCCGCCAAAGAAGCCGCTGATCAAACCGACGATGAACTGCGTCGGCTTCTCTAACGCCGACGGTAAAACGGGCCGCCACCCGAAAAGCTGAAGCCCAGCGAAGATCGACACCCCAAAGCCCAGGATCGCGAAGAACGCCCGGTCGTCCATGCCCGGCAGCAGCCCGGCGCTGAACCAGATCACAACCATCACGACAAGGTTCAAGATCCAGAAGCGTTTGGCCGTCTCCATCAGCGGCGCCAGGCCGTGTCGGATCGTTTGCCAGAGATTTGTCAGAAACACCGGGATGATGAGGATGCCGACAGCGGCTTGCGCGGGCAGCACGCTGGCCGAAAGCGTCACTGCGACCAAGGGAAGCGCAAACCCAACGCCGCCTTTGACGAAACCGCCCATAAAGAACGCGGCTGTGGCAAAGAGGAGCGCGCCCAGTCCGTGGCTTTCAATGAACGCGTCCATGCCGACTCCCGATCGCCTATGCTGTCCGTACGTCAGAAGTGGTTGAATCTTCAAACCACTTCGATGCAAAGCCGAAACGCAGAGCCTGTTTCGGTCCGCGAAACAATCGTGCGCTGAAGTATCGCCAAGTGAAATTTGCTTCAATTCGCCGTTGACGACACGCTGAAATCAAGCCATCAGATATCCGTTGTCTCGCAAGTGCGAAACAACCTCCTTGTGCAATTTGGAGTGACATGATGGCTCTCGATACACCGTCGCTTGCGGCGCGCGCGGAAGATACGTCCGCGATCCTTCCCAATCTCATTGATATCTGTGCGGAAGCGCTCGATGGCGCTGAGGCTCTGTTGACTGAAGCCCGGAGCGTTCTGCGCGACAAGGTCACGGCCAAAGACCGCGTCTCGGGCAAGATGCTCGAAGCCCATCAGCAGGCGACCCACGGCCTCGCGTGGACAGCGACTTATGTCGAAGCGCTGCGGCAGATGCTCAGCTGGGCGCGCCGTCAGGAAGCCGACGGGAAGCTCGGCGAGCTCGAACAGCTTCTGCTGCAGGTCGCTTTCGGGGAATACCTCGCACAATTGCGCGGCGGCATTCCGATGAGCCAGGGCGAAATGGTGCGTCCGCAGGATCTGGGGCTGAGCTTCGATCAGGCCCGCGTTCTGGTGAACGACGCCACCGAGAAACTGGTCGTCGACGGGCCCAGCGACGGCGCGAAGGCCCGGATCGTCGCCCTCATGATCGAACGCGCCGGCGCCGCGACCTACGGCGACTGCGGACTGGACGACGACTTTGAGATGATCCGGGAGCAGTTCTGGCGGTTCAGCCAGGATCGTGTCCTTCCGGACGCCCATGAATGGCATCTCAAAGACGAGCTGATCCCCATGGAGATCGTTCAGGAGATGGCGGAGCTCGGCGTCTTCGGTCTCACCATCCCGGAGGAGTTTGGCGGAGCCGGCCTCGGGAAGACGGCGATGTGCGTCGTCTCCGAAGAGCTATCGCGCGGCTACATCGGGGTTGGTTCGCTCGGCACCCGTTCCGAGATCGCTGCAGAGCTGATCCTGTGCGGCGGCTCCGATGAGCAGAAGGCGGAGTTTTTGCCCAAACTCGCGTCGGCCGAGATTCTGCCGACAGCGGTTTTCACGGAACCGAACACAGGCTCCGACCTCGGCGCTCTGCGCACCCGCGGGGAGCGCGACGGCGATGACTACGTGATCACTGGCAACAAGACCTGGATCACGCATGCCGCGCGGGCGGATATGATGACGCTGCTTGTTCGCACCGACCCGAACACGACGGATTGGCGCGGCTTGTCGATGTTTCTGGCGCCGAAAGCCCGCGGAACCGAGGAAACGGACTTCCCCGACGAAGGGATCTCCGGCGGTGAGATCGAGGTCCTCGGCTATCGTGGCATGAAGGAATACGAGCTTGGTTTCGACGGCTATCGCGTGCCGGCGAAGAACCTGCTTGGCGAGACCGAAGGCATGGGCTTCAAGCACCTGATGCAGACTTTTGAGAGCGCCCGCATTCAAACCGCCGCTCGCGCGGTGGGCGTGGCGCAGTCGGCGCTCGATATCTCGCTGCAATACGCGCAGGAGCGTCAGCAGTTCGGCAAGTCGCTGGTCAACTTCCCACGCGTCTACTCGAAGATCGCGATGATGGCGGTCGAGATCATGGTGGCCCGACAGCTCACCTATTTCTCGGCCCGCGAGAAGGATGCGGATCGTCGCTGTGATCTCGAGGCCGGCATGGCCAAGCTGCTTGGGGCGCGCATCGCCTGGGCGGCGGCTGACAACGGCTTGCAGATCCACGGCGGCAACGGCTTTGCGCTCGAGTATCCGATCTCTCGCGTGCTGTGCGACGCGCGCATCCTCAACATCTTCGAGGGTGCGGCCGAGATCCAGGCGCAGGTGATCGCGCGGCGCGTCCTGGAGACTGGGAACTAAGGGCTCTCGACCCTCCAGCGAAAGAAGCTTTCAGCCGGGTTATTGCACTCGGCTGAAGGCGAGATGGGCTCCGAGGCCGACCAGCACGGATCCGCCGACTGTTTTGGCGATCCGTTCGCCGACGCTGCTGGAGCGAACGGCCCGCACGACACGTTCCGTGACAAAGACCGTGATCACGTCCGCCATCGTGAACATCACGTTGACGATCGTTCCGAGGACCAGAAACTGCAGCCAGACAGGCCACGCGGCGTTTGGGTCGACGAATTGCGGAAGAAAGGCGATGAAGAACAGCGCCGCGTTCGGGTTCAGAACTTCAACGGCAAAGCTCTCCAGAAACGCGCGCCGGTCGCTTTTCGGCGCTGTTCGGAGTGTTTCCTCAGATATCTCCGCCGTTGCGGTCCGCGACCGGATCATCTGGATCCCCAACCAGATCAGATAGAGCGCGCCAGCGATCTTCAGCGCCAGATACGCCGAGGGCACGTGTCGAAGGATCGCGGACAATCCCAGCGTCGCGCCCATCACATGCACATACCCGCCGAGGTGAATGCCGACGGCGGCGAACAAACCGGCGCGTCGCCCGCCAGCCATCGTGCGCGCGGCGGTGTAGAGAAGCGCGGGGCCGGGAAAGAACGCGAACAGCACGCTCGCGATGAAGAACGGCAGCAGAAGCTCTGCGGATGGCATGGGACCCTCGGGCGGTGCTGAAGGTCAGACAGTCTCCGTTTCGAAGAGCGCGGTCAAGCGTCCGCGCGCGGGCGGTGCTGCATCGACGCCGACGCCGGCATAGGCCCATTTCCGCAGGAAATGTCCGGAGAGTTTAAGCGCGTCGGCAATCTCTTCGCGCGCGGCGAGATCGCCAAATCTCAAGAAGTCGGGCAATGGCAAGAGCCGGTCGGCGTACGGTTCACCCGCAGCGCGAGACACGGCGCGCCCGGTCTTGGGCGAGACCCAGATCAGCTCTTGCGTTTGACCCGTGACGGCGCAGTTCGACAGATCGAGCCCATAGCCGAGCGCCTCAAGCAACGCGAGCTCCCAATGCGCGTAGATCGTCGGCCAATCTGGGCTGTCGGCCAGAGCGTCGAACAGTGCGATCGTCGGCGCGTAGAGATCGGGTTGCGGTTCGCGCTCGGGCAGCAGGCTCGCGAGCAGCGCACAGGCGGCGTTCAACGCAGCCAGTCCCGCACGGTCGTCCAGTAATCTCCCCGCGCGCGTCCGGATCGGCTCAGCTTCAAAGACGCCCAGATGGTTTTCAAGCCGCGCGCTCCAGGCGAGCGCGAGCTGTGCGCCCGGCTGAAGGAAAGGCGTCTTCTTACGGCTCACGCCGCCGCGCACGAGGCCCAGATGGCGTCCCCGCGTCTCAGTGAAGACCTCGATGATGACGGCGGTCTCGCCATGCTTCCGCACGGAGAGCAGCACGCCTTCGTCCTGCCAGCGCATATATAGGCTTATAGCGCAGATAATGGGGAAGGGCAGGCGAAATCTTCCAGATATCGCGATATGCAGCGTTCCAGCGACGGACTGGATCTCGTAAGTCTCTGTGAACTCGTCCTGCACCGCCTCTAGGAGCGCTCCGACTGCTTTTCGCTCAGCCCGAAGCCCACGGCGTGGTCTCGCGACGTAGGCGATGGAGGATAAGCCGGTGGAGGTCGCTGCTTTGATCAACGCGTTTCTTTCGGCGACCGTTGAGACCCTGACCTGTTCAGCAGGATCATACCGATCAGAACGAGGCCGACGCCTGCGGCGAGCGACAGGCTCATGGGTTCTCCCAAAAGCCCTACGCCGAGAAGGACGGCGACCGCGGAGCGCAGATAAGCCTGACTTGCGACGGCGAGAGACCCGATCGCACCGATCAGGTGGAAGTAGATCAGCATCGCGAGCGCCGTCGACCCGATGGCGAGCGTCGTCGCTGCGACGAGCGAACGCGCTGAAATCTCCGCTGCGAGGGGCGTCTCAAGCATGAAGGCGGCCGGGGTCAGAACAAGCGCCGCCCAGATCATCGTCCCTGCGGCCGTGACCATCGCCGGCTGATCCCGAAAGCGGCGGCCATATACTGCAGCGCAGCCGTAAAGCAGCGCGCCGCCAAGGATCGCCAGCTGAGGGAGCAACTCCCTCCCAAGACCCTCCACGTCGAGCAGAACCACGACGCCAGCCAGTCCAATCAGCGCGCCGGCGAGCTTCAGCCATTCGATATGCGGCGACAACCTGAGCGCGAGGGCGAGGAAGAAGACAAAGATCGGCGATGTCGAGTTCAGGACCCCGGCCAATCCGCTATCGACGTATTGCTGCCCCCAGGCGAGCAGCGTCCAGGCGCCGATGCTGTTGAAGAAGGACTGAACGAGAAGCGCGGCGATCGTCGTGCGTTCGTAAGGAAACGAGTGACCGCGAAGGCTGACGGCGACACTCAGAAGACCTGCGGCGACCGTCACGCGATAGGCCATGAGCGTGACCGGCGGAAAGGTCTCCAACGCGACCTTAATCAACGGGTACGAGCCGCCCCACAGCAACGCAAGGAGGACCAGAAGCATATAGTTTCGGAGGAGCAGGCGATCGCGCATGGACTGTTTAGAGCACGATCGCGACTGACAATGCTTCGTCGCTGGTCGAAGTATACGCGTCTATCCGATCAGGTCGTCGAGAAAGTGTCTTCCCTGGCGGTCCTCGATCTCCAGGACCCAGACGTCCGGGTCGAACTCCGCCTGGCGAGAGAGGCGCTGATCGACTTCGGGCTCGGGCGCGGGATCGGGGCCAACCAGCCATGTCCAGCCGGAGCCGCCATCGCCCAGCGTCGCCCGCGTCAGCGCCCGCGCTTGTCCGTCCAATGTTGCGATCTTGAGCAAGACCGCGCCGGATTCCTCGGCCCCTTTTCGCGCGACGAAAGCGGCGGCGCCTTCGATCTCGCAGCGTCGGATATGGGCGGCGACCCAGATCCCCGCCGCGAGCCGCGCGCTCATTCGTTGGCGTCCTTGATGTCGAGGCCGATCTGCTCGAACCGCTCCGCCTCTGTCAGCCATTCCGGTCGAACCACGATCCGTGTGAACAGATGCACAGGACGCTCGATCAATTCCGCGATGTCGGCGCGAGCGAGTTTGCCGATCTCTCGGATCGTCTCGCCTTTCTTTCCGAGCACGATTCCCTTGTGACCGTCTCGGGCGACATAGATGACCTGCTCGATCTTGGTGGAGCCGTCTTTGCGGTCGTCCCATGTCTCGGTTTCAACGGTCAGCTGATAAGGCAGTTCCTGGTGCAGACGGAGGGTCAGCTTCTCCCGCGTGATCTCGGCCGCGATCATCCGCAGCGGCAGGTCGGAGATATCGTCTTCGGGGTAAAGCCAGGGCCCTTCGGGCATCTGCTGAGCGAGCCAGGACTTGAGATCCGAGACGCCGTCGCCCTTTTCCGCGGAGATCAGAAAGACCTGCTCGAACGCCATCTTCGCCGAAAGCTCCGCCACGAGGGCCAGCAGGTCCTTGCGGCGCACCTTGTCGATCTTGTTCACAGCGAGCGCGACCGGGCGTCCAGCCGCTCTCTCGGGCAAGTCGGACAGGATGCGCTCGAGGCCCTCGGTCAAGCCGCGGTGCGCCTCCGCCATCACGACGATCAGATCCGCGTCGGCGGCGCCGGACCAGGCGGCGGCGACCATGGCCCGATCGAGTGTTCGCCGCGGTCGAAACAACCCCGGCGTGTCAACGAAGATGATTTGGGTTTGGTCGTGCATCGCGACCCCGCGAAGACGCGCGCGGGTGGTCTGCACCTTGTGGGTGACGATCGACACCTTTGCGCCGACCATCCGATTGAGCAGCGTCGACTTTCCGGCGTTCGGCTCGCCGATCAGCGCGACAAAGCCGGCACGCGTCATCCCGCCGTCGGAACTCGCTTCGAGGCCATCAGTCATCATTCGCCACCTGTGTCATGAGCGCTGCCGCAGCAGCCTGCTCGGCGCTGCGCTTCGCCGACCCTTCCCCGCGTGCGCGGCGGCCATCGGACAACACCGCTTCGATCAGAAAGCGCGGCTGATGATCGGGGCCGGAGCGTTCAATCAGCTCGTATCTCGGCACCGGAAGACCAAGGCCTTGCGCCCATTCCTGCAGCGCCGTCTTCGCATCGATCGGAGTCTCGGCTTGCTGATCAAGCCGCTCCCCCCAATGCGTGACGATGAAGGACGAGGCGGCTTTGAGCCCGCCGTCGAGATAGACCGCGGCGATAACAGCCTCCATCGCGTCCGCGAGAAGGGCGAGCTTTTTGCGGCCGCCGGTATTCGCTTCGGAACGCGCCATGCGCAGCTCGTCGCCAAGGGCCAGCTGCGTGGCGACTTCAGCGCAGGTTTCTCGGCGCACCAGCGCGTTCAGCCGTGGCGCAAGCCTGCCTTCCGTCTCGTTTGGAAAGCGCTCGATCAAGGCCTCCGCGACGACAAGACCAAGAACGCGATCCCCCAGAAACTCCAGGCGCTGATTGTCAGGCTCGAACCGGCCAGCGGCCGAGGCGTGGGTGAGAGCTTCGATCAGAAGATTTCTGTTCGAGAAAACGTGGCCGAACCGACTTTCCAAGTCGGCGAGGCGTTTTTCGTCGCGTTTGGTCAGAACCATTTTCGACGTCTAGCCCAGATCGCGCGTCTGATCCGGCGTGTCGCTCCGACGCCGCATCAATCGATTGACTGGAAAAAGCGGTCGCCGCGCCAGTTCCAGATCTCCCAAAACGCCCCGCTCGAGGACAGGAGCACCAGGTCGGCGCGCCCCAGGAGGTTCTCGAACGGAACAAATCCCACGATCGTTCGGCTGTCTTGCGAGTTGTCGCGGTTGTCGCCCATGAAGAAGTAATGGCCTTCGGGCACCGTGTAGACGCTGGTGTTGTTCATCGAACCGCGTCCACCATCGATGCTGAGGATCGTGTGGGTCACGTCGCCGGGCAGGGTTTCGACAAAACTCTGTTTAACGCAATCAGTCGCAGTTGAGATCGGGCGGATGCAGCGTGGCGGGCGCCGTTCCGGCCCCTGTCGGACATTGGGTTCGACGAACTCGCCGTCGGGCTGCACCTGCACTGGCGCGCCATTGATGTGCAGCCGGCCGTTCTTCATCTGGATTCGGTCGCCGGGAAGGCCCACCAGGCGTTTGATGTAGTCGGTCTGGTTGTCCCGCGGCAGCTTGAAGACGATCACGTCCCCGCGTTCGGGCTCTGCGCCGAAGATACGACCCTCGAACGGGATGTACTTGCCGTAGGGCAGCGAGTACCGCGAATAGCCGTAGGCATATTTCGACACGAACAAATAGTCGCCGATCAGAAGCGTCGACTTCATCGACCCCGACGGGATCGAGAACGGTTGGAACAGCAGCGTCCGGAAGACCAGCGCGATCAGCAACGCATAGATGACCGTGCGAAAGATCTCGCCCAGAGACTCCTTCGGCCGTTCGGTTTGCGCGCCTTTCGGTTCGCTGCTGTCGCTCAAGGTCGCTTCCTTAGATTTTGTACGGCCTTTCCCGCACCATTAGCGGGGTGTGATAGAGGCGCCACGGCATGTCAACACAAGTCCTAGTGGGCGGATGTCGCTTTAGTTGGCTTGAGCTTTACATGCGTCAATCTGAAAGCGAGGCGCCTCTCGCCGGCGGCTCAAACAGCGCCTCGATGATCACAAACGCCTGAGCGTAGGGATGATCGTCGGTCATCGTGACGTGAATTCTTGTTTCGCATCCTTCGGGCGTCAACTTGGCCAGCCGTTCTGCTGCGCCCCCGTGAAGCCGCATGGTTGGTTGTCCGCTTGGCAGGTTCACAACCTCCATCTCGCGCCAGGCGACTCCCATCCGAAGCCCCGTTCCAAGTGCTTTTGAGCATGCTTCCTTCGCCTAGGTCTCGATCCGGTTCCGTCGCCGATCCGCCTTTGCGCGTTCGATGTCGGTGAAGACCCGATTTGTGAAACGCCCGCCAAACCGCGCGACCGTCTTCTCAATCCGACGAATGTCACAGATGTCCGAGCCGATCCCGATGATCACGCGACGCCGCCGACCGGATCGCCGATCTCCCCGCGCGCGCCGTCCATCCGCGAACGCATCTGCGTGATGGCGTCTTTCAGACCGGTGAAGATCGCGTCGCCGATGAGGAAATGGCCGATGTTCAGCTCCACGAGTTCCGGGATCGCCGCCACCGCTTCGACCGAGTCGAAGGTCAGTCCGTGCCCAGCGTGCGGCTCGAGACCAAGCTCCCACGCATACCGCGCGCCTTCGCGCAGTTTGCGCAGCTCGTCGAGGACCTTCGCCTGATCACCGGCGATCACCGCTTCGCAGTAGGTTCCAGTATGCAGTTCCACAACCGGCGCGCCGATTTTCGCGGATGCTTCAATCTGACCAGGGTCGGCCTCGATGAACATCGAGATGCGGCAACCGGCCTCGCGCAGGGGCGCGATGAATTCGGCGAGGCGGTTGTCGTCGCCGGCGACCTCAAGGCCGCCTTCGGTGGTGCGTTCCTCGCGCTTTTCCGGAACGATGCAGACCGCATGCGGCTGATGCTTTAGCGCGATCGCCTGCATCTCCGCCGTTGCGGCCATCTCGAAATTGAGCGGTTTCGACAGCTCCGCCATGAGCCGTCCGATATCGTCGTCGGAGATATGGCGGCGGTCCTCTCTGAGATGCGCCGTGATCCCGTCGGCTCCGGCCGCTTCGGCCATCAGAGCCGCTTTCACAGGATCAGGGTGCGCCCCGCCGCGGGCGTTCCGGATTGTCGCGACGTGATCAATGTTGACGCCAAGTCGCAGGGGAGGGCGGTTCGGCTCGGTCATTGGAATGCTCTTGTTGGCGGTTTCGGCTCGATCGCCCGTTCACGGGCCATTCGCATCTTGTTCAGTCAACTCGCTTTCTTTTTCGACCAGTCAAGGCGCGGCGGCTCGGTTGAGGCGCTTTCGGCCGCCTTTTGTCGAGCCGCGCGGCGCTGGGTCACCAATTGCCGAGCCCGGCTTGTCAGCGTCTGGCGCCGGCTTTTCTGGAATTGAGCGACGAGAGGACGCAGCCCGTAGTAGAACGCGGCGGCGCAAAGCAGTCCGGGGCCGATGCCACCCAGCAGGTATGGCCAGAAAACCGAGACGAAAAACTCGCCCGGGTGCTCCCAAACATAGGTGAAGGACAGTTCCGCGAGTTTTTCTTCACCGCCAATGCTTCCGGTCAGCCAGTTCCCGATGTTCATCGAGATCGCAGCAATCAGCCAGAACGAGATCGGGTTGCCGACGATTGTGCCGAAGGCCGCAGCGATGACGTTGGCGCGGAGCAGATAGGCGAAGAACGCGGCGACGAAGAGGTGCAGCGTGAAAAACGGCGTGAAGGACGCAAAGGCTCCGCAGGCGAAGCCAAGCGCGATGCGATGCGGGGTGTCGGGCAGTCTTTGGACGCGTTTGCCGATGTAAAGAAAGCCGCGGCGCCACCCTTTCTTTGGCGCGAAGATGTCCCGCAACGCGGACAACCAGCTTCGTTTATTTCGGCGTTTGAAGATCATCTGGCTCGGATCGGTTTAAGCGCGGCGGCTGCCTGGCTTCACAGGCGGGATCGCAGCCAATTCGGGCGGCAAATTGTCCGGATCAAAGAGGGGCGCCTCAATCTGGACCAAGGGTGTCAGCGGCACGCCAAGATCAGCCGTTCCACCGGATCGATCGATCAGGCACGCGGCTCCGACAGCTTCGCCGCCAGCGGCGCGAATGGCTGCGATACACTCGCGGGAGGACTTTCCGGTTGTCACGACATCCTCCACCATCAGACAGCGCGCCCCCGCCGCCATCTCAAAGCCGCGGCGCAGCTCAAAGCCACCTTCGGGCCTTTCCATGAAGATCGAATTGACGCCGAGCTGTTTTGCGGTCTCGTAGCCGACAATGACGGCTCCCATGGCCGGAGAGACGCACAAGTCGAACGTTGCGCCCTGTTCCGAGAGAACTTTCGCCGCCAATGCGCCGCACAAGCGCCCGCCCCGGAGGGGGTCCTGCATCACCTTCGCGCATTGCAGATAGACCGAGCTGCGCAGCCCCGAGGACAGCAGAAAGTGCCCTTCAAGCAAAGCGCCTGCGGCGCGAAACTCGTTCAGAACGGCTTCCTGCGCGAGCGCGGCGGCGTCAGTGCGCGGGGATTGTGTCGGATGCGGCGGGGTCACGTGTTTTCTCCTGCTCCGACCCGGACGCGGTTGATGCGCCCGCCGGCGGTGCTGGGGTGGCGTCGGACTCGCCCGACGGAGCTGTCATCGACATCGCGGCGGCATTGCGGATCCGTTCCGCCTGCGCAACCACGGGCTGTGCGCTCAATGTCGTGATTATGTTTGTCAGATGCCGAAGATCTCGAACCTCAAGATCGATATCGAGGCGGAAGAAATCCGGTTTGCGGTCGGCGAACGTCATGTCGTCGATATTGGCGCCGGCCGCGCCGATCAATGTGCAGACTTGTCCCAGAGCGCCGGGCTCGTTCACAAGGACCAACGCGATGTGGGCGAGGTGATCGGCGTGATCACCGGCGTTCGGCGCCCACGCGACGTCGAGCCACCGGTCCATATCGTCCTCGAAGTCCGCGAGACGCTCGCAGTCGATCGCGTGTAGTCGATGGCCGAGGCCAGGCTCGCGCAGCGCGATGATCCGCTCTCCCGGCAAGGGGGAGCAGCAGGGCGCGGCGGGCATCGCAAGCGCTGGTTGCGGCGAGTCGTCCGTGTCGCGACCCGTCTGCCCGCTCCGGGTTGGGACGACTTGAGGTCTGTTGGGGTCGATCGGATCAAGCGCGTCCACCACTTTCGCCGATGACGCCGCTTTTTCGGGATAGACGGCCTCCAGCGCCTGTCGGGCCGTAATCCGCGCCGCGCCGACTTCGGCCAGCAACGCTTCGCCGTCCGAATGCCCAAGCTTGCGGGCGGCCGTATCCAGAACCTTCGCCGAATACGCGGCGCCGGCGCGTTCAAAAAGCACTTCCACAATTCCGCGTCCGAGCCGGGCGGCGGCGTGCCGTTCCTGATCACGCAGCGTGCGCCGTATCGCTGCGCGCGCGCGTCCCGAGCGGACCATCTCCTGCCAGACGGGGGACGGCTTTTGCCCCTTGGACTGAAGGATTTCGACAGTCTGACCGTTGCGAACCGGCGTCCACAAAGGCGAGCGCTTGCCGTTGACCTTGGCCCCCACGGCGGTGTGGCCGACATCCGTGTGGATCGCATAGGCGAAATCCAGGGCGGTCGCGCCGCGCGGCAAGCCGATGACGTCCCCTTTCGGCGTGAAGCAAAAGACCTGGTCGAAGGTCATCTCCATCTTCGCTTCTTCGAGGAAATCCTGTGGTGGGTCGCCGCGCTCCACGCGGTCGACGAGATCGCGCAACCAACGATGCGGGTCGACCGCGAACGGGTTCTGCGAGCGCATTCCCCCCTTGTAGGCCCAATGCGCGGCCACGCCGGTCTCGTTGACCTCATGCATCTGTTCAGTGCGGATCTGTACTTCGATCCGGGCGCCGTTCGGTCCGACAACCGTTGTGTGGATGGAACGATAGCCGTTCGACTTCGGGCCCGAGATGTAGTCCTTGAAACGCTCTGGCACGGCGCGCCAGGCGCGGGGGCGGCGGCGTGCCGTTCCTGATCACGCAGCGTGCGCCGTATCGCTGCGCGCGC
>ERZ1740059.17-NODE-17-length-93249-cov-6.799397_pt1 | contig 93249 bp, 88 predicted proteins | sample MGYA00581744_ERZ1740059 | MGnify/ENA primary metagenome ERZ1740059 (study PRJEB43018, sample SAMN04849738) | marine metagenome | isolation source: floating plastic debris | place: Pacific Ocean | collected 2008-08-28 | study: EMG produced TPA metagenomics assembly... | reverse complement strand
AAACGCTCTGGACCTGCGCGACAGGAGCGCTGCATCGCGCCGAGAGCCCGGTAGCAGTCCGACTCGGACTTGGCGATGACCCGAAACGCGATGATGTCCGACAGCTGCTCAAAGCTGACGTCCTTCGACTGCATCTTGCTCCAGATCGAATACGGGCGCTTCTCCCGCCCGTAGACCTCGGCGACCACTTCGTCCGCGCTGAGCAGTTCTTCCAACGCGGCGACGATCTTTGGGATCGCGTCCTCGCCCTGGGTCTGTTTGAGATGAACGAAGCGGCGCATGATCGACTTGCGGGCATCCGCATGCAGGACGCCGAACGCGATGTCCTCAAGTTCTTCGCGCATATGCTGCATGCCCATACGGCCCGCCAGAGGCGCGTAGATCTCGATCGTCTCGCGCGCAATCCTCTGACGCTTCTCGGGCCGCAAATGTCCGATCGTCCGCATGTTGTGGAGGCGGTCGGTCAGCTTCACCAGCAGCACGCGCGGGTCTTTGGCGACGGCCATGAGAAGCTTGCGAAAGTTCTCCGCCTGCGCGTGTTCCTTCGACGCGAGCTCCAGTTGGGAAAGCTTGGTCACGCCGTCGACCAGATCGGCGATCTCCTGGCCGAAAAGGCCAGCGATCTCCTCGCTGGTCGCGTCGGTGTCTTCGACGGTGTCGTGCAAGAGCGCGGTGACAATGGTCGCGTCATCGAGCTTCAGCTCGGTGAGAATCGCAGCCACCTCGACCGGATGATTGAAATACGGTTCGCCGCTGGCCCGCTTTTGCTCGCCATGCGCCTTCACGCCAAACACGTAAGCGCGGTTCAATAAGCTCTCGTCGACGCCCGGATTGTAGGCGCGCACCAATTCCACGAGTTCGAACTGACGGATCATCCCTTCAGGATATAGCTATCCTGACCGATCCGAGAACCCGAATTCCTAGGTTAATCGTTCTTATTCTGAACCCTTGTCAGCGCGGAGGCGTTTCCGCCTGCAGGGCGCGCAGCAGCTCTTCTTCGGTCAGATCCTGATCCGGAGCGTCGACGGTTTCGCCCATCAGCTCGGCCATCCGGTCCTCTTCGGGCTCGTCGACCTCCATATGCTTCTGGCTGGCCTCGATCATATCCTCGTTCAGACCGTCGATGCTGAGCTTCTCATTTGCGATCTCGCGCAGCGCGACGACAGGGTTTTTGTCGTTGTCCCGCTCCAACAGCGGCTCCGATCCAGCCGAAATCACCCGCGCGCGATGAGCGGCGAGCATGACGAGATCAAAACGGTTCGAGACCTTGTCGATGCAGTCTTCGACGGTAACGCGGGCCATGCGGCGCTCCTGCCATGTTCGAGATGGACGGCGTGTATAAGGAAATTCCGCCGGTCGGGCAAGTAGCGCTTGGCGTTTCTTAATCGACCTGAGAGCGCTCCGGGTGTAAGGGGGTGGTTACGCGGAAGGCGCATTTTAGCCCGACCCACACTTCTATCATCGTTGTCGCCCATCTGCAGAGGAGCTCGATCCATGTCGGCCGTAGCCGCGTCTTCGCAGGATCGACCGATGCATGGGATCGTTTTCATTCTGCTCGGCATGACGGCGATCTCGATCAACGATGTGCTGATCAAGGCGCTTTCAGACGGGTATCCGTTGCATCAGATGGTGTTCGTCCGTTCGGCGATCGGGATCATCTTCAGCCTGGCGTTCCTTCAGTTCGAAGGCGGCTGGTCGTTGCTGCGGACCGACCGACCCGGCTTGCATGTTCTCAGATGCCTGGCCGTGATCATCGCGAATATGACGTTCTTCGCGGCCCTCGCCACGCTGCCGCTCGCCGATGCGACGGCGCTGTTCTTCGTGGCCCCGCTCGTCATCACCGTTTTGTCGATCCCGCTGTTGGGAGAGCAAGTCGGGCCCAAGCGGTTGGCTGCCGTTTTCGTCGGGTTTATCGGCGTCCTGATCATGATGCAGCCGGGTTCGGTGTTGGACGGCGAAGGCCCCAGCCTATGGGTGTTGATGCTGCCGATCGTCGGCGCGTGCGCCTATGCGCTGATGCAGATCATGACGCGACGTCTGGGCGGCACAACCGCCGCCTCCGCGCTGGCGGTTTACATCCAGGGCGGTTTCATCGTCGTCAGTTTGCTGTTTTGGGTCGTGGCGGGAGACGGCCGCTACGTCGAGGGCCTTGAGAACGAAAGTCTGATCTTTCTGCTGCGGCCCTGGCGCTGGCCGGACGAGAGCGATCTTGTGCTCTTTCTCGGACTTGGGTTTGCGGCCGCCATCATCGGATACACGATGTCGGCGGCTTACAAATCCGCCAGCCCGGCGACCATCGCGCCGTTCGAGTACGTCGCATTGCCGTTGGCGATCTTCTGGGGCTGGTTCGCTTTTGGCGAATGGCCCAGCCTGCAGACGGGACTGGGCATCCTGTTGATCCTGGGCGCGGGTCTTTACGTCTTCCTTAGAGAGCGCGTCAAAGGCCGCCCCGTCTCGAGCAAGCGCCCGCTGCGCCGGTATTAGGCCGCTTCGCTAGCGGCGCCCGAAGAGCCGAGCCCAGAACCCTCGCTTTGGGTTTTCCAGTGGCGGCGACGCCGCTCGCACCGGCGGACTGGGCGGCGCGGGTTGCTCCGGCGGCGATGGGTCCAATTCGGTACGGGCCTTCTCGATGGCGGCGACGATCGGGCTTTGCGGTTCTGACGTCGCGGCGACTGCGGGCGAAACGACTGCAGGTTCCGCTGCCGCTGGCGTCCCCTTGACGATCCGTTTCAATGCGACCGCGACTTTCTCGGCGTCGCCGTCCCAGAACATCGCGTCTTTCTGGCGCATCAGCGGGATGCGGCTCATATCGGGCTTCCCGACGATCAGCGGCGCCACGGTTTTCTCGCCGTCCACTTCCAAGCCCAGGGCGGCGTTCATTTCAGCGACGGGCCAATCCTTGCCGACGGAGTTCGTCGATACGATCGCCAGAACGGTGCGCGCGGCGCCGAGCGCGACGTTGATCTTCTGCGTGAACTGCTGACCCCAGCCGATATGCTCTTCATCGAGGAACGCCTTCAATCCGAGCTTTTCGCAGGCCTCGAAGATCGGCCGTGCGATCTCGGCTTTGTCCTCGCGCGCGTGGCTGATGAAGATGTCGTAATCGTCCGCGCCAAAGAGCATCTGCCGCAGGAACTTTGGCGGGTTCGGATCGATCTGCGCGAGCTTTGCGCAAAGATTGAGAAAAACCTTGTCCTCCGGACCGCGCACCATCTTCACGAAGGCGAGCTCGCCATAGAGCGTGTTCCGATAGGTGCGATCGGCGTTTGCGCGACTGTCGGCCGAGGCTCCAGGCGCAAACCGACGGAGATGCTCTTGGCCGGCGGCGGGAAGACCGAACTTCTCCCACGCGTGGATCATCGCCCGGATCCGCCGGACGCGCTTTCGGCCGACATTGGGAAACTGATTGACGGTCACCCCGGTGACGCTCTGCCGGACAGCGCGGCTTTGCAGGCGGACCTTGGCCGGGTTCACGCTGAAACCGCAGGATGTGATCGCACGCTCCAACGCTTCACCCACATGCACCGTGTCTTTCAACGTCGCGGATCCGTCGAGATAGGCGATCGACGGCGGCAAGGTCGTCTTGTTGGTCGAGAAGGTGATGTCGTCGGCGTAGCGGGAGTATTTCAGGCCGTTCTCGCGCGCCAACCGGTTGAGACGACGATCGAGGGCCGTGGCGATGTAGTTGGACAGGATGGGCGTGGGCGGGGCCCCCTGGGGCAATCCGTTGCGGTGCGTGCAGATGTTGGCGCAAACGGTCGCCGCCTTGTCGCCCATCAGGAACGGCTGCGCCATGAACAGGCCTCGGACCCGGCCGAAATTGATCGTTGGAAAAAAGTCCGCAAGGTCGACGTTGAGCACCAGGCGCTGACCCTGGTGGATCTCTGCGTTGCTGACGATCGAGCGACCCGGCAGAAAGCCGTGCGACGCCGGATGTGGATTGTGCCGCTCGTAGAGATGCGGAAGCAACGCGTCTTGGGCTTCGCGGATGACGTCGGTCGGGGCGTCGATGCGGCGCACGCCGCCCGAGCGTTTCGGGATCTCAAAGGTCGTGTAACGGGCTGACTCGGGGGCGCCGTACAGCCAATAGGACAAGGACGAGCGGCTCACCTCGAGGAACCGTGCGACGTCGGCGAAATTCTGCAAATGCGAAAGATCGCCGGTCGCAGCCGGACTGCCGTCCTCCTGCATCAGATACCCCCTCATAAGCCGGCTCCCCGCCCCTCGTACTTTAACCTACCCGGGCCGTACATGCTCGCATGTACGGCCCGGGTAAAAGCGAGCGTTTGTTCTTCCGTCGCAGGATCGACAACGGACGTAGAAGGGCGGGTCGCCTCGTCCGAGGGTTCGCGGCGCAGGCGCGATGAGTCAAGTGCGGGAGACCGCAGCCTCTTCGATCGCCGCGATCCCCTCCATCGCCTCGACCGGCAGCGCTTCGAACAATTCGCGCACCGTGACCCCCAAAAACGGGTGGCGCCAGTCAGGAGCCACATCCGCCAGCGGCGCGAGCACAAAACCACGCTCGTGCAGCCGCGGATGCGGCAGGATGATCTGGTCTGGCGCACGTTTCATGGCTTCGGACGTCGTCAAATCCAGCCACCGTTTCGCAGTGTCGACATCGGGTTCGATCAGGTCCCCATAGGCGATCAGGTCGAGATCGACCACCCGCGGCGCCCAACGCTCCGGACGGGCGCGTCCCATATCGGCTTCGACGGCGTGCAGCTGCGCCAACAGCTGCTCAGGCGACATGTCGCAGGCCACGTCCGCGGCGGCGTTGACGAAATCCGGACCCGAGCCGACCGGAAACGCCGGAGTGCGCCACCAGCGGCTGCGGGCGCGCAGTTTCACGCCGCGCGCGTCAAGCTGCGAAAGCGCCTCGCCCAGTGTCGCCTCCGGCGGGCCCCAGCGCGATGGCAGATTCGCGCCCAGGGCGATCAGTATCGGTCGATTTGCACACATAAGATATAAGGCCTATCTCTCGCGGGAGTGGGGCGAAAGCGCCCGTCATTCATTTTCGATGACGCGCATATTATTGGAGTTGCATATGTTTTATCGGGACGAGCGCCTAGCGCTCTTTATTGACGGATCTAATCTTTACGCGGCGGCGAAAGCGCTGGGCTTTGATATCGACTATAAAAAGCTTCGCGCAGAGTTCGCTCAGCGCGGGAAACTTGTCCGTGCGCTTTACTACACCGCGCTGATGGAAGAGCAGGACTACTCGCCGATCCGACCCCTTGTCGACTGGCTCGACTACAACGGCTTCACGATGGTGACCAAGCCCGCGAAAGAGTTCACCGACGCGAGCGGGCGGCGGAAGGTCAAGGGCAACATGGATATCGAGCTTGCTTGCGACGCCATGCAGCTTGCGGACAACCTCGATCACGTCGTGCTGTTCTCGGGCGACGGCGACTTTCGGGTTCTTGTCGAGGCGATCCAGCGCAAGGGCGTGCGGGTCTCCGTCGTGTCGACGATCCGGTCGCAACCGCCGATGATCGCGGACGAGCTGCGGCGCCAGGCGGACAACTTCATTGACCTTGAAGACCTGCGAGGGATCGTCGGCCGAGAACAACGGAGCAGCGGTCAGCAGAGCGATGATCGAATGGAGTCGGACGACTACTTCGATGAGGACGAGCGCGAGTGACACAGACCGCGACCGCGGAGCCTGAAGCGAGCTGCGCGCTGTGTCCGCGGCTGGTCGCCTACCGTGAAGAGAATACAGCGAAGGAACCAAGTTGGTTCAACGGCGCCGTTCCTTCTTTTGGCGATCCGAACGCGCGTTTGCTGATCGTCGGGTTGGCGCCGGGGGTTACGGGCGCGAACCGCACCGGTCGGCCGTTCACCGGCGATTATGCGGGCGACCTTCTCTACGAGACGATCGCTGATTTCGGCTTTAGCGCGGGCGACTACGCCGCTCGGCCGGATGATGGTTTGACGCTCAAGGACGCGATGATCACCAATGCGGTTCGGTGCGTCCCGCCCGAGAACAAGCCCACAACGGCGGAGATCCGCGCCTGCCAACCCTTTCTTCACGCTCGGATTGAACGGTTGTCGGCTCTGACGTCGATCTTATGCCTGGGCAAGATCGCCCATGACAGCGTCTTGCGTACGCTCGGCTGCAAGCTGTCGGCGGCGCCCTTCGCCCACCAAGCGCGGCACGAACTGCCGGCGCCGGATGGTCGAACGCTTGATGTTTTCGACAGCTACCACTGCTCGCGGTACAACACGAACACCGGCCGTCTCACGCGCGACATGTTCCGATCTGTGTTTCGAGATATCCGCGCCAGCCTCGATTAGCGCTCGGGGTGGAGGTCGATCACCTGCATCGTCGAGAGGACGTCGATCCAAGTCGCTGCGGCTTCCTCCGGGCTCGACCTGTAAGGCGTTATGAACGATATCACGTAGAGGCGCGCGTCGCCGTCATAAACGCTGATCTCATGGACGCTGACGTCTAGCAGGCCGTCGCCATCCACGTGTTGCGCGTCCATGCGCATCTTGATGCGCTGCTCGCCCACGTTGCAGTCCAGCGGATCGCCGAAATGGGTGCGATCGCAAATCGTGCCAAACCATCTGTGGGGCGTCTGTCGCATCCCGGTTGTGATCGGCGTCCGTTCGATGGCTTGAGGTCGCGCCAGCACCGTCACGCGGGCGACATTCCCGATCTCCGCATCGCCGAGCCGGATCAGCGGCCCCGTATGCCGCTCTTGAAACAAAGCGTCGTCTCTGACGCCGAGATATGTCGATTCGGCATCCACCGCGAGCGCCCAGACGACGAACGAGGATGGTTGCTGAAGGCAGTTGGCGTCAAAACGCGTCGTGCCTTCTCCCAGCGCCGACAAGCGGCCCTCAAAAGGTTGAGGCGCATCTTGAGATGTCTGAAGACAGGCATGCGCGTGAGAACTCACCGCCAACAGGCCAATGGCGGCGATCGCAGCGCGCAGAGAGCGTCGAGTAGGCGCCAAACACTCAAGCAGTATTGGCGGGTTAAAAAGGTTCATCACTCAGGTCCTCCAAACAGTCGTGCAAACACACGCGTTAACAGGCCGTCCACCCCAGCGATTTCCACCCAATCACATGTATTTATATGCGATTAGGTTTTAGAAGAACACGATTTCACAAATACTCCAACTAGATTATTTGCCGCAGTGTTCAAATTTTGTTGTGGCTAATGTGAGTGCACTTGTGGCTAATAATTGAACACTCGCAGTAAGGCGACGGATAGTGTTCTTTTCCCAAGCAGTCGCGGCCGCGTCCTGTCGTTTGACCCGATGAGCGGAACCTTTCGACACAGCCATAGAACAACGCTAAATCACACAGTGGGTTGAGATCTAAAGCTCGGAAACGAATAGCGTTACTCGGCGCAAGCTTGGAAAGTGACATGACGAACAAACCTCGCCTCACCCTGTTCCTCGCCGCGCCGCGCGGTTTCTGCGCCGGCGTCGACCGAGCCGTGAAGATTGTTGAAATGGCTCTCGAGAAATGGGGCGCGCCTGTGTATGTGCGCCACGAGATTGTGCACAATCGCTACGTGGTCGATGGGCTCCGAGCAAAGGGCGCCGTGTTTGTCGAGGAGCTGTCAGAGTGCCCGACGGACCGCCCGGTCATTTTTTCGGCCCATGGAGTACCGAAGTCGGTGCCTGCCGAAGCCGAGCGCCGGCACATGCTGTACGTCGATGCGACCTGTCCGCTTGTGTCCAAGGTCCATATCGAAGCAGCCCGTCATCATGAGCGCGGTTTGCAGATGGTGATGATCGGGCACGCCGGTCACCCCGAGACGATCGGGACGATGGGGCAGCTTCCAAGCGGCGAAGTTCTGTTGGTCGAGACCGTCGACGATGTGGCGACGCTTGAGGTCCGCGACCCCGAGAAGCTGGCCTACATCACCCAGACGACGTTGTCGGTCGATGACACCGCTGCGGTGGTGGCTGCTCTTCAAGCGCGGTTTCCGGCGATTGTCGGTCCGCACAAGGAAGACATCTGTTACGCGACGACCAACCGCCAGGAGGCGGTGAAGGCCGTGGCGCCAAAGATCGAAGCGTTGCTGGTGATCGGCGCGCCGAATTCGTCGAACTCCAAACGTTTGGTGGAGGTCGGCGCAAAGGCTGGGTGCGCCCAGGCGATGCTGGTTCAACGCGCCAGCGAGATTGACTGGGAGCGTCTGCGCGGCGTTCGCGCTGTTGGGATCACAGCAGGGGCGTCCGCGCCGGAAGAGCTGGTGGACGAGGTGGTTGACGCCTTTCGCGCGCGGTATGATCTGACCGTCGAGAAAGTTGAAAACGCGGTCGAGAACGTAGAGTTCAAGGTCCCGCGTGTTTTGCGTGAACCGACCGCCGGCGCGTCGGCCTGACCCATCGTCCGGAAAGCAAAGCCTCCATGACAGATCTTGTCGCCTATACCGATGGCGCTTGCAGCGGCAATCCCGGCCCTGGCGGCTGGGGCGTCCTGTTGCAGGCGAAAGACGGCGAGACGGTTCTCAAAGAGAAAGAGCTTTCGGGCGGCGAAGCCGAGACGACCAATAACCGGATGGAGTTGATGGCGGCGATTTCGGCGTTGGACGCTCTGACCAGATCTTCCGTCGTCACCGTCGTCACGGACAGCACCTATGTGAAAGGCGGCGTCACCCAGTGGATGTTCAACTGGAAGCGCAATGGTTGGAAGACCGCCGACAAGAAACCCGTGAAAAACGAAGATCTTTGGCGGCGCCTCGATGAGGCGCAAGCGCGCCATCGCGTGACGTGGGAATGGGTGAAGGGTCACGCAGGGCATGAAGAGAACGAGCGCGCCGACAAGCTCGCGCGCTCCGGCATGGCGCCGTTCAAACCGAGGAAAGCGCTCACGCAGACGCAGGACCCGGTCGATGAGGGCGCCAACAAATAACCGCTAGCGCGGGCTGCCGATCTTTCCGGTCTTCGACAGCAGGATCGCCACCGGGCGCGTACTCTCGAATTGCGCCAGGACAATCGCCAGAACCATCATCAGCGGGACGGCCAGGAACATGCCGGCGATGCCCCACATCGCTCCCCAGACCAGCAAGGACAGGATGACCACGAACTCAGAGAGGTTCAGCTGTTCTCCCGTCATTCGCGGCAGCAGGATGTTGCCGAGGAAGAACTGCACCACCGCCAGAGCGCCGATCATGCCTAGCATGTCGGCGTAGTTGTCGAACTGCACGAGTCCGAAAAGGGCAGGAAGCACGACGCCGACGAAGGTGCCGATCGTCGGAATGTAATTGAGCGCGAACGCCAGGAAGCCCCAGAAGGCTGCTCCCTTCAGGCCGAAATACGAGCAGATGACATAGGTCGACAGGCCGACGGCGAGGCTGACCACGGTCATGATCCAGACATAGAGGCGCGTGTCTCGACCGATGTCCGCCAGCACCTGTTCGACGCGGTCGGCGCGCCCGTCCTTGGGGAAAAGAGCGCGGATCTTCGCGTCGAAGTAGCGTTGATCGAGCATCAAGAACAAAACGAACAACAGCACCACCGAGATGTCGCCGGCGGTATTGGTGACAATGTCGAAAACGCCCCGGAGCAGGCCCTCAAGTTGAAGCGCTTGCAGCTCGTTGCTGACGTCGAACTCACGGTCGACGCCGATCAGCCCCGCCGCGGCCCTCAGCGCTTCGTTGAGCTTGGGCTCGAGCTCGCTCATTCCATCGCTCAGCTCTGAAATATTGGCGACGACAAGCCGGCCTACCAGGTAAGCGCCGGTCAGAAGCCCAACCGCGGCGATCGCACGCGCCAGCCCGCCCGGAATGAAGCTGCACAGGGGGAGGCTCCGAATTCCGTTTGCGATCGCGTTGACCAGGAACCAAAGCAAGATCGCCAGCGCCATCGGCGCGAGAAAGTCTGAGGCCAGGGTGAGCACGGACACGACAAGAGTGGCCAGAGCGAGGATGTAAAAGGCGCTCCGCAACTCGTCGCCGGAACGTGCGGTGTCGGCGCCGCTGGTCTGGCCCTTTTGTGGTTCCGCCGCGTCGTTCGCCAGGTGATCTGCCGCCATGTGCTCTACGCCCTCTTTCAGGTTGCCATCCTGCGCAACGCCGCTATCCCTCCGCGCGACCATATCGTTGGTCCGCTGCGTTTTCGAGACAGCATTGACGACGACTGAGGGAGTTTAGATGGCTGATGCACAGACGACGACAGACGACGCGGCGCGCGACAAGGCGCAGCGCTCGATCCTGATCACCGGTTGTTCCAGCGGGATCGGGTATGCGTCTGCGCACGGTTTGAAGCAACGCGGTTGGCGCGTATTCGCGACCTGCCGCAACGCGGCGGATTGCGAACGATTGCGCGGCGAGGGCCTCGAGGCTTTCGTGCTCGACTACCAGAACATGGACAGCATCGCCGCCGGCGCTGATGAGGCGTTGTCGCGGACAGGCGGTCGCCTTGACGCGCTCTTCAACAACGGCGCATTCGCCTCTCCGGGCGCTGTCGAGGATCTGCCGACGGATGCGTTTCGAGAGATCTTCGAGGCGAACTTCTTTGGCTGGCATGAACTGACCCGGCGCGTGTTGCCGACGATGCGTGCGCAGGGACATGGACGGATCGTTCAAAACTCGTCGGTTCTGGGGTTCTGCACGCTCAAGTACCGGGGCGCGTATCAGTCCACAAAGTACGCGCTTGAAGGCTATACGGACACGTTGCGGCTGGAGCTGAAGGGGTCGGGGGTGGAGGCGGTCCTGATCGAGCCCGGCCCGGTCGACAGCCGGATCCGGCAGAATTCTTACGCGCATTTCAAGAAATGGGTCCGTTGGGAAGGCTCGCCGCATGCGGCGATCTACCCGAAGGTTGAAGACCGGCTCACCGCCGAAGTCGTCAAAAGCGATTGGGAGCTGCCAGCAGAGGCCGTGGTGAAAAAACTTGTTCACGCGCTTGAAAGCCCGCGTCCTCAAGCGAGGTACTATGTGACGACGCCAACCTATTACATCGCCTTCATGAAGCGGATTTTGAGTACGCGCGCCCTCGATCGTTTGTTGATCAAACAGTCCTATTGACGCGCCTGAAAGGACGACGATGTCGCAATATCTCTATTTCCTCATCCCCATTGCGCTTCTGTCGGTGGCCGCAGTGCTGATCCTTGGACTTGGCTCGTTCTTGCAGGAAGGCGAGGCGGCTCGGCGCCGTTCAAACCGGCTGATGCAGTGGCGCGTCGGCCTGCAATTTGTGGCGCTGGTCGTGATCATGGCGTTTCTCTGGGGCGCGGGGGCGGGCGACTAACCGGCCCAATCCGGTTCGCCGCCCGCTCCGGCTATTCCTCGGGGATGGTGTCGCGCACGTAGAAGTTCCCCGATTGGGCTGTGGCGAAGAACGAAAGGCCACTCAACCGCCAACCGTTCTCGGTTTTGACGAACCGGTGCTCGTAGTTCCCCCAGACGTGCCACAACGGGTCGCCGCCGTTCTCCGGGAGAGCGCCCGCTTCCAAGCGGTTCCAGGCGTAGCCGTGGCTCAGCATGACGGGGGTCCTCGCATCCTCGAAGCTGACACGGTGGTTGCCGCGCAGATGAAAGCTGGTCTTTGAAGGTTTCAGATTGCCGGCCCATCCAGCGATCAGCGCGTCGGCGGGGATCGTGGCCGGCGCGACGCCCGTCAGCGAGGCGAAGTCCACCTGAATCTCGTCGATGAACAACGAGCGCGCCAGCGTCCAGTCTTTCGCGTCCACCGCAGCGTCGAGACTGTCGACGATACGGATCATCTCCTGCACATCGACAAGAGTGGCCGCTGTTACAGGATCGCCGTCGAGCCGATCTGCGCTGGCGATCATTGGCGTCGCCGTCAAAATCGCTGCGGCGAGGTAGGCGGTTGTTGCTCCAAACATCTGCATCGTTTCAGTTCCTCTTGCTTTGGGGGCGTTCAGGCGAGTTGGCCGCCGGTGACGTCGAGGTCCATACCGTTCATCGATGTCGCGGCGTCTGAAGCCAGGAACATCACGGCTTCCGCCATTTCATGCGCGGTCATGATCCGTGGAGTGACAAAGTTTGGCGCCATGGCCTCATAAGTCAGCCCTTGGAAGTCGAAGGACTCGCGCAGCATCGGCGTGTCCACCGCGAGCGGTGAGATCGAGACGACGCGGATGTTGTCCTTTGCGCTGGTCGCCGCGGCCGCCTTTGTCATTCCGATCACCGCGTGCTTGGACGCGTTGTAATGCGCGGTGGCGCCAAAACCGCGATGGGCGGCGACGGAAGCCATGTTGACGATGACGCCGCCGCCTTGCTGCTTCATCACCGGCAAAGCGTATTTCAGACCGAAAAAGACGCCGTCTGCATTCGTCGCCATCATATCGCGGTAGTTCTCGACGGAGATTTCTTCGATCGCGCCGGGCGTCATGAAGATCCCTGCGTTGTTGAAGAGAACGTCGATCCGGCCATAGGTCTCCACTGTCGCCTCGACGAAGCGCTTTACCTGATCGGGGTCTCGGACGTCAGTTTGGACCCATGTCGCTTCGCCGCCGGCGGCGCGGACCGACCCCTCCACCTCGCGGCCCAGAGCGTCCCGTCGGGCGCAGAACATCACGGCGGCGCCGGCCATGGCGAAAGCCCGCACGGTTGCTTCGCCGATGCCCGAATTCCCCCCGGTTACAGCGATCACCTTGCCTTTGAACGGGCCGTCAGGATCTGCGGTGGCCGTCGCTTCCCTGGGATTGAGGCTGTTGGCGGCGGCTTGCCCGGCGAACAGCGCCCCCGCGGCGGCCACGCCAAGCGAGAGGGCGGCGCGTCGGGAGGGATCAAAACTCGGATTGGTCATTGTCTTCTCCTTGAGAGGCTTGGCGCTACGAGCCGCAGCTCACGAAAACGAGGGCGATCGGACATGCGGCGATGGTCATTCCGCCGCCCCATAGAAGCGAGGAGACGACCTCGCGAATGTCGGATGCAGCGTCGGAAAGCTTCAGCGTCTCTTGCGTGTTCATGATCGGCTCCGTCGTTCGTGTTGCGGATGTCCACAACATGACGGCGCGCCCGGATGGGCGCAGGCGCAGGAATTGCGCTCTGATAGGCGTTTCTTGCGCTCCCGCCGATCAGGCGCGCATGGATCCAGGGGTATTGTTGAAGTGGCGCTTGAAGTGTTTGCCGAAGCGCGAAACGTCTTCATAGCCGACGCGGTGGGCGATCTCTGCGACAGGCAACGCAGTCGTCTTTAGGAGCATCATTGCAAGATCGAGCCGTTCTTTGATCGCGTATTGCAGCGGCGAGCGTCCCGTCGCCTTCTTGAAAGCGCGCGCGAAATGAAACGGGCTCATGGCCGCCTCAGCCGCCAGTGTCTCCAGCGACAGATCATTGGCCAGGTTGTCGTTGATGTAGGAGATCGCGCGCCGCAAGCGGACGTCTTCGATCGCCTGGACGTCGGGTGACGCCTCGCCGGCGAGTTGAGCGACATGCGCCGCGAGCGCCCGGTCCATCGTCTGGCGATAGAGCGTCGGCGCCGCGTCCGACAGCGTGGCGAGAGTCTTCGACATCTGGAGCGCCAACGGATCGATTGCGCCGAACACTGGCGCGATATGCGCCGGCCGATCGAGCCCCACCTCCGCAAGAAGTTCGGCCGAGATCTCGACCGACAGAAACTCATGCGCCTCGTCGAATTCGCAGACGCCCTGGGCCCCCGCAGGCAGCAGCCAGCCCTGCTGAGCCGACAGAGGCGTATCGACGGGTTTGTCGGACCCCAGGGAGATCCGATGGTCCGGTTGGTCGATGAGAAAAACGCCGATCGACACGCCGGAGATTGAAAACGCGCCGCCGCCCGCCGGGCTTTGTAGTCGCGCGGCGATCACCGACGGGGGCTTTTCCGACGACCGGGTCATGCGTTGAGAGATAGGTCGTCGTCGTCATTTCCGCCAATCCGCGCCGTCCTGCGGAAGATTTGCAGTCGACGCCACGGACAAGGCTGCCATATTGCCGTGTCCAAGACACCCCGGGCGGAAATGACGGGTGCGCTTACACGTCGGAACAAAAGGAAACGTCATGGTCGTCCTGAACAAGATCTACACGAAGACCGGCGACGCGGGAGAGACGGCGCTTGGCGACGGTCAGCGGGTCGCGAAACACTCTGCGCGCGTCGAAGCCTATGGAACTGTTGACGAGGTCAACGCCCAGATTGGGGTCGCCCGGCTCGTGGCGCAGGGGTCTCCAGACGCCTCGAGCATGGACGAGGCTTTGGGGCGCATTCAGAACGATCTCTTTGATCTCGGCGCTGATCTGTGCACGCCCGAGACCGAAAAAGATCTCGGATACGAGCCGCTTCGCATCGCCGAGGCTCAGGTCCTGCGGCTGGAGGCTGAGATCGACGAGATGAACGCGCGCCTCGAACCTCTACGCTCCTTCATTCTTCCGGGAGGCTCGGCGCTTTCCGCGCATCTTCACACGTGCCGCACTGTCGCTCGGCGCGCCGAGCGCCGCGTGGTCGCCTTGGCGACGATGGAGACCATCAACGAGCATGCGGTAAAGTATCTCAATCGATTGTCCGACTGGTTCTTTGTCGCGGGGCGCATCTCGAACGACGACGGCAAGTCGGACGTGCTTTGGGTTCCCGGCGCTAACCGCTAAAGGCGCGGTTTTGCGTGGATTCGGCGTGGGATCTCGTCAGCCGCGTGTCCCAGCGCCGCGTCGTTCCCTCTAGGCGCGATCAGCGCCCCGTGTTTGCGAAAGGCGGCGGATTTGCCGCAGTCCGCCGACGCTGCGTCGTGAATTGACGAACCGAGCGACGGGTCGTTACCGTATCCCGTCGGTTTTTCGCTCTTACGCTCGGCGCCAGCGCGCTATGAGCGTTCAGAATGCTAGGTAACGTAATCAAATCCAATGGAGGAACGCGCCCATGAAGGTGCTCGTGCCGGTCAAGCGCGTGATTGACTACAACGTGAAGGTCCGGGTGAAAGCGGACAATACGGGCGTCGATCTCGCCAATGTCAAAATGTCGATGAACCCCTTCGACGAAATCGCGGTTGAAGAAGCGATTCGTCTGAAAGAGGCGGGAACAGCGACGGAAATCGTGGCGGTGTCGATTGGCGTGAAAGACGCGACAAAGGTCCTGCACACCGCGCTGGCGATGGGCGCGGACCGTGCGATCCTCGTCGAGGCGACCGACGATCAGGAAAACGATATCGAGCCGCTCGCGGTTGCGAAGATCCTGGCGAAGGTCGTCGAAGAGGAGCAGCCCGGCCTGGTGCTGCTGGGCAAGCAAGCGATCGACAACGACTGCAACGCTACAGGGCAGATGCTCGCCGCGGTTCTGGGTTGGGCGCAGGCCACCTTCGCATCCAACGTCGAGATCACCCCAGAGGGCGCGACTGTGATCCGGGAAGTGGACGGCGGTCTTCAGACCATCAAGATCAAGACGCCTGCGATCGTCACTGTCGATCTGCGTCTGAACGAGCCGCGTTACGCGTCTTTGCCGAACATCATGAAAGCGAAGAAGAAGCCGTTCGAAACGAAGACCCCGTCGGACTATGGCGTCGACGTCGCCCCGCGGCTTGAGGTCGTGAAGGTCGTCGAGCCCTCCTCGCGGCAGGCGGGCGTCAAAGTCGGTTCGGTCGCCGAACTCGTGGAAAAACTCAAGAACGAAGCGGGAGTGATCTAAGATGGCGGTACTTCTCCTAGCCGAACATGACGGCGCGACCGTTTCGGAAGCATCTGCGAAAGCTTTGACGGCGGCGGCGCCTCTTGGCGCCGATGTGCACGTTCTGGTCGCTGGCGGCGGCTCTGGCGGCGCAGCCGAGCATGCGTCGAAACTCTCGGGCGTTGCGAAGGTCCTGCATCTCGACGACGACGCCTATAGCGTCCGCCTCGCCGAGACTTACGCGGCCCTGATCGCGGACCTCGCAGGGTCTTATGACCACGTCGTCGCCGCTGCGACGGCATCGGGCAAGAACATCATGGCGCGGGTGGCGGGGCTGCTCGACGTGATGATCCTGTCGGACGTCACCGAGATCATCAGCGCCGACACGTTCGAGCGTCCGATCTACGCGGGCAACGCGATCATGACCGTCAAGTCGAACGACGCGACAAAGGTCGTTACGGTCCGGACGGCGACTTTCCAGGCTGCTGCGGAAGGCGGTTCGGCGGCCATCGAAGCGATTTCGGCCGGCGCGAACCCAGGTCTTTCCGAGTTTGTCTCGGAAGACAAAGAACAGTCCGACCGGCCTCAGCTCACCTCGGCGAAAATCGTCGTCTCGGGCGGTCGGGCGATGGGCTCCGCCGATAATTTTGCGATCATTGATCGGTTGGCCGAGAAGCTCAACGCGGCCGTCGGCGCTTCGCGCGCTGCGGTCGATTCCGGCTACGCGCCGAATGACTACCAAGTTGGTCAGACGGGCAAGGTCGTCGCGCCCGATCTCTACATCGCTGTCGGCATCTCGGGCGCCATCCAGCACTTGGCGGGGATGAAAGACAGCAAGATCATCGTCGCGATCAACAAGGACGAAGAGGCGCCGATCTTCCAGGTCGCCGATTACGGCCTCGTCGCGGACCTGTTCGACGCGGTTCCCGAACTCGAAAAGGCCCTCGCCGAAGCCGGTTGATCACTGGTCTCGGACGATCTCGAAATCAAAACGTCCCCAACACTGTTGGGGGCGTTTCTTGTTTTGGCGCTAGCGGATCACATGCACGGAACACGGAGCATGGCGCACGACACGCGCCGCCGTCGATCCAAGGAAGTAATCGGTCAATCCCGGCTTATGCGACGCCATAACGATGCAGTCTGCGTTGTTTTGCTCGGCATACTCCACAATCGCGCTTCCGGGACTGCCGCTGATAACGGCCCAGCCGACGTCCGCTCCCGCGCCGCGCGCCATGTCTTCGACTTGGCGCGTCGTTGCGCTTTGAGCGTCTTCAAGCGCGCCCGCCGGCATCTGAGCGGCGACGTAACCGGGCACGGTCTCGATCACGTGCAGCAGCGTCAGTTTCCCGCCATCGGCGCAGAGGCGCCTGGCGATCTCCATGCTGTCGGTGAAAGCGGTCTCGTGATCGAGCGCGACGGGTAACAGGATATGCTGGTACATTTTGCAACCTCCTCCAACGAGTGAAGGCGGTTAAGCGCTTGATCGCTTTGATGCGTGTCAAACGACAGAAGAGTCAGCGCGCCCCAACCCGCGCGCCGCGGCGCCGGAAGACTGCAAATCCGGCAAGCGCGCTCAGCATCAACGGGAGACCTGCAGGCAGCGGCACAGGCGTAATGTCGAGCTCGGCGACCGCGAGCGACGTGCCTTTCCTCAGCTTCATCGAGAACGACGTCAAAGCGACCGGGTCCGAGAAGATGAACTCGACGATGCTGTTGTCGTGTTTGCTCCCAACACCTGCGAAAATGATGTTCACAAGCACGTCGCTCGGATCGATTCCGACAAACTTCAAGCTCTCGTCATAGAACGTCTGTGTAAGCGCTCCATCCTGGCTGAGATCATTGAAGTTCTCGCCTTTGTCGACGTCGAGCAACGTGATCGAATTCACGTAGGTCGCCTTGGAGAATTCAAACGTGACCAAAGGGGCGGCGGTTGAATCGTCCGGGTCCTGGCCGTCGCTTTCATCGACGATCAGCACGAGGCCTTGAGCCGGCGACCCCACGCCGGGCCCGCTGGCGAGATCTCTGTCACCGCCCGTACACGCCGGTTGAGCGCCGCCGCAGTCTGAGTTGAAAAGCGAAACGTTCTGCTTTGACGAGCTTATGTTCGAGATCCCAAACGCGCTGAACTCGTCTCCGTTGAGATGATTGAAGCTCAGATAGGCGCCAGATGGGTTGTCGATCAACGGACCGTCTGGTGTGAAGCGATCGAAGTCCACAGACATGCCTTGAGCTGCTGAACTCACGAGGCAAAACACCCCCGCGGCAAGAGAATTTCTAAACATAGAACCCCCGATATGCTCTCCCCACGAAAGGATACGGATTGGAGTGAAAAAAATCGAGGTGTTTACTTTGTATTTTGCGATATATATCAATTTATATTGGTAAATATCCAACATATTATATTAATTTGTTAAGTTAATACGTTTTTTCGGGACTTGTGCGAGTATTTGCTTAGGTCAGCAACGCTAATCGATCGCGTTAACGACCTGTCGGGTTATCGTCCGAGGCGTCGGATGTATGGGCGATCGCGCCAATCGGCGCGCCTGGGGTGAAAACGATCTCGGCGGTCGGCGTCGGCTCCAGCACACGGCGGGTCTGCATCAGTTCGCGATAGCCCAAGTAGAGGCCGCTGCCGATGATCAGAACCATTCCGGCGATCGTGGTCCATTCAGGGGTCTCATCCCACAACGCATACGCCATCAGCGCGGCCAGCGGCAGATACGTGTAGTCGAACGGAGCGACGATCCCGGCGTCGGCGATCTGGTACGCCCGCGAGATGAGGATGTAGCCAATCATGCCGACCACGCCGATGACCGGGACGATCCACAGATTGTCGCCGGGGAGGCTCCAGTCCCAGCGGAGATGTCGGAACTCTGGCCCCAGAACCAGCGCTTCGTTCAACGCGTAGGACGCCGGCAGCAGCAGGACGCCGGCGAGAGCGATCGTGTACAATCCGAGCGTCAGGGACGTTTCGCGATCTCCGACGCGGCGGGCGATGACCTGCGACGCCGCATACGTCGCTGCCGTGATCAGAGGCAGGATCGCGACCCATTGGAACGTGTCGCCCGTCGGGTTCATGGCGATGACGACGCCGGCGAACCCGACGCCAAGGCTCGCCGTGCGATGGACGCCAATCTTCTCTCCAAGGAAGATCGCCGCGATCAAGGCGGTGAGCAATGGGGCCGAAAAGAAGATCGTGGTGACCTCCGCCAGACCCATGAAGGGAAACGCCGCGTAGAAGAGCGCGAAGCCGAAAGCGAACAGCGCCGCCCGCGTCAGATGCAGCGGCCATAACGGCGAAAGCAATCGATGCGGCGCGCCGAGATACAGGATCAGGGGAACGAGCACCAACACGGCGATCGCGCTCCGCGCCAAGATCAGCATCCAAATGGTGAAATCGCCGAGCAGGAGCTTCATCAAAGCGTCCTGAACCACAAAGAACATCATCCCGACGACAACACAGGCGATGCCCCCCAGGGATCGCGAGGCCGGCGCTTCTATGCTGACGGATCCGGAAGACATCGCTCGGGCCGCGCTGGGAAGTTCATCCTTTGACCGGACACCACCCCCGGCGCGGCGACTGCGTTGTTTCCGACGCAGATGTCGTTTCCGGACCCTTCGAGGTCATTGAAGGCTGCTCTCGCCTGCGTTCACTCAGAATGGCAGCTTCGCGCGCAGTTGGGCGGAGATATCGGCGACGTCCTCACGAGACCTCCCCAGCTCAACGCCTGCGTCAAGCTGGACGCCGTTGGAGCGGGCCAAGGTCAGATCGGCGCCGACAAAGGTGCGGATGGTCTCGTCCTCGTCGAGCGAGAAGCCCAGCGGCTGTCCGGCGACTGTGCCGTCCACATCGTCGCTATCGATGCGCTGTATGTCCGCGCCGAGCCGCAGGCTCGCCGTCAGTGCTGCGCCGTCGAGCGGGCCGAAACCGCTCAACCGGCCCCAATGCAGGATGCGCGCGGCCTGGGCGCGCAGCTCGTAAACGCGGTTCTGACGATCGTCGACGTCAAGCGCATATGCTCCGCCGCTTTCCTCGTAGCCCTCGTTGAAGATGGCGGCGGCGCGCAGGCGGACGCTCGGGCGGAACTGGGCGTCTTCTGCGGGGTCGAGATCAGTGCTGATGGCGATCACGGGCATGATGAAGACGCTGGCGTAGTCGGCGGAGAGGGTCGTCTTCCCGGTCGCGTCGGTGAAGGCGCGGTCCTGATCGAATTGGGAGAAGCCGACCGTCAGACCGACGGAGACGTCGACAGGCCCCAGCGCGGCGCCGGTTTGATATCCGGCGAAGACGTGCCAGCTGTCCGCATCGAACGACCCTTGGCCGTCTTGTTCGCCGAGAGCGCCGCCGATGTAGACGTCTCCCCCAAGCATCTGGCTGTCATAGCCGAAGATCAGCCCGGCCAGCTGGGTGTCATAGGCGCCGCGGTCCGCTGTCTCGTCGGCATTGGCGTAGTGGAAAAACGTCTTGCCCCACAGGGCGTTGGCGCCGCCGCCGTCCGTGTTCCAGGTGAAAGCGTTCTCGCCCTGCGCCGCATCGGCTGTTTCCACGAAGTCCGTTGCGCCGCCGCCCTGCTCCACCGCGTCGACGATCTGCCTTCCCAGGATCGCTTGCTCCTGGTTCGCGGCAGAGAAATTGGTTGGGTCAATGGCGATCAGAACGCCGTCGGGCAGAAGGACGGCGTCGCCAGACGCAATAATCGAGTTCGGGACAAACCCGCCTTCCACCACTTGATCGTCATAAGTGCGGGTCTCCGTATCAATTGTGATCGCACTGTTGACGCCCGGCCCAATGATCAAAGTGTTGTCCGGATTTTTGAAGTAGAGATTGCCGACCAACTCGGTTCCGCGCCGAAGGTCGATCACATTCCGTCGTCCATCCACATAAACTGCGCGGCCAGTAAGCGCGCCAATCTGCGATATGACGCCGCCTTCATTTATGAACTTGTTGTCGTTCCCGTTGATATAGACGCCCCAGTTTAAGATTTCCCCTCGAACTTCTATTCGGCCAGAGTTAATGATCGTGTTGTTGTTATTTACCGCGATCCCTTGAGATGCGTTTTTTGCGTCTACCGAGATATTGCCAAATTTGGTGATCAGGTTGTTGTTTCTTCCGATTATCCCTTCTGCAGAAATATCAACATTTCGAATGGTAATATCTGAGTAGTTTTCAACTATATTACCATCTCGTACATTTATCCCTATCGCCTGATCATTGACTGTGCCAGTGCTGTTGATATCGATCTCGCCGAAGTTTCGTATGGTCGAAGCGTCGTTAGCATTGATGCCGATCCCCCGTTGGTTCGACGTCAGATAAATTCTGCCGAGATTGAGGATTTGGCTGCTATCACCCAAGGTAGCCTCCATTCCTGTCAGCAGAGTAATGCGTCCGGTCCCCTCGAGTATGATGTCACCGCTATTTGTCAGCGCGTTGTTATCGCCTTGAGTGAAGAGGCCCCAAACTGATCCACCGCCATTGGTGATCCAGATTAGGCCGTTGTTCGTGAGGCTGTTCCCGTCGCCGTCCCCTAACAGCGCCGAAGTTCCAACCTGACCTGCGTCGAAGACGACCCCTCCGCTTTCCGACACCGTAATCGCATCGTCCCCGTCGATGATGGCGCCGCCATTGGTCGTGTCGACGGTCCCGTCGATGACAAAGGCGTCTTGCGCCGAGGCGGGGGTGGCGACCAACGACAACGCCGTTGCGCCGAGTAAGGCGTAAAAGCCAAAGAACGGCTTGATGAAACGACGCTGGAATGACGGGGCGTCATCCCTCTGTTTGACCGTCTCGCCGCAAAAGTCTTCCCACATGAGCACCACACTTGCCTTCTACAGATCGGGATTTTGCGCGATCGTAATCAGCTGAGTGCGGCTGTGCTCCAGAGCGTCTCGAGAGACTCCCCGGTAGCCTTAACGATTTGATAAGAGTTTTATCCCGGATGTTGCGGTCGTGTGACTCTCGTGAGTGAAAATATACGCTGAAATATAAGCAAAAACGGTGATACACGCGCCGCGTGCATCGGTCTATATCCCATCGATTCGATGGGCGCGCTCGCGCGGTCCTGCAGCTGCTCGCCCGGGCGGCGTCTTCCGTGGGCGTGGACTCGTCACGATCTGGGTTCTGGCAGAGCGCCCCGACGTCAGAAGGAAAAGGTGGCTTTCAAGCCAGCGCGGACGTCCGAGCGGCTTTGGTTCGAGCGGCCGGCTTCGACGTTTGCGTCTAGCTCGAAACCGTCGGACCGGGCCAGCTTCAGGTCGGCCCCGACGAACAACCGCACTTCCGTCTCGTCGTCCTGCGAGATGTCGAGGGGTTGGCCCGCCACCGTGGTCGAGACGTCGTCGCCGTTCAGGAACTGGAAATCTGCGCCCAGGCGAAGGCTTGTGCTGACCTCGGCGCCGTCGAGTTCGCCGTAGCCCTCGATTGCGCCCCAGTTCACGCCGCGCTCGGCTTGCGCGCGGGCCTCGTAGGATTGGCTATGCCGCGCGTCGACGTCGAGCGCATAGGCGCCGCCGCGTTCCTCGTAGCTTTCGGTGAAGACGGCGGTCGTGCTGAGGCGCAGGCTTGGGCGCAGTTCAGCGGTGTCGGATGGGTCGAGATCGGTGCTGACCGTGACCGACGGGGTCACAAATGCGCTGAAGTAGTCCGACGTCAGCTCTGATGGGCTCCCGCCGTCGGTGAACGTGCGGACCTGATCGGTACGGGCGACGCCGACCGTCAGCTCGCCTTCCAGATCCACCGCTCCAAAGCTCGCGCCGGTCTTGTATCCGGCAAAGAGATGCCAGCTGTCCGTCTCGAAACGGTCCTGACCATCCTGCGACGACAGCGCGCCCCCGAAATAGAGCTCGCCGGCCAGCATCTGACTTTCGTAGCCGACAACGAGGCCGCCGATCTTCGTTTGATACGCAACGCGTTCGTCCGTTTCCTCACTGTCGGAGTAGTGGAAGAAGGTCTTGCCCCAGATCTTGGCCGCCTCCGCCTCACGCGCGTTGAAGCTGAGCACCTGGACGTTCTGGTAATCGGTCGCGATTGAGGCGCCGCGCCCTGCGCTGGCGCTGGCGACGGCGTCCAGAACCTGGCCGCTTAGATCCACCTGCAAATGATCTCCCGCCAGGAAGCTCGTTGCGTCCGCAGAGACGACGGCGCCGCCGACGACTGCGAACCCGCCGCCGCTCGCCGCGACGATGTTCGGCATGACGCCGGCAGTGGTGTCGATGTTCAGCGCCATGTTCAGACCTCGCCCGACCTTGAGCGTGTTGTCGGCGTTGGCGAAGTAAAGATCGCCCACCAGAACCGAGCCTGCGCGCAGGTCGATCGTGTTTTCGACGCCTTCGACGTAAATCGAGTATTTGTTGGCTGATCCGTCGCCGGCGATGAGCTCGCCGCTGTTGACCAGCGTGTTGCCGTCGCCGGTGAAGTAGATGATGCGAATGGCCGTGTTGCTGGCGGTGGATTCAATCCGACCAGTGTTTTCGACGGTGTTGTTGTCTCGCAGCTCAATAACTCTGGGCGCACGGGCTCTCACAAAGACATCGCCATGGTTGATGACAGTGTTGTCATCTCGCCCGTCAGCGAAGTAACCAAACGATCCACCAGTTCTAAGTTCAACGCTGCCGGTGTTCGTAATCGTATTTCCATCATTAAACTCGAATATAGCCGAGTTGTCGCGCGACAGAATGTCGATGTTCCCGGTGTTTTCCACCGAGTTTCCATTGTTTAGTCTGGCGGCATAGCCTCTGTTTCCGCCGTCTATAGTAACTTCACCGGAGTTGATCAGCGTGTTTCCATTAGAGTCGGACTCAAACAAGACGAGGGCGCCGCTACCATTATTTGAATCAAGGTTGACTGCTCCAGTGTTGGTAAGGGTGTTGTCGTCTCCCGTTACATAGAACGCGAAGCCGCTTCGGCTGTTGTCGATTGTAATGGCGCCATCGTTGGTCAGGGCGTTTCCGCCACCGGTTCCTTCAAGTCCAGACACATCGGCGCCCGCCCCGTCAAAGTCGATTGCGCCGCTCTCGGTGATGGTGATGGAGTCGTCGCCATCCAGCGTGTTCCCATCGTTTGTCGTGGCGACGGTGCTGTCGATGACGAAGACGTCCTGCGCCAAGACTGTCGACGCCAACGGAGTCAGGACTGTTGTGAGCATGAACCCGCCAAGAAGCGCCGTGGCCGACGCAGAATGGCGACGACGCATCTGCGTCGCTGAAAGAACTGAGGCCCGCATCTCACACCTTTATCGTAAATAATTACGCACAAACGTATGTTTAGCTGGGGAATTATAACGAATGGTTACATCCGTAGGAGAACCTGCCGGATGGATCAGGCTGGCGACAAATCAACGATTGATGCCATTTTTCTCTGATTTTCGCGGGTTTAATCCGCTTTTGAGAGGCATTCGGCGCAGCGGCCCTCAATCTCGACGACCGCATCCGACAGTTTGAAACCCTGGGTCTTGGCTGCAGCGCCTAAAGCGTGTTGTATCCCGGCGTCATGCAGCTCTGCGGCGCGACCGCATTCACCGCAAATCAGAAAGTAGGCAGGATGACCCTCGGTTGGGTGCGCGCAGCCCGTATAGGCGTTCAAAGACTGCAGCTTGTGTGCGAAACCTTCGCGGATCAGGAAATCCAGCGCCCGATAAACGACGGGAGGTTGCGCGCTGAACCCCTCCGCCTTCAAGCGCGCGAGCAGGTCGTAAGCGCCGATAGGCTCGTGCGTTTCCCATAGGAGTTCGAGAACGCGACGCCTGATCCGGGTCAGGCGCGCGCCACGCTGCGCACAGGCCGCTTCAACCGCCGCAATCGCCGTTTCGCTGCAATCGCGATGATCGTGATCCCCGAAGATATGCGCGTTATCCGCCATGCCGTCGCTCTTCTTTCTTGAGACCCAATTTATGAGGTTAGCCGCCCGCGCGGCAAGTTAGGCGTCAGCCTGCGGCTCCGCGACGTTTTCGACACGCCGGCCCTCCGTTGGACGGAACGCCTTGACCCCAGCGCCCAACAGGCGAAACTCGGGCGTGATTGCGGGTGCTCCGCATAGAAGCAGTGAACCAACAGGATTGGGACCGAGATGGAGATCCAGCGTGTCGGCGTGATCGGGGCCGGGCAGATGGGCAACGGGATCGCGCATGTCTTCGCGCTCGCAGGATACGACGTCCGTCTAAACGACGTGTCTCAAGAGGCGCTGGAGAACGCCGTATTGGTCATCGGTCGCAATCTGGATCGTCAGGTGCGCCGGCAGGCGATCACGGAGGACGAGAAGGCCGCTGCGCTCGCCCGGATCGTCACCACCGTGAAGTCGGAGGATCTGGGCGACTCGGATCTCATCGTCGAATCCGCGACGGAGCGTGAAGAGGTCAAGCGGGCGATCTTCGACAACCTGATCCCGCACCTGTCGCCTGAGGCCATTCTCACGACGAACACATCGTCGATTTCGATCACGCGTCTTGGCGCCGCGACCGACCGGCCGGGCAAGTTCATGGGGCTCCACTTCATGAACCCGGTGCCATTGATGCAGCTCGTCGAGCTGATCCGGGGCATTGCAACGGAAGAGCAGACGTTTGAGACCATGAAGGGCGTGGTCGCCCGTTTGGGAAAGACCTCGGCCAACGCCGAGGATTTTCCGGCTTTCATCGTCAATCGGATCCTGCTGCCGATGATCAACGAGGCGGTCTACACGCTGTATGAAGGCGTCGGGACGGTCGACTCGATCGACACGGCGATGAAACTCGGCGCAAACCATCCGATGGGGCCGCTGGAGCTGGCGGATTTCATCGGGCTCGACACCTGCCTTGCGATCATGAACGTGCTGCACGACGGCCTGGCGGACACGAAGTACCGTCCTTGCCCCCTGATGGTGAAATATGTCGAGGCGGGTTGGCTTGGTCGGAAAGCCGGCCGTGGCTTCTACGACTACCGCGGCGAAACGCCGATGCCGACCCGGTAAACGCCGCTCGGGTAAACAGATCACCTTGCTCCCCATCTCGTGAAGCGCCCGTGTGCGGCGATTGCGGAACGAGTTTCTTTTGCTAGCTCTTCTGTGGGGGCTTTGAAGGAGACTGTGATGCGCATGAACAAATGGTTCTGTGGCGCGTTTTGGGGCGCTTTTGCGGTCGTGATGGCGGCCAGTCCGAGCGTTGCGTCCGACTGGCGCGTAGATCCGGTCGAGAGCAAGCTGATTTTCAACTACTCGGAAGACGGCGCCCGCGCGGTGGGTGGCTTTTCTAAGTTCGAAGCCGAAGCCAACTTTGATCCTAATGCGCCAGAAGCCGCGAAGATGCGTTTGGTCATCGACGTCGACAGCGTCGAAATGCCTGACGCGCTGCGAACGGGTTTCGTGAAAGGGGAAGACTGGTTTGACGTGGCGAACCATCCGCAGGCTCGGTTCGAACTCACCGAAATGGCGCCGGCGGCGCAGCTGGGCATGTTCACGGTCGAGGGCGTGCTGACGATCAAGGAGGTTTCGAAAGAGATCTCGGTGCCGACGCTGGTGGTGATCGACGGCGCGCGGGCGCTGGCCCGGGGGGAGATCTCGTTCGATCGACGCGACTTCAACGTCGATGGCGAGGTGCCTTTCGTGGCGCTTGGGCCGGAGGTGACCGTTGTCTTCAGCCTGGTGGCTCAACGCGCGCCCTAGCGCCTATTCAAACCCGAGTTCGCGGCGGAGTTTCTTGGTCAGGCCCGCCGCGACCAGATCATAGGACGCCTTGATATGCTCTTTGAGCGCGGCGTCAGACAGACCCGGTTCGTCATAGTTCTGGATCCATTTCATCCCGCGCGACGCCAGATAGGGCGCCGGTCGGCAGCCGGGCGTGTCGCTGAGGACCTCGAAGGCGATTTCGGAGACTTTGAACGTGATCCCTGGGCGCCCGCCGGTGTTCCAGAAGCCGATCGCGAAGACCTTCCCGCCGATCTTCCAGACGTCGGCGCCGCCCCACTGCACCACGTGAGTGGTGTGCGGCAGCGCGCGGCAAAAGGCGTTGTAGTCGTCAGGCGTCATGTCGCGGCCTCATCAAAACCATTGAGCACGTTGACGGAGTTCACTCCGATTTCCGCGACGGCGTAGCCGCCCTCCATGACGAACAGAGTCGGCAGGCCCAGCCCGGCAATGCGACGCCCATAATCGGTGAAGTCGTCGCTCTCCAGCCGGAAGAAGCTGATTGGGTCGGCTTTGTAGGTGTCGACCCCCAGCGAAACGACGAGAGCGTCGGGCGCATAGGCGCGAATTCGCTTCAAAGCAGCTTCGAGGGCTTCAACCCAAACGGCGTATGGCGTCTCCGGCGGCAGCGGATAGTTGACGTTGCAACCCTCGCCCGCACCGGCGCCGGTTTCATCAGCCGAGCCAAGGAAATGGGGAAACGCGTCTTCCGGATCGCCGTGCAGCGATAGGAAGAGCACGTCCGATCGCTCGTAGAAGATCTCCTGAGTGCCGTTGCCATGGTGGAAGTCGACATCGAGCACCGCCACGCGCGTCGCGCCGTCGTCTAGGAAGCCCTGCGCCGCGATGGCGGCGTTGTTCAGAAAGCAATAGCCGCCATACATGTCTGTCGCCGCATGGTGGCCCGGCGGGCGGCACAACGCGAACGCTGCGCGATCTCCGCCGCTGACGAGCTTTTGGGCGGTCGCCGCCACCTCCGCGGCCGCCAGCGCCGCTTCCCAGGTTCCATCGCTGATCGAGGTTTCGGACGCGAGGCAGTAGTAGCCGATCCGGCCTTCGATATCCCGCGGTGGGCGGCTCAGCGGCATGGCGCGGGAGGGCCAGCAGGTTGGGATTGCTTCGCCCCGGTACCCTTCCGCCACCCAGTCTTCCCAACAGGTTTGAAGGAAGCTCACAAACGCCGCGTCATGCACGCGCAGCACGGGCGCCAATCCGTGCGGGTGAGGCGCCAGCACCGGTCCCAAATCTCGCTTTGTGATCTCCTGCAGGATGTAGTCGACCCGCTCGGGGCACTCAAACGGCGGCACCAACTCGCCGCCAAAAAGCTCGGTCTTGGAGGCCCGCTTCCGATGCGTCTCGGTGTGGATTGTCTTCAACAGAGCCCCCGGTGAGTGCTTCGGAGAGAGCTTAATCGAAGCCTGGGAGGGGAGCGATCAGTTCTTGATCAGGCGCTCCATGACGGCCACCGCCTCGGCTGAGTCCCACTCGGCGTCGCCCACCAGGCGCGCGACCTCCTTGCCGGAGCGATCGAGAATGAAGGAGGTCGGCAGCCCTATTGCGCCCGCCTCGCGCGGTACGGCGAAGGCGTCGTCGATATAGAAGTCGAGATGCTCGGCCGAGATCTCATCACTCAGGAATGTCTTGGCGCGTTCAATCGCTCCGCCCTGGTCGACGCTGATCGCCACGACGCGGAACGGCTGCCCCTGCAGTTTGCCGGCGAGACGGTCGATGCTCGGCATTTCTTTTTTGCAGGGGGCGCACCACGTCGCCCAAAGGTTCACGAAGACGATCTCGCCTGTGAAGTCGCCAAGGGTGACGGTTTCTCCGGCCGCGTTCACAAACGGCGTCTGCGGAAAGTCCTTCGGCGCCTCGTGAACGACGAGTTTACGCATTTGACCCAATGACAGCGACTTGATGGACCCGAGCGCGGCCGCCGTCGCTGGCGTCTGATCTTCCGCATTCGCATGGGCTGGGGTGGCGCCGAGACCGGTCGCTGCATATAGGAGAGCGATCGCCAGCGCTCCGGATGTCAGGAACTGGCGCGTCCAGGAGGCGGCGGGGCCACGGTTGAAGGTCATTGCGTCAGTCTCCTTGGGCTGTGAGCAGCGTTGCAGCGGGCGTTCCCGCATCGCGGAGGAATATATGAGCGGGTCGAGCTCAAACGAGATGTGGGGCGGCCGTTTTGCGGCGAGCCCCGATCAAATCCTAGAGAAGATCAACGCCTCGATCGATTTCGATCAACGTCTGGCGCATCAAGATATCGTGGGCAGCAAGGCGCACGCCCGCATGTTGGCCGCCCAAGGCGTTCTGACCGAGGCGGATGCGGACGCGATCTGCGATGGATTGGATCGCATCCTCGACGAGATCGAGCGTGGCGAGTTCGCGTTCTCGACCGCTCTGGAAGACATCCACATGAACGTCGAGGCCCGCCTGAAAGAGCTGATCGGCGAGCCTGCAGGGCGCCTTCACACAGGGAGGTCGCGCAACGATCAAGTCGCCACGGACTTCAAGCTTTGGGTTCGGGACCGCATCGACGCGACGGACGCCCAGCTCGAGGCGCTGATCCGCGCACTGCTGGATCAGGCGCAGGCCGGCGCTGATTTGGTGATGCCCGGGTTCACGCATCTGCAGACGGCCCAACCCGTCACCTGGGGTCATCATATGATGGCTTATGTGGAGATGTTCGCGCGTGATCGAGCCCGTTTTCAGGATGCGCGGGCGCGGCTGAACGAGTGTCCCCTGGGCGCGGCGGCGCTGGCCGGGACCTCTTTCCCGATTGATCGGGAGGCGACGGCTCAAACGCTCGGTTTTGACCGGCCGGCGGCGAACTCGCTCGATGCGGTGTCCGATCGGGACTTCGCGCTCGACTTCATGGCCGCGGCCAGCATCTGCGCCACGCATCTGTCGCGCTTCGCCGAAGAGCTGGTGATCTGGTCTTCGGCGCAGTTCGACTTTGTCAGGCTGTCCGACGCCTTTACGACGGGGTCGTCGATCATGCCGCAGAAGAAGAACCCGGACGCCGCTGAACTGGTGCGCGCCAAGGTTGGCCGCATCAATGGAGCCCTCGTTGGGTTGCTGACGGTGATGAAGGGTCTGCCGCTCGCTTATTCGAAGGACATGCAGGAAGACAAAGAGCGCGTCTTTGAAGCGGCTGACGCGCTGAGCCTGTCGCTCGCGGCGATGACCGGCATGGTCGCCGATATGACCCCCAACCCCGACAGGTTGCGGGAGGCAGCCGGGCATGGGTTCTCGACGGCGACCGACCTGGCGGATTGGCTGGTTCGGGAGCTCAACATGCCCTTCCGCGACGCACATCACGTCACGGGCGCGATCGTGAAGCTGGCGGAGACCAAGAATGTCGGTCTGGAAGATCTGGCGCTTGAAGACATGCAAGGCGTGGCGCCGAGCATCACAGCGGCGGTTTTCGACGTTCTCGGGGTCGACAAGTCGGTCGCCAGCCGGGATAGCTACGGCGGGACCGCGCCAGAACAGGTGCGGGCGCAGATCGCGCGGTGGCGCGGCCTGCTCGGTTGAGAGGGAACCCCATGATCAAAGCAATGCTCGCCGTCGCGGTTGCGCTTACGCTGGCTTTCGGCGTTTCCGCCTGTGGGAAGAAAGGTCCGCTCGACCCCCCGCCGCAGGAGACCGAGCAGACCACTTCCGGCTAGGCCTGCGGCCTATTTGAGGTACGGCAGCACGCTGGCGCGCTCGTCGCTCCATACGGCGCCGTCTCCGACCTTTGCGGGTCTCCAGTCGTCTCGCTCGAGGAACGGCGTCAGCGTCGCGCTCTCCTTGGCGAGGACGATCATCACCGACGGCGAGTTGACGGAAGACGGCAGACCAGTCTTCGGTTCGTGGTTCTGGTACGCGCTGACGAGCCCGGCTGCTTGGGCCGCGGCGGCGACCGGTTGCTCGAGATCGTAGTAGCGGTTCGACAGATGGATGGCGATCAAGCCGCCCTCCAGCAGCCGGTCGGCGTAAAGATCCATCGCTTCTTGGGTCAGCAGGTGCAACGGGATCGCATCCGAGCTGAACGCGTCGACAATCAGAACGTCGAAGCCTTTCGCGTTGATCTGGCGGTCGACCTCCAACTCGATCCGCGCATCGCCGACGCGCATAGGCGCGTTGGGCGTGCAATCGGACAAGAAGCTGAAGAACTTCGTGTTCTGCGCCATCTCGACGACCAATGGGTCGATCTCGAAGTACACCCAGTTCTCATGCGGCTTCGCATAACAAGCCAGCGCGCCGGCTCCGAGCCCGACAACGCCAAAGTTCTCGTCGCCGCGCGCCTGGGCTGCTGCGATGACCTGCGAGAACGGGCCGCCGCGGTAGTAGTAGGTCAACGGCTCTGGTTTGCGCTCGGGTCCGATGTTCAGATCTTCAATGCGCTGCGCGCCGTGGTTGGTCGTCCCGTGAACCAGCGCATGGGTTCCGTGATCGACGTTGCGGACGATTGAATAGGCGCCAAAGAAGCTGCGGTCCCGCTCGACGACGCGCTCATCATCCTGCGCGACATGGGCGAGCACCAGGGTCGCCCCCGCCAGAATGGCGAGGCGCCGGCGCGAGTCGCCGTTGCGCACCATAAACAAGGCGGCTGCGAAGGCCGCGAGCCACCAAACGTAGTTCGGCGTCGTCGAAACGGTGAGGAGGCCGAAAACCGCCGCGCCGGCCAGCAACGCCATCGGCGCCAAACCAGGCGCGATCGCCAGCAGGTCCTGACGCCAGCTCTTCGCGCCTTTCGCGACCACAAGGGCGCTGAGCGCGAGCGCGAGCGGGTATTCGTAAACACCGTTGAAAATCGCCGGTGCGAGCAGCGAGTTGAACAATCCGCCGACGGCGCCGCCGGCCGACATCGACAGGTAGAACGCCGTCAAACCTGCGCGACCTGGGCGACGGGCGACCAGCGCCGTGTGGAACGCGAGGGCGGCGAAGAACATTCCGGCCAGATAGATCGCCATGATCCCGAACCCGGCGCCCTTGGAGAGCCCGCTTGTCACCAGGAACACGATGATCGCCAGGAAGGCGACATGCACCCGCTCGATCTTGTCCGTGAAGCGCGGTCCCCAGCTCGAGAAGGAGATGACGAAGGTGCCCAGATACAGCGCGAGCGGCGCCAGCCAGACGAACGGGAACGAGCCGACATCGGTTGAGATCTTCAGCGTCGCGCCGAGCATCACGGACGAGGGGACGGCGGCCAACGCGATCCATCCGGCGATTTGCGTCCAATTCAGAGGGGTTTCAGCGTCTTCCTCGCGGACCTCGGTCGCCGTCTGCAGATCGACCTGGGTTTCGACCGAGCTTCGCAGCAGGTAAAGCATGCACACCGCAAGCGTGACGCCGAAGATCACATAGCCGACCAGCCAAATGCTCGACATCGTGCTGGTGGACAAGAACGGCTCGAGCAGCAGCGGAAACGCCAGAAGCGCGCCGAACGAGCCGATATTGCTGGCCGCATAAAGAAAATACGGATCGTCTGAGCCGCGCCCACGGGTGGCCCCATACCAGCTTTGCAGCAGGGGGGCGTTCGCGGACAGCGCGAAAAACGGCGCGCCGACCGAGATCAGGAGCAGCCAGAGCAGCTGAAACGTCACGCCGGTGCTGGACGGCGCCCAATCGGTCGGGGCGGCGAAGGGCAGGAAGGCGAACCCAAGCAGCACGACGCCGGTGTGAATCGCGACCTGGCGACCTGGGGTGAAGCGGTGGGATAGCCAGTGCGCATAGGCGTAGCCCGCCAGAAGCAGCGTCTGGAAGAACAGCATCGCCGTCGTCCAGACAGTTGGCGACCCCCCGAGACGCGGCAGCGCCATCTTTGCGAAAAGCGGCTGCACCGAGAAAATCAACGTTGCGCTCAGGCAGATTGCGGCGCCAAACCAGACAATCGCGGCGCGATCGCTGAACAAGGTATGGTCCACGCGGCGGAAGGTCTGCTCTGCGCTGACTTTCAGGCGTTGACCGACGGCCTCGATCGCTAAATGTTTCAGCATGCTGGCTCCGGATCTTGGGTGATCAGACGGCTTTCGGAGCCATGAGTTACGCAGAATGGTTTTGTGATTAGGTTAAACGTGGGTCCATTCAGGCGCTTGTGCGCCAGTCGGGACCGGCTTTCGGAGACTTGGGTTGGATCATTTTTTGTATCGGGACGGCGCGCTTTACGCCGAAGATGTCGCCATCTCCGACATCGCCGCCGAAGTCGGCACGCCGTTCTTTTGCTATTCGCAAGCGACTTTGGAACGGCACTTCCGTGTCTTCGAGGAGGCGCTCAGCCCGCTCCAGCACCTGATCTGCTATGCGGTGAAGGCCAACTCGAACCTGGCGGTTATTCGTTCGTTAACCCGAATGGGAGCCGGCGCCGACGTCGTTTCAGAAGGTGAGTTGAGACGAGCGCTCGCCGCCGGCGTCGCCCCTGAGAAGATTGTCTTCGCCGGGGTCGGCAAGACCCGAGACGAGATGGCCTATGCGCTCTCGGTCGGGGTCGGACAGTTCAACGTCGAGTCCCTTGAAGAGCTCGAGGCCCTGAACGCCGTCGCTGTCGCGGCAGGGCGAAAGGCGCCCATCGCGCTGCGCGTGAACCCCGACGTCGACGCCAAGACGCATGCGAAGATTTCAACCGGGCTGTCTGAGAACAAATTCGGCGTGCCCATGGCTCAGGCGCAAACCGCTTATACGGCCGCCGCTGACATGGAGGGCATCGAGGTCGTCGGCGTCGATGTTCATATTGGCTCGCAGCTTACGGATCTTGCACCGTTTGAAGCCGCGTTCAATCGGGTCGCGGACCTGACGCGCGAGCTGCGCGGTTCAGGGCTCGGCATCCGACGGATCGATCTCGGCGGTGGCTTGGGGATCCCGTATGCGCGCTCGAACGACGCGCCGCCGCTGCCGTTCGACTACGGCGCGCTGATCAAACGCACCGTCGGCGACCTCGGAGCTGAGATCGTCATCGAGCCGGGACGCCTGATCGCTGGGAACGCCGGCGTCCTGGTGAGCCGGGTGGTTTACCTGAAAAAGGGCGAAGGTCGCGATTTTCTGATCCTCGATGCCGCGATGAACGACCTGATCCGTCCGGCGATGTACGACGCATGGCACGATATCGTGCCGATCCAGGAGCCCACGCCCGGCGTGGAGCGCGCGCCGGTGGATGTGGTTGGCCCAGTGTGTGAGACCGGTGACACATTTGCGCGCGGGCGAGAGATGCCGCCGCTGGCGGCGGGAGATCTTGTGGCGTTTCGGTCAGCGGGCGCTTACGGCGCTGTTATGAGCTCAGAATACAACACGCGTCCCTTGGCTCCGGAGGTGTTCGTATCACGCGATCGTTTCGACATCGTGCGCCGGCGCCCCACATATGACGAAATATTGCGCCGGGATCATATCCCGGATTGGTTGAGTTCCGACGTTGATCCTGCTCATCATGGGCGAGACGGCGGATAAAGCCGCGGCCAAGGTCTGAGCAACTCGGGTCCTGGTCGGAAAGCCGACGGAAGAGGACCGTACCTATGGCGACGCCTGACCCCAACAGCTTCAACGCGACTTCCGCGGCGGGGCGATCGCCGGATGAACGCGCGGTGGCCAGGAAGCTTCGCCGGGAAACCGGCCGCGCGCGCGTCGCAATGGTGCTGGAGCGGCTGGTAAAGTCGGTTTGGCCGATGGCGACGGTCGGTCTGGCCTTCTATGCGGCGAGTTTCTGGGGTCTGTGGCTGGAGATCGGCGATACGGCGCGCCTAGTCGTTCTCGGCGCTTTCGCCGCCGCCGCCGTGTTCTCAATCGTTTACTTTGCACGCTCGTTCCGTTGGCCGAACCGCGCCGAGGCGCGCGCCCGCCTTGACGCTGAACGGCCGGACCGTCCTGTGGCGGTCTTCGACGATGAACTGGCCCTAGGCTCTGGACGGGCGTCTTCCGACGCGCTCTGGCGCGCCCATAGGGAACAAGCGCTGGAAGCCGCAGCCCAAACCCGCGCTCCTGCGCCCGACCTTCGCGTCGGCGGGCGTCGCGACCCCTGGGCGCTGCGCTACTTCGCGGCTTTCGCGCTCGGCGCGGCGCTTCTTCTCGGGGTCGAGGCGGGAAGCCTGCGCGACGCGGTGGCTCCGACGGCTCAGGGCGGCGCGGCTGGACCTCAAGGGCCGTCGATCGAAATGTGGGCGACGCCGCCCGCTTACACCGGTGCGCCGCCGATCTACTTCGCGGATGCGGAAGACAGGTTCGCCGCGCTCGAGACGCCGACGGGCACTCAGCTGACCTTGCGGGTCTTCAACGCTGGGTCGGAGCCTGAGCTTGTCGCCACGCCCGAGATCGACGGCTTTGAGTTGCGCGACGAGGGCGACGGCGTCTTCGCGGCCGAGATCGAGATGACGGGCGATGTCTCGGTGAACGTGCAGGCCGACGGGGTTGAGTTGGCCGGCCTCGATTTTCGCGTGCTTCCGGACGCCGCGCCGAGCATTGAGCTTGCGGATGAGCCCGAGCGCGGACGCCAGGGCGTGACCACGTTCAGTTTTCGCGCGGAGGATGATTACGGCGTGGTGCGCGCGTGGGCCGAGTTGAAGCTCGATGAGACCGCTGAGCGTTCGCTGCCGCCGGAGCCGCAGGAGGCCTTTGAGTTCGACCTTCCAACGCCGCTGGGCTCTTACCGAACCCGCACGATCGCGCAGCCGGGCGATCCTGAGGGAGACGAAGTCACCGAAGCCGATCTGGTTGAGCAGAGCTTTGACGGTCACCCATGGGTTGGCTTGCCAGTGGTCATGAGCCTCGTCGCGGAAGACGCGGCCGGGCAGCAGGGCCGCAGCACAGAGCATCGCTTTGTGCTTGAGGGGCGGCGGTTCTCCGAGCCGATGGCGAAAGCCTTGATGGAACAGCGCGGCGCGTTGTCTTGGAACGGCGAAGCGGCGCCTCGCGCATTGCGGACGCTTGAAGCGGCCACGCGTTATCCAGACGACTACTTCGACGACGCGGCCGCGTATCTGCTGACGCGCAGCGCGATCTCTCGGCTGACCAATGCGCTCGATTTGGACCGCTTCGTCGAAGACCGGCCCAGCATTCTCGAGCGCCTTTACGAAGCGGCGAAGCGGCTTGAGGACGGAGACTTAGGCGACGCGGCGGAGCGCTTGGCTCGGGCGCAGAGGCGGCTGCGGGAGGCGCTTGAGAACGGCGCGTCCGAGGAGGAACTCGCCGAGTTGATGCAGGAACTGCGGGAAGCGATTGATCAATATCTGCGTGCGCTGGCCGAACTGGGGCAGGAGAACCCGCAGGCTATGCAGCCGATCCCGCCCGACGCGCAGACACTGTCGCAAGATCAACTCCAGCAGATGCTTGAGGCGCTGCAGGAGGCGATGCGGAACGGCGATATGCAGAACGCCGAGCAGATGCTTTCGATGCTCGAGCAGCTTCTCAACAGCCTGCGTCCTGGCGGGCAAAACCAGCAAGCTGGCCAAGGAGAGCAACAGGGACAACAAGGTCAGGACGGTCAATTGGGCGAACTGCAGGACCTGATGCGCGAGCAGCAGGGTCTGGCGGAGCGTTCATTTGACGAGTTCATGCGACGGCAACCGGGGCAGCAGCCCGGCCAGCAAGGCGAGCAGGGTCAGCCCGGGCAGCAGCCCGGTCAACAGCAGGGCGGGCAGCCGGGGCAGCAACAGGGCCAGAACGGCCAGCAACAAGGCCAACAGGGCCAACCCGGCCAGCAAGGCCAGCAGGGTCAGCCTCAACTGGGCGAAAATGGCGAGAATCCGGGCCAAACCCCTGGTCAGAACCTCGGTCAGACACCCGGAGCGGGACAGGGCGACCGTGCGGAATCTCTGGGCGACATTCGTCGCCGGCAGGAAGCGTTGCGAGAGGCTTTGCGCGACTTCCAACGGGGTTTGGATGGCCCTGCGGGCGACGCGGCCGGCGAAGCGTTGGAGCGCGCCGAGCGTGCGATGGAAGACGCCGAGGGCGATCTGAGCCAAGGCGAGCCCGGAGACGCCGCGGACGACCAGATGCGCGCCGTGGATGCGTTGCGCGACGGCGCGCGTGCGGCCGCCGAGGCGATCGAGCAAGCGAATCGCGACGCGCAACAGGCGGCGGAAGGCGAACCACAAGACGGCGAGGGCGAAGGCCAAGGCGAATCTCGGGACCCGTTCGGGCGGCTGACAGGCGACGGTGGCGCGCATGACGGCCGCGGCGTCGACGTGCCCGGAGAATCCGCTCGTTCGCGGTCTCGCAGCATTTTACAGGAGTTGCGCCGTCGCGCAGGCGAACGGGAGCGCGAGGTGGAGGAGCTGGACTACTTCCGCAGGCTCCTGGAGCGCTTCCAGTTCTGATAATGGGCCGGTGGGCCGGTGGGTCGGCGAGGCCGGGTCCGCCCGTCAGCTTAGTCAGCGCGCAGCAACCGCGTCTCGACGGAGGCGACGGGACCATCCGGGTACATCATGCGCGCGGCGAACCTCGCGGAGGCGCCGGGGCCAATGTCCGCGACGTCGAGCAGGGCGGTCCATCGCTGCAGCAACTGCCCGCTTTCATCAAAGGTAGTGATTTCCACCCTGGGTGACGGCAGCGCAGCATCGCCGTTGTTGGCGACGAGCCCTGCGACTGTAAGGGCCGGCCCCTCTCGGAGGTCTTCGAAATCGTAACTCGGGGCAACCAGCGACAGATCGCTGGCCGCAGGCGCGAACAGCGCATCGACGCTTGAGCGATAGGTCGTCAATGCTTGTGCGGCGGCCGGATTGGTGTCCGCGATCGCAGGACCGAGGTAGTACAGCGAGATCGGCGCGGCGAGGGCGAGCCCTGCGGCGAGAAACACGCCGATCCGTCGCTTCTGCGCGCTCGAAAGTGGAAAACCCGCCGCGGCGGGACGATCGGTGGACCGTTGCTTCGAGCTCTTGTTGGCCTTTGCCCGCCTTTTCTTGCGGGTCTTCAGAGCTGCGAGAGCCTCGGCGAACTGCTCGGGGTTCAACTCCGCATCGCTGACGTCGCCCAGTTCGTCTGAAACGTCCTCAACGGCGTTCAACGGATTCGGGGCTGGTTCTGGCGCGATCGCCGCGTCTTCTACGTCGACATCGCGGCGGAGCGAGACGTGAGACGGCATGACCCGCGTCGCGCCGGACGTGATTGCGTCGTCGATCGCGTTGTAGCCGCCTTCCGTCAGCTGAGAGCGCGCCGCTCCGCGGGAAAGATCGACTTCGACCGTGTGGGGCTCTCCGGCGGCGCCGGCGTCGCTGCGAATCTGAAACCATTGGCAACCGCAGCTTGTGCAACGAACGGCTCGACCGCCTTGCGGGAAGGCGGCCTCATCAACCATGTAGCGCGTCGCGCAATCTGGACAGACGATGATCATGCTATGGACGGTTCGACGCGGCGCGCCGAAGCCGGCTCCCTCAATCCTTACGCCACGGTTTACGGCGCTTTCCGCCTTATTAACTTCATTTGTCCTTAAGAAGAGTTAACCGTGCCCTTATGTTCGTGGTTGAAAGAGCGGTCGGCTGAAGAGAGAGCGGGCCGATCGAATACAGGCGAGGACAATGATCCACTTCTCGAATGTGGGCCTAAGATACCCGCAAGGCGCAGTTGCGCTGCGCAACGTGAGTTTGACGCTGGAGCCCGGCTCTCTCTACTTCCTGACGGGAAAGTCCGGAGCCGGAAAGTCCTCCCTGCTCAAGCTCTTGTACTTTGCGTTGAAGCCGACCAGCGGTGATTTGACGGTGCTGGGCGAGAACGCCCGACGCATCAAGAGTGATAAGGTCGCGCAGCTCAGACGCCGGATCGGCGTCGTCTTTCAGGACTTTCAGCTGCTCGACCATCTGACGGTTTACGAGAACGTCGCGTTGCCTTTGATCGTCGCCAACGTGCGGGAGGCGCAGTACCGCAGCAACGTGCTCGAAATGCTTGAATGGGTGAAGCTGAGCGAAAAGATCAACGACAAACCCCCCTTTCTTTCCGGCGGCGAGAAGCAACGCGTCGGCATTGCGCGCGCCATGGTGTCGGTGCCGGATCTCATTCTCGCCGACGAGCCGACAGGCAGCGTGGACCCCGAGATGGGCGCGCGGATCATGGCGCTGTTCGCGGAAATGCATCGCCTCCAGCGGACTGTTCTGATTGCGACGCATGATACGGAACTGGTGCGCAGGTCAGGAGCGCCGGTGCTGCATCTGGCGGATGGCGTTATCCACCGCGTGAGCGGAGACGGCGGAGCCCCGCCGCCCGCGCATGGGTTCAGCGCAGATGACGGTTTTGGTCGGAGGATGCGATGAGAGCGCCGATCGACGCGCCAGTGCGTGTGTCCGGGCGTCCATCAGGGCGTGCGCGCGGCGCGCCTGCGTTGCCCCGGGACTGGTTGTCGACATGGCTGGTGTTGTTGGTTGCGAGCGCCATGGGATTTTTGGCGGCGCTTTCAGTCGCGGCGGCCCTGGGCGCCGACACGCTGGCGCGGGGGCTCACGCAGGATCTCAAGTCGCGGGCGACGGTGGTGCTGCCTGTCGCCGAGCGGGACGAAGAAACTCTGTCTCGCGCCGTCGAGGTCATCTCTCAGGCCCCTGGAGTTCGATCGGTGCGGCCGATCGGAGGGGCCGAGCAAGCGGATTTGCTTGCCCCCTGGCTGGGCGAGGACCGCGAACTCTCGGATCTCCCGCTGCCGCGGCTCATCGACGTGGTCGGCGTTTCCGACCGCTCGCCGCCGATCGCGGAAATCGCCCGTCGGCTCTCCGAAGCTGGTATTGAAGCCGATGTCGACGCCCACGGCGCATATGTCGAGCGGCTCGAGCCCGCAGCGAGGCAGATCCGAGCCTTCGCCTACGGCGCCCTGATGATCGTCGCCGCGGCGGCTGGTTTGACCGTCGCGTTGGCGTGCACCGCTGGGCTGACCGCGCAGGCGCGAATCGTCGACGTTCTGAAGTTGGTCGGCGCCCAGGACAGCTACATCTCTCGCATTTTCGTCAGGCGATATCAGTGGTTGGCCTTTCTGGGATCGGGCGGAGGCGCCGCGGTGGCCATCCTCGCGCTGATCCTGAGCGGCGGCGCGGGCGGCGGCCAGGTCGTGTTGAATGAAGAGCTTGCGCCGCTGCTTCCGAACCTTAGGCCGCAAGGAGACGACTGGCTGCGCTTCGCCGCCATACCCGCGTCCTTCGCGATCATCGCGACAGTCGCGGCCCGTTTATCCGTCAGGAGAACTCTCCGCCGGCGCTAACGCTTTGCGAGTAAACGGACGCTTAAGACACAGGGAGTAAAACTACGAATGTAGGCTTTTCGCTCGCCTGCTGTTGGGCGTGTCGGTTCGGAGGGCTTAAGCATGTCTCGCAAGACCCTGCTCATGGCGGCCTTGGCTGTGGCCCTGATCTGGATGCAGATCAGCAAAGACGATTCTGTGCAGTCGACGACGCTTTCAGGACAACTGGGCGATCATGCGAGTGTCGCGTTCAGAGGAATTGTGAACGACATCACCGGCAAACAGCCTGTGCGGTCCGAAATCGATCCGGACCACCGCGACCTATCGCTTTGGAACGCGCCGACGATCAATTGGAGCCGGGAGGCGGAGCTGGCCGCTCGAGGATCCGAGAGCTTTGGTCCAACCCTGCTTCGGCCGAGGGTTCTGGTGGAGCTAAGCCCATACTGCGCCGGGTGTGAAACACTGCGGCCTGTGTTCTATCAAGTCGGAGTGTTCACGCAGCAAGACGCCTATGACTTCGTGATGCGGTCGTTGCCCGCCGACGACGCCGCGACGGCGCATGCGCCTGTCCCGCTGTGGCGATTGCTTGTCGTCGATCGAAAGAGTGGGCGCGAGACCGTCATCGCCACCGCGTCGGACAATCTTACGACGGGGGAGCTTACGGAACGGCTCAAGTCGAAAATGGCAGCGCTAACAAACGGTTGACTTGCCCCTTCGGGCGCGTCAGCCAGGGTTAGCTCAGCCGGACCCGCCCGATCTGCAGAAACTTCTCGCGCCTGTCCTTGCGAACCTCGTCGCGCGACATCGCTCGCAACTCCGCCAGGTGCCGCGCCACGGCGTCGCCAACGGCTGTGATCGCTGCTTTCGGGTCGCGCTGCGCCCCGCCCACGGGCTCGGGAACGACTTCTTCGATCACTTCGAGTTGCTTCAGGTCCTGCGCCGTCAATCGAAGCGCGGCGGCGGCGTCTTGCGCGCGATCGGCGCTTTTCCAGAGGATTGAGGCGCATCCTTCTGGCGAGATCACCGAGTAAACAGAGTGCTCCAGCATCGCGAGGCGGTTGGCCGTCGCCAATGCGACTGCGCCGCCTGATCCGCCCTCGCCGATAATGGCCGTGACAATCGGCACGCCGATCTCCAAGCACTTTTCGGTCGCGCGCGCGATCGCCTCGGATTGTCCGCGTTCTTCAGCGCCTTTGCCCGGATAGGCTCCCGGCGTGTCGACAAAGGTCACCACCGGCAAGTTGAAGCGATCCGCCATATCCATCAACCGGATAGCCTTCCGATATCCCTCCGGGCGCGCCATGCCGAAGTTTCGGTGTAGTCGGCTCTGCGTGTCCGCGCCTTTTTCCTGACCAATCACCATCACCGGTTCATTGCGAAAGCGGGCGAGCCCGCCGATCACGGCGTGATCCTCGGAGAACCCACGGTCGCCCGCGAGAGGCGTCATGTCGTCGAACAGGGCGCCGATATAGTCTTGCGCGTGGGGACGCTCCGGATGACGAGCGATCTGGCACTTCTGCCAAGGGGTCAGTTTGCCATAGAGATCCTGAAGCAGGGCGCTCGACTTGCCTTCCAGCCGCTCGACTTCTTCGGAGATGTCCATTTGCGCGTCGTCGCGGGCGAGAGCGCGCAATTCGCGTGCTTTGCCTTCCAGCTCGGCGACGCCCTTCTCGAAATCGAGATACTGCATGCGGTCCAACCTATTACCGGGTAACGGCTGGGCAATATGGCGACTGACGTCTGATGTCAAAAAGAGTTCGCAATGGGACGCGTTTAAGAGGCGCTCACCACACGGAAAACCGCGACGGAGTGGTTCCCGCCGCGGTCAATTCCCCCAGAGCGTCGCCACGAACGCTCCCTTCGCTCCCACACGGCGCCGCGTTTCGACGATCTGTCGCCGCGACGCCCCGCACCACCGGACATCTGGTCCGGATCTCAAGGCCTAGGCGTTGAACAGCTTCTTCAAGAAGGCGCCCAGGCTCAGGGTTTCGCCGCCGTCGTCGCTGCGGGTCTTGCTGCGCGAGTGGCGGAACGCGTCGTCACGATCCAGGATCGGGTCGAACTCAACCCGTTCTTCGGCGATCGGCTTCGCTTGCATGCTCGCCGACTGTTCGCCTTCCGACGATTCACCCAGCAGAGCGGCGCAATCGATCCCTTCAGCCGCCATGGCTTGAGCGTATGCACCGCCGCGCGCCTGGCACAGAACGGCGGCCGCAGCCTTGTTGTATCCGGCCTGGGACATTTCGCGGTACCACTTCAGGTCCATGCAGTTCTTGTCGACCCAGGTCGAGCCGACGCTGACGCCAAAGCTCATGCCCTGAGCGCCAGCGCTTGACGAGCCCATGCAGGTGTCTGGCGAAGCGGCGAGCGCAGGCGCATACGCGGTCGAAACCGGAAAATCGTCGCCGTCCTCTTCGATGTTCACGTTCTGCGAGTTGCCTTCGTTGTTCGCCGAACCGCCAGCGCCGCCAGCACCGCCCGCGCCGCCGTTGGCGACGTTGCGGTTGCGGTTCGTGCTCGAATTGTCGTTGTTGTTGCGGTTCACGCTCTTCTGAGCCTGTCCCTGCGCCTGGCCTTGGATCTGGCCCTGAGCCTGCCCTTGCTTGTTGCCTTTGTTGCTGGTCGCGTCAGCGGCGGTCGCCGAGAGCGCCAGGACTGCGGCCGCGATGATCGCCGCAAGCGAATTCCCCAGTTTCATTCAAACCTCCAGTGTCATCCCCCATGGATGCGCCCAGAGCATTCAAACTCCCTGCCACTCGGTAAGAATTCAGTAAGCAATTAAAACTTTATCAATATTATCAACTTCTTAATGGATTTCTTGCGCGCGCACGCCAGGTTTGGCGACATGGACAGAGCACCCCAAAATGGATCGGGTGAACCATTTTGGGGCGACACGACCTCTGAGCTTCTTGTTAGGCTTTGCTGTTTTCAATCAGTTCGATTTGCTGAACGATAACATTGGCTTGGCGGGCAGAGGCGATGTCGATCAGCTTGCCGTCCAGCACTGCGGCGCCCTGGCCGCTCTTTTCTGCTTCCGCCATCGCTTCGAGAATGCGCTGGGCTTCGGTCACAACAGCGTCTGACGGCGTGAACACCTCGTTGGCGAGCGCGACCTGTTTGGGGTGGAGCGCCCATTTCCCAACGCATCCCATCGTCGCCGAGCGGAGCGCCTGCGCGCGATAGCCGTCGGAGTCCGAGAAGTCGCCGAAGGGTCCGTCCACAGGCAAGACGCCGTGCTGGCGGCACGCCGCAACCATCCGGGTGATCGGGTAATGCCACGGATCGACCATGCTGACTGCGCGCTCGGAACCGGGTGCGCCATTCGCCAACATGAAGTAGTCGTCCTGGGTTCCGCCGATGCCTGTGACGCGCATCCCCATCGAGGCCGCATAGTCGGCGACGCCAAAGCTCATGGACTGAAGACGAGGGGTGGCCGCTGCGATTTCATCGACGTTCTGCGCGCCCGCCGCCGTCTCGATGATAATCTCGAATCCGATCTGCTTGCTGCGCCCCTTGGCCCGCTCGACGGCGGTCACCAGCGCGTCGACGGCGTACATGTCGCCGGCGTTGCCGACCTTTGGGATCATGATCAAGTCAAGACGATCGCCCGCTTTCTCGAGCACGTCGACGACGTCGCGATACCAGAACTCAGTGTCGAGGCCGTTGATCCGGACCGAAAGGGATTTGCCGCCCCAGTCGATGTCGTTGATCGCCTGGATGATGTTCTCACGCGCTTTCGGTTTATCAGCGGGAGAGACCGAGTCTTCCAGGTCCAGGTTCACGACATCCGCCGCACTGGCGGCCATCTTCTCGAACAGCTCTGGGCGAGACCCTGGACCGAAGAGTTGGCAGCGATTGGGGCGCGCAGGTGTCTGCGGTTGAATCTTGAAGCTCATGGCGTCTGACCTTTGCGAATGTTGCGCAAGCTAATGCTGCGGCGCACATATGCACGCAGACACTCTCTGGTCAACGCTTCACCGCAGAAGGTGAGAGGCTTCCAGGCGCGCCGCCGCTCGCTTAGTTCCGCACCACCCGGCACACCGCGCCGGAGCGTCGAAGTTTGCGACACAGTGAGATCGCGCCGCCTTGGTCAAGTCGAGCGATCTGCGCAGAGTACTTCGGAGCGCCGCCGCCCAATGCTGCGGCCCGACGTTTCACAACTGTCGGAGTATGAGAGGACAGAAGGTTCTCATGGGTCGTCTGCACCTCTTTGAACAGCTTGCGCGCTGTTGCGGCCGAGTTGTGGGTTGCGATCTCAACCCCCCATGGTTTGCGGTCTTTGGGCGCCGGGCCAAAGCCGCGGAACTTCCGCTTCTGCGCCATGGTCACGCACGCATCGTGAAATGTCGCGCCTGTGTTCAGGCGATACTGGACGGCTTTCGGCTGACCAGAGACCCAATCATCGACGCTGTGGCCGGTTATGATCGACACGTAGTGTCTGGTCTCCGAAGGCGCCCGAGACTTCCCGGCGAGGATCCGCCGAACGCGCCCTTCGCCGGCGTTATAAGCCGCGGCCGCCAGTCCGAGATTGCCAAACTCGCGCTTCAGCTCGCCCAGATACGCGGCCGACGCCGCAAGCGCCGCCGCCGGATTGTAGGGGTTCTTCAAACCGCGGATCTTGGCGGTGCCTGGCATGAACTGGGCGATCCCTTGAGCGCCCTTAGGGCTCAGCGCTCTCGAATTGAAGCCGCTTTCCTGCCAGATCAGCCGGGCGAAGAAGCCACGCGGAAGTCCCTCGGCCGTGGCGAGCACGCCGATCGCGCTGCAGACATCCTCAAAGTAGCGATCCGCGTGAATGCAGACGGCGCGTCCACCAAACGCGCCATCGTGGCACTGTCTACTAGTGTCGCCCTTAGTCAGCGCCTGTGCACTATGGTCACCAAATGGTAAAATAGTAAACAGAAGTGCCGTCAAAATCACCGAAAATCGCCCCACGGCGCGCCTCCCCAAAGGCTGTGTCGAGCGCCACCTGCACCGCGCCCGTTCTTGAACTCGAAACCGCGTTCAGACGGTGCAGTTTTAAGGCCACTTGTTCTAAAATAAAACTCCAACAGCGAAGTCCAGGCGTCCGGCCCGGTCTCCTCCGTTTGTTCCGTCGCCGACGTTGCATTTGGGACGCGCTCGGCTGCGGCTTGACCCTGTGACGGCGCTCGCTTACCTCGGCACCATGGCGCTGAGACCAATCCTGATTCACCCAGACCCTCGACTGAGAAAAGTCTGCGATCCCGTCTCGACCGTTGACGACGAAGTGCGCCAGCTGGTCCGAGACATGTTCGAGACGATGTATGACGCCCCTGGCATTGGTCTGGCGGCCCCGCAGATCGGGGTGCTGAAACGCGTTGTCGTGTTGGACTGCGCCAGTCGCGCGGCGGCCGACGATGAAGACGCGCCTCCGCCGGCGCCGGAGCCGGTCGCGATGATCAACCCCGAGATCACATGGATGTCTGACGAGGCGTCCGTCTATCAGGAAGGGTGTCTGTCGATCCCTGATCAGTTCGACGACGTGACGCGGCCGGAGCGGGTGAAAGTCACTTGGATTGATGAAACCGGCGCGCCGCGCGAGCGAGAAATGGACGGTCTCTGGGCGACCTGTGTCCAGCACGAAATCGATCACCTGAACGGGAAGCTGTTTCTCGACTATCTCGGGCCCGTGAAACGCGCGATGATCACGTCGAAGATGAAGAAGCTCAAGCGCGAGCGCGCTCGGGAGAGAGCCAAGGTTTAGCCGGAACGCGAGTGGCTAGTCGTTCGAGCCGCGCAGACCCACGTCCCAGGTCACGTCGCACTCTTTGCATTTGAAGACGAGGGGCGCGTTGTCATGGGCGGCGTACCACCGTTTGGGCGGTGGAAGCAGGCTTCCGCACACGCCGCATCGGAAGCTCGCCATCAGTTTGAACGATGCGAGGATCGCGGCGATCAAGGCGGCGCCAAAGATCGGGCCAGCCACCCACCACGAAACGACCCCGACGCCGCCAGCCGCGAGCGCCATGAGACCGGGCGATGCGCAGATCGCCATGACCGTGATGAACTTGGCGCCGAATGCATGCGCCCTGCGCGTCTGCGCCATCCGCGCTTCCTTACCCGTTTCCTCGGCGGGCGGTTCCCAGGCCGTCTTGTCCCAGGCCGTCGTGCCTTAATTGATGAAGAGAATGCCGTTCAAAGGTAATAATTGATTGAATTCGTAGCGTTAATGAGTCGTGCAAGGGGGTGCAGCCGGCCATGCGATTGATCTTTATGGGAACGCCGGATTTCTCGGTTCCCACGCTGCAGGCCCTGATCAAGGCGGATCACGAGATCGTCGCGGTGTATACGCAGCCGCCGCGCCCGGCCGGTCGGGGCAAGAAACTGCGGCCCTCGCCGGTGCATCAGACGGCGGAAGCCGCGGGACTGCCGGTCCGAACCCCGTTGAACTTCAAGGACGAGGCGGACCGTGCCGCGTTTTCGGATCTTGGCGCGGATGCCGCGGTCGTCGTCGCTTACGGACTGCTTCTTCCGCAAGCCGTGCTCGATGCGCCAAGGCTCGGTTGCTTCAACCTCCATGCGTCGCTTTTGCCGCGGTGGCGTGGGGCGGCGCCGATCCAGAGGGCGCTGATGGCGGGAGACGCGGAGACAGGCGTTTGCGTCATGCAGATGGAGTTGGGATTGGATACTGGCCCGGTTCTTTCGCGCGAGGCCACGCCGATCACCCTAGAGGACACCGCCCAGAGCCTTCATGATCGACTCGCTGCGATTGGGGCGCCGTTGATGGCGCGCGCGCTCGCAGAGGTCGATGCAGGTCGTGCGACTGCTGCCCAGCAGCCCGATGAAGGGGTCGAATACGCCGCCAAGATCGACAAGGCCGAGGCGCGGATCGACTGGGCGCGCCCAGCCGCTGAACTCGATCGCTGCGCTCGGGGACTGTCGCCGTTTCCCGGGGCCTGGTTCGAATTGGACGGCGAGCGGATCAAGGTGTTGTTTTGTCGGGCGGAGCCGGGAGCCGGCGCCGCGGGACAGGCGCTGGACGATGAATTGTTGATCGCCTGCGGCGAAGGCGCCCTGCGGCTGCTCAGGGTTCAACGCGCGGGCAAGGGGCCGGTTTCGGCGAAGGAGTTCCTTCGCGGGAAACCCGTTCGCGCAGGGACGCGCATGACATGAGCAAGCCGACGATCCGATTTGACAAGCCGACCGATTGGCCGCGCATCGAAGCGATGTTCCACGCGGCGTTCGGCAGCGACGCCGAGTTTCAGCTCCTCCAGCGTTTGCGCGAGGACGGCGATCTCGGTTTCCTTCTAACGGCCGAGAACGATGGAGACGTCGTTGGCGCCGCCGCTTTCAGTGAATTGCCGATCGACGGCCCCGAGGCGATCGTGCGCGCCGCGGCGCTCGCCCCGATCGGCGTGGCTCCGGAACAGCAGGCGGGCGGCGTCGGCGCCGCTTTGATCCGCGCTGGCTTGGCGCAGTGCCGCAAGAAGGGGTTCGAGGCGGTGATTGTGCTCGGCTATCCGACCTACTACCGACGATTCGGGTTTTCGGCCGCCGCGGCGGAGCATATCGAGGCGCCCTGGTCGGGTCCCAATCTGATGGCCGTCGCCCTTGATGACGAAACGCCGCCTTTAGTGGGCGTCGCTCGTTATCCCGCCGCATTTTCGGTGGAGGTAAAGCGAGAATCCTGAGTGCAAAAGCACCGTCGCATCCGACGGTAGAGAGAGCTGTCATGTTTTTTCTTCTTCTCATGGGCGTCGGAGCCGCGGCGGGCTGGCTGGCGCACCGTCACATGGACCTGCCGCTCAACCAAACCATGTCGATCGCCGCGGGCGCGCTCGGCGCGCTTGTCGGCGGGTTGCTGCTGCAGGCGGTGTTCAGCCTGCTTTTCGGGGTGATCGGCGCGCTGGTCGGCGCGGCCGCCGTGATATGGATTGCGGCCTCGCTGCAACGATCACGGCGTTAAGGTGGTGTTTACCATCTAGCATCTGGCGCCAAGCCGCTGCTATATCTCGCGCATGAGCGATACAGTCGAACAAGATAATGTAATGGCCGAGCCGCTGCGGCGGGCCCTGGGCGAGCGCTACCTGCAATACGCCCTCTCCACGATCATGCATCGGGCGCTGCCCGACGCGCGCGACGGTCTGAAGCCCGTACACCGACGCATCCTCTATGCGATGCGCGCGTTGAAGCTCGACCCGAGTTCGTCGTTCAAGAAGAGCGCGAAGATCGTCGGCGATACGATGGGTTCGTATCACCCGCACGGGGATCAGGCGATCTACGACGCGCTGGTGCGACTCGCGCAGGATTTCTCGGTGCGGTATCCGCTGGTCGACGGGCAGGGGAACTTCGGCAACATCGACGGCGACAACCCCGCCGCCCAGCGCTACACGGAAGCGCGGCTGACCAAGCTCGCCGGACTGCTGCTCGATGGGCTGGACGAAGACGCGGTCGACTTCCGCCCGAACTATGACGGCTCGGTCGAAGAGCCGGTGGTGTTGCCGGCGGCTTTCCCGAACCTGCTTGCGAACGGCGCCAGCGGAATCGCGGTGGGCATGGCGACGTCGATTCCGCCGCACAATGTCGGCGAGCTGTGCGACGCGGCGCTGCACCTGATCAAGTTTCCCAACGCGCGCACCGAGACTCTGGTCGAGATGATCCCAGCGCCGGATTTTCCGACAGGCGGGATCCTCGTCGAGCCGCGTGAGAGCATTCTGGAGGCGTACCGCACCGGGCGCGGGTCTTTCCGCCTGCGCGCGAAATGGGAGGTCGAGGACCTCGGCCGCGGCGTCTGGCAGATCGTCATCACCGAAATCCCGTACCAGGTGCAGAAAAGCAAACTGGTCGAGAAAATCGCCGATCTCGTGAACGCCAAGAAAATCCCGATCCTGGGCGATGTGCGCGACGAGTCCGCGGAAGACGTGCGTTTGGTGGTCGAGCCGCGGTCCCGCAGCGTCGAGCCGGCGTTGCTGATGGAGACGCTTTTCAAGCAGACGGATCTCGAAACGCGCGTGTCGCTGAACATGAACGTTCTGCGCGATGGCAAGACGCCGGCGGTCCTCTCGCTGACCGAGGTTCTGAGGGTTTTTCTCGACCATCGCCGCGATGTGCTGTTGCGCCGCTCCAAGCACCGTCTGGGCAAAGTCGATCATCGGTTGGAGGTCCTTGAGGGATATCTGACCGCCTATCTCAACCTCGACCGGGTGATCGAGATCATCCGCACCGAGGACGAGCCCAAGCCCATGATGATGGCGGAATTCGGTCTGACCGAAGTGCAGACCGAAGCCATCTTGAACATGCGCTTAAGGTCCTTGCGACGCCTTGAGGAGTTTCAGATCCGCAAGGAACGCGACGAGTTGACCGACGAACGCGCGGCCTTGCATGCGCTGCTAGGAGACGAAGAACTCCAGTGGAAGCGCGTCGCCAGCGAGATCCGCGACGTGCGCGACGAGTTCGGCAAAGGCTCGTCCGAGGGCGGTCGCCGCACTGTGTTGACGGACGCGCCGGACATTGAGGAGGTGCCGCTCGAGGCGATGATCGAGCGTGAGCCGATTACGGTGATCTGCTCGGCCAAGGGCTGGATCCGGGCGCAGAAAGGCCATCTCTCCGAAGGCGCCGACGTCAAGTACAAGGACGGCGACGAAGGTCAGTTCCTGCTGCGCGCCGAGACCACCGACAAGCTGATGATCTTCGCCTCGAACGGCCGTTTCTATACCCTTGGATGCGACAAGCTGCCGGGTGGCCGCGGCATGGGCGAGCCGGTGCGTCTGATGGTCGACCTCGATCAGGAAGACGAAATCGTCGACCTGTTCGTCTACAAAGCGGGCGCGAAACGCGTGGTGGCGAGTTCGGACGGAAAGGGCTTTGTCGTAGCCGAGGATGACGCGGTTGCGCAGACCCGGTCTGGCAAGCAGGTGCTTGTCACCGACGGGCCGAACCTCGCCAAGGCGAGCGCGCGCATCGAAGGCGATCTGCTGGCCGTGGTCGGCGACAATCGCAAGATGCTGGTGTTCCCGGTCTCCGAGTTGCCGGAGATGGGGCGCGGCAAGGGGGTGATTCTGCAGCGGTACCGTCAGGCTGGCATGATCCCGGTGGGGCTATCGGATCTGAAGACCTTCCACTCCGAGGAAGGGGTCAGCTGGCGCGATCCTGCAGGGCGGACGCGCACCGAAGCGAACACTGATCATTGGCGCGGCGCCAGGGCGGCGGCCGGCAACGATGCGCCGCGCGGCTTCCCGAAGGACAACAGGTTCAGCTGAGCATCTGGTAGAACGCCGATATCCTTGTAGCCGGCGACGCCGGTCTTCATCACCTTGGCCGGATTGCCCCATACGACGGTGTTTGGCGGCACGTCCTTCATCACGACGGACCCCATGCCGACCACCGAGTTTGCGCCGATCCGAGCGTATTCGTTGATGGTCGCGTTGCTGCAGATCGTTGCGCCGCGCTCGATGACGACATCGCCTTGCACAACAGCGCCGGGCGCGATCGTGACGTAGTCGGCGACTTCCAGGTGATGGCCCAACACGCAGCCTCGATTGAGGACGCAATGCGCTCCAAACTCAGAAGCCGCGCCGATGACGACACCCGCGTTCACGTATGATCCTTCGCCCAGCGACGCCGACCTTGCGACGATGCTCGTCGGATCGATCACGGTGGCGAAGCGAGGCATCCGCTCTGCGCCTAGAACGGCGGACAGTCGACGGTAAGCGCGTTGCCTTAAGCCCGAGGTCATCATCGGCGTGATCACCGGGCTGCGCAGCTGCACGTCGGTCAGCTCCTGCGCGTCGAGAAGCAAAGAGGGGTCGAGGGCGAACTCTTTGCCGGTATCTCCGCGAATGATCGCAGCAATCGGTATCCTGGCCCGCGCGCATGTCTCTTCGAGATCTGCGACCAGCGGGGAGCCCGCGCTGAGAATGAGAATGCCTTGATTTTTCATAAGTGAAAGGAAGTATGTTTTCGATTTATCTTTCGCTAAGGCGTATGTTTAAAATAAAATTTATCATAATTTTTGAAATATGATCGCTTCGGTTCGGCTATTTGTTTCAAATTGAAGTTAAAAACGCATTTGATAATCTCTTTTTCACGCGAGTTCTTTAGGCATGAGCGCTGAATAGACAGTGGCGGTCTCATGTCCAAATTCAAACTGCTGCCGAACCAGGGCGACACACTCGATCCGCGCGGCCTCCTGTCGCGGTACATCTTAGCGCTGGGCTTGATCCTGCTCTTGATCGTGTCGAGCCATCTCGCCGCCGTGTCGACGGTCTCGAACATCAAGCGCAGCAACGAGGTGATTTCGGAGAGCGCGAACCAGAAAGCCCGGGTCGCCCGCATCCAGTCCTTCGCAGAGATGGCGGCGAAGCTGCGCGTTGAGGCGTCCAGCGATCGCATCAATGCGGAAATCAACGAGTTGGAACGCGTGCACAAGATGCTCGTGGCCACGGCTCGTCATTCGACTGCGCTCCGAGAACCGTATCTTCAAGGCGGTCGCGGTCCGGCGCTCGACCCGGTTATGCGGAAGTTCATCGCGGATGCGCGCATTGTCGCGGCGCTCGAGACCCGAAGCGAAGACGCGCAAGCGGCGCTCCAGCGCATTCGGATTGCCAGCAACAGAATCCTCCCAGCGGCGCTGCAAGAAGCCAACGAAGCGCATCAGCATGACGCAAAGAACCACTCAAACGATCTGACAGCCGTTCAGAACGTCACGTTCGTCCTGGCGCTGTTGGTGCTGCTCGTGGAAGCGGTCTTTATCTTCATACCGGCGCATTACGCCGTCCGCAGGGCGATTGATCAGCTTTCTGCGAAGACGCAAAACCTCAGTGACGCGCACCAGCAAGTCGAGCAGCGCAACGAAGAACTTGAGCAGTTGCGGGCGACGGCCGAACACGACTCGCTGCACGATTCCCTGACCGGACTCGCAAATCGCCGCAGTTTCGAACGCGAAATCGAGCGGCTGAGCGCGGAGGCGCACGAAACCGGCGGGTCCGTCACGGTTCTCCATATCGATCTCGATCGTTTCAAAGAGATCAACGACGCGCTGGGCCACGCGGCTGGCGACTACGTCCTGCGCCATGTCGGAGACGTTTTGAGAGACACCGCCGCCGGAGACGATTTTGTCGCGCGCATCGGCGGGGACGAGTTCGTGATCGTCCGCTCTGGTCAGCGCGACCGGCGCGAACTTGAAGCTGTCGCGACCCGCGTCATCGAGCTTTTGAGCCAACCGATCCGGTATCATGGCGAGCTTTGTCAGTTTGGCGCAAGCGTAGGGATCGGCGTCGGGATCGCTTGCGAGAGCGGCAGCTCGATCGACCCGAGCCGTCTGATCGCTAACGCGGACATCGCGCTCTATCGTGCCAAGGAAATGGGCCGTGGCCGGTTCGAGTTCTTCTCCGAGACCCTTCGCCGTGAGGTCGAAGAGTACAAGACCCTATCGGATGAGCTGGCCATGGCGCTGCGGCGGGAAGAGTTCTTCCCGGTTTACCAGCCGCAGTTCGACGCCGTCACCGGGCGGATCTGCGGTGTCGAGGCGCTTGCGCGCTGGCGTCATCCGGAGCGGGGCGAGGTGTCGCCGGGCGTCTTCATCCCGATCGCGGAGCGCCTGCGCTACATGGGCCTGATCGATCAGGCCATCTTCGAAAAGTCGATCGAGGACCTGGAGACATGGGATACGCTCGGTCTCGATGTGCCGACCTTGTCGCTCAACATCTCGTCGGCGCGGTTGCGCGACCCCAATCTCGCAGCGTTTCTGACGTCGAACGCACATCCTCAGGGCCGGCTTGTCTTTGAAGTCGTTGAAACAATGTTCTCGGATCGGTTTGACGACAGCGCGCGCCACGCGTTGGACCTCTTCGAGGAGCTCGACGTCAAAGTCGAGATTGACGACTTCGGAACCGGTCATGCGTCGCTCCTGAGTCTCTTGTCGCTCAACCCGTCGCGCCTGAAGATCGCCCGAGAGTTGGTTGCTCCGCTGCCGCACTCGCCGTCGCACATGAAGCTCGTCGCCGCTATCTGCGAGATCGCCTCTTCGCTTGGGATCGCCGTGACCGCTGAAGGCGTGGAAACCGAGGAACAGCGCGAACTGCTCACCAAACTGGGGTGTGACCGCTTTCAGGGCTTCCTGTTCGCCCGGCCGATGCCGGCGGAGGCATTCGTGGAGCTGGTGTCCAAAACCAACGGAACACAGGCGTTGAGCGCTTAGCGGCGCCTCAGCGTTGTCGTCAGTCGATCTCGAAATGCACCATCACCGCGGCGTTTGCGATCACGATCGCGTCGGAGCCGTTCGGGCTGGGAACCTCGAGACCGCCCTTTTCGCAAGCGACTGTCACGTCGCCATATGGCAGCTCCGAGGCCACGGCGTCTGTGTCGACGGCTTCAGGCTCCGGCGCGCCGATGACGACGTGGATCTTCATCTCGTCGCGCGTTTTTCCCATGACCCGAAACAGGTGAAGGCTCGAATGTCGGATCGCATCGCTCACCGCCCGCCGCGCCGCCTGGGTATAGTCGCGCCCATGGACGTCCACGCCCATCCCCATTTCCGTGACCACCCGCTCTAGCGCCATTTTGGTTCTCGCTCATTCGGCGCTCGCGTCGCCAGGGAAACAATACACGGAGGCCTAGGCCGCGCGCAGCGTTTGATTGTACGGAAGGGGCGTGGGGCCGTTCCAGACTTACTCTGCCGCGACCGCCGTCTCGGCGGTGTTTTCCGCCAGAAACTTCTCCGCCTCCAGCGCCGCCATGCAGCCCATTCCAGCCGAGGTGACGGCTTGCCGGTAGACGTCGTCCGTGACGTCGCCCGCAGCGAAAACGCCAGGCAGCGACGTCTGCGCCGTTCCTGGCTTCACCCAGACATAGGAGCCGCTGTGAAGCTCTAGCTGGTCTTTCACCAACTCGGACGCCGGCGAGTGGCCGATCGCGACAAACGCGCCGTGCACCGAGAGGTCGCGTGTTTCGCCGGTTTTCGCATGCTTGATCCGCAGACCGGTGACGCTTTTGGGATTGTCGTCGCCAAGGATCTCCTCGACGACATGATCCCAAATCAGCTCGACTTTCGGGTTCTCAAACAGCCGCTTTTGCAGGATCTTTTCCGCACGAAGGCTATCGCGTCGGTGGATCAGCGTCACTTTCGACGCGAAGTTCGTCAGGAACAGCGCTTCTTCAACAGCTGTGTTGCCGCCGCCGATCACCGCGACCTCTTTTCCGCGGTAGAAGAACCCGTCGCAGGTCGCGCAAGCCGAGACGCCAAACCCCTTGAGCCGCTCTTCGGAGGGCAGCCCAAGCCATTTCGCCTGTGCGCCTGTCGCCAAAATCACGGCGTCCGCTTCATACAGATCGCCGCTGTCGCCGGTGGCCGTGAACGGGCGCTTCGACAGATCCAGCGACAGGATATGGTCGGTGATGATGTTTGCGCCGACGGCGCGCGCATGCTCTTCCATTCGGACCATGAGCTCCGGGCCCTGCACTTCGGTGTCGCCCGGCCAGTTCTCGACCTCAGTTGTGATCGTCAACTGGCCGCCGGGTTGGATGCCCTGGACCAAAATGGGCTCTAGCATCGCCCGAGTGGCGTAAACGGCCGCTGTGTAGCCGGCAGGGCCGGACCCAATGATAAGGACCTTGGTCTTATGAGTTTGGGACATGTTGACTACCGCTTGCCTCTCATGCGTCGCGCCGCCTTATTGTCGGCGACTGCAAAGGTTAACTTTTCCGAGAGCGAACATGGTGCATTCTCCGGTGGACTGCAAACGCTCTCGCCTAAGAGTGATCACGCCGCCGCCGAGCATTGTGGGAACACAAAGGGTTTCGAGGTTTTCCCGACGTTATCATTTTCACTGATCCAGATCTGGGGCTCCCGGTGAACCCAGCTCCTGATTTTGTTTCAAGAATGTTGTCTCTGAGCGATAAGCGCCGGATCTCAAAGGTTGGCTTGGCGAGAGAGCTTGAGGCTTCCGATAAGACGGCGAACCTCACTCTATAGTGTCGATACTTGGGGCGTTTCGACCCAATACCGGATAGGGGCTGAAGCCCGCCGTCTCCAAGGCGTCGATGCGGTCGAGCCGCCAAGACCACAACACGGCCAGATTGAGCGTGATCGCCAGAAGGATGATCAGTCGCGCGATGAGGCGCAGGCTTCGACCCGATGCCGCAGCGCGGCTCGCCAAGCCAGGCAAGCCGATGTGCTCGACCCAGTCGCCCAGACCGGGCGCGTTGAAGGACAAGGCTGCGAAGAGGCCCGCCAACAACAACGCCGCCAGGTAGACGGCGATCCGTTCGAGATGCGGCCGCTCGAAGTAGTAATCCTGATAAATGCGCGCTTCTTCGCCATAGCCGCCGCCTTCGGCCATGGTCTCCAGGAAGGCGAGCCGCAAGACCTCGAGGCGAGACGCCATGTCGAACAGATCGATAACGGCCAAGCCAAACGCCAAGGCGAGCATGAGCAGCAGGCTCTCCGACGCTCGGATCAGCGCTGCGAAGAACAAGCCGAGCAAGATCGGGATCGCGATGAAGCCAGAAATCTTGCCGAGCGCGAATTTGTCGCCGAGCGCGATCTCCAGGATCTGATCGTCAATGAAGGTCGCCGCGACGGTCGATGCGAACCAAGCGAGAAACAAGGCGATCGTCACCGTCAACAGGGCGCCGGACAACGCCCCGCGTTCAAACGCCGCTCGGATCGCGCCGCCTCGGTACAACGCCGCAAGGCTTGCGATGGTCAGTCCGAAGGCGACGGCCCATATTGAGATGAGAAGCTGAAACTGGCTCATATCTGTCAGTCGACCCCCTGGGGCTGCCGCGCGCCGTCCGACTTACGCCTTAACGGCGGCGCTTTGGCAACCTGTCGTATGCGGCCGCGGCGAAGAGCCGTTGCGCTTTGGTCATTGCTCCCGAAGCAGCGCCATGTTTGTAGTCCGACATGACGTTCTCACTCGACCTTTCAGGCGCGGCGCTGCCGATCCTGCGTGCTTTGCCGCCAGAGACGGCGCATCGTCTGACCTTGAAGGCCTTGGCGATGGGACTGGGCCCGTCAAGTGTCTCGGAATCAGACCCAAAGCTTGCTCAGACGCTCTGGGGGCTCCGATTTGAGAACCCGGTCGGGATCGCCGCAGGTTTCGACAAGAACGCGGAGGCGCCGCTGGCGCTTCTTCGGCTTGGCGCAGGCTTTGTCGAAGTTGGCGCAGTGACGCCGCGACCGCAGGCGGGCAATCCGCAGCCGCGGCTGTTTCGGTTGCCAGAGGACCGTGCGGTGATCAACCGGATGGGGTTCAACAACGAGGGTTTGGAGGCCGTCCGCGCTCGGCTTCAGGCGCTCCCGCGAGAGCGTGGGATCATCGGCGCCAACCTGGGCGCAAACAAAGATGCGCAAGACCGGATGGAAAATTACGAGACGGTCATGCGAGGGCTGTGGGGGGCGTGCGACTTCTTCACGGTCAACGTCTCCTCGCCCAATACCGAGAAACTGCGCGATCTGCAGGGCAAGCCCGCGCTTTCGGCGCTCCTCCATCGGGTTGTGACGGCCCGAAACGAACTTGCTGCTGGGGTTGAGACGCCGCCGCCGATCCTGCTCAAAGTCGCGCCGGACCTCTCCGAGGCGGAGATCGCCGACGTCGCAGAGGTGTGTTTGGCGACGGGCGTCGACGGCGTCGTGGCCACCAACACGACGATATCGCGCCCGGAAAGCCTGCAGAGCGGGCATGCGTCGGAGAAAGGCGGGCTGTCCGGCGCGCCGGTCTTTGAGAGATCGACCGAAGTGCTCAGAGCGCTCTATCGACGGACAGAGGGCCGCGTGCCGATGATCGGCGTCGGCGGGATCGACGGTCCCGACAGCGCGTATGCGAAGATCCGCGCAGGCGCCTCGCTGCTCCAGCTGTACACCGCATTGGTCTACCAAGGCCCTTCGCTGATCGGGCGGACCGTCGCCGGCCTGTCCGAGCGGTTGGAAAGGGACGGGTTCTCCCATCTGAAAGACGCGGTCGGCGTCGACGCCTCCTAAGCCGCCATCGCCGACTCGGCGCGCGCCCGGATCCGAGGGTAAAGCGCCAGCAGCGTCAGCGCTCGTAGGATCAACCAGATCCAGACCGCCGCCCAGATGCCGTGATTGCCGTACTCAAGCAGCATCCAATAACTGATGGGAAAATAGAAAGCTGAAGAGACAATCATGGAATTGCGCATCTCGACCGACCCGGTCGCGCCGATGAAGATGCCGTCCATCTGGAAGGCTCCAAACCCCGCAAGGGGAATCAACGCAGCCCACAGAAAATAGTCCCGAGCGGTTGTTCGGACTTCTTCGGCCGTTGTGAACAGGTCGATGATCGGACCAGACGACGCCACGAACGCGATCGACATCAGCAACGAGAGCGCGCCGGAACACAGGCTGCTCATCCAGGCTGCTCGATCGAGTTGCGACAGGTCGTGCGCGCCCATCGCCTGACCCACGAGCGTTTCCGCCGCCATCGCAAAACCATCGAGCGCGTACGAGGACACAAAGAAGAACTGCATCAGCACGACATTGGCCGCGAGGATCACATCCCCTTGCATCGATCCCATGCGCGTCATCCAGGCGAACCCGCCGATCAATAGCAGCGTACGGATGAAGATGTCTCTGTTCAGCGCCAGCAGACGCAAGAGTTCGTCGCGCTTAAGCAGTCGATCGCGCGATGGGCGCCATGAAGCCGGAACGAGAACGCGGATGCGGGCGCGCGCAATCCAAAGCCCATAGAGGAGACCCAGAACCGAGGCGATCAACGTGCCCAGCGCCACGCCGGCGACGCCCCAATCGAACACCAGAACGAACAACAGGTTCAGGGCGATGTTGGACAGCGTCAGAACTAGCTGGTGTTGGAACAGTCTGCGGGTCATCTCCTGACCGGTGAACCACCCCAACAGCGCGTAATTCATCAGTTCCGCCGGGGCGCCCCAGATGCGGATATGGAAATATTCAGCGGCGATGGTTTCGGCTTCGCTGGAGGCTTCGAACAAGGTGAGGCCAAGCCATATCACCGGAGTTTGAAGGAGGATGAAGGCGAGACCAATGGTCCCGCCGATGATCAAGCCGCGCAACAGCGTGTTCGCGAGCCTTTCGTGTGCGCGCGACCCGAGGGCCTGCGCCGAAAGTCCGCTTGTGCCCATTTGCAGGAAGTTCAAACTGCCCAGCGCGATGTCGAAGATCGCCGCGGCCAGGCCGACACCGGCCAGCGCCGCCACGACCCCCAATTGACCGATCAGCGCCGTATCGACGGCGCCTTGGATCGGCACCGTGGCGTTCGACAGCACCACCGGCAAAGCGATTGTCAGAATGCGAAGGGCGGTGACTGCGCCGCGGGGCTGAGGGTTGCCTGCGGCGTCCTCAGATCTGCTCATGGAGCGTTCTCGCCAGCCCCTGGCAACAGGAAATGGCCGTGCGCCGCGGCGAAAGGCCGTTCGATCTCGTCCTGCCACGCCTCAACGCGGACATTGGCCACGCGCCGACCGCGCTTGGCGACGATGGCGCGCGCATATGCGTCGCGCGGTCGTCCCGCCCGCAGGTAGTCCACGGTGATGTCGACCGTCTTTGGCATTGCCGGCAACTGGCCCAAAGCGATCGACTGCGCGTCGGGCTCGCTGGCTTCGATCCGCTCCCAAATGCCGTCCCATGCGAGCTGCATAATGGCGGTGATTTCGAGAAACGACCCCGTAGCGCCGCCATGAAGCGCAGGCAGCAACGGGTTGCCGATCAGTTTGGGGTCGAATCGCAGGATCGCTGTGAGCTCGTCGCCCCGGCGGTCCAGCTCGACGCCTAGGAACTTGACGTAAGGGGCCGCTCCCGCGAGCCGCAAAAGCGCCTGGTCGCGCAGCGCCTCTTGCGCACGTATCTTTTCGAGGGGGGGCATCAGGACGCTCCCTTCGGATCCGTCGGCGGCGCATCAGGCTTTGAGACCGGCCAGTTCCGCCGGTTCTCCACCATGAACGCGCCGACGGCGGTCGCCACCGGGACTTCCGGCGTGTCGTGATAGGCCGAGGCCCGTACGAACGTTATCGACCGCGTTTCACGAAAACAGGTCGCCTTTGCGAAGAGAACGCGCTGCGGCGTCGCTGGGCGCATATAGTCGATCCTTAGATCGAGCGTCGCAGCCGATGTTGGTTTGGTCGCCGAGGCCATTGCCGCTATGCCGCCGCAGGTATCCAGCAGCGCGGTCACCACGCCGCCGGATATGACGCCTGTTTCAGGGTCCCCGATCATGTCTTGGTGGTAGGGGATGGAAAGAACAGCCTCTCCGTCGCCGCTACTGACGAGCCGCATTCCAAGCGCCTTCGCGAAGGGCAGTCCCGCGATCAGTTCTCCGACCTCTTTGGGCGGCCTGCCGATCAAACTGGAGAGGGCGTCGGTTTCTTCAGTCATAGCGTGGGTCCGAGCTGACGGAACAATCGGAAACATGGGTTTGTGTCAGATTGGCGTAGGACGCGTCTGGGCGACTGTCCAGCCCAACCATTGTCTGCGCATCGACGCCATCTGCTTGGGCAAAAAGAAAACGCCCGCTCGATGGCGGGCGTCTTTGGCGTGTGGGTTTCGTTTGGAGAGGGCGTCAGCCCGCGCCGCCGACCGTGTTGAAAGCCGTGTAGATATAGAGGAACCCGGCGCCGAGCATCGCGCCGATGACGCCCAGGACCGCAAGCATGACGATGCGGTTTGTGCGAGGCGCTTCCTCCGTTTCGAACTCCTCCCAAAGGTCGGTTTCCAAGTCGTGATCGAATTGAGCGGCCGCTTCCTCGGAGAACGCGTCGAGCTCCATCGGATCGACGAGGCCGTCATCCGCATCGAGGGGTTCGCCGGGGTGTTCCTTTGGCTTGTCGCGCTTGGCGAAGCGCCCCTTCAAACGTGCGAAGAGCGAGCGTGACTTGGGCTCTTCCACGGTCTCAAGATCTTCAATCTGAGCGAGCGGATCCTCTTCGATCGGTTGCGTTTCCCGCTGCGACCGCAGAAAGGCGTCTTGGGATTCGATCTCGTCATGCGGTTCTGCGACGTCCGCCGCCTTGATCGCCTGAGCGTCGTCGAACAGATCGTCGACATCCGCCGTTTCGGCAATTTCGACCATCTCGACGTCTTCGAGAGGGTGCGCGTCAGCCGAATGGTCGGTTGCTTCGACGGCTTCGGATTCACGGTCCGGCAGCATTCGTTTCAACGAGTCGAGCGACGCGGCGAGCGTTTCGCTCTGCTCCGGTCCGGCGGTGTTGGCCCGTGAGCTTTTGGGCGCTGCTGCGCCGCTGTCGCGAAGGCGCGCCCGCAAGGCAGCGAGGCTCGGCGGCCCTTCGTAGTCGCGATCCCGATCAACGCTCTGCTCGGACGCTCTTGCATCAGGCGTCGGAGCGTCGTCGTCTATGTCCTTGAACAGAGCGTCGAGCGAGGGCCGTTCAACGCGTCTTTCGGGCGCAGCGTCTGTTTCGCTGACGGCTTCGAAATCACTGTCTACGGGATGATCGTAAGCCTCTTGCGGGGCCTCGGTCGTTTCCAGATCGTCTTCCCAGATCTGATCCTCCGACGCCTCGGCTTCCCAAGGTTCAGGGTTCTGCGCTTGATTTTGCAGCGCCAAGTCTTCGTCGATTGCGTCTGGGCGCGCCGGATAGTCGGCCGCGTCATCGTGGTCAGTCGCGTTGTCGTCCGCAGGCGAAACGCTGCGTTCGACGTCAAACTCGGTGAGATCGTCGTCGAGCGCCGGGTCCTCGTCAAAGATGTTTTCGACTCTGTCTGAGCTGTGCGTCTCCGCGTCGTGAGCATCATCAGCGGCCGGTGGCGCCAGGTGGTGCTCGATCTGCTCCTGTTGGGCTGTTTCAACCGCCTCAAGACGACGGGTCAGCGCTTCGAGCGCGTCGCCGATCGCAGTCGCGGCGCGGTCTTGACGGTCATTGGCGTCGTCCAGGCGCGTCACCAATCGCTCGAAAGCGTCTTCCGTTTTGGCGGAGACCGCTTCGGAAGCGGCGGTGATGTCGTCTAACCGTGCGGACAGCGCTTCGAGCGCCGCTTTGGTCTCGTCGTCGCCCGAGGTCGTCTGAGGCGACTGATCGGCGAGGGCGTCGACTTTCTCAATCAGTGCGGTGGCGGCGCGGACCGTCGCTCCGGTCTGACTGCGAACTTCGGAGATCTGCTCGGACGCGTCCGTCATGTCCGAACGAAGCGCCGCCGCTTCAGCTTCCGCGCGCTCGGCGCGTTCGGCCGTGCGCTCGAGGCCGCCTGACATGGTTTGAACAGCCGTCGCCACTTCGCTCATTCTCGTAGAGACGCTGTCGACGCGGCCTACGATGTTCTCAAGCGTCTTCCGCAGCGCTTCGACGCGGTCTTCGCTACGACGCTCGCTGTTTTGAGTGCGCTCTGCGACGTCGCGGAGGGCCGCGGCGAACGCACCGACATCGATCGCGGTCGGACGAGGCTTTGTTTCTTTGCCCTTCCGACGCTGCGCGCTGGCGACTGTCGCCTCGCCCGCGAGGTCTTCCGAGTTTTCTTCGATGATCTTTTGCGAAATCCAAGCGCCCAGGGTCATCCCTTCGCGTTTCGCCGCTTCCTTGGCGGCGACGCGAGCTTCGGGGTCGATCCCTTTGATGCTCCACGGTGTCGAGGTCTTCATTACGTTCCTCACAGCTCGACAGGGTGCGGCTGGTAGTGCCGCCATTCCATCGAGGTAACACTGGCATGGTTAAAAAAGACTGGACGCGATCCTTCCGGACCCACGCAGCGCTCTAGTCCCCATGCCATCTAGAACGCCGAAATTCCCCGGACTTCTAAGCGTTTAGCTTGGAAAGACGCAAAATGTCCAATTTTTGAGTTGACGTTTACGTAAGCGTCATGCTGACTAGAGGCGTGAGATTCGAAAAGGACCTTGCCATGATGAATCAGTTGGCCGACGCGCAGGCGGCCTTTGGATCGGATGAAGAGTTCTCGATCCGGGACCTTTGTGACGCGTTCGACGTCACGCCACGCGCTTTGAGGTTTTATGAGTCGCAAGAGTTGATCATGCCGCGCCGAGATGGGCAGCGGCGCATCTACACGTTGCGCGACCGGGCGCGGTTGAAGCTCATCCTGCGGGGAAAACGCTTTGGCTTCAGCCTCGCGGAAATCCGTGAGTTGCTTAATCTGTATGACCTGGGAGACGGTCAAGTGACCCAGCTTTCGCTGACCCTTGAGACAGCGCTGGGCAAGCTCGACGAACTGAAAGAGCGGCGCGAAGAGATCACCGCGGTGATCGGCGATCTTGAAAACCAGATCGGGCTTGTCCGCAACATGCTGCGTGAGCGCGGCGAGAGCCAAGTCAGTTGATTAGAGTAAACTGAGTCACGTCCACACAGCCGAAACGGGGCCCTGCCGCGAAACAAAGGGCGCCAAACCGCAACCACCGAACGATTGAAACGGAGCAAAGCGTCATGCCGACTTACACCCCCCCTCAGCGTGATCTGAAGTTCCTTTTCCACGAGACCTTCAAGGTTCAGGACCGACAGGACATCGAGGGTTACGAGGATCTGACCGAGGATCTGACCTCTGCGATCTTCGATGAAGCCGGGAAAGTCGCCCGCGAGATCCTTCTGCCGATCAACCAGACGGGTGATCAGCAAGGGTGCCATTTGGAGAACGGCGTGGTGCGGACCCCGGATGGGTTCAAGGAAGCGTTCGACGCTGTGCGCGAAGGCGGTTGGCCGTCGCTCGAATGCGATCCTGAATTTGGCGGGCAAGGCATGCCGAACATCATGGCGGCGGCTGTCGGCGAGATGCACTCGGCCTGCAACATGGCGTTCTCGATGTATCCTGGTCTGACCCACGGCGCTTACTCTGCTCTGCATGCGCACGGCACGGACGAGCAAAAGCAGAAATACCTGCCGAAGCTTGTCTCGGGCGAGTGGACCGGCACGATGAACCTGACCGAGCCGCATTGCGGCACGGACCTCGGCCTGATCCGCGCGAAGGCGGTTCCGTTGGAGGACGGCTCGTTCTCGATCTCCGGTCAGAAGATCTTCATCTCCGCCGGCGAGCACGACATGGCGGAGAACATTGTTCATCTGGTGCTGGCGAAGATCCCGGGCGGTCCGGACGGCGTCAAAGGGATCTCGCTGTTTGTCGTGCCGAAGTTCCTTGTGAACGACGACGGCTCGCTCGGCCAACGCAACGGGGTGAGCTGCGGCAAGATCGAAGAGAAGATGGGCATTCACGGCAACGCCACCTGCGTCATGAACTATGACGAGGCGAAAGGCTGGCTCGTCGGTGAGGAGCACAAGGGCCTGCGCGCCATGTTCGTGATGATGAACGAAGCGCGCCTCGCGGTGGCGATGCAGGGCCTCGGCCAGGCGACGATCGCCTATCAGAACGCGGTTGAGTACGCGCGGGACCGTCTGCAAGGCCGCGCCGTAACGCGCGCGGAGGCCCCTGAGAAAGCGGCCGATCCGATCATCGTGCATCCGGACGTGCGTCGCGCGCTGATGGATCAGAAAGCGTTTGTCGAGGGCGCCCGCGCTTTCATGCTCTGGGGCTCGACGCTGATCGACAGCGAACATCGGCACACGGATGAGGCCGAGAAGTCGAAAGCGGCCGATCTGATCGCCCTGTTGACCCCGATCCTGAAGGGTTTCCTGACCGACAAAGGCTATGAGAACACCAGCCAGGGGCTGCAGCTGTACGGCGGCCACGGCTACATCGAGGAATGGGGCATGTCGCAATACGTCCGCGACGCCCGGATCGCGATGATCTACGAAGGCGCCAACGGCGTCCAGGCGCTGGATCTGGTCGGACGGAAGCTTCCGCAGAACGGCGGCAAGGCGGTGATGGCCTTCTTCGAGATGGTCAAGAGCTTCATCCAGGAAAACGCCGAGGATGAAGCCTTGGCGAAGGACTTCCTGGATCCGCTCAAGCAGGCCTCCAAGGAGCTGCAAGAGGCCGGCATGTTCTTCATGCAAGCGGGTATGAAGAACCCCAACGATGCGCTCGCGGGGTCGACCGACTTCCTGCACCTCTTCGGTCATGTCTGCCTCGGACTGATGTGGGCGAAGATGGCGAAGGTGGCCAACGAAGCGCTGGCGAGTGGAACCGCGGACGATCCCGCGTTCTACGAGACCAAGCTGATGACGGGCCGTTACTACATGCAGAAGCTCCTGCCAGAGACCGGTATGCGGTTGGCGCGGATCAAAGCAGGCGGTGAAACCGTGATGGCGTTGCCGGCGGAAGCCTTCTGATCGGCGTTTATCGCGCCGCGCCGAACGCCAGCCTCCATCGAAGAGGGGCGGTTCAAGCGATGCGGCGCAGCTAGGGGAGACGCTCGAATGCCGCAGTATCGTCTGCATTGCTTCGCGCAGTCCGGCAACGCCTACAAGGCCGCGCTGATGCTGAACTTGATCGGCGCCGATTGGGAGCCGATCTTCGTCGACTTCTTCAACGGCGCAGGCCGGTCGCCCGAGTTTCTTGCGCTCAATCCGATGGGTGAAGTGCCGGTGCTCGACGGGCCGAAGGGCGTGGTCACGCAATCTGGCGCGATCCTTCATCACCTGGTCGAATCCTATGGTCAGTTCGGTGGAGAGACCTGGCCAGAACGCGAGGAGATCCTGCGCTGGATGTTCTGGGACAACCACAAGCTCACCGGTTACACGGCGACCTTGCGGTTCATGACCAACTTCCTGCCTGAGGACAAGCGGGACGCCGCCGTGATCGCCTTTCTGGAAGGACGGCGCAAAATCGCTTTCAAGGTGCTTGAGGCGCGGCTCGGCGCTCAGGACTTTGTCGCGACGCCGGATCGACCGACGATCGCGGACATTTCCTGCTGCGGATACCTGTATTGGCTCGACGAAATCGGGGTCGATCGCGCGGATGTTCCCAACATTTCCGCCTGGCTTGATCGGATCGCCGCGTTGCCTGGTTGGGCGGCGCCGTATGAACTGATGCCGGGCCACCCCATTTCGGGGAGCGTATGAGATGGCCGCCAAGCGCCCGCCAAAACGATTGCCGCTGCCCAAACGCTTCAACGCGGCGCTGACCGATGACGCTTACACACGTTTGCGAGAACTGAACGCTGCATACGGGCTCGGCAATAACTACCTGCTCACAGTGCTTTAGGAACGACTGGACCAGTTTGCGGATCCGAGGAAACTTGACGCCGCGTACCAGGATTTCATCGCGGAATACGGTGCGCCGACGCCGCCTAAAGAATGCAAGGCCGGCGGTGACCGGCCAAACACTGCACGGAGGACATCATGAACGACGCCTATATCTACGACGCTGTCCGTACGCCGCGCGGCAAGGGCCGCAAGGATGGCTCGCTGCATGAGATGACGGCGCTGCGCACCGCCGCGACGGTTCTGGAGGCGATCCGCGACCGCAACGAGATCGACACGGCGGAGATCGAGGACGTGATCCTTGGCTGCGTCAGCCCGGTCGGAGAGCAAGGTGGCGATATCGCCCGTTCCGCGGTTCTCTATGCGGATTACGACGAGAGCGTGCCGGGCGTGCAGATCAACCGCTTCTGCGCGAGTGGCCTTGAGGCCGTGAACATGGCGGCGAACCAGGTTCGCGGCGGCGCCGGTCACGCCTATGTCGCCGGCGGCGTGGAGATGATGAGCCGCGTGCCGATGGGGTCGGACGGGTTCTCGATCGCGGTCGATCCCTATCTCGCGTTCAAATCCTACATGGTGCCGCAAGGCATCTCGGCCGACATCATCGCCACCGAATACGGCTTCAGCCGCGACGACGCCGACGCGCTCGCCGTGGAAAGCCAGAAGCGCGCCGCCGCCGCATGGGAAGACGGGCGGTTCGCCAAGTCGATCGTGCCGGTCAAAGACCAGAACGGCGTCGAGGTCCTCGCCCATGACGAGTACATGCGTCCGGGCACCGACATGCAGGCGCTTGGCGCATTGAAGCCGTCCTTCAAGGACATGGGCGAGAACATGCCGGGTTTTGATGCGGTTGCGCTTCTGAAGTACCCGCATCTGGAGAAGATCAATCACATCCACCACGCGGGCAACTCGTCGGGCATCGTCGATGGCGCGGCCGCCGTTCTGATCGGCGACAAGGAGTTCGGCGAGAAGACGGGCCTGAAGCCGCGCGCCCGCGTAAGGGCGACAGCCAAGATCGGCACCGATCCGACCATCATGCTCACGGGGCCGGTGCCGGTGACGGAAAAGATCCTGCGCGAAACCGGCATGGGGATTGGCGACATCGATCTGTTTGAGGTCAACGAGGCGTTCGCCGCCGTGGTTATGCGGTTCATGCAGGCTTTCGACGTCGATCACGGCAAGGTCAACGTCAATGGCGGTTCGATCGCCATGGGGCATCCGTTGGGCGCCACCGGCGCGATGATCCTCGGCGCCCTGATCGACGAGATGGAGCGTTCGGACAAGGAAACCGGATTGGCCACGCTCTGCATCGGGTCGGGCATGGGCGCGGCCACCATCCTCGAGCGGGTCTGATCAATGCCGAGGGTCGATTTCGATAAGGCGCCGGTGACGCGGGGGAGCGATTATCCTGCGCCCCTCGACGCCGAGTTCTCCGATCGAACACGCAGACGTCTGGGCGACGCGGTCGGGCTCACCACCGTTGGCGTCAATTTCACGACCCTGCCGCCTGGTTGCCGTAGCGCGCTCCGGCACTGGCATGAGGTCGAGGATGAGATGGTCTACGTGCTGTCGGGCGTCCTGACGCTGATCGAAGATGCCGGTGAGACAGAGATCAAGGCCGGCGAAGCGGCAGGGTTTCCTGGCGGCGACGCCAACGGTCATTGCTTTGAGAACCGCAGCGCCGAACCGGTGACGATGCTTGAGATCGGCACGCGCCCGAAGACCGACCGATGTCATTACCCCGACCATGACCTCGTGGCCCACGACCATGACGGCTTGACCGAATACCGCCGGCGCGACGGCAGTCCGCTCACGCCGACGAAGACACGATTTGAATGAATAGGAAAGCTCGCCGGGCGACCGCGCCTTCGCCAGACTAGGGAGACCAGCCATGTCAGAAATGTTCCATTATTCCCTCGATGCCGACGGCGTCGCCGTCATCACTTGGGATATCGGCCCGGACAAGTCGATGAACGTCCTCAACGAGGCGGGCATTCGCGAGCTGGACCAGCATATCGACGCAGCCATCGCGGACGAGGCGGTGAAAGGCGTCGTGATCACCTCGGGCAAGCCGGACATGGCCGGCGGCATGGACCTGAACGTCATCGGCAAGATGAAGGCGCAGGCGATTGCGTCGGGCGGCAATCCCGCCGACACGATCTACGGCTTCGTCATGCAGCTGCACGGCGTGCTGCGAAAGATCGAGCGCATGGGCGCGGACCCGAAAACGAACAAGGGCGGCAAGCCGGTGGCGATCGCCACGCCAGGAACCGCGCTTGGCATCGGTTACGAGCTGATGCTGGCCGGGCATCGCCGTTTCTCCGCCGACAATCCCAAGGCGAAGATCGGCCTGCCCGAGATCATGGTCGGGATTTTCCCGGGCGCTGGCGGCACCACCCGTCTCATCCGGATGATGGGCGTCATGGGGGCCGCTCCGTTCCTGCTCGAAGGCAAGCTCTCAGACCCCAAGAAGGCCAAATCAGCGGGTCTGATCGACGAGGTCGTCGCGCCGGAGGAGCTGGTTTCCAAGGCCAAGGAATGGGTGCTGAACGCGACTGACGCCGACATCATCAAGCCTTGGGACGCCAAGGGCTACAAACTGCCAGGCGGCGCGCCCTACACCCCGGCGGGCTTCCCGACGTTCATGGGCGGGATCACCATGACGCATGGCAAAACCCAGGGCGTCTACCCGGCGGCCAAGGCGATGCTGTCAGCCGTCTATGAAGGCGCGCTTCTGCCCTTTGATCAGGCGATCAGCGCCGAGGCGCGTTGGTTCACCACCGTCCTGATGGATCCGCGCTCGGAGGCGATGATCCGCTCTTTGTTCGTGAACAAACAGGCGATCGAGAAAGGCGCCCGCCGTCCGGCGGGCGTCGAGGATCAGACCGTGAAGAAGGTCGGCGTGCTCGGCGCCGGGATGATGGGCGCGGGCATCGCGCATGTCTCCGCCTCGGCGGGCATGGAGGTCGTGCTGATCGACCGGGATCAGGAAGGCGTCGATCGCGGTCTCGCGACGATCACCGGGCTTCTGGACGAGGGTGTGAAACGTCGCCGCGTCACCGAGGAGAAAAAGGCCGAGATCCTGGCTCGCGTTACGGCCACGCCGGACTATTCCGCCCTGCAGGGCTGCGATCTGATCGTTGAGGCGGTGTTCGAGGATCCGGGCCTGAAAGCCAAAGTTACCGAGATGGCGGAGGCGAGCATCCCCGCTGATTGCATCTTCGCATCAAACACCTCGACCCTGCCGATCTCGGATCTGGCGAAGGCGAGTTCACGGCCTGAACAGTATATCGGCATCCACTTCTTCTCGCCGGTGCACAAGATGATGCTGGTCGAAATCATCCGCGGCGCGCAGACCGGCGACCGCGCGGTCGCGAAGGCGCTCGACTATGTTCGCCAGCTGCGCAAGACGCCGATCGTCGTGAACGACGCGCGGTTCTTCTACGCCAACCGTTGCATCATTCCGTATGTGAACGAAGGCGCGCGGATGGTCGCGGAAGGCGTGGCCCCAGCGCTGATCGAAAACTGCGCCAAACAGGCTGGGATGCCGCTCGGACCGCTGCAACTGACGGATGAGACGTCGCTCGAGCTGGGTCTCAAGATCATGCAGGCGACCAAGGCGGCGATGGGCGACGCCTATCCTGCGTCGGGCGCGGATGATCTGCTGGAGAAGATGGTCGAGAAGGGCCGTCTGGGTCGCAAGGCCAACGCGGGCTACTACGGCTATGACGAGAAGGGCAAGCGCCAGGGCCTCTGGCCGGGGCTGGGCGAGATGTACCCCGCCATGGCCGACCAACCGCATCGCGAGGAGGTGAGCAACCGTCTGCTCGCGATCCAGGCGTTGGAGGCGATCCGCGCGCTCGAGGAAGGCGTTCTGGTCGACATCCGCGAGGGTGATGTCGGCGCCATCCTTGGCTGGGGCTTTGCGCCGTGGTCTGGCGGTCCGCTCTCGTGGGTCGACATGATGGGGACGGCGACGTTCAAATCAATCTGCGACGACCTGACCGCCAAGCATGGCGACCGGTTCGCAGCGCCGGCTTTGCTGAACGACATGGCGGCGAAGGGCGAGACTTTCTATGGGCGTTTCGCTCCGCAACAAGCGGCGGCTTAGAAGAGATCTCGGATAAGCCTTGCACAGAGAGCGGTCCGGCGGGGCCGCTCTTTTCCGTTCGCGCGGACGTCACACAAGCCCGCTAAACCGCCGGTGGATTTCCGCAGCTCTGCTTGCATTGGCGGCGCGACGGGGCGATTTTGGCGACAAAGCCGCGCGACAGATCGCGGCGTCCGAACAACGGGGGCGAGATGACCATCGCAGAGACAAACCCGACGGCAGCGCCGTCAGACGACGGCGCCGGGCGCGGCGAGTTCACCGGTGAAACCGGGTCGCTGTTCAACATCATGTTCAAGGGTCTGCTGCTGACGATCCTGACGCTTGGCATCTACCGCTTTTGGATGAAGACGCATCTGCGTCGGTATTACTGGGGCTCGACCCGGCTAGACGGCGAGCCGCTCGAATACACCGGCAAAGGCGTTGAGCTGCTGCTCGGTTTCCTGATCGCGATCTTCTTCCTCGCGATTTACCTGGCGGTGGTGAATTTTGGTCTGAGCTTCGCCTCGATGGCCTACTGGCAGGGCTACGAGCCCGCGGCGTTTCTGTCGCTGCTCACCCTTCTGCCGCTGATCCCCTACGCCAAGTATCGCGCCCAGCGCTATCTGCTGTCGCGCACGCGCTGGAAAGGCGTTCGCTTCGGCCTGGATCTGGAAGCCTGGGCCTACACGTGGCGCTCTTTGCTTTGGTCGCTCGGCAGCATTGTCACGCTGGGGCTGCTATATCCGCTCGCCGATTTCAAACTGCGCCAGTTCATCACCAAGCGCATGACCTTTGGAGATCAGCGCTTTGAACTGACGGGTAAGGCGGGCGGCCTTTATCGTGGGTTTATTTGGGTCTGGGCTCTGATTGCGGCGACGGTAGCTGTCTTTGTCGCGGTCGCCGTGACGGCGACGCCTCCGCCGGCGAACGACCCGTTTGCGACGCCGGAACCGTCTGGGCCGCTGATCGCGCTTGGCCTTTTCGTCTACCTCGCGGCGATCATCGGCTTCATCTGGTACGGCTCGTTTCGGCTGAAGTACATTCTGAGCCGCATGGAAGTCGCGAGCCACGGAGGCGCGCCCGCGCAGATCATCTCGGAAATGCAGCCGGGGCGGATGACGATGGTGGTCATCGGCGGCCTGTTCCTGACGATGCTGATCACCATCGCCTTCGCGGTTGGAATGGCGCTCGTCTTTGGCGTCGCCGGCGCCGGTGTCGCCGCGGCCTATCCCGAGCTTTTGTCGGTCTTCGATCCGTCGCTGAACCAAGGGGATCCTGATCCAGCCACATTGGTCGTGATCTTCGGCGCTGTGATCGTCTTCTATCTCATCATCGGCGTTGCGGCCGTCATCGCAGCGGAGATCTTCGTCAACCGCCGCTATATCGACCGCGCGATCGGCACGCTCCGAATTCAGAACGTGGCCGCTATGTCAAGCGCTCGCCAGCAGGCGCAGACCGAGGAGCAAGCGGCCGAGGGCTTCGCCGACGCATTGGACGTCGGGGCGTTCTAGGGGTCGAACGTGCAAGCGAGCGCCGACTACTTCGATGGGGAGACAGCAGGCCGGCGCGAGGTTACAGCCCGCCTCGACGTCAATGCGCTGCGCCTTTCCACGCTCGAAGGCGCCGAGCTCGCGCGGTGGCCCATCGATAAGATCCGCCGCCTGCCCGGCGCGCAAGCGGTCGCGGGGGAGCTTCGTCTGATCCCGGAGTTCGGCTCGGAAGCCAGGCTTGTGCTGCGTGATCCGGAACTCATCGCCGCCATTGAGAACGCCGCCACAGGGTTGAACGTGAAACCGCCCGCGCCACGGGCCCTTCAGCGGAAGGTTCTGGTCTGGGGCGGCACGGCGATCGCGTCGATCCTGGCGATCGTGTTCGTCATCGCGCCGTTGCTGGCCAACCAGATCGCCCAGTTTATTCCGCCCGAAAGCGAAGTCGCCCTCGGAGAGAGCATCGCCAACGAGATCGAGGCTGAAGGCGTCTTCCTGATGGGACTGCGTCCAGGCGCCTGTGACGCGCCTGAGGGTCTGGCCGCGCTCGACAAGATGGTCGCCCGGCTCGAACCTGTGGCGGATGCCCATGTGCCGCTGAGCGTGAAGGTTCTGGACTCCGGCACGCCGAACGCCTTCGCACTGCCTGGCGGTCATATCTTCCTGCTCAGCGGGCTGATCAAAGACGCCGAAAGCCCCGAAGAGGTCGCCGGCGTTTTGGCGCACGAGATCGGCCATGTGATCACGCGCGATCCCACCCGTGGCGCGTTGCGAACCCTGGGATCCGCCGGGGTGATCGGCCTTCTGTTCGGAGACTTCTTTGGCGGGTTCGCTCTGACGGCGATGGTCGATGCGGCGGTCAACGCTCGCTATTCGCGCGAAATCGAGGCGCAGGCGGACGCCACGGCGATCCGGATCCTGCAGGCGGCCGACGTCGACCCAGCCCCTGTCGGCGGGTTCTTTCGCCGACTGCTTCAGCGGTTCGGCGACGACGACAGCTATCTTGCGTCGCATCCAACCCACGGTTCTCGCGAGGAGCAGTTCACGCAGAACGCGAATTCAGACGCGCGACCGGTCCTCTCGGAGCAGGAATGGGCGGCGCTTCGAACCATCTGCGACGAATGAACAGTTTGCCTGCGGTCTTTGTTGGCGGAGCTCGCCGAGACGCGGTATCACAGCTTTGGAGCAGGTGAAGAGGCGGTATGTTTTCGCGAAAGCTGTTCGTGGCGGCTGTGCTCGCCGTGATTGGGGCGGGTGCAATTGTAGAGACGGCGGCGCGAGAGCCGGATCTCATCTATGAGCGTTACGGCGAACGCCGGGCGGTGTTCCAAGACTGGCTGGCGGCCTGCCGTCCAGGCGGATATTGCAGCGTCCTCGCCTACAATGGCGTTGGGCCAGAGGCCGTCGGCGTCGACGCCAATTACATAATCCGGGTCTCCTCCGGCGCGCCCGGTTTGGGATACGACGTCGTCTTCACTGGCGTGGCGGCGATGGTGTCCGAGGAAAGCGACATCCTTGTCACCGTGGATGACGAGGAGATCGCCTACCTGATCCCTGGCGAGAATCTTGGCTGGGCGCGGCAACCCGACGGCGGTGTGAACGATTACCTTTTCTCCCAGAGCATCGCCAATGTGGCGATCGTTCCGGCGATGCGCGACGGCGGCCGGATGTCGTTGGCGTTTCGGGATCTCGATGGCGCGCCGCGGCTTGTCGGGTTTTCGTTGATCGGACTGAGCGCAGCGCTCAACTGGATCGAAACCAACCGTTATCGGCTCTGAGGCGGTTGGGGCCTGGTTGCGATGTCGCGGCCTCTGACTTGCTCCCTGTGGAACGTATAGAGCCCGGCGGCGATGATCACGCCGGCTCCGACCAGGACATTCAAACCCGGCTCTTCGAGGAACACGATCCACGCGCCGAGCGTGGCGAACAGAACAGAGGTATAGCGAAAGGGCGCGACGAAGGAGACCTCGCCGAGGCGCATCGCTTTGCTGACGAAGAAGTTGGCCCCGATCACGATGATCGACGCGATCACCAGCAGGGCCAGATGCTCGTTGTCCGCGGTCGCCCACGGGCGGCCAAGGTTCGCTTCGACAACGCTCATCGCAGCCCCGGCCACCATGATGGTGATGACGCTGCCAAAGGCGAAGAGCATGGTCGGGGTCTCCGGCGGTGCGACCCGGGTCGCGATGTCTCGCGCCGCCGCCAGGAACGAGGTCGCAACGCCCAGCAACGCGTAGATCGAGATCTCCTCGACGCCGGGCTGCAAGATGATCAGCATGCCGACGAGCCCTGCGCCCATCGCCGCCCAGCGTCGCCATCCGACCTGTTCCCGCAACGTCAGCGCCGCGAGCCCCGTCGCAATCAAAGGCGTCATTTGCAGCGTGGCGCTGAGCGTCGCGAACGGCACGAAGGCGAGCGCCGTCAGGAAACAGCTCGCGGCGCAGCCTTCCAGCACGCAGCGCAGTAGAACCATGCGGTTCAGCAAGAGGCGAGCATGCCGGAACGCGCCTGATCTCCAGGCCAGAGCCGTTGCAAAGACGATGGCGAAAAGTCCGCGCAGGAACATCGCTTGTCCTGTCGGCAAGTCCTTCAAGACGCCTTTGATCGCCAGATCGTTCAGGACGAAACAGAGCATCGCCATCGACATGGCGATCGCGCCGCGGACATTCGGGGTCATCAGCCTGCCTTCGATGCAACTCGACGGCTCGTGCGCCTCTCGCGCGGATCTGTCAATCGGTCGAGCCCCGTCAAACCCAGAAATCCGCCCATAGACCTTTTCGCCGGCGAGGAAGTTGCTAGTCTTCCGCAAAACAAGGGTTTTCCGGGAGGACGCGCATGCGTGCGCAAATGCAGGACTGGCCGCTGGTCAGCACCACAATCATTGATCATGCGGCGCGGTTTCACGGCGACAGACGTATCCTGACACGGTCCGCGGAAGGACCTGTCGTGACCTCGAACTGGGCGCAGATCCGCGATAAGGCGCGGCGCGTCGCGGCCGGGTTGCGAAAGCTCGGACTTCAGCCCGGCGACCGGGTCGGCGTGATGGCGTGGAACACCGGGCGACATCTTGAGGTCTGGCATGGCGTTCCAGGCGCCGGCGGCGTCACGCATTCCCTGAACCCGCGGCTGTTCGACGACCAGCTCATCTACATCATCAATCACGCCGAGGATCGTTGGCTGATGATGGATCACGACCTTGTGCCGCTGATCGAGCGCCTCGCCCCGCATCTGACGACGGTCCAGGGCTATATTGTCATGACCGACCGCGCCCATATGCCGGAAACGTCGTTGCCGGGCGCTCTTTGCTACGAAGACTGGGTGGCGGAACAGTCTGCGGACGAGGGCTGGACGCCGGTCGACGAGGGCGACGCCTGCGGGATCTGCTACACCTCGGGCACGACCGGGAACCCCAAAGGCGTTGTCTATGGTCATCGGTCAAACGTCTTACACGCGATGGCTGTGCTGCAGCCCGATGTTCTCGGGCTCTCGGCGAACGACGTCGTGATGCCCGTCGTTCCGCTGTTTCACGCCAACGGCTGGTCGACGGGCTATTCGACGCCGATGGCGGGCGCGTCAATGGTGATGCCCGGCCGGGATATGACGGCGCCGGCGCTCTACGAGATGCTGGAACAGGGCGTCACCATCACCCTGGCCGTCCCGACGGTCTGGCTAGCGCTGTTGCAGCACCTGGAGGAGACCGGCCAGCGGCTCTCCACTCTCAAACGCGTCGTCATCGGCGGGTCGGCCTGCCCCCGCGCGGTGATGGAGAAATTCGAGAAGGTCTACGGCGTCGAAGTGATCCACGCCTGGGGCATGACTGAAACCAGTCCGCTTGGGTCCTTCGCCACGCCCACGCCGGAAATCCTGGGACTGTCCGACGAAGAGCAGATGGAGGCGCGACTACGCACCGGGCGTCCGTTCTACACGGTCGACCTCAACGTGAAGACGGATGACGGCGCCGATGCGCCGCGCGACGGCGAAACCGCGGGCAGCCTCTTCATCCGCGGGCCTGGCGTGGTGCAACGGTACCTCAAGGCCGATGTTGAAGCGGCGGACCCGGACGGCTGGTTCGACACGGGCGACGTCGCCAACATGGACGCCTACGGCTCGATCAAGATCACCGACCGGTCAAAGGACGTGATCAAGTCGGGCGGCGAGTGGATCAGCTCGATTGATCTGGAGAACTTCGCGGTCGCCCATCCTTCGGTGTCGGAGGCTGCCGCGGTGGGCGTTCCCCATCCGAAGTGGGACGAACGGCCGGTCCTTCTGGTGGTCTGCAGCCCTGGAAAGTCCGCGACCAAGGAGGAAGTTTTGGCTCAGATCGCGGAACATGTGGCGAAGTGGCAGGTTCCCGACGACGTTCTGTTCGTCGAGGAGATCCCACACACCGCTACTGGCAAGATCTCCAAAGTCTCGATCCGCAAGATGCTCGAGGAGCAGGGCTATCAGTTGCCCAGCTCCTGAGCGCGCAGCCGCCTAGACCGCGATCTTTCCACCGCCCTGTTTGGTCACGACCATGACCGAGGGGCGCGGTGGAACGCCGTCTTGGAAGTCCGGCCAGCGGGTCGCGGGATCTTCGAAGGTGGAGGCGCGTTCAAATCCGGGAAAATCCCTGGTTCCGTCGGTCGCCGGGTGCTGGACCGCCAGAAACAGCGTCTCTTGATCCGGCGTAAAGTAAGGTCCGCAGAGTTCGGCGCCGACAGGCACGCGGAAGAACAGTTTCGAGGACCCCCGAAGCTCGCCATCCGTCTCGACCCCGTAAAGTCCGTCGGCCTTGCCCGTCCGCGCCCAGCCACGGCCTTGGTCCGTCGAAACCCAAAGGCGACCGTCGGCGTCGATCGCGCAGTTGTCGGGCGATGCGAACCAGCCATGCTCTGACGTCGCGGGGCCCCATTGAGCGCCAACCTCGGACACTGACGGGTCGCCGCATTTCACCAGGATCTCCCAGCGTGCTGTCGACGTGTCGTGATCGCCGTCAGGCACGGTGAGCTCGATAATGTGTCCGAAAAGGTTTTCGGGCCGTGGGTTCGCCGCGTCCTCGTCGCCAGGCTTGCGCTTCGAGTTGTTGGTCAGCATGACGTAGACCTTGTCGCCGGCGGGCTGCACGTCCTCAGGACGATCCATCGGCGTGGCGCCAAGCGCGTCCGCTGCGAGGCGCGCATCGATCACGACGTCCGCCTGGCTGTCGAAGCCGTTCTCCGGCGTCAGCGGCCCCTGGCCAAACACCAGCGGCAGCCAGTCAAGCGTGCTGTCGTCGTTGAACCGCGCCACGGACAGCTCGCCCTCCGAAAGCAGTTGCATATCGGCGGCCTTGTCGCCGCTGATCCGCCCTGACGAGACGAAGCGATAAAGATAGTCAAAGCGCGCATCGTCGCCGCTGTAGACGACCACGCGACCGTCGCCATTGACGATCGACTCGGCGCCTTCATGTCGGAACCGCCCGAGCGCAGTGTGCTTCACCGGCGTCGAGTTTGGATCCATCGGATCCACCTCGACCACCCAACCAAAACGATTGGTCTCGTTCGGCTCCTTGTCGATGTTGAAGCGTTCGTGGTGTTTGCCCCAGGCATACCAGCCGCCGGGAACGCCATAGCGTTTCATCGACGCCGCTTGGGTCTGTTCGTCGAGGATCGGATCGCCCTCGGCGTCGAGCTTGTCGGTCCAGAAGTAGCCGTGGAAGTTCTCCTCGGCCATCAGATAGGTGCCCCAGGGCGTGATGCCGCCGGCGCAGTTGTTGATGGTGCCGATCACCGACAGACCCGCCGGATCGGTCGACGTCTTGAGACGGTCATGCCCGGCGGCGGGTCCACTGAAGGTCATCTGGGTATTGAGCGGACTGATGCGTCGGTTGAAGGCGCTGTCCTTGACCAGCGCCCATTTGCCATCCGAGCCTTTGGCGATCTCGACGACCGAGCCGCCGTGGGCGGCCATCTCGATCTCGGCCAGCTCGCGCGTCGTGCTCGCGAACGGGACTTTGTCGTGCCGGCCGAGGCCGGGGAACATCACTTCCTCATTCGTGTACTCGTGGTTCACGCAAAGAACGCCCCGATCGCCGGCCTCGTTCAGCGGAACAAAGCCGACATAGTCGTTGTTGTAGCCAAACTGCTGCAGCTGCGCCTCAGCGGTCTGGTTCATCGGATCAAAATCCGGCGCCTCGGCGAAAATCGGCTCGCCCCAGCGCAACAGGATGTCGGCGTCATAGCCTTCCGCCACATGGTGGGTCTGGTCGATCCCGCCTTCAATCTCCGAGAACGCGAACGAGCCCGTCGCCGCCTGCGCCTGTTGCGCCGAGGTCAAGGCTGTCGCGCCAAACAGCGCCGTTGTCGCCGACACCGCCAATGCGCCGCGCAACACGTCCCGACGGCCGTAGCGTCTGTTGATCACGTCTCCGATCGTATCGCCCAGATGCGGATTCTTCGGGATGTCGTCATAGGCTTCGAAGGCCTCAGCCTTGTTGCAGATCTCGGCTTCGTTGATCACTCGGTCGCGGCTCATCCAGAACTCCCTGGGAGATGTCTGCTTGTCATGCATTCGCGGGGCGAGGCCCCCTGCGGCCGACATAGCACTAAACTGCGACGCAGCGACCCGACTTCTGAGACAGGTTTGTGATCCGGTTCGATCGGCTCCGCGCAGGTTCATCCTGCGGGCTGAAAAAACGCGATCCGCGTCCGTCGTCGCACAAGGGTCCGCTTCCAATTTGTCGATATTGCGCTTCCCAAGCGCGGTTTCCTCGGCTTCACTGGAGAGTCTCAGCAGACGCAAAGAACTGCGGGACCGGAGGAAACGCGAAGAAAGGAAGGGAACATGGCCAGATGCATCGCCGTTCTGGGGGCTTCTCACGTGGGAAAGTCGACCTTGGTCGACCGATTGTGCGAGCTTGAAGGTCGACCGCCCCGACCCGCCGAACCATATGAATTGCGATGTGTTCCCTTTCGTTTCCTCGACCAGAGTTGGACGGCGCTGGACTGTCCGGGTTCCCTTGAGTTCATTCAGGACGCCGCCGATGCGTTGCTGGTGGCCGACGCCGCTCTGATTGTCGTCTCTCCCGATCCCGAGCAAGCCGTGTTGGCGGCGCCCTATATCCGCTTGGTCGAAAGCTCTGGCGTTCCCCATTTCATCGTCGTCAACAAAATGGACGAGGCGCATTCCCGTCTGCGCGACATCGCCGCTGCGCTGCAAGCGTATTCAAGCTCGCCCATCGTTCTGCGGCAGATCCCCATCCGCGAGTGCGAGAGGTTCGCCGGCGCCGTCGATCTGTTTTCCGAGCGCGCATGGAAATACCGCGACGGCGCGCAATCCGCGCTGATCGAAATCCCTGAGGATCTCATGGACCGCGAGCAGGAGGCTCGGGACGAGATGCTGGAGAGCTTGTCGGAATACGATGACTGGCTGCTCGAAGAGATCATCGAGGAGAAGCACCCACAGGACAGCCCGGTCTACGCGATCTGCGCGCGGGTCCTCGCTGAAAACCGCGTCACAGAGGCGTTCATCGCCTCGGCCGAGCATCGGAACGGCGTGACCCGTCTGATGAAGGCGCTGCGGCATGAGACGCCGCCGCCAGCCGCCGCTCGCGACCGTCTGGGCGGAGCCCCGGCCGCGGTGAGCTTCCTGGCGCGTCATCGCAAACATGTGGGAAAGACGACTTTTTTGCGGGTCTTTGGCGAAGGGCTGAAAGCCGGCGACACCCTTGGCGGGGGCGGCGTCGGCATGCTGTCCGATGCGGGTTCTGACAAACCGGCGGCGCTGGCGGAGGTCGAAGAGGGCGGCGTCGCCGCAGCGTTGAAGTCGGATCACCTTGTTCCTGCGCGGCTCTACACCGCGCAGGGCGGCTCGGAACCGCCCGCGTGGCGCGCCGTCGCCCGGCCGCTCTTGCACCGCGCGCTTCGGCCGGTCCATGAGCGGGACGACGTGAAACTCTCCGAGGCGATCGCAACGATTGCGGGCGAGGATACGGGACTGACCGTCAGTCAGGATCCCGAGAGCGGGGCGCAGGTCGTCGGCGTCCAAGGCGCGTTGCATCTGCGTCGTCTCCGGGAAAACCTGGCCGAGGTTTTCGGCGTCGAGGCCGAGGACTATCCCGTCGCCACCGCTTTCCGCGAGACCATTTCTCGTCGCGTTGAAACCCATTATCGGCACAAGAAACAGTCGGGCGGAGCCGGGCAATTCGCGGATGTGAAGCTGACCGTCGCGCCCTCCGATCGCAGCGAAGGGTTCCTGTTCGATCAGACCGTAAAAGGCGGCGCGGTGCCTCGACAATACATCCCGGCGGTTGAAACCGGCGCGCGAGAGGCGATGCGGTCGGGTCCGCTGGGCTTTGCGGTAGTCGACGTTTCAGTGACGCTTCTGGATGGCCAGCATCACGCCGTCGACAGCTCGGACATGGCGTTCCGCATCGCCGGGCGCTCCGGCGTCTCACAGGCTTTGACCGAGGCGGGGCCTGTCCTGCTCGAGCCGATCTTCGATGTCGAGTTTTCTGTTCCGTCGCATTTCACCGGCGCGTTGCAGCCGATCGTCTCCAGCAAGCGCGGTCACGTTCTGGGCTTCGATCGCGATCCAGACGCGGAGGGTTGGGACGTGATGCGCACGCAGATGCCTGGGCCGGCGCTCGAGAACCTGATCGCCGAACTTCGCAGCGCGACGCAGGGCGTCGGGCGCTACACCGCCGAGTTCAGCCATTATGAAGAGCTCTACGGGCGCGAGGCGGAGAAGATCGTCACCGAGCGGAAGATGCCGTCATAACAAAAAGAGGCCGGGTTCTCGCCCGGCCTCGCCATCATTGATCACAGGGCCGTTTTAGCCCCAGGCCAGTTCCGCCGCGTCTTCCAGCGTCTTCAGACCCGGCTCTTTCGCGCCGACCAGCACCGCCATGTTGCCCGGCGCATGCTCGTTCTTCCACATCTTGGTGTGGGCCTTGGGAATGTCGGACCATGGGAAGAGCTCGGACATGCACGGATCGAGACGGCGCTCGATCATCAGTTGGTTCGCCTGGCTCGCCTGCAAGAGGTTGGCGAAATGCGAACCCTGCAGTCGCTTCTGGTGCATCCACATATGGCGCACGTCGAAGGTGGTGTTGAAGCCTGTCGTGCCGGCGCAGATGACGACCATGCCGCCGCGCTTGCACACGAAGTTGGAGACGGCGAAGGTCGCCTCGCCTGGGTGCTCGAAGACGATGTCCACGTTCACACCCTTGCCGGTGATGTCCCAGATCGCCTTCCCGAACTTGCGGGCTTCGGCGAACCAGGTCTTGTATTCCTCCGAGCCGACCTTGGGCATCTGACCCCAGCAGTTGAAGTCTTTGCGGTTGATCGCGCCTTTCGCCCCCAGACCCATGACGAAATCGCGCTTGCCCTCGTCCGAGATCACCGCGACCGCGTTGGCCCCGGCGGTGTTGATCAGCTGGATCGCGTAAGACCCCAGACCGCCCGACGCGCCCCAGACGAGCACGTTCTGGCCTGGCCGCAAAATGTGCGGCCGGTGCCCGAACAGCATTCGGTAAGCGGTCGCCAGGGTGAGCGTGTAGCAGGCGCTTTCTTCCCAGGTCAGATGTTTCGGCCTGTGCATCAGCTGCTGGGCCTGAACGTGGGTGAACTGGGCGAACGACCCGTCTGGGGTCTCATAGCCCCAGATCCGCTGCGTCGGCGAGTGCATGGGATCGCCGCCGTTGCACTCTTCGTCGTCGCCATCGTCCTGATTGCAGTGGATCACGACTTCGTCGCCGACTTTCCAGCGCTTGACCTTGTCGCCGACAGCCCAAACCACGCCGGATGCGTCGGATCCGGCGATATGGAAATCAGCCCCGTGGCCGTCGAACGGAGAGATCGGCTCGCCGAGCCCGGCCCAAATGCCGTTATAGTTCACCCCGGCGGCCATCACGAGAACCAGCACTTCATTGCTGTCGAGTTTTGGCGTCTCGACCGTTTCGAGCTGCATCGCCTCTTCCGGAGGACCGTGACGCTCGCGACGGATCGCCCAGGCGTACATTTGCTTGGGCACATGACCGAGCGGCGGAATCTCTCCGACCTCGTAAAGGTCCTTCTTCGGGGCGTCGTAAGTCGCCGCAGGGGCGTGCGCGTCGAGGGCTGCCATCTGGCTCTCCAAAGCTGTCTTGACCCGACTGTTCTGCATTTTTTGTGCGGGCGCGGAAAGACGTGACGAAAGAATCGGTCGTTTTTCAACGGAGCTGGACAATGACATTACGATTTTGCGGTCGCAAGCATTTGTTGCGTTGCAAAATTGGAACAAGCGCTGGCGGCTTTAAGTCCTGTATTCCTGAGGGCCCGCCGCGCATCTGCGCCACAAAATTACACAAAACACAAGCTCTACGCCACATTCTTTCTTTTGCGACGCAGCACGAGATGGGTATAGTCGTCGGAAACGAGACAATGACGGATATGGCCGCAATGACCTCCCAATCGTCGAGCGAGAGCGCCCCCAAAAAGGACAGACCCTGGATCATCCGGACCTACGCGGGTCATTCAACGGCGGCGAAGTCCAACGAGCTGTACCGCAAGAACCTGGCGAAGGGGCAGACCGGATTGTCTGTCGCGTTCGATCTGCCGACGCAGACGGGATACGACAGCGATCACCTGTTGGCCCGCGGCGAGGTTGGAAAGGTTGGCGTGCCGGTCGCGCATCTCGGCGACATGAAGACGTTGTTCGAGGGCATTCCCCTTGAGCAAATGAACACCTCGATGACCATCAACGCGACCGCGGCGTGGCTTCTGTCTCTCTATGTCGCCTGCGCCCAGGAGCAGGGCGTCGACCCGGCCAAGCTTCAGGGCACGGTCCAGAACGACATTATCAAGGAGTATCTCTCGCGCGGCACCTACGTGTTCCCGCCGGCGCCGTCGTTGCGCCTGATTTCGGATGTCGCCGCCTACAGTTATCGCGAGATCCCGAAATGGAATCCGATGAACGTGTGCTCGTACCACCTGCAGGAGGCGGGGGCGACGCCGGAACAGGAATTGGCGTACGCGTTGGCGACGGGGATCGCGGTGCTCGATACGGTGAAAGAGCGCGGCGAGATCTCTGAAGAGGATTTCCCGGCCGTCGTCGGCCGCATCTCGTTCTTCGTGAACGCCGGCATCCGTTTCGTCACCGAGATGTGCAAGATGCGCGCGTTCGTCGATCTGTGGGACGAGATCTGTGAGACCCGCTATGGCGTGACGGACCCCAAGAACCGTCGGTTCCGTTATGGCGTGCAGGTCAACAGCCTGGGCCTGACGGAACAGCAGCCGGAGAACAACGTCTACCGCATCTTGATCGAGGCGATGGCGGTGACGCTGTCGAAGAAGGCCCGATGCCGCGCGCTGCAGCTGCCGGCTTGGAACGAGGCGCTGGGGCTGCCCCGTCCGTGGGATCAGCAATGGTCGCTCCGCTTGCAGCAGGTGCTCGCGTTCGAAACCGATCTGCTGGAATACGACGACTTGTTCGACGGCAATCCGGCGGTCGACCGCAAGGTCGACGCGTTGAAAGCGATCGCGCGCGCCGAACTGGCTGCGATCGACGACATTGGCGGCGCCGTCGCTGCGATCGATCACATGAAGGCGCGGCTCGTCGAGAGCAACGCGGCGCGCCTGGCGGCGATCGAGTCCGGGGAACAAGTCGTGATCGGCGTGAACAAGTTCACGGAAACCGAAGAGAGCCCCTTGTCCGCCAACGAAGATGCGATCGAAGTCATCGACCCGGCGGTGGAGGCCGAGCAGATCGAACGCCTGAACGCGTGGCGCGATGCGCGCGACGAACCCGCCGCCAAAGCCGCGATTGAAGAGCTGCGGTCGGCCGCGCAGGAGGGACGGAACGTCATGCCCGCGTCGGTCGCCGCGGCCAAAGCAGGTGTGACCACCGGGGAATGGGGCCAAGTGATGCGCGAAGTCTTCGGCGAGTACCGCGCGCCGACCGGCGTCGGCAAAGCGGCGTCGTCGTCGGCCGAGGGGGTCGCGGACGTTCGCGCCTCGGTCGAGGCCGTGTCTGCGCAGTTGGGCCGGCGTTTGAAGTTCCTCGTCGGCAAGCCCGGGCTTGACGGTCACTCGAACGGCGCCGAGCAGATCGCCGTGCGCGCCCGCGATTGCGGGATGGAGGTCGTCTACGAGGGCATCCGCCTGACCCCGGCGCAGATCGTCAACGCCGCGCTCGAGGAAGGCGTCCACGTCGTCGGCCTGTCGATCCTGTCGGGCTCGCATATGCCGCTGGTGAAAGAGGTGATCGACGGCATGCGCGCGCAGGGGCTTGAGGACGTGCCGCTGATTGTGGGCGGAATCATCCCGCCGGAAGACGCCGCGGCGCTGCAAGCCTATGGCGTCGCTCGGGTCTACACGCCGAAGGATTTCGAGCTCACCAAGATCATGGCCGACATTGTCGAACTCGTCGGAGAGCGCGGTCGAGAGGCGGCTTAGACGACCCACCGCGTTCTGTTTGAGGGTGCACAGGGTGCGGCGCGGCCGCGCCGCCATAGAAGATTGAGAAATAAGCCTGCTCAAGGTGCGCTTTAGATCTCGCTGACCAAGTGAAGACGAGATGTTCACAGACGAGAAGGTGTTCAATGCGGTTCACGTTTCCAGCGGCGCTCATCGTCGTCGCGCTCGCGACGGCCGCCCAGGCGGGCCAGTCGATCCTCACGATCGCCGGGCCCGACGTCGCTCCGAACCGTGACGCGGTCACGCAAGAGACGCCGGGATTTTTCAAGTATCACGAAGTGACGTTTGAAAACGGAGCTGCGCTCGATCTCGAAGCGCTCGAGGCGATGGGCATGCGTGAAATCATAGGCAAGCTGCCCGGCACGGATCTCACCGTCGCCTATTCCGGCCCGCCATTGATGGATGTGCTGAAAGCAACCCGGAAGGAGGGCTCTGGCGCCTTGCCGGAGATCATCTCAGTGATGGCGCTGGACGGCTATGCGGCTGATATCGCTGTCGCCGACATCGAGGCCCACAATGCGATCCTGGCGACGCGGGTCGACGGCGAGCCCATGGGCATCGGCGACCTGGGGCCGACCATGGTCGTGTTTGAAATGCCGGACGACGCCGAAAAGGCCGGAACCCTCGGCGACGCTCAGGTTTGGAGCGCGTTCTTCATTCGCGTGCAATAGACCAGGTTCAGGCGAGACGGGTGGTCTGATCCGTCTCCGCCAGCATCTGCGCCAGCGACTCGATCCGGCCGATGCCCAGGCGCCGCGTCAGGCGCTGGTCGAGTGTTTCAAGCACTTCGCGGGCGTCGTCCATCAGCCACTTTCCCTGGTCTGTGAAGTGGATGATCTTCTGGTTCGGCGCATCTGGATCCGAAACCTGTCGGATTAGTCCCAAATTTGAGAGACATTTTACGGATTTTCGAACCGCCTGTCGCGAGACGCCCAGTCGCCGAGCGATCTCTGCAGCGTGGCTCGGGCGCTTCTCAAGCTCGCCCAAAAACCGCAGATCCGCAGTTGTGACGCCGCGATATCCGCGGTCGGAGAGGTTGTCGACAACATAGTCGAGCATCGTGTCAAAGGTCTGCCGCAGCGCAAACACCAGCTGCAGCGACGGACTGTCAGTCGTCGTGATCATATCTACCGCTCGTCAATTGGGTTGACGCAGACATTCAAGCGTCAACGGTGTTGACGAGTCGTGAACGTATTGCAGTTATAGGGTTTACGGCTGTTTACCTTGGTTATGGATCCGTAGCCGGATCTGCTCGAACGCGGCGTGGAGATGTCGGCTCCGCTCGCGGCGCGCTGGACCGGTAGAAGCATCGCGAGCCCCTTCTCGGCGGTGTCTCCGAGATAGACATGTGCGGCGTGCGCCTGGATCGTGCGGTCGACGGGCGTCATGGTCTCCGCTGCGCGCGTCGCACGAAAGCGTCACGCGCCTGCGCCAAAAAACCTCCCCCCGACAGCGGTTTTGTGGACTGGGGATGTATCTCTTTTGTAGATTTCGCCTTGGTGGCGACAGCGCCCTCGTTCCACTCCGTTGGTCGGCAGTCTTCCTCGGGGAACGGGGGCGCTCCGTCGCAGGCGACAATCGACTTCTCCCTTGGCGGGATGCGATCTCCGGCGCAGAGTGAGCTGCAAATCAGCATCGGCGGACAGCGGGCGAAACCGCGCCGCCCATGATTGGAGGTCAAAGGTGGAGCCGCAGGCGCTTACAAACATGCAGATGCGCGACGTTGAGACGATCGTGCATCCCTACACGAACCTTCACGCCCATCGCAGCGTGGGTCCGCACGTTCTTGAGAAGGGCGAACGGATCTATGTACACGACGACCAGGGCCGTCGCCTGATCGAGGCGATGAGCGGACTCTGGTGCGCGGGGCTCGGCTACAGCGACAAGGAGCTGATCGACGCGGCGGTCGAGCAGCTGCACAGGCTGCCCTATTACCATCTGTTCGGCGGCAAGAGCTTCGAGCCGGCGATCGAACTGGCGGAAAAGCTCAAAGAGAAGTTCCCGACGCCGATGGCGCGCGTGTTCTTCGCGTCGTCTGGCTCTGAGGCCAACGACACCCAGGTGAAGCTCGCTTGGTACTTCAACAACGCCCATGGGCGTCCCGAGAAGAAGAAGATCATTGGTCGGGTGAAGGGGTATCACGGCGTCACCATCGTCGCCGCAAGTTTGACCGGCTTGCCAAACAATCACCGCGACTTCGATCTGCCGGTCGATCGCATCCATCACACCTCGACGCCGCATTACTGGCGCGGCGCCGAACCGGGCGAGACTGAACTCGAGTTCTCGGCGCGTCTGGCTCAGGAGCTCGAAGATCTTATCCTTCATGAAGGTCCGGACACAGTCGCCGCCTTCATCGCGGAACCGATCATGGGCGCAGGCGGCGTGATCATTCCGCCCAAGGGGTATTTCGAAGCGATCCAACCCATCCTCAGCAAGTACGATATCCGGCTGATCGACGACGAAGTCATCTGCGGCTTCGGTCGGACGGGCGCTTGGTTCGGCGCCGAGACCTTTGGCATGGCGCCACAGTCGGCTTCGTTCGCAAAGCAGCTCACGGGGGCTTACGTGCCGCTATCGGCGGTGGCGGTCGATCAGTCGATGGCGGATGCGCTGGATGCGGAGTCCGAGAAGATCGGGATTTTCGGCCATGGCTACACATATGGCGGCCATCCGCTCGGTTGCGCGGTCGGGGTCAAGGCGCTGGAGATCTACGAGACACGCAAGATCCCCGAGCGGGTCGCGCGCCTCGCGCCTCGTTTCGCCGAACACCTGACGCGGCTCGCCGAGCATCCGCTCGTCGGCGAGGGACGCAGCAGCGGTCTTGTCGGCGCGCTGGAGCTGGCGCCCGACAAGTCGGGCAAGACGATGTTCAACCCGCCGATGAAGGTCGGGCCGAAAATGCAGGCGGAGATGTTGGCGCGGGGCGTCATCGTGCGGGCGATCGGAGACGTGATCGCGTTCTGCCCGCCGATGATCATCGAGGAAGACGAGATCGACGCGATGTTCGAACCGGTCGAAAGCGCGCTCGACGCAACGGCGCACTGGGCGAAGGCCGAGGGGTTGCTCTGACGGGCGACCCAATTCCAACGCCGGAGCCGGAGATCCGCGATCGCAGTCCCGATCCCGTCGTCGCTTGGGCCTAGTCGGCGACGACGGCGATCTCAGGCAGCCGTCGGCGGTTGGGCTTGTTTGCAAGCAGCCAGGCGTCGTTCTCCGCCAAATCTCCCAACACCGTCTCGATCGTAGAGCGCACGTTCAGATGGTTGGGCGCCATGGTATTCGTATGGTGGCCAGCCAAGGGCGCTCTGCGTTCGATGGTGGCGCGAGGATCGGAATTGAGCCAACCCAAGGCGTCGAAGTCGCCAATGACGTCGATGACCGTGTGCCCCTTCGGCATCACGATCGCGCCTCCCAGGGTGATGATCAAACGCGATTTGTCGGGCCCGGGCCCTTCGCCTCGACGCTTGGCTCGGACTTGCCGATAGAGCGCATTCGAGAGGGTTGTACCCCCCTTGCTGTGCCCCACCAGCAAGCGCAGATCGAACCGGTCGTCGGACAGCAGAGACGCCAGCGTGTCGACGTCGCGGCCGGACTGGACGAACGTGTGTTCGCTGATCCGGCCTGGATCGGTGAGGCGCCGGGCGGCTTCGAACATGAACCACCCGCCCATGACCTCGTTCATCGCGTCGACGACGGTGTAATCGGAGATCACGGTGACGACGGGTTCCCCGACCGCATCCGCCACATTTCGCGCCAGGGCCGCCGCGCCGAGCGCCGTGCTGCCGACGCCAGCGAGCGCAGCCACCCGCACGTCTCGATGGATCGAGACGGCGAGGTCCTCAATCGTGGGGTAGAATTGGGGAGAGCGACCGCCGCTTGGCGAGACCACGAGCATCGCGCCGGCGCTCTGCGCAAGCATCGCGACCTTGTCACGCTCAAGCGCGCTCAGGGACGCGACGTCATAGAACATCCAGTCCAAAAACGCGTTGCGTTGGCGAAGAAACCAGAAAGCAGCGTCGCTTGCTGTCTGATCCTGCGTCACGGATGTTGCGGTCGCTGCGCCAAAGGGCTGTTCCGCCAGCTTCGCGGCGAGCCTAAGACTTCCAGTGACAGGATCGACCAGACAACCGTTCATGCAATCCTCGTTGCGCCATTAATGCTGCGCTGCAATATGACCCAAGAGGCTTAAAAAGGCGAGTCTGATGCTCATTTTCAAAATCGCGCCGTCTTCACTCTGGCGAGACGCCGAGATCTCCGGCTCTTTCGAGGGCGCGCCGGTCGATCTGAACGACGGGTTCATTCATTTCTCAACTGCTGATCAGGTTCGGGAAACCGCCGCCAAGCACTTCGCCGGGCAAACCGAGCTTTTGTTGATTGCGTTCGATACGGAGGCGCTTGGAGAGGCGCTGAAATGGGAGACGTCGCGCGGCGGCGCGCTTTTTCCGCATCTGTACAGAACGCTCACTCCGTCGGAGGCGCTCTGGGCGCGACCCCTTCCGCTCGGCGAAGACGGCGCGCATGTCTTTCCGGATCTCTCAGGCGATTAACCGGGCGACCGCCGCAGCCGCTCGCGGCATGTCGTCGAGTTTGACGGGGCGCCAAGCCGCTGTGGAAGCCTCGTCCAAGGGACGCGCGTGGTCGCCTTGACGCAGCGCCGCATGAAACCTCGTGAGTTTCGGCGACAGTCGCGAAACCGGCGCGATATAGACCGGCTGGCCAGTGGCGCACGCTTCAGAGGCCATGTTCACCGAGTCGGCGGTGACGACAAGCGCGGAAGCCTGCGAGAGAAGGGAGGGGTACGGGTTTTCGCCGGTTCCGTCCCAAACCCACCCCCCAAGCTCGGTCAGGCCGTCCCGCAGACGGGCGCCAAGATCGGCCGGCGTGCGATTGGACAGCGTCGCGGCAATTCCCCACCCTTTCTGCTGGAACGTTCTCAGCTGCGCCAGCAAAGCCTCCGCATCGCTGCTCTCGAACCGGGCGCTTTTGCTCGCCCCGCCGATGAGGACGCTGAGAAGGGGACGGGGGAGGCGATCCAGCGCCGAATTGTCGGATCCGACGACATCGGCCCTTCGGCGAGACAGCCAGCCGGTTGTCTCCAACACGTTGCCGCCGGACAACCGATCATGTCTTGGCGCGACGATGAGGTCGAACCGGTTCAGCGGCATCTGCGGGTTCAACAGCTGTACCGCGCGCGTCTGCCCGTCGCTGAGAAACCGAAGCATCGCTGTCACCGGCGCGCTCAGTCGTCCGCAGCCTATCGCCAGAGTCGGGTACGGCGGCGCCAGACGCGCAGGTCCGTCCTTGAATCCTTTGGCTGGCCAGCGGTGCGAGCCGGCCCCCAATAGAGAGCAGGCGATCTCTGCGAAGCGCGGCGGCAGTCGCATCAGCGGGCTGATCGGCTCGAGCAGCTTTTGCTCAATCTGAACGTCAGAGCGGACGGCCGCGACCTCTTCAGCCAGGCCCATCGCCGGATTGACGTTTCCCGGGCGGCCGTCGGTCAGGACCCAGATGCGCGCGTTTCTTTTGGCGTCGAGGCTGACAGATTCGATTGTCATGTCTCCAGCGCCCCCAGTTGCGCAATAATCTTTCCTGAAGTAGCGTCGCGACCTCAACCTCAGCTTTTCGGAGCCCCAATGGCCGGTGTCAAACTCGATCCGATCGACCGGAAGATCCTCGCCGAATTACAAGAAGATGGGCGAATGACGAATGTCGATCTTTCGAAGCGCGTCGGGATTTCGGCGCCGCCCTGCCTGCGGCGCGTGCGGGCGTTGGAGGAGAACGGCTTTATCACCGGCTATCACGCGGACATCAATGCGCGAGCACTGGGGTTTGAAGTCATGGTCTTCGCCATGGTCGGCCTCGACAAGCAATCAGGTAAGGACCTCGCGGATTTCGAGACGCGCTGCGCCGAATGGCCGCTGGTTCGCGAATGCCATATGCTCAATGGCGAGATCGACTTTCTGCTGAAATGCGTTGCGCCGGACCTGTCGAGTTTTCAGGACTTCCTCACCGACGAGTTGACGGCGGCTCCGAATGTTTCGAGCGTAAAGACGTCTCTGGTGATCCGCGGCGCCAAGTCTCTGCCTGGCGTCCCGTTCGACGTCCTTGAAGAGCGTTGGCCGAGCATTCGTTGAAAAGCGGGCGGACGAAAACCCGTTAGCTCTGCTTTGATTGCGAAGCGCGACGCTTCGCCTTTGAATGCGCGGCAATCATCGCCAGCAACCCGTTTCTGGCGCTTCCGGCCGCCATCACAGCTTGCTCGCCCCACGGGCCCTCGAGCGCGCCTTTCGGAACCTTGGCGCTTTGCACGACTTCTCCGAGATACGAGTCTCCCGCCCAGAGACGCCAGATGATTGTGACTTCGTCGAGATCTTCTCGGCGAAGGTTCACGACCAAGCCGTCCAGAATGTAAGCGTCGCCGTCGCGCTTGTCGGCCAATGGCGCCCCGACGCGGAGCATATGTTCCCGCATCGCCGCCGCCAAAGCCTGGTCGCCGTCCCCGGGCGCTCCGACGACCGACTGTATCACCAGGGGCGTCGGCGCCGCCGCTTTCCTTGGCTGGGCCGCTTTCAAATTGGCGGGCCGGGGGCGAGGGCGATAGGCCGCGACCGGCACGCTCGCCACGTCGGTGGCGTCCGCGGCCTCGGCCACGATTTCCGAGGTTGCGTCCTCCAAGCCGTCTTCCGACAGAACTTCAGGTGGTTTCGGGCTCTCGGCGGTTGCTGGCAGGGCGTCATTCAGCCCGGGAACGGGCGTGGGCGTGTAGTTCTCGGTGTATCCCGTGGCGCAAGCGGAGACGGCGGACATCAGTCCGATCGCGGCCAGAACCCGCCAAACCGGAGCCAGAGCTTTTGCGTTTTTTCGCCTTTTCGCGGCGCCAAGAAGTCCCATCTGCAACCCCGCTCCACAGGCGGTCTGTTACGACCGCTCAAGATCCAACGGCAATTGCGACAACGGCTCTGCGCCCGCCTCGGTCACCAAGGATGTGCGCCCCAGAGTCATCGCCGCCCCCGAATCACTATCCATTAAAATCATGTGCAAAAAGAAAACCATGTTCTTTTTCATGATCGTTTTTGCCCCTTCATAGAACATCACATGGTCCATCCAGCACGGCGTGTATTTCGCCCCAAGTGAATATCCACAGGCTTTGAGCCGCGCGTGGCCCAATCCGGCATCGTCGAGCGTCCTTGCGTGCGCGTCGAAGACATCCGCCATCGGTCGACCCGGCTTGAGCGCGGCTTCGCACGCCAGAAGCGCCGCCTGGGCCGCCTCGTGCATCTTGACGTGCTCGGGCCGCGGTTCGCCGATTACGACGGTCCGCATCAGTGCGGCGTGGTAGTGTCGATAGGCTCCCGCCCATTCGAGGGTGATTTGATCGCTGGAAGAAAGGGTCCGGCGACCCGCGTAGAAGCGGCACAGCAGCGCGCCTGAATCCGGCCCGACAGGGCCTGATCCGATAATGAACTCGTTGCCGGGATAGTCGCCGCCTCGGCGGAAGATCTCTCCCTGCATCGCCGCGAGGATCTCGCCTTCGTCTCCGCCCGCCTTGATAAGCGGCCGCGCCGCGAGAAAGCTCGCGTCACCCAGTTCTCCGGCTTTGCGGGCGTACTCAATCTCCTGCGGCGACTTGATCAACCGGAGGTCGGCGACGAGGTACGACGCGTCGACAAGCTCGGCTGTTTGTCCCAAACGCGCTTCAACGAGCCTCCAGTTCCGGGCTGTCAGGCCTTGCGTGTCGAACTCGACGCCCAGTTTGCCGCCCGACAGACCGAAATCGTCCAGCGCGGCCTTCAGATCGATCGACGGGTCTGCGTCGGCGGCGTCTTTCCAGATCCGGATGTCGTCCAGGATCGACGTGAAACGCGCCTGCCGCAGATCGGCGGAGCGGGTCACCAACGTCATTTCGCCTTCGGGGCGGACGATCAGACACTGAAAGAAGCAGAACCCAAACGTGTCGTAGCCGGTGAGCCAGTACATGCCTTCCTGCGAGAACACGAGCAGCGCATCCAGGTCGCGCGTCGCCATCTCGACGCGGGTCTTCGCCAGACGTTCTGCGAATTCTTCGCGGCTGAAATGGATATGGCGGGTCTCGGTCATGGGGTGTCCTCCAGCACGATGGCCGAAAGCAAACGGCCGTAATCATTCTCGCCGCGGTGAAAGGCGCGACGGTTCGAAAAGAAAAGGTCAGGTTCGGCGTAGGTGCAGCGCCAAAGCGCGTCGGCGGTTCCGACGCCGGCGGCGCGCAGACGCGAGAGCGCATAGCCCGCCAGGTTGAACAAGGCGCGCCCTTCGTTGGCGGACCCGCTGAAGAACCGGCTGCTTTCGGGGTCGTCGTCGAGAAAACGGTCGACGTATTCCGGGCCGACCTCGTAGCTTGCCTGGGATATGCAGGGTCCGACGACGGCCGTGATCCGGGGCGTCTGCGCGCCAAGATCATTCATCGCCGCGATCGTCGCTTCGATCACGCCGCCCAGCGCCCCTTTCCAACCCGCATGGCAGGCGCCGATAACGCCTGCTGGGACGTCCTCCAAGAGAACAGGCGCGCAATCCGCAGCCAAGACGCCTAATGCGATCCCTGGCCGGTCCGTCGCCATTCCATCGGCCTCTGGCGCGTCGGCAGGGTCCCAGGGCGCGATGACCGTAACGGCGTCTGCGCTATGGACCTGATAATGAGAAATCAGTCGATCTGGCGCGACGCCCAGCGCTTGGGCCGCGCGCCCGCGGTTCGCCTCGACATTCTCGCGGCTGTCCTCTTTTGCGCCCCAACCGCATTGCAGCGAGCCGTAGATCCCGTTGGAAACGCCTCCCTTGCGGGTGAAAAACCCGTGACGGGTCGAGAGCGCGTCAGAGGTGATAAATTCGGCCATAGCGTTGGTCCTCAGGCTGGGAAAGCAGCGGGCGGCGGTGCGGGATCCGCCGTCAGCGCCATCGCTTTGAAAAGCGTTCCCATCTCGGATGCGTCGGTCAAGCGATGCAGGGCGCCTTTGACGTCGTGCGCCTGGTCAGGATGTGTTTTCGCCAAAGCCTCAGCGCGTTGCGCCGCGCCCAAGCCCAACAAGAACGCGCCTTGATCGACGATCCCATGCTTTCGGACGTTTGCAGCCGAAGCCAGCGCGTCAAAGTCCACATGCGCGGTCAGATCCGCCTCTCCAGGGTCGTCGAACGGGTTGACGAAGTTATGGTCGCGCATCGCCTGGATGGTGTCGACGCCGCCGGCCCGGCTTCGCATCGTAGCGTCGTAGCCGTAGTCGATGATCAACGCTGCACCGCCCCGCGCGCGCAGCTGCTCGCCGATCTCGGCGGCGATCGTTTCGCTGATCTCGCTGGTTTCGATCAATCCGCCCTCGGGCAGGTCGTCTCCTCGTATCGAGAGGTGAGGCTCGGGACGCAATGGACCGCTTTGAAGGTCGAGCTTTTCGTCGACGATCGCCACGAGGCGCTCACGCCATCCGTCTCCCGCCCGCTCGAACTGACGGATCGGCAGCGCATCGAAGAACTCGTTGGCGACGAGCAGAAGCGGCAGGTCCGGCGTTTCATCGAAGCGGTCGCGCCAGGTGACATCGTAGTCGCGCAGCGTCTCCTTTTGACGTCCACGCAGCACGGGCGAGGTCTCGACCAGGTTGAGCTGCATGCCGTCGTGAAATCCTGGAACAGCGCGCGTCGCCCGAAGGGCGTCCGCCATCAACGTGCCGCGGCCTGGCCCCGTCTCCACCAATGCGAAAGGGGCCGGGCGGCCCTGGTCGATCCAGCATTGCGCCACCCAGAGCCCGATCAACTCCCCGAAGATCTGGCTGATTTCGGGCGCGGTGACGAAGTCGCCCGACATCCCCAAGGGATCCTGCTTGCGATAGTAGCCGTGCTGCGGATGCGCCAGGCATAGCGCCATATACCGATCGAGACCCATCGGCCCTCTCTCGGCGATCTCTGCCCGGATGACGGCTTCAAGCGGAGTCTGAGACGTCACGCTGTCGCCAGGCGCGCCCGTTTGTGGGCGTAGTAGATGAAGACGGCGCCGGCGACGATCATCGGAATGCACAGCACCTGACCGCGCGTGATGCCGACCCCGAAGATGAAGAAGTCGAACCCGATCTCGACATTGTACTGGCGGAAGAACTCGCAAAAGCCGCGCGTGAGGCCATAGCCGGCGAGGAACACGCCCGTCAGGAACCCTGGGCGTTTCAACGCCTCCGTCCGATAGGCGAGCCAGGTCAGCACCCCCAGCAGCAATGCGCCTTCCAGCGCCGCCTCATAGAGCTGACTCGGGTGGCGGGGCACGTTCTCGCCGTCCTTGAGAACCCAGGGATACTGCTCCGCGTAGAGCATCACTTGCGGGAAGACCATGCCCCAGGAGACGTCGGTCATCCGGCCCCAGAGTTCGCCATTGATGAAGTTGGCCAACCGTCCGAAGAGCAGCCCGATCGGCGTCGCCACCGCCACAGCGTCTCCGAGCGACAGGAGCGGTACTTTTTCGACGCGGGAAAACCAGATCACGGCCAGGATCACGCCGATCATGCCGCCATGAAAGGCCATGCCGCCCTCCCAGATCCGCAGAATCTGCGTGGGGTCCTGCCAGAGCAGTTCCGGCCGGTAGAAGAGCGTGAAGCCCAGCCGTCCGCCCAGCACAACGCCCAAGGTCATCCAGAACAGCAGATCGTCCGTCTTCTCCGGCGCCATGGGCGACGCCCCGCCAGGAAACAGCTTCGGACGCTTCATCAGATCGCGGATCAAGCGCCAGCCGAGCACGAGCCCCGCGATGTAGGCGAGCGCGTACCAGCGCAGGCTCAGTGGCCCGATCTCGAATCCCAGAAGCGAAAACGCTGGAATTGTGAACAGCGCCGGGTCGATATCCGGAAAGGGAATGGCCGCGAGTATCAATGAAGCGTCCTTTCTGGCTCCGTAATGGGGGCGTTGCGGCCGAACATCTCTAAGTTCTCACCAGGG
>ERZ1740059.16-NODE-16-length-93949-cov-9.787601_pt1 | contig 93949 bp, 82 predicted proteins | sample MGYA00581744_ERZ1740059 | MGnify/ENA primary metagenome ERZ1740059 (study PRJEB43018, sample SAMN04849738) | marine metagenome | isolation source: floating plastic debris | place: Pacific Ocean | collected 2008-08-28 | study: EMG produced TPA metagenomics assembly... | reverse complement strand
CTGATCGAATGCAGGCTACGTTTACCCCAGACAAACTGGCGGCAATATTAACAACTATCATTGACGACAATCACTGGTCGCTGTGCGCTCTTGATAATCTTGATGCCGTGCGGGAGGTCTTGGGGATCAAGCTACCAGCGCTAGAAATGGTTAATGAGCCATTTCCGACTAAAGCCGTAGCCCCGACAAAGCCCCCCACAATAGCATCGATACCAAAAGATGTTCACCCTACAGCGGATACAAAAAAAGCAAGAGCACCGCTGGCATCCGATGCAGAACAGCGCAGCGGACCTGAGAAAACCGCCGCCTCATTCTTACGCAAAGCCAATATTGCTGATGCGATGATGGCAAACCCTGAGTGGTCTATCCAAATAGAAAACCAGCCCTACATGCCCCTGGTCATAGAGCGTCATGGTGAGAGACTACATTTTATTCACTACCAAACCGATGTAGCCGATGAACTCTATATCGAGACGGAGGCTGTCTTTATCCTGAGTAAGGATGGGGTATTACAGCTTGAGGAGACGGCGGTGAACTCCGGCTTTGGTGAACTTAGAAACTGCGATCTCAGTTTTGCGGGTGTGTTTATGCGGAATATCCACGCACAAGGCTTTGCAGAAGCGTGCAAAGAGCGCTATGCTCAAGCTGCCCCTGAGCAAGAAACGCCATCTGTCTCAACCCAACAAGGTACGTTATTTGATGTAGAAAGTACGCCGCCGGTGCCGACTTTAGAAGATGCCCCTATTGTTGAACCGCCCGCAGTGCCTGCGATAGAGATTGTGCAGTCAACCATGGATAGGGTAGACCCTAAAGCCGGGGATGCCCTGGCCGGTGCGTCCGCCCCCATTGAATCGCCTAGTAAAACCCTGGCCAAGCTTAGAGAATGGTATCGCGCCGCCCGTGACCTGCAAGCTAGTGATCTGAAGCTCGATAGCATTAAAATCTTGGGATTGTCAGTACGGCAGGCCGCTCAGCAACAGGTATTTCAGGCGCTCTCTGGTGAGATAACGCAAGAAATGCAACAAACGCTGGATAACTACAAACCGTTTCAAGAGCGCAGCAAAGCTGTGGCGGCCATCGCTAAAGAAATTTTAGAGAAGGTAGGCAACCGCAATGGGCAGGGCGATATGCTCTTTACCGGTCGTACCTACCATATCAAAAGCGCCGGGACGACACTCACCGTTGAAAAGGCAGGGTTAGAAGGCTTTAAGCCAATTGTTATCAAGAAGCATAACAGTATTTCTATGGCGGCAGCTGAGGCAGCTGATATGAAAGCCTTTGAAGCATTTGTCGCGATGTTTCAGAGTTATAAAACTAAGGCGCAGGGTATGGAGAGATAATCATTGGGTCAAATAAGTAAGCGCGTAGAAACTTACAGTGAGGCTGAACTTCTATGTCACCAAAGCATAGAGGGTTTCTATGCAAAAAATGATGAATAGTCTGACTCATTAGCTGAGCGGCTACCAATTTAAGCCGGGACAGGGAATAGGTACAAAGAGGTGCCAAAACATCATTAACAACCAACGGGTCAAGGTCAACATCTGTCAGAGCATCAGCTAAGGTAGCTCCTAGTTGACTTCCTCCCTGAGTCAATAGTTCAAAGGGAATGGCATCCGGATGGAGCAAGGCGCTAACCCGAAGCAAATCGGCTGATGCTGGAGCAGTTTTTTCCACTTGCTGAAAGTTGAGGGTCCAGGTAGTCGTCACTGAATCAGGATAATTACCCAGCTTTGGTTTAGCGGTCTCCAGACGTGCTAGCTTACGTTGTTGGTAGCTGACAAGGTAATCCTGAAATCTTGCTTTTTTGGCTACAAGATAAGCAGCGGCTTGCTCTAGTGCCAGGGGTAGATAGCCCAGCTCTGCCGCCAATTGATTAGCTGCCTGCACTTCGACATTCTTTTCATTAGGGAGCTGGGCAAATAACTCATCCCAACCGGATCGTCGCCACAAAAATGCCAAGGCGTCGTCTGGCTCTAGAGTTTCCATTTCCAGCGGACGGGTAATGCCTACCTCCTGAAAATCCTGAGCCCGCGACGTAATTAGCAGATGGCCTCGGAAACTTGTCGAATCCAAATAAGGTTTAAAGGGTTGAACCAACTGAGGCTGATCAGCGTTGTCAAAAATTAGCAGCCAGTTCGAGTTTTGTGACAACCACAGCTTAACCGCTAATCACCCAAATCGGTATGTTAAGTTGACAAATGTCCACCTAATCCTCTCATCGAGGGCATTAGACTGAAATATTTCTACCTAATCTACTAAATCAGGGAATTAGGCAGAAAGGTCCCCTCCAATCAATGGTTATGCGGATTCAGTTATCGGTAAGGGTGTAGTTAACAGATATCCGTTGGAATCAGATATTTCTGGAATTTAACGTGAAGCGATCGCCCCTCTTCCAAAGCACGATCGCTCTAAACTACCTAACGACAAGCTCTAGTCACTACAATCACTCGTACCAGCCCAGTGATACCACTAGTTAGAATTGAAATCAGGATAGCGATCGCTAAAATTACTGCTGTTGGAGATTCAGACTGAATGATGGGCGTGGGATCGATAGGAGCAATTTGTGAAGTGGCTTGATGGGTTAATGTGGGTTGCTGATTCATTTGAATTACCTTGTGAACTCGATGACCCAATTCTCGCAATCCTCACTAACCCTGTCGTTACGAGAAATTCCGAAAAAGTAAGGTTATGATTGAAGTGATTTTTTCTTCCTCACGTCTTGCGGTAAGCCATGACCCCAGAAGAAGCCATCCAGGTCGCTGATGAAGTACTGCTTGCTGATGTTGGCAGCTCATTGACCGATATTCAGCGCATGATTTTGCGTGAGTCTCTGGCGGGTAAACGTTACGAGAGCATGGAAGGTTATGCACCACAACACATCAAAAATGAAGGCAAGAAACTATGGGACTTGCTTTCTGAGGCTTTAGGAGAGAAGGTCAGTAAAACCAGCTTTAAAGGAGCGTTGGAGAAACGCTGGAAATTGGAGGAGCTAATCCCAAAGCCGCCGCTGTTATCAATCTACAATCCTCAAACTTGGGTAGGGCGTAAGGCGATCATTGATGAATGTTTGCCTAAACTACAAAAACAGACAAGAGCTCTGTGGATTATGGGTATTTCGGGGATCGGGAAGACAGCACTAGGAGAATGTCTTGCCAGCCAAGCTTGGGAAGGTGATCCTTCATTCCAATGGCTGTATCTGGAGATTTTAGAGGGACAAAGCATAGAGTTTGTCTCGGTTGCGACGGATCTACTGGCGAAGTTGGGCGAAGTAGACCTTGATATACGGGAACGCAACGACCCAAAACGCTTGATGGAGCGGCTATTACGAAAGCTGAAAGCCAGTCGCTATTGGCTTCAGATAGATTCACTAGAACGATTGCTCAATACTGACCAGCTAACTGAGACAGTATTTGCCGATCATTACTGGGTTACATTTCTTAAGAGTTGTTTGACAGAGCCAGATTTTGTCAGTCGGTTGGTGTTTACAGCGCAAGCCTTGCCGAGTTCATTGGCGGAATGGGAGGATCGATATCCCAATCTTTGGCAGCTCATTGCTTTACAGGGATTATTGGCGAAACAGCAAGCTGATCAGCGCCCGAATGAACATTTAGAACTATTCGCTAAGAATGGCTTACGTTTAGATGACACTAATTCGAGCCATTTGCGGCGAATTGGACAAATCTATGAAGGTCATCCTTTAGTGTTGCAGGTGATTGCTAAAGAAATTCTGGCATTGCCATTTGATGGCAATATGGCAACGTACTGGGAGCGTTATGGCAATGAGTTTGAACAAGTCGGACGGGAACTCCAAGCTGAAACGGTTAGCCCAGAACTCTATAATCAAGCACTGCAAAGGCGAGTTCGCCATCGAGTGGAAGTTTCGCTAAAGCGTTTGCCTACCAATGCGTTGGATTTGCTCTGTCGTAGTTCGGTCTATCGCCGCCCTGTTCCTGAAACTTTTTGGCTGTCGCTCTTTGAAGAGCATCCGTCTCAGCGACAGCAGCAGGGGTATCAGGTATTGAATGAACGTACTCTAATAGAACGGGAAGGCATCCACCAAAATCAGTTTTTGATTCGCCAACATAACCTTGTCCGGTCTGTTGCCTATGATTTACTCAAGGCTGATACTCAAATATGGCATCAGTCGGAACGTCAAGCTGCCCACCTCTGGCTCACAGCCTATGAATCTGAATCCGATGCCTCGAACCTGGAAACAGTGCGTGGCTATTTGGAAGCGTTTGAACACTACTGCGAAGTTGAGGATTGGGAAAAAGTCAGTGAGCTTTACATGCAGCCTCTTAAGAGAACTAATCAATCTCTACATTGGCAATTATTGATCTGGGGAAATTACCAAGATCTAATTCGCATTAGCGTTCGTCTAGCCAAAGGAACATCCTCATATCCAAAAATTCTTTCTCTTCTCAATTTGGGTAATTCCTATCATTACTTAGGAAAGGTGAGCCAAGCAACTGACTATTTTGAGCAGGCTTTATCTGCTGCGAGAGAGATTGGCGAGCGTAGGAGCGAAGGAAACGCTCTAGGAAACCTGGGGAGTGTGCACTACAGCTTGGGACAGTATGAGCGGGCGATTGACTACCATCAACAGTGCTTGAGCATTTGTCAGGAGATCGGCAACCGATCGGGTGAAGGTAGTGCCTTGGGAAATCTAGGAATTGGGTACGATAGTTTAGGTCAGTATGAGCGGGCAATTGATTACCATCAGCAACAACTAACGATTGCGCATGAGATTGGCTATCGCCACGGCGAAGGTAACGCTCTATGCAGTCTGGGTCTTGTATACGATAGTTTGAAGCAGTATGAGCAGGCAATCACCTATTATCAGCAATATTTGACGATTGCAAGAGAGATTGGCAATCGCCACAATGAAGCTATTGCCTTAGTCAATATAGGGGAAACCCAATATAAACTAAGGCAGTATCCGGAGTCATTAGCTAACAACCAGTTAGCCCTAGAACTCTTTCAGGAAATTGGTAATAGAGTAAATGAAGCCGTAGTTCTAAACAATTTGGCAGAACTCCATCAAGCCTTAGGGAAAGTTGAGGTAGCGCGGCAGTTTTGTCAGCAGGCATTAGCTCTAGCAACAGCGTTGGACATTCCGCTGAAAGACGAGTGCAAAAAGCTTATGGATAAGTTGCAAGATTGGAGTAAAGGTAGTGAATGATTTTCTAAGAACAATTTTCGGAAGTCTGTCAATAGCATTCAACGCCAAATTGAAATTCATCATGGAAAAATTGCCAATGAGCAGCAGCAGTCGATTCCAGACGAAAACTTAAATTATTACTAGCAAAAAGAGAAATCACAGCTGTAGGGTGCGGTCCCTGCAGTGACTACTAAAATACCTCACCAATAATTTTTTGGGACCGCGCACCCTGCGCATACTTGAAGCAAGGGATATCAGGTTAATACAGGTTCTGATGTAGCCACGGACAAAACTCTTAACCTTGCCGCATAACCTAACGCAGGAGCGGACGGAATTTACAATCGAGGCCATCAATGCAGAAATATTGGCCGCCGCTCAGCTTCACGTTATGATTTGATTTGCCTAGCTGCTGCCCGGCGCAGCTACATGGGCCTAAAACTGGCATTAGCTGATGTTATTATTCGTGACACGATCTCGCTACCAAGGCGTCGCTTCAGCCTTAGCGGGAGCGGGGGAGGCTGTACTGTTCTCATTCAACCCCTGCTCTTGGAGCACATAACCTCTGTGTTTGCGGCGCTTACGAACCTGGGCTAACTGTTGTAGCCCTTCATCATAAGTATTGAGTGTGCATTCCATAGACCGACCCCGGCGCGAATCATTAACTCCCCAGTGCCGGATCAGTATCCATGCACCAAACAGATTTTGTTCCAGGCTGACATAATAGACCCGCTCCGCCTTGCGCCACGTGTAGGATAGCCATTGCTCATGATGGTACTGAGGCGACATAAGCTTACAACTCCATCGTATAGATTTGCGCTATCTCATCGGCCTGGATGCCCAGATATTGCATGGTTTGTTGCTGACTGCCATGGCCAAACGCTTCCATCAAGATAGGAATTGCGGTGCCGCGATCGCGCTGCCAATAGCCCCAGGTCTTACGTAGTGTATGACTGCCGTAATTGCCTTTAAGCCCAGCATCTCGGCACCAGCCTTTGACCAAGTTGGTGATGCTGGGCACGCGCAGTGCGCCGCCACGCCCCATAAATAGCGGTTCGTCATCATTGTTGCGCTGGCCTTGCGTTAAATACGCAGCAATGGTCTCAGCGACAACGTTATTAACGGTTACACTGCGATATTTAGCGGTTTTTGGTTGCTTTACCCGGAGCACGTCACCCGCTTGCAGGCCGCGCACCTGGCCCACTGTCAGTGTTAAGAGATCACTGGCACGGTAAGCGGTATTGATGCCCACTGTAAACAGCGCCAGATTACGCGGTTGGTCAGATAACAACTTTTTGATGTTAGAGATGGCCCGCTTATTCCGAATGGGTTCAACCATAATCGTCGAACCGCGTGGCGGATGATTCGGATTGGCACCTTTGGGCAGTGGCATGACGCACCTTTGACTACTGATTAAGTTTGTTGTGTATAGCAATAAATTTAATCAATGTGAACTGCTGATTTTTACATCTAACCTGCTAAATCGCTTAAAATCCCATATTAGCTCTAGATTTTAGCGGTTTTCTACCTGATTAACTTTTGCGTATTAGTTAAGAAGCCAGGTTTTGATTGATATCCGTTATTTTTATAATCCGCGTTTTTTCATTTTTTAAGTAGAAAATTAAAATGCGGATGTATATACTACATTGAGAAATTTATTAACAACGCCTATGAGTATATAAATGGTTATTTATTCAGAAGTTGCAAAAGATGGTCGAGTGACGATACCTATTTCTTTCCGCAAAGAGCTTTCTATTGACAAAGGTGATACACTTGCATTCCGCCAAGAAAACGGCGTTTTAGAAATTTTGACGCAAAAACAGCTCCTCAAAGAAGCCCAAGCAATTGTGCGTGAGTATGTGCCTGAGGGAGTGAGTCTTGTTGATGAATTGATTGCAGAAAGGCAAGAAGAAGCACGGCGTGAGTTGGAAGAAACAGAGCGTATGGAAAAGAAAGACAATATGCAATGACTGCTATTGTTTTTGATACCTCCGTTATTATGGCCATGCTTAATCAAGAACCGGGGCAAGATATCGGTGAGGCCTATTTGGGGGATGCCCTTCTCTCTATCGTTAATTATGCAGAGGTTGCCAGCAACCTAGGTCGACGGCATTTATCAGCCGCTGTTTTGAGAAAAACCTTAGAGTCCTTTGATCGAAATGTAGTGCCTATGGATAAAGAGACCGCCCTGTTGACGGGAGCTCTAACATCAAAAACCAAACAACACGGGCTTTCCTTAGGCGATCGCGCTTGTCTGGCCCTCGGTATTGCCAAAAACCTTCCGGTTCTGACTGCTGATAGGGCATGGGCTGATGTTGAATTGCCAGTAGAAGTTAAGCTTATTCGGTAGCATATATCACAATTCAAGGGCATTACCGCCATAAATACCTATGTGGCACAATGTATCTGGTCGATATTCGTTCTAGTCCTGAAATTCCGGGAGCATGGAAGCGCTAGTTGCTCATATCATTACAAGTCCAATATTTCGTGATGTAGGGATTCCTATAATTACGTTTATTGTCACTGTGGTGTTGAAATTATCCAGTCGTAGAGAAGTGTCCTTAAAGTGGGAAGATTTTGATATTGGTTTGGATTTGATGGTTATTAGTATGACTTTATTGTTAATGCATATCGTAAACATCGGCTTTCAAACATTATCACCATCTGCTTCGTTAGCAGAGCTGACTGCTACAAAAGAATTTGCTGCGCTGGCTAAGTCTGTAACGTCTGATGAATGTACAACAGACATGTTAGGTCAGATGTTATTAAAGCTGCACACCATTCAAGCTGTGCAAAGTGAACCGCAATTGCCCAAAATGGCTATTGCCGCCTGTTTCCTGGTATTCCTGTTCTTTTTATCGGTCGGCATGACCATCATTATTCGAGGTGTAAGGTGGGACCGTAGAAAAAGCCCTAACCATTTAGCGATTTTGGTGCCAACAATCGTGGGGCTTGCCACTCTTATTAAGGTCTCGCAATGGATTAATCCCTTATGACTACTAAGAAGCGAATACGTAGACAAAAAATAGTCACGACTACTCTTACTAGTGGCCTGACCGCTTTCCTCATCACGTTGATTTTCAATTTTCAAACATTGTTTGTGTTAGTAGTAGGGCTTTTTTCCCCTGAAGTAGCTACATCAAGTATTGAAATTGTTCATAGCATAGAAGCGAATATCTGCGATTCGACAGGTCCATGCGTTAAACCTCAGTCTATAAAGAGCATAGAGGATACACAAAGAGTAATTAAACAGCTGAACAGGGCGAAGGATATTCTAAGTCAAGAGGGCCAGGGAATTTATTTGAGCTGTGGTGACATTTTTGATTTCTCAGGAGAAACGGCAGCAACATATACCTTGTCTGTAAAAGGTGATGAAGCAACTCTCACTGCAATCAATCAGGAAGTGTGTGACTCAGCTTTCCTTGCGCGTGGAAGCAGTGAGGATTCACCATTTTCAATCATTCAAATTGCAACCTATAATCTAATAGATGAAGCAGAAAGTGTAGCAGATGCCCTTAATCAGTCAGGATTTGATGCGGAAATAGGATTATATGCCTTTCGCGTTATTCCGAAAAGTACGAATAATAATTCAATAAAACAGCCGAGTGACGGTTATGAAAGGTGTTGGACTGTATCAATACCAGAAACAGGCAGCAATTGGTGCAGTTCAGGAGATCACATTTTCTAAACGACCAATAAAAACTCTAGAAAATCACCCTTAATTGTGTTGGTTTTCTACTAATGCGATCATTTGGGGGAGATGTCGCATAAGAGAGAACAACAGAATAAGGGTCAATCCCCCATGACCTCGTTAGTTTCAGACAGCTTGAACGCTGTCTTTTTTAATACCTTACGCTGCTCTATAGCATTAGTTTTAGCGGGCTGAATCCTTAGGTGACTTGACTACGTCTGTATAATTACCGTATTGGTCAATATATGCAAAATGGATGTGCTACTTCTTGGTCTTTATTTGGGATTATTGGCTGTGGCTACATGGCTAATGCTGTTTTATGGGAAACCATTAGCAATAATCTACAGAGATTTTATAAGTGAATTTAATTCTTTATGGTCAAGACGTGCTGAACGAAGTTTGTCTACAGCACCAGAAACAAAAATTGTACTTAATTTAGGGTTAAGAATTACCACAAAAAAAGTAATTTATTTTTTATGTAAAACAATTTTGTCAGTTCTCGTATTACCTTTAAGATTATTGTCTCTAATACTTTTTATTCTGCATGCTAGTTTAGAATTCATATTAAAAAAACAAGGATTTCAAGATGTCGGGATATTAAATTACCTTGATCTTGGAAGTCTTGATCAGGTTTTAGACAAAGTAACAGGCAATCGTTCTCGCCGATCTCTCTCCTCAAAAATCTCTGTCGAAAAAATAATTAGAATTGAGATAAATATACCTGAAATAGTGTATAAAAATACTTCAAAAAATATTCAGTTAACACTCCGTGTGACAAGTAGAAATAATAATGTAAAGCCGAATTCTGAAAGTTTATCTATTCAGAATTCTTATGGAGAAGAGAAATCTATTGAAGTGGAGCTGCTAGCCTCTGGTCTCGAAGTAGATGGTCCGAAAATACAAAAAAGCTACATTTATTCTAATAAAATGATTTACGTTTGGAATTGTTTTTTTCGTCATTCCGGTGACCAAGAGATAGGTATGAGAATCAAGGCTGTTTCACAAGATGGGACCACCATAGATTTAAGATGTCTGACACACTCTATAAGAGTAGTGACGCTTTTTGGACTCACTGAATTACAGGTATATCAATTATCAATAGGTTTAGGTATTGTAGGTTTTTCTGGCACTGTGCTGCAGGTTATAAAATTACTGCAGGAGATATGAAAATAGTCTTACTCTGGGCAAAGTTTTTCCATAAGAATGCTTATGGGAAAAATAAACGACGCACCTAAATCACTCTCCCCTATTGATTTTCTATTAGTAACTATCTAGTGTTGTTTTATTAGAAAATCAGGATGATTAGCGCCCTTACGCCAGTCATTCCTAGGATTTAGTGCTTCTGCTTAGTGAATGTGAGTTCCACTTTCAGAATGCATGGAATCCAGAGCAAAAATTGCATTTTTATTTGCTCTTTTCCTTCTTTTTGAAGCGTGGGAGGATAGGCCTCCCACGCTTCAAAAAGAAGGAAAATTACCATACTTGGCAGTCATTAAATTGCCTAGCATCTTTGTCGCAGTCATTTTGAAAGCAACATCTTGGTTGATTAGTTAACGGCTATAGTATGTGGAACTTTGAAGAACATCGGGAGGCGCATGAAAAAGACTACCTGCTAAGAGCTTGGTCGGTATCCCCTGGCGTGTAGCACTGGCCATACAGAAGAATGACTGGTTGCTTCGCTCAGATATTATCTGGAACAAACCGAATCCTACCTCAGAAAGTGTGACAGATCGCCCGACCCGTGCCCATGAGTATCTGTTTCTGTTCACCAAAACAGGGCGATATTACTATGATGCGGATGCGATACGAGAGCCGTATGTCACCAACTACAAACGCGCTAATCCCAAAGGGAAAACAAGCGCAGCGTCTGGACCATTGCCCCACAACCGTTCAAAGGCGGTCATTTTGCTGCCTTCCCCCCTGCCCTAGTGGAAATGTGCTTTAAAGCGGGGTGTCCTTTGAAAATGGTCGAAGCTATAAGATTCTGGTGTTGTAGATCGAGAAGCATTTTTTTCAGCTTCAGGGCAAGTTACTTACATGAAATCTCTGAAAAAGCTGTATGTAAAATAGGCTCAGTCTAGACTGGCTCCCATAGTTTACGCTTGATCAGATTGATCTAGGATAGCGGTGAATGGTGGTGAAATTAAGACACCACCGTTCTGGATAAGTTGATTCTTGCCCCTGTCAGGAATGAGTTTTCCAAGGTTGCGTTCGTAGATCTCATCGTAGTTTCCCAAAGACTCAACAATCTGATAGGCAAAATCTCGTTGAATACCTAGTGACTCACCAATATATGTAGCAATCCTGTCATCGTCTAGTCCTAAGAAACTAGTGATGAGCAGATTGCCAGAGTCCTGGTAATCTGCAACATCATTCCGGGTAATTCCTAGCTCTGCTGCACGTACTACTGCATAAACAACGTAATTTATTATTGACTGCCACTGCTCATCGTTACTCACAAATACGGGGCTTAACAATTCTGCAGATATGTCTAACCCTTCCAAGATATTGTGAGCAGAACCGGCGTTCTGTGGATTATTTTTCCAAACTTTCAACTGCGATAAGTCAGACGTTACTGCATCACAGACGTTACTGCCTTGATTAGCATAAGTTTGAATAACTTGCTGATTGTCTTCAAAAGCTACATTTTCTGCTCTCTCTGTAACAACGCGAGCGGAAATATTTTTATGGGCTAGAAAATTTTGAATGTTCTCTTTGGACGTTGTGTCCTTCAACACGCATACCTTTTTGTCAGCAAGATCAGAAACACTTGCGATACCCGATCCGCTTGGTACCATGATTGCCTGCTCGTCATAAAAGATTGGAGGGCCAAAATTAATTCTAGGAGATATGTCACGCCCTGCTGTCCAGCTCGTATTGCGGAATAGAACGTCAACACCGCCCTCTTCTCTACTACCCTTGCGAACTGCTTCTAGTCGTTCTTCATCAGTCAGGTTGACAAATTTGACTTTATCGTCGGTACCAAAAATTGCAATCGATACAGCTCGACAAAAATCAGCATCTAAGCCCTGCATTGAGCTATTTGGTGGCTGGCTACTGAACCCATCCAAAAAACCATTTACACCACATACTAGCTCCTCTTCTCGCTCTACGTGAGATAAAACTCCACGTTTTGGTGGCCACTTTTGCCCAAAGGCTTCATCAAGAATATGTGGAAATCTACCCCAAACAAACCCAAATCCAACAATTATGAGACCAAGTGCAAACAAGAAAACATACAAGAAGATTTTGCTTTCAATACATTTCTTGGCAAAGTTCCTAAAATCATCTGAAATAATAACTGCAAATGTTGTTGCTAAAGATGCAGCAACAGTAGAAAACAGTAACCAATTATCGGCAGAAAACATGCTGTAGATGCGACACCTCGGATATGATTATATATCAATTTTTTCTGATGAAAAAAATCATGCACACCACTGATGCGCCTTTGGCATTAGATAGGCATTGTAGTTAACATGCTCATGCTTGAGCATCCGCGCGTCTAACAGTCGTATTACCACTATTCCAGTGAATTTGTCCTTTTGTAAGTACCCTGATGGGTACCTTTTGCGTATTAGCTCCTACAAGGTCGAGCGTTTTGCCGGAAGACATTTTCTACCGATGTTTCTATCGTGTCGCTATATTGTCATCGAATTAAAAGCCAAGCCATTCAAGCCAGAGTACATGGCGCAACTGAACATTGCAATCTGTCGTTTACGACAGATTGCAATGTTCAGAAGATAATGAAACCATTGGCATGGTGCTTTGCCCCTATAAAAAGGATGGCGCTGCCCAATATGCCCTTACAGGCATAAACAACCCGCTCGGCATCTCTACCTATAAAGTAGGCGATGCATTACCCGCGGAACTGGAAGGGCAACAGCCTTCTGCAGAACAACTACAACAAGAAATGGATTTTGCCCTCACAACGCTGCAAAGTCATGATGATGTCTAGCGATACCCTGGTCAACTACCTAGCTCATTCAACCGCTCGGTATTTTCAATGACTTGTGGTGCCAGCCTTTCTGTCATCTGCACCAGACGCGCGATCGCGGTATCCGTTTGATTCTGACGCTCCGCTAGGCTGGCAATGGCCGCATCCGTCTGTGTTTGCCGCTCAATAAGATTCGCGATGGCTTCGGTATTGGCTGCCTGCTGTCCAGCAATGCGTTCTAACGTGACTTGCAGTTCTTCGCTCATAGAGGAACGACCTTAAAATACTAGTGTGCCATAAGTATACAACCACTTGAAATTTAATGGATTCAGGCGTTGTTAATTGAGACAGCAGATGCTAAACATCCTTGTTTTGAGCTGCTAGCACAGGTGCAACAATATACACTTCGAGGTGATTTGTGCTGAGCCGTCTGAGTTTCTGCCCGCCACTCACTGAGGTGTATTCCTGGCCTCACCGAAAGAATGTATTCGCACCGCGCAGGTCAAAGCCACTCTTGCAGTTAATAAAGAGATTATTATGCCTTGCTGGCAAGTAGGTTGAGATACTTTTAGAGCGCTAGCAAATTAAAAGCTGGGGCAGCAAGGTCATTCAAGATTGGCCAGCGTCTTAATACGGCGTTTCCTGGGATAATTGGGCTTGCTCGGGCTAGCTTACTGTATATACGGGTTTTTGCAGAATCTTGACCTGATAACTCCATGATCCCATCATTTGGATAAATTATTTGGTATCACAATCTTGCTTTGCTTGATAAGCTCAAAGAGCTTAACCAATGCCTTGAATACGCTCAACACACCATTGAAGACAGCTGGAGCCGTAATAGGGCTTTGAGTAGTAATGGATATTGTTGACGAACTCGGCCTGCTACATTATTAAACAACTACAGTGGCTAGCTACGTACAGCTCATATAGCTTTACAACCAACTAATCTGGCGCTTCTGAAATTAGGAGATGAATAACTTAATAAACCCATAGCAATCTTAGGTTGCCTAAAATTGCTTCATCCCTGAAATAAGCAATACTAGTAATCTAGTTAATTTCTGACCTTCTGCATACAAAGTAATTTTCAAAAAAGCTATGTAGGAATCGATAGCGACCCCCAGTTTTTTGTAAAATCTTGCGCTCCGATGCATAATCTAGAAAGCGTTCATAATTCCAAGGAATAACGCCTTGTCTCCAAAGTGTTATCCTCAAAGAAAAATGCTGTAAACAAGTACGTCCACCCAGGACAACTCCAGCCCATACACCTCCTCCTAGGCATCCAAATAGTATAGATAGGTGGTTTATGGAGAGAAGATTATTCCTATTGAGTAGGATAAAGCTAGGTGTGAATAGAAGCCAGCAAATCAGTGTAACAAATACAGCATTTCTGGCAGAAGCTAATACCCCTTGATTAGTCACGTGCTTAGATTTAGCACTAACGCTTCTCTTCTTTCTGAGCTCATCTAGTATTCCATACGCGAAACCGTATAATGCACCCATCACCATACAGTAGAATGTATCGGACTCTCCTCTGTACAATATATAACCTATCAATCCTCCAATTACTATCCCAAAGAATGCATTGGCAGCTCCTGTAGTCATATCTTTTTTCGATATGTTGAGAGAACTAAATTCAAAGCTATCGAAGATTTCGATGTTGTCACCTAAATATGTACTAGCCCCAAATATCAGGCCATAGATAATCCCATCTACTGTTCCCCAGAAAACATTCTGTGTAGTAGATTTAAACACAGCTAAGTAACTGAGCGCAAATGTCAAAGCACCTACCAGACTGAAGTATACAATAGAAGGAATTCTTCTATCCTCTCTACTTATACCTAATAGATACATACCTGTGAGAAAGAATCCGCACGTTAATCCGAAAGCAATGCCTGTAATTGTTCCAAACATCACGCCAGCAAATACACCAGCACGTATACCGTGGAGTAACGTGAAGATGAGAACATCGATAAATCCTACTACAGCTCCTGCAGAAAAACCTGTGAGTAGACCATCTAAAAAGTGATAGAGAAGCCTGTATTCCTTGCGCTTTATAAGACGTGGCTGCAAAGCGTCTACTGAAAAGTAAGCCATCGACTCTTCTCGAAGTAGTCTTGCCAACCAAGTTAACCAGAGCAGTACTTCTTTCTCCTTTTCCTTGTTAGATGCTTCACTTAAGAATCTCTTCTGTGCTATTTTTTCATGAATGTACTCATCAATAATTCCTTTAACATCTTCATTAGATTCTTTTTGATACACAGATATTATTAAATTTAGGAAAAAGGGCGTTTTTGATAGCTCTCTCCAAGAAGAATTATCCTGTATAGCATTCCACAGCCCTGACATATTCAATTTTTGTAGATAACTGCGGATTTGGTCTTCTGTTAATGGCTCTAGATATACTGCGCCATTCAACATATTTAACTGAGTTTTACAGAGCTTATATTCATGAAAACGACAGCAAACAGCTAGATAAGGATACAACCTCTTAGATAAAAACCAATTAATATCTAAGATACACTTCTGCTGAGCTGATGGATCTAATTCATCTAATCCATCTAACAAAAAAATCACTTCCTGACGGTCAATCCATCTCCTAGCCAAAGGTTTCGGAATTTTATAATATTCATTTAATTGTTCTGCGAACCATTCATCTATCTCAACTTTAGAGTCTTTACGGCCTGAGAGCTCAAGTATTACTGGTATAAGCCTTTTGTCTGCTAACTGATTATCTTTTAGAAGTTCCTTTGCTAGTTGTAATAAGAAAGTTGTTTTTCCAGCACCGGGTGTTCCCAGAATCAAAAGTTTTTCACTGATGTCTTCTTGATTATAGATATCTAGAATTTTTGATGTAGAGTCTTTCTTATGTTTTGTTTTACTAATGGAGCTAATCCTCTCGCTTAGATATATAAATATTTTCTCTAGCTTTGTATCTTCTTCTTTGTTTTCATTAGTGGATAAATAAAAGAAATCACTTTTTCCTACAAGCTGGTGCCTGTAACTCACCTGTAATTCAATTATGGGTTTACTGTGCAAAGACTCTTGCAGCCTATCGGATATTTCAGTGCTGATTGCTCTTCTCAAATTATGAAAGGCAATGTTCTCTTTACCTTCGTCAATCTCATCCTCTGATATGAAACTTGTTCTTATAACGCTGTTTATGAGCTGAATGCTATCTACAATCAATAAGGTGATAAGTGCTATGCCTATAGTATGTAAGGTATTAGTGGTTGGAGTATTGCTAGTAGGAAAGTTGTCTATTCCCCACCTGTAGATAGCGAGAAGTGTAATAACTTCAAATGCAAGCCTTAGTATAAGAGCATTCTTTCCAGGAAACGCTTCTACGTTCGGCAATTGATTAATCAACCACCCAACGACTAATACAGATAAAATGCCTATGAAGATTTGTAAGCTAAGAGTAGCCATGTTTGCTTAAGCTCAAGTGGAAGGAATCAGGCTTCTATCGCACGATCTTTCTTCAGCCAGATTTGACTCTGTTTTATTCTGAGTCTTCTGAATCCATAGCTTCTGAATCCGAATCTTCCAGTTCCGCTGACTCCACACTTTCTGATTCTGGCTCACTATAGAAAAGACGTGGCTTGGGAGGCTCATAGGCCTCGTTGTCCGTGTCGACAACTGCGCTACCTGCACAACCATTAACTAAAACGTTTACGACGAAAACACATACTATTAGCCAGAGAGGTTTAATTACCGATGTATGTGGAAGCATTTGCACCATTTATCCCCATTGAATCAAGGTTAGGGAAGAAACTAAATCGTATTGAATACGTTTCCCGAATTTATTCAAGCTTAAACTCTGTCTTATCTTAAAAATGCTGTGTAGTCATTCAATTATTTTATAGTATGCTTTTGAGGCTATTGTTATGGAATTGCCCATAATAGCCCATGTCTGTGGATAGGAATATGTGACTTAATTGTAGCTTGAGTAGTGATATATACTGGTGACAAAGCACCAACCATACCTGAGTGGACGGGCTGAAGGTTGCCAGCCGAGAGATTCGAGTCTTTTCACGATGGGCTCCATGTGTCCCTAATTCACTGGCCGTACAACGTTCATGGCTGTTGCCTTTAGCAGACACTGTAAGTGTGCTTGACCAGTCCAATATAGTGTGTTTGCCTTATACCAAGTATACAGAGGCCCTGGGAAAGACTGCCCTCAATGCCTACTTGCAAGTTGTATCGAGTCTTTCATTCTTCTGTTAGTTAATTCCGCTTTATCGCTTGAATCGCCTCATGTTCCGCTCCCAAGCGGAACATGAGTTTATTTGGGGCACCTCGGCTTAGCGTACACTGTCCCTAACTGGGGCAGAGACGGTAGCCAATACGAGAAAATCTAACGTAAATGGTGGGGGGTGTCCCAATCGTCTTTCGAGGGAAGCCAACGTTTGCTTAAGTGCCTTGTGAACAAGTGATCTGTTGCTTTTCTCGGTCGATGTCAAACTGACTGAGGTTGTAGCCATCCGGTAGTTTTGCCTGCCAGCTCACATCTGGGCCTACCGGGCCAATCAAGGCAATGCTAAAGTCTACTAACAGCGTTCTATCAACATATCCTGCATCGACACTATGTTCTTCCGGCAGCAATCCTTTGTTTGTCAGTGCGGTGTACATCGGCTCGGTCGGGTCAATATCCGAGATATGAGCTTGGGTAGTTTTAAGATGGGTGATGAGATGAACACTATCCTCGTCATACGTCTCCATCAGGTGAACTTTGTAGCCCATCCATGTGCTTTGCGTTTGTTACCATAGCCGGCGTCTGGGACATAAGGAGAGTCATACCGTTGACCCGGTGGTGGCAAATCTTTAGCAGCACTCAATCTTAAGCGTTCCTGAACCCTTTGGGAATATCTACCTACAAGGGGGTATGGTATGTTGCCTTCAGAACAGATACAGTAAGAGACAGCTGTTGCTCTCACAATGCTGCAAAAGCATAATGATGCGTTGTTAGAAGATGTTCTACACTTCACCCACTAAGTTCACTTTCTTCGGCCTATGTAAAGCCGCTTGAGGGTCATATGTCCCCCAAGTATATAGCCAGCTTAAATCTAGAAATCTAACTACCGTAAATGACCTAAAGACTCATAGGCCTATGGCCCCGACTCGTGCGAAACTGGGCCATAGGCCTTATACGGACCCCTTTATGCTGATATTCACTCTGCCAAAAACGTAAGCGTACCTAGGGACTCAAACCCAATCCCTCAAGCCTGGCCCGTGCCTCAGCTTCTAAAATAGGATCATTACTCTCAACCCATCCCCTCAACTTCGCGATATAGGCGGCTTGCGCGGCCTCTGTGCCTTGAGCCTTGGACGACCGTTTCAACCGCTGACGGATGTTCTGAGCTGAGGCGGACTCAGTTTGTATCTCCTTCTAAAAATGGAAAAGGAGCGCGCATTTTCCAAAGCGCGCTCCCAAAGGGAGCTTTGGCAGGGGAAGCTGGGTCAAGGGGAGGCTTCGACATGAATTTTGGGGGGTACCCGCGTAGTGGGGGGAGCCAAAATTCTTGGTGGAGTACCTTGACGCAGATGGGGGCAGCGCCCCCTTCAGAAAAAATAGATTAGTCTATAGCGTTAATAAATCGGAGCTAGAGCACCTATTTTGATTTATCAAGTTGCGATCGCAACTTGTCAATTGAGCGATAGCTATCCACAAGCAGCCTGGGTTGTCTCATGAGCAGGTACGTATGTTCAATCACCTGCAAAGCATTTCACAGTGGCGATTCTCGCAAGTTTCTCTGGAGAAAAATGTGTGTATACGTGGTTCAGCGCCGCATGATAATCCCATTTATGATCTACTAAGTTCTGCTGTACAAGTACGAGGCGATAAAGCTCTTGAGTAAAGTCCGGTGAAAAGGTGCATTCTTTCAAGAGCTTTATCCGGTTGTCTTGTGCATCCACAACGGTAAACCAGAGCACCAACCGTGTCTGCTCAGATATCTCCGATATAATATGAGGCCGCTCTACGTCGCTATATGCAAGTACAGAAAACGGAGCATCGCACCAGGGCAAAGCATTATTAGCAGCCCTAACAAGAATAAAGATAAGCCCGTTAACGTATGAAAGCGCAAATTCTGCTTTAGTCCTCAGACCAGAAATTTCTGGCTCATGTGGCTGATGGATATTCAAGACAAGCATGGGGCCTGAATTGCCACGCCATTCAAATATAAGCCCTTCACTTACAAGAGGGAGTGGAAAAGGTTCATTTAGTGCTAGTAAAGTCATAGGCTGCCTGCTCGGCAGTGTTTCATCTTCGAGATATTTTGATATTTACTCAAAACAAAGACAAATTCAAATGATTTTCCGCTCAATGCCGCAATAACGGGAGGACTAAGCCCTCCCGTTGATATTTTTAGTTGTTTACTGTGGCAGCTTTACGAGGTAATCGCGCATCCGTAACACGGTTAGCAACTATGCTAGTCATGGTGAATTTCTCTACATTTTGGTCTGACGTTTTCACTTCCTGTATTCGGTATGATAGGGAGCCAGTTATCTTCATACGATCACCTTTTTTATAGGCCCTGGCATAGTCCATCACTGATGGTGCAAAGACTAAAACTGAGTGCCAAACTGGTTCTTTCTCTATCCATTCACCTTTATCATTTTTGAAACTATCTGTTGTCGCAAGGCGCAGCACAACAAATTCTCTATCGGTATTAGGATTATAAGTTATTGGGTCTTTGCCGAGATTTCCAGTCAGTTCTACTATATTGTTTCTAGCCATTTTTTACTCCTTTTTAAGGGTTAACATTACAAGACTGAAAAGCCCGTGCCAGAGCCGGTGTCAACTACCGTTTCCATTGAAAACTCAGAAAATACGAGGCTTGAAAAAACGGAAGGTTCAGTTTACTGAAAGCCGTTTTTTTAGTTGATACCAGTAGGCGATGGTGAAGGGTAAAACAGGCTGAAAATTGTTAATCCTGCCTAGAAAAAGGAGAATAGTGCTAGACACCAAGAAATGAGCTGACAGATTTATCTGCAAGACACCCAACGTAGATCAACCGAGAAAGAAGGTGCTGCACTCGACTAAAGATGCCACAAAGAGTCCAAGGATAGAGCATAACTACAGTTTGGCACTCAGACTTAAGCTACTGATAGCACCATCAAGTAATGACCAAGGGCTATATCAAGGCAGAGTAGGAAGCCGATAGCTTCAATGCATCGAAGTGAACACTTCAGAAAAAGTAGTGAATCATCAATCCTGACAAGTCGCTAAAGTGCTGACTGCCATGGGGATGGACATTCAAAGCTGCTCACCAAAAAAACACTAACGAGAGGGCTTAGCCTTTTGCTAGATGATCGAGATGGATTGAAGGGTGAGTCACAGAAACACCGTAGTAGCCAATAGAGAGCGTATTACCTGTAAGTCATTGAGTATCGAATGTTTTCCCTTGTCCTCTCTGCCTTCTATTGCTAAGTTGAAGCTCTAAGGTTTCACGAGGGTATTCCTCGGGCCGTCTTTTCTATACCCAAGGTGTACCCTCACCTCACCTTTTCTCTCCTATCCTCGGAGAAAGCATTTTTATTTGTTAAATCAGTCTCTTAATAGTCCTCAAAGTTTAATTAGATTAAAGCCTGCGATATGGTTGGCCTGGGCTGTGTCCAATTCGTTCAACACTGAAACGATGGATCAGTTCACCGTGTTGTGACGGCTGCACGTTGGTTGAGGTCACCAACCTTGGTAAAAAACGGACTTGGTAGCTCCTTGTCATGCAGTCGAAACCATTAGCGCTGAGTACCATGATAGTGGTTCGCTCAGTGCGAGGGAGGCTGATGGATTTAATCCCGGTTTTCCGGAGTAATCCCCATCTTCTATCCCATATATGACTCATTTTGGAATGAGGGCGACCGAGACAAACCTACCTAATGGTAGGCCGTATCCTTGGAAGCGGTGAAAATCCGTTCAGAGGGGGGATAGGCTACGTGAGCAAAACTCATATGCCGTCCAACCTCTGCTTGCGTGTGGAGCCTGGCTGTGGTGACACAGACCAGTCGGGGTACTGATATCCTCGATGACCTGACGAAATTCAGGCAGTGAAAAGCTTAAGCATTGAAATGCTCGAAAGGGCTTGCAAGTAAGGAAAAAGAGGGACGCGAGGCCGAACCGTCGAAAAGATTTCTATGTGGTAATCCGAGGTTTTCTGCTTTCTACTCGGGGAAACTGGCCCAAAAGCTGGGTAAGGAACGGCAAGGCCGTCAGCATAGAGATTCTGCCTGTAGCAACAGGCTAGCGACGTGACTCTTTTTCAGAGACAAAGGATAATAATCGGGGAAAGACCCAGCAGCGCGGGGAGTAGCTCCCTCGCGAGTAGCTTAATCAGGCTATTAAAAACGCATGGTGTCTGGGAGCGGGCAGCAATGTAGTACCTGAAAATACAGGGGGACAATCGGCAAGGCAGTCGAGCGGCCCTTCACTACTGGAGTGGTAACCAGTAACTACGTGAGTACGAAAGCTGCGAGTGGGTTTCACACACGGTGAACCAACACGTTTACTTGTGGGCTGTCCAGAGAGCTTGAATAAAGCCTCCTAGACAGCCAGCACAGCCGAAATTGTTTATAGCAAGGATGATGTGTATGCAACAACAAACAATCTTAAAGACAGTCCAACCGCAGCGGTAACGCTGCATTCAATAAGACAAACTGCGTTCCTGAGATAGCGTTCTGCACTTTAGCGTAAGTGATTGAATTTGCGAGATATGTTGCAGCTATATGGAAAGCAGAGGCGCGCGATCGGGCGTAACACCGTACAGGTGTAGCTGCGGCCGCGCGTCTGGCCTTTGCTGGTTGAGCCACAATCAACCAGCATCTTTCATTTTTGCTAACAAGGAAGCATATGAGCTCACACCGGTTTGTGGCGCAATCGTCTTTGGAATTGGTGAGGAAGGTCGCTATTGATTACTTACGATACGGATACTGTCACTATGCAGTGCGTCAGATACCCGAAGGGAAAAATCTTGAGGTGATCGATAGGAAGCTGATGGATTGCTACGACATCACAGGGTGTAGAACTAAACGATCTAGGAGACGGGCCAAGGGGTTGGCCAATGTCGTCTTTGTCCGCTGCGGTCTTACATTCGTGCTGCTTGCAACCGACGGCCACCACCACACGTTCTCAAAGATTACTAGCTGCGATGTGAGGGATACACCCTTGTACTGGGATAGCTACTCGATCGGCATGAGGGCTGGCAAACCAGAGGTTCGAGTACGGGCACAAGTATGGACTGGAATTGAACGGCGGTTTAGCATCATCGGCCTCCATGAGCATAGCGATGTCCAAAGAAAGCTGGATACCCTACCCTATCCTCGGTTCCCTGGCATTATTCGGCAGAGGCGTAAGTTGGTAGCAGATATCAACGCACGGAGAAAACGTGCGGGATTATTGCTATTGGAGCTACCACGGTTCACACAAAGTCAACCCATTGTTAGAGAGAAAATAGGTGAAGCTGAGCGTGAGCTTCTGCAAAGTCCTCAATAACGCGAGTACGATAGGAACGTTTTGAACTGGTTAAAACAAACAATTTTCGATTGGGATGCATATCCAACAACCCTTGCATTACTTGCAAGACCTGCTCGGAAAAAATCTGCTTACGACACCAATACACTTGCCCAGCAATTCGATTACTCGAACTAATTCCATAAATCAGCACTGGATTACCGATTTCAGCTTCATCACAGTCCGCAGAAGCTGACCAAATGTGTTCAGGGTGAGGGAGTTCGTAAGGTCTAATCGCATCGAGCAGATAGAGTAAGCCTTTGTAATCTTTAACGCGTGCCTGAATGTGAGGTAGAACCTCAGTGGCAGTCCACCGATAGCTCTCTCGACAAGAAAACTGGCAGCGTAGGCGGCGATCGAAGGTCAAGCCTGCTTTTTTAATTGAGCGATACAGTGTTCCTCGTGGCACATTGAATTGCTCAATAAGGCGAGAAGGTGTCCAAAGGTTATCGGAATAGCCATAGGTTGAAGCAGGCTCACTTAGGCGAGATAAAATCTTACTTAAAAGAGGGGAGATTTTCTTTGGTTGAGATGGAGGTGGACTAGCTAAGATTTGGGGTTCATCCCCCATTAGTAAAGCGATAACAGTGTTTGCATCAAGCCCTAGTTCTCTACAAATTTCTGGGGTAGTGATTCCAATACGACGAAGCGTCAGGACTTTTTCTTTCAGGGCTTCTGCATCATCCATGGAATACTCATCTGGGAAAAAGTCAGCTGATGTTCCACAGGATTTTGTCTGGCTGACTATTGCTAGATTGCTGAAACAACTCACAATTTACCTAGGAAAATCTTGGCCATTATTCTTCCAAAATGACTGTGGAACATATTCTCCTAACAGACCCCGTAAAGGTTTAAACACAGCATCTCGGCCTCGATAGACGAACATTAGAAGGCTGAAACAGCGCTCTGGAAAAGCTTTCTATTCGACATTGAACAGGCTTTCGCTAGCTGTCCAATCAGGTTTGACACCCTACTCTTTGAAGCTGCTTGTACATGATTACGAAGAAGTCTAAGAGCTTCATCCTCCTGAGCCTGAGTGATATGACTTTGCAAATAGCGTCTAACAAGGACAACAAACACCTTCACGGGATTAGAGCTTTTAGTCTGCCTTACTCTCACTGCTGCGGCTACAAAGAACACTCGACTGGCCTCAGAACCATCGATCCATCCAGCATGGATGGCCTGCTGGTGTAATTCCAAAAGCCGTTCCATATCTCGAAGGTCTGACAGCTCAATACATCTCAACTGAGGTGGACTTTTCCTTTGTTCTTGGACACCAGAACTAAGTTTCTGGTTTTCTTTATCTGAAAGAGTTCTATGTTCTTTATTTGGGGGTGCAAGTTCCTTCAGATTTCCGGGAGGGGGGGCTGCAAGTTCCTTCAGATGTTTTCTCCTCTGAAGCTCACCAGTATCGTGATCTGGGATGCAATGTGGATTAATGTCAAACCGTGTGCCATATCGATTGAGCTGATGCTGATTGGAAGAATTGTCGCCAGTGATAAATCCCCAACGAATCAGCAAAGCCCTTGCTGCTCTGGCAGCTCGCACTGACACCCCAGCAATATGGGCAAGCCATACTGCCTTTACCGATCCTTTGGTACTGATAGTTCCATCTCGACGTCTGGTGAGGCCACGAATAAGATAGGCGAGCATTACCTTTGCCACTGAAGGCTTAGAGCATCGTGACAAATACCGCATGAGACGCCGTGGCAAAGGCACCCGGCGGTTTTTACTTCGACCCTTTCCTACCCCCTCCGCTACTCGGTCTTCACTGTAGGAGAGCACCTCAGCACTTATAGTAATAGCCTCTTCAGTGAACTTAAGCAGCCCGAGAGCTTCAAGAGAACGCAAATCTGCACGGATATGGGCCGGATCTCCTCCAACACACTGGTAAAGCTCCTCAAATCGAAACAATGGCTCTAATGGCTTCCGTCCCTGCCTTTTTGCCGTACGGCACGCTGCATTCCTTATCGCAAGCTGCGACAGCACAGCAAAAAATACCCTATACGCCCGATACCCGATTAGCTGCTGTTCGAGTGCAGCCAAAATATTTAGAAGCGATACGACCGGCACTAACTCGTAGCCACCGACCACCTTTGTACAACTCATCCTGCTTACTCCAAGGCCGAAGTAAGGCAAAAAAATCAGCCACGAGACAGAAAAATACCGCTGCGCTCGATGAAACGCCTTGACTCGAAGCTGTGGTCGGGATAAACAGGAATCAACTGTTTGGTGTTCCTGGTTCTTCCGACCAGTTAGCATTCTTGAAAAACCCGTTGGCAGACGGGTTTTTTTATGCCTGAAATTCGATCACCCTATATCAGCACACTATTGTCCTTAGTAACTTTTAATCGTGAAATGTACCGAAATTGACATATTTTTACCAGTCTGGCAATTCCCAGAGTGGAATTCCCATGAAATACCAGCAAAGTATGAGTTGAAGCAGAACTTTAATCGAACTCAGCTTAAATAAACCCTGTTTTAAAGAACTGCGACCTACATAGGTCGCACTGATGATGTAAGCATCTATCTGTGACCTATGTAGGTCGCAACTAGCTCATTCCGGGCCAGGGATACCTTCTATTTTGAATAATTTGTTTTCTTAAAAGATTGCTATCTAAAAAAATAGTGTTAGATTTCTATCGCTATCTATTTATAAAGAGCTCACCTAAAACGTATCTACTTTCAAAGGAATCCCTCGTGGCAAAAGTATTCGCTCTATTCAATCAGTCTGGTGGTGTCGGAAAAACCACCATGACAATGAACTTGGGGCACTTGATAAGTCAGCGTCAAAAAGACGATGAATCACTTTATCGAGTGCTACTAATCGACATGGACCCACAAGGATCGCTTACATCGTTCAACGGATTTGCGCCGCATGAATTAGACGAAACGATGTACAACGCACTTCTCTCAAGTCAAGCACCGAAGGTGCATACCCAGCATGGTTACGATATTGCTCCAGCTAATCTACAGCTCTCTTTTGCTGACATGCAACTCCTCAGTGAAATGCGCCGGGAGGAACGTCTCAAAAATTGCTTGAGGACTATGCAGAGTAGCTATGATGTCATCTTGATAGACTGCCCTCCTGGGTTGACCCTCCTCTCGTACATGAGTCTGGTGGCATCATCATACCTACTGATACCCATCCAAACTGAATTCAAGTCCGCACAAGCTACGCTCAACCTGCTGGAAACAACGTCAAGGGTGTTGGAAACTGGCAATCCTGACCTTAAAGTGGCCGGGGTAATGCCAACGATGTACGACAAGAGGATAAATGAAGCCAATGATGCACTGGAATTAATTCGTGCGACCTTTACGGACCTCAAGCAGTACGAAACTGGACCATTTGCCGGGACTATGATCTATAACCCCATTCCTCGACGAACAGACGTAGCAAAGGCATCGTCAAAAAGATTGCCATTAGCCATCTTTTCCCCAAAACAAGATGCACTCCGACCAATGAACGAAATAGTTGATCATCTTCTGAGCTTGTCATGACCAGAGAAGGAATGAAGTTATCGGGCGCTGACTCAATCCTTGCAAAGTTCAAGGGCGGAGCTCAAAAAGACGTAAAAGCAACAGCAACTGCCCTCGAAGATGACCTCTTCTTCGGACAAGATTTGCCTGTTCAGCGCATTCCGCTGGATTCAATAGAGCGCTGGGATATTCAGCCAAGAAAATACTTTGCCCCAGACGGGCTTGAACGTTTGGCCCAAAGTTTTCGGGCATCAGGATTTAAGGGGGCTATCTTAGTCCGACCCAAACCAGATGGTGAAGGGTACCTCATCGTCTTTGGTGAACGTCGTTGGCGAGCTGCCAAGATTGCGAAGTTAGCCGACATCCTCTGTGTCATTGAGGACATGGACGATGAGACAGCACTCGATTTAGCGATGGGAGAAAACTTGATTCGAGAAGACTTAAGCAAGCTAGAAGAAACGGAAGGGATACTAGCTATTGCTGAAGTGAAAACGGGATTAGACCGAAATAGGATAATCAAGCTGGTAACTTCTCAGTATCGATATATGGAAGGTGCGACCTACGTAGGTCGCAATGAAGAAGCTGCTCGGCATCTCCCAACTATCTGCGAAATTCTCAAGCGATATGGTATCGCTCTCATGACCTTCAGAACTAAAAATCTGGGGATCTTAAAGCTACCTGATGATCTACGAACGGCTCACCTTGAAGACAAGCTCGACTACAGCAAAGCACTAGCTATTGGAAAACTGAAGAACCTCAAAGACAGGACAAGTATTCTGAAAAAAGTGAAGAACGGAACGATAAAAAGTCTCACCGAGGTTAAAGCAGCGGTGAAAAAAATTAGCCAGCAAAAGGATAGAACCTCAGATGATCTGAGTATGGCAAGACGGACTCGTTTTCGGGGTATCACGGCCAGGGTAGGGGCAGCAAAAACTTGGCGGACAATCAATCAGGATGTAACGAAAGTGGAACGAATAGATGAAATTCTTGCTGAGCTTGAATCATTCCTATCTGACTGAAAAATGAGTAAGCCAGTCTGGGTAATTAGCAGTGAGTTGATGAAATCATCAATTCTGTACTTGTGTAGCTATCTTTGCCCATGGGCAAAATATCAACCTACTCAAGCACAGCAAAAGAATCATCGCGTTCGCCAAAACTCAAGGACGTATCTCACAGCAGTCGGCGTACCATAACTGGCGAGATGTGAGTCCAAACAAGGCAAAAAAACTGTTATCCGATGACTGGCTCTGTATCAATATTGCTGGTAATGGCAAGAATAGACTGGACATGATGCTTATCAAGCGTTGAGTAACGCCCTTGCTGGTTGTAATCCCAGCGAGATCGCAAGCCCTCCACAGAAAGGCTCAACTAAACGATACCCCTCATAGTTACGCCAGATAGGCCTGATTGAAGCGAAGCTACGACCAAATGCAAAAAGGATCGTGACAGTCTTCTATATCAACTGTTTCAGCGTTTGTGTTTCGACGGTAGTAATATCCAAAAGTAGAACCTATTTTTAACGAAATTACGTTGTTTCAGCCTCCACGTTTGAACTTATTGCACTTCGTTGCACGCTCGCTTCAATTCCCCCTCTTAGGCTGACCTATCCGAATGTATCAGTCTTTCCTTCCTGTTTGGTTTGCTAGGATATGCCGGTTTTCGTCTTACGGTTGACTATCCTGTTTACGTTGGATAGTTCCGAGTAGATATAGAGTTCTCCGTCATGAAGTGGAAGCGCAAGTCAGAGCCTCAGAAAAGTAAAGAGCAGAAGCAGCATGAGCATATTAAGAAAGTAGCCGCTGAACTTCGTAGAAATAGGCTATTGCTTGGTAGACGCGGGAATGTGAGTAGTGATCGGGAAACGGCGGAAGAAATTGTCAAAAGTGACTTAAGGACAGTCCTGTTTGTTATTAATCGACCTCTGATTGGTTTAGAAAAGCGAATACTTGAGCCTTTCAGTAAGCATTTGAAGCAGTCAGCTGCGTTTGACATCATTGATAGGCTTAGCCCTGCTTTGGAAGCTATAGGTGTTTTGCTAATACCTTTTGTTTTATATCTGGCGACCCAAGCATATGAGCAACAAAGAGAAGCTCAAGAAAACGAACGCTTACAGCAAGAGACGGTTCAAAACTATATTGCGCAGCTATCTGATATTTTTCTCAATGTTGATGGAGATTTAAGATCGGACGAAAACCAGCGCATTCGGACAATAGCTACAGCAGCAACAATCACTTTATTTAGGGACCCTAATCTTGATGGAGATCGTAAGGGACAAGTGGTTGAGTTTTTAAGTCAGATGGATTTAGTACAAGTTTCAGAATCTTCTGATGAGAGTGGTGAGGATAAAAGTATTGAAAATCAGTGGTCAATAATAAACCTTAGTGGAGCCGACCTCGAGGGAGTTGACGTTAGCGAAATTGACTTTAGAGGGGCTGACCTCAGTGGGGTTGATTTTAGAGGGGCTGACCTCAGTGAGGCCAACCTCAACGGAGTCAACCTCAGTGGAGCTGACCTCAGTGGGGCCAATCTTAGAGGGGCCAATCTTAGAGGGGCCAACTTTACCGGAGTCAGCATTAGTGAAGCCAATTTCTTCTCGGCTGACCTCAGTGGGGCTGATTTTAGGAGTACAACTGAGCTCAATTTTGATAGCAGCGGGAATATCGCTAGCCGAACTTATAAGGCGGGACCTTACTTCAGCGGAGTTATTTTTCAATTCGCTAATTTAGAAGGGGCTTACTTTGAATCTATTGACTTTAATGGTGTTTCTTTTGCAAGGGCTCGCTTTGATAAAGCGCTCTTTCTAGGAACAGATTTTCGTGAAGCCACAGAACTCGAACAAGAACAGTTTTTGGGAGATAAATTGCCCTTGCTCTGCAATTCACCCTTACCTGACAATATTAAAATTGATCAAAATAGAGACTGCGATCAAATAGCTGCCGTACTGTATGAAAGACATCCTGATGATTTTTCTACTCTTCAGGAAGCAGAGGAATTCGTTAATTCGGTTAAACGGGAAACCTGGGACGACCTAAACTAAACAATTAAACGTTTCAACACTTAATCAAATGAACCAGTTCCAAGATTTTAAGCAGAGCACCCCGTAACCATCGCAATTCACCCACCATGGACCAGCGGGGGCATTTAAACCAAAAATTACGGTTTCGTTTGAAGCCCTTTTCTGACGAGGGTTTCAAAGACTATTTTCTTCTTGATCCTTTGCTGTGTCGAGCAAGGGGTTTCATGAGTAGCGGAACAGAAACGCACGCTAAGCAGCGTCCATTTTTGTACCAATTAAACCTATCTGGCTGAAGCGGGCTGAAACCCTTGATATCTGGTTCTATTTTTCTGTACCAATTAGGGTAGAGATTAACTGGTACAAGATATAGGCTCTAAAATAGTTCAAAAGAACTATAGCTAAAATCCTTATTTGACAATAGTTTCAGCCTTAGCGTGCGTTTCTGTTCCATTACTACTCAACCCCCTGATTGAAGCGAAGCTACGAGCAAGTGCAATAAGCTCAAAAGCCTTGCTGGACAAGGCTTTTGGAAGCCATTTTTTATACTTAAGTATTGACATGAATTCAGATTTGCTCTTAGCGATTAACGAATTTGCGTTGTTTCAAGCTTCGCTTTTAGCCTTATTGCACTTCGTTGCAGCTTCGCTTCAAACACTCCTTATTCATTGGCAGCCTGCATCAAAGCTTGAGCAAGCACCTCAAGCCTTATTTCACATCCCATTTCCTTCAGTCGAACCGCGCTATCAACTAACTCCTTAAGCCTTTGTGTTCGCAGTTCGTACATATTCTGCTGATGTTCTGCAATAGCCTTATCCCTTTCATCGATAAGCTTCTGTCGTTCCAGTTGTAGGGTTCCTAAATGAGCAAGTGCCTTAGCTTTGATCTCAGCGGCCTTAGCTGATTCCTGTGCTCCCCTACCTTGAACATAACTTGCAGCGCCAGCAAAGCCGCTCTCAAACAGCTCTTCTATGGCTTCTCTGAGTTGATCTAATATGTCCGGGGGGCTACCAGGTAGCGGACGCATTCTAATTCGATAGCGCTCTTCGTTCATGGCTAGATCCCCGCTAACTCACGAACGGCGATCAGAGTTTCCCAATCGTCGATTTCAAGCCCATTGCCACCATACGCAATGTGGCAGCTATTCAAAGCTTTACAGAAAGTTGCTAGTTCAGCTGCGACTTTATCGGCTGGTGCTGTTGTATTAACATCAATATCGATGTTTAAAGCTACCTCAGTATTTAAAGCTAGTTCAGCCACCTCATGTGACTTATCAGTTTCTTCAATGAAAAGCTTTAGCAATTGCCTATCCAGCGTCTCAAATTTTCCTCGATGTTTACCATTAATACCAAACTTGGCATATATGCGGCCCATGCGTTTCTGGAGGTGTGCAGCCGATATATTAAGGACTCTTTGCACCTTCTGTCTCGACAAACGATCGCTGCCATAGACCAACTGAAACACTAGACTCTCTGACTGCGTCAGGCCATTGACGATAGCTTGTTTTTGTAAAAAATCTAGGGGATATAATCCAACCTGCATCGTGATACACCTCACTACATGTAGGATGCTTTGCCGAGCTTGATTCCTCTTACAAGGATAGACGATACTTAAGTGATACAAGTGAGTCTGACATATAAAAGTCACAATCGACCGGCACGTTCACGACGGGCACGATGGGAAGCTTTGAGGGCGCGTGCGTGCGTCAAGAAAACCGTTCGGTAACGAACTGATTACCCACATGAAAGGGTCACGGTCGGGGGCTTCGTGGGGGTAATTGCCGGTGGTGTGGTAGAGCGCGTGCTAAACGTTTTTATGGCGGTAGCTCTATTGGGAACGCGACCGCTGAACGCTCTAGGGCATCGAGGCTGGGCGCTACCGAACCGATGCCCACATAAAACAGGAGATCAACCCCGTGACTGGTGGCATTTGCGGACAAGTGTCGGCCTTAAATTATCAATTTTGGCAACAGCAACGGTTGCAGCAGGCGTAGGCAACCGGTCAGTGTGCGTGCATTCTATCAGCCCCAGACGACGGCATAATCCGGGTTTTGCAGTACGCGGGAGGGCAATACGTGTGGGTCGAACCTGGAATTATCGGCGTTATCGTCAATACCCAAACCGTTGAGGTTAGCCCGTTTCCGGACCCACCAACGGACGGACAATCCTACGTATTAAAGTACGACGGGACTAGCTATCAGTGGGTATTAGAGTCCGATCTAACATCACCTATAGGGGTAATGCAAGCGTAGCTGCGAGCAAGTGCCATAAGCCCGAAAGTATTGATATGCAAGGGGTCTAGCATAGTTCAAAAGAACTATGTTTTTCGATGAAATTGATATTTTCATTGATCACCGAACGAGTTTCCGTTGTTTCAGGCTTCGCCTTAACCCTTATGGCACTTCGTTACAGCTATGCTCGCAGCACCCCTCACTGAGCCGACAAACACCATTTTGGATCGAGGATAGAACAAGGCTGATATCAGGGCTAGATATAGGAATGACTGAACAAGCTATGAACTTACATCCCTTCTCTTCAAAAGGATACAAGAATCGAAAAAAATAAATCTGACATTTAAAGCAAATTAAACCACTTAAATATTGACATTGTCAGGTAGCGCGGCTATCTTTGATGCAATGAGTTCCAAATATCAGATTTATCGAAATGCCGGACGGAGATAAGGTTCACAGTAAGCTCAGGCTACGTTATCAGACCCCTTACAAAGCTCTCTGTGAAGGTGTGGCTACAAGTGGCCAATGTGCACAATCACTGCTGAAGGCACTAAAAAGAACCTTGCAGGAACAAGGTAACCATCCCGTCAGGCTTGCACAAACCATGGCAAATAGCCTTCAGCAGGCTGTTGAATCTAGTGATGGTATGAGCTCAGTAAACTGGTCTGATATTGGAGCTACTTTCGATAAGCTGGCACAGGAAATTGATGGTAGCCACAAAGTAAAGGAACTTGCTCTTCGTGCTGGTAGACTTGTGCTCCATGACTATAGGTATAGTGCTGAGCAAGACATGGGGCACTTATCGACTCTTATTATCAAACAGTATATGAGAGAGACATATGAATCAGAATTCAAGGAACGTCTTCCTCTGCTCTCAAAGGATCAAAAGCATCATGCTGGCATTGATCAAGAGACGCTTGATCAACGGGTAAGGGATATAGACCCCGATGTATCAGCTGCAATCTTCAAGTGGTCTCAGAAAGTAGACCTTACTGGGCGAGTAGAAGATTTAAGGCTTCCACGGCAGCCCAAACAAAAGCCAGTAGGTCTGGATGAGGATCTTTTATGCGCGTAACTCAAATGAAGGATACACACTCAAGTTGTGACTACACTTTTATTTTTAGCTCGATTCAAAATGAAAACGGTTCTGTCCGTTTCATCAATCGAGCTAGCGGGATAGAAGGAACTTTAAGCGTCTCCATCAATGATCACGACTTCCAGTACCGGACCCAGAAGAATTTTCCATCCATTGTTGCAGACTTGGTTGACATAGCCGTTGCTATTCATACAGCAGATCGACTTACTGATCAGCCTCTAAATAAGAAACAAGTATGTATTCAAGTGGTTCTACCTGTACGCAACCCTGACGTTTTGAATGGAGCAGATATTATGGAGAGGCTTACGAAGCTTCTCTACTGGGCTACAGGGAGTCGATGGATATTCGAGTTTCAGTATAGGAAGGACGAAGGAAGGGCTGTAGAGCGTCAATCACTTCTCTTTTCAGCTGAGCCTCACATTGATGAGATAGCTTTATGGAGTGGAGGACTCGATGCTCTTGCGGGACTATGTATCCGTCTTCAAAGAAATGATAGTCGGAGATTCATGCTGTTTGGAACAGGTAGTAGCGACAACGTTTACGCTCGCCAAAAATCAGTTTTTGAGCAGGCGCAAGTAGAATTCCCAAATCGTTTGAGCCTATGTCGAGTTCCACTACGATTTTCCAGCAGCAGCAATCATAAAAAGAATAAGCTCTCTCGTGCTCGCGGTGTCGTGTTTACTTTTCTAGGGGCAGCCTGTTCCTATTTGATGGGTTGTAAAACTCTACACCTTTATGAAAATGGCGTTGGGGCCATTAATCTTCCATATCGTAAGTCTGCTTTGGGTCTCGACCATTCTCGTTCGGTTCATCCCTTGACACTCCTTCAAGTGAGCGATGTAGTGTCAAGAATTTTAAAAGATGATTTTAAGGTTCACAATCCTTTTCTATTTTGGACTAAAGGAGAGATGTGTCAATCACTCACACATGAGGCAGGAAGGAGATTGATACTGGCAACAACGTCTTGTGATAGCCCCCATCGAAAGACGTATGTTCAATGTGGGTATTGTTCATCTTGTCTCCTGAGAAAGCAATCTTTATTAGCAGCAGGGATAGAAGATCCTTCTCGTTATATCGTCCCACATGGAGAATTACCATCTGGAGATACAGAGCTCTATTTACGTCACATGCTTGTACAGGTATCTACTATCAAAAATATATTAGAGACAAAAAAAAGTTGGAGTTCACAATGGCAAGCGATAACTCGCCGTTTTCCAGAGCTGGATAACATTTCAGATAGGCTCAGCGTTCATGATGAAATAGAGGTATCGGATATCCAAAAACGCCTCCTTCGTCTCTATCAGACGTATGTTTCAGAATGGGATGCTGCTAAATCTAAGATCATGTTGGACATGCCAAACCCACATAGAAGCGATTGCGTGCAAGACACATTATTTGCCTCAGTTTAAGAAGGGCGCAAAAGGGAAAGCTATGTCTTCAAATATCCTTGACACCATTGATCCTCGCAAGCTTGGTGACTCGCTGCAAAAAGCACGAAAAAAATGCGGAATGACTCAGGCTCAGGCAGCTCAAGTTATAAATGCTGCCCGGACTACATTGGTTGCGATTGAGAAAGGTAAACGCCAACTGAAGCCAAATGAACTAATCAAACTCGCGCGTGCCTATGGCCAGGCCGTGAGCGAATTAGTTCGAGCCAACGACGTGGCAACGACTGAAACGTTTGAAGTCCAGTTTCGAGCAGCTTATCAACGAAAGCCAGAGGAAGAAGCCAAGATTATCCCAGTCATTCATCATTTTGAAGAGCTGTGTCAAAACTATCTTGTGCTAGAAGAGATAATGACTGCTCCTATGCCTAGAAATTACCCGACGGAGTATGACATCAACCATATGCCGATAGAATCTGCTGCAGAGAGTGCAGCACTCTCTGAACGGCAAAGACTAGGAATTGGAGATGGACCGATCTCTTCGCTCAGAGACATCTTGGAGATAAACGTCGGATTACGAATTTTCTATATCAAATTACCGGCAACGTACTCTGAAATCTATAGCTATAGTGAACAGCTAGGTGGTTGTATGGCTATCAACATAGATCATCCTGAAGAGAGGCGGCGATGGTCGATGGCACATGGCTATCTGCATTTTTTAGCTCATCGTAGGAAGTCGATTGTAGACTTCGATGGACAGTATCAGCGGATGCCTGCAAGTGAACAACTAGCAGAAGCATTTGCGAAATATTTCCTGATGCCAACTAGTGGATTACTGAGAAGATTTAGTGATCTATCTCGTGATGGGAAGAAGTTCACAACGACTAATCTATTTACCCTAGCTCATTTCTATGGTGTATCCCCAGCTGCTTTGACATACCGGCTTGAAGAAATGAAACTTGTGCCTTCAGGCTTATGGGAACGACTTCAGGATCGTGGCTTAAAAGTAAAGCAAATCCAGAAACAGCTAGATATAGAGGAACTTAAGCAGCGTGCTGACTCTTTTCCTATTCATTATCAGCATCTAGCGATCGGAGCTTTGGAGAAGGGGCTCATTACTGAAGGAAAATTTGCTGACCTCCTAAATGTTGATCGATTGGACGCCCGAGAAATCGCGCTAGAGCTAAAAGCTCAAGCTGGCGATGTGTCTGCCGAGATGGCTCAGCTAGATCTTCAGCAGGCATAGGAGAGTGAAAGAGACTTATGTTAATCAATCATTCTCATCTTGTCTTAGATGCTTGTTGTGTCCTCAACTTGTGCGCCTCTGGTCACCTAATCAAAATTCTAAAATCTATCTCTGCACAGGTTGTCGTGGCAGAGGTAGTTAGTTCTAAAGAGCTAATTACATTAAAACGTGTAGAGGAGTGCATAGAAAACGATTTAGATACTTTTGAGGGGGCTATAAGTCAAGGCATCATTGAAATTGAGGACTTTATTACGGAATCGGAACAGAATGATTTTATAAATTATGCTTTTCAATTAGGAGATGATGGAGAGTCTGCAACATTTGCGATTGCAGCAAATAGAAACTGGGCAGTTGCAACTGATGACAAAAGGGCGATCTCATTCTTCAGCCGAGAAGCCTCTAAAATACAATTATTGTCTAGTTTAGATATTCTCAAACACTACGCTGATGAAACTCAGTTACCCCCGTTAGAACTCAACACTTTACTGCGAGAAGTTCGGTATCGGGGGAAGTACATAGCACATAAAAATCATCCTCTCAGAGGTTGGTGGGAAAATAGTATCAAAATGAACTAGCCCCGAGACACATACAAAACACACAACGACAATTCTGAAAGCTATGAAGTAGGTACAGCCCACTGAGTTAGCGCACACTAGCTAGGTGGAAAGCCTTGTGGTAAACAAAAAACACCCAAGCCAAAAGACCAGGGCGTCTCTAAAATACTTTGCCAAGTTAGTACCAGACTTTAATGATACCGAGCTACCAATCTACTCAGCAGAAAAAGCAGATGCGATCACACCCTCAAGCTGAGCAATAGTCCTAGCCCTAGCAGTATCTGCAATAGCTCTGGCCGATTCAGCAAGCAGCACTGCCAAAGTAGGGGGCTTCTTCGCAATACTTGCCATGTAGCCTAACGCTTTACAAAACGGATCATCAAGATTCGTTGCAGCAGTAACTCTCACATCATTGGGATTTTTCGCCTTAAACGCTAGCAGTGCTTGCTCCTGGGCCTCAGTCCAAGGCGCTCCGAGTTGCTCAAGGAAGATCGCTATCAGCGTATCTGTATCAACCTCGGATACAGGTTTGAGTGCGGACACAGAAGGTTCAACAGGTGTTGCAACCATAAGAACGTAGACTCCTTCAGTCTTTTGGATCAGAAAACAAACGATGAAATGATCGCGCGTTCGCTGCACGAACCTGGGGGGCGTAAACCTTATCCCAGTACTGTTCAAAGTGATAACGCAAAATAAGGCTGACCAGCGGGATTAGCTTACATTGCTCAACCTCACAAGCGACTCGAAGCAGAGCTGCATTGTGAAGTCCAAGCCGAAGGGTTTTGACTCGCTGTCGGTTGGCGTTGGTCTGCTCTATTCGCACCACAGTCGCAAGAGGTGAGGGGAGAAATAGGGGTCGCGCCTTCGGGGCAAGCCGAGGGGTAAGCTTTGCTCCCCAACCTGGATACTTCGGACCTCCATTCGCCTTAGTAGGTGGCTCGGAAGGAAAGTCAGCACAGCACTCCTCAAAGAACTGGCCAGGACTTACATCCCGTGATTTCGCTTCAAGGTCAGCACAGTCGGCATAGTACTTCCAGTGCTTACCCATAAAGCCGCTCACAAGCTGGGAAATGAGCGTTGTTCGCATCCAGCCCAGACTGGTGACGGCAGCTTCATACTTTGCCCAATCATCAGGCTCGGCATAAAGGTACTGGAGGTGGATATCAAGGCTTTCGGCATCAAGTGCCAAAACCTCATTAGGTTTCACCATCAGGTTATTGATACAACTTTCGTGGTCATCGTAACACTTTTAGTGTGATGGAAACCTTGGCTTACATTTTAGGTACTTAAAATACCTAATAGGTGCTAACCTGAACTCATCGGGTTACCTCTTCCCCCTCTAAAGGGGTACACCTGGTAACCCAAACTCCCCTCCCTGCACCCTTATGGCATCCATTAAGCAAAGTATTCGTGCGCCGGTCTACGAGCAGCTCAAATCAGCGATGCAGCCACAGTTCACCGGTACATTCAGCGACATGGTACTTGCGATTTTGATTGAGAACCGACTCCTTAAAGAGACACTCTCAGGCAAACTTGCTGATTCAGTCAGTCTCACTGGCGTTAGCGCTCGGCCACGGCCCCTGGAAGTTGTCTCAGTCCTTGCAGCACCCCCATCTCACCACCACAGCGCTTAGTTATGGCCCGTCATCTTTGTACCTACCTCGTTATCGGCTGTGTATCTGGCTTTCTCGGCTTTCAAGCACGAGCAAAGGCTGACCCTGCACTAGACACCCTCGCTTGTGCTGAATCAGCTCTTGAGTCCACTCAGCAAGCCCTTGAGACATTGCAATTCTGGAAATAGTCTTACCAACCCTCCCACTTTTACTGGTCACGCTCATGTCGAACGACTCCAAAGCACCACAGAATATTCAACGGCTAGCGCATCTCATTCGCCGAAGAGATGGAGAGAGCAGCGCTGGGAGCATGGCCACCACCACATCAAATGTGGTGCCCCATCCAGCAATGCTGCCAGCAAAGCTTTCAGAAATTGATGATCCAGTAATGGTGTTGGCACTACTGGAGGGTAAACAACGTGATCTCCATACCGACATTCAGACCATCAACCGAGCGACGCACCGAGCTACAGCACAAAACCTGGAGCGTATTGCAGCAATTGAACGAAAAATTGAGCAGCTTCTTGAGCAAATACGAGGAACGCAGCGTCAGGCCGGAATTACAGGTCAACAACTCGATATCTTACTTCCTGCGATTGACGAACTCCGTGCTGAACTGGGTTTGATGCGAACCCATCAGGATAAATTCACGACTGAGCTGGTACAGCACCATGAAGTCTTTCAGCAACTAGCTGAATCCGTCAGACGCATCTCTGAAAGGCGTTTTACGACAACTCACATTCTTCTCATCATTACATCGGTTCTCGTTGTCTCTACACTCATCATCGGACAGTTTCGCTCAGGTAGCCATGCAGCCTTGGAGCGGGATATTAAGGTGCTTTACGAGAACGATTCACGGCTTCAACAACAGTTCTGGGGGAGGTGATGCAATAACCTAACGCTCTCATTTACTTGTCCTCTTACTCTCAAGAGATATGGCCTTTTCATTAACGAAAACACTCCCAGAACAGCTCAGCGCGAAAGACGGGCTCACCGATGGCAACGTGAACCCCGCAAACCTGGAGCGCTTGAGTTTTCAGCCTGGTATTAATATCCCCGATAACCTGCTGGTATATCGGGACCAGGAACAAGCTGATGCCGCAATCGAAACCATCACTGAACAGGCAACGCTCTACGCTCAAAGCACACGAGTTGTAGAAGCCTATTCACACCTGGTTGAGAAGAAACTTGCCTTTGATAAGGCAATGCAGGAGCTACGCCGCAAGGTTGCCCAGTCAGAGATGACTCTCGAAGCAGCCTACGGCGAATGGCAAACGCTCAAACACCAGCTTGCCACTGAAAAAGCCAAAGCTGGCCTCCTTCACGCAAGTAAAGTCGAAGAAACCAACATTGGCTACGGTGCCTTTGAACGGGGGCTCAAGCTTAAGCTCTTTAAGCTCACCGATGAGTCTCGAAACGGCACAGAATTTGGTTCTGTCAGACGCCGAGGTCACCTGCGGCTTGTGTCATAACGGCTGTTGTCCTTCTCATAGCGGGGCAGCAGGCCCCGCACCTCCTCAATGCCTTTTACCCACCGCTCTACAGCAAAGCTCATCAGGTATCTACTGATATCGCTAGCAGGAAGCGCCCTGTTTCAACTAATCGCTATGTGGAGGCCACTTATCTGGTGTGCCTATGCCATAAGCGTTCTTGTGCTGCTGGTCAGCCTTATGCTCATCGTGCAGTACTACGGGCTCTTTACCGATAAAAAGTGGGCCACACACCTTACTCTCTCTGATCTTAATGCTGGATTACTTCAATTCGTTGTCATTCTCTTTTTTGCCGTGATCGGCATCGTACCGACATGCTTCGCCTACTTGATGTAAACATGCTCAAAAAGCAGGAGCGACAGGAGCTAACCAAGGTTTTAAGGCCCATCTTTGTACCGCTCTACCACGCTGTCCCAAAACGAGCACTCGTAATCTACACAGCGACTATTGCAGCCCTGCTACTGTGGCTTGTTCCGGTACGCTACCGGCTACGGCCATCGGTAACGCTAGCATTCACGACCCTTTCGGCAGCAATACTCGCCTCAGCAGCCGGTGCTCTCGAATCGTGGCAAGACCAGCTTGATACTGAGCAGGAAGATACGGCCTATGACAAGGCTCTACATCGCCATGCTATTGAAACTGTGGCAACAACACAGCAGTATGCCAACGTCACAGCAGCACGGTTACAAGCATCAGCAGCACTACCAGAGCACCTAAGAGAACCAGACCTTCAAGACCCACAAGCCAATCAACAGGCAGACTTTGATGAGTTTAAGCAGTTGATGGGAATCGGTAAGGAAACGCCACTAATTGAGGGTGATATCGACGGTGATGGGGTAACCGATACCGGCAATCAAGGGAAATACCGTATCTTCTTTCGTAAGAACGCCCAGACAGGCCAGCGGGAGCGGTGCATCGACCTTACAGGTCACACCCACTATGCGGGCCTCCCCATCGTCAATGTCGCTGAAGAGATGGCGCGGGAATCCCGAGGGTGCATCGGTATTGGTCCCACTGGAACTGGAAAGTCTGACCTATTAAAACAGGCAATAGCAGCGCAATACCGACTGGATGAAACCTCTGATTTTTCAGTATTTGCCCACAAGTCAGCCAATACAGCCCGTGGTGAAACACTCGACTACTGTGGCCTTGAGGGTTCACAAGACCTCTATCTGCTCACCGCATCGATGGGGGGTGATGTCCTAAGGGATGCTGCAACTGACCTCTACAATCGCCTGAACGCCATTGATGGGCTCATGGAAGCTGGCTCAAAGGTACCCTCCATCGTCGTTATCGACCAGGTGAATCAGGGTCTGGTCGCTGCTGAGAAGGCAGAACGCCAGGGGGCTCGAAGTGACGAAGGGGACGTTCCCTTTCCATATCTAACCGAAACCTATAAAGAGAGCCTCTGCACATTCCTGGTGGACGGCAGAGAAAAAGGCATCAAAGCGTGGGTGTTTGGTCATGCCAATACCAACGAAGCTTTGGGTATGGGGCACCAAATCAAGGAGAACGTTTTCTATTTGGGCCTTGGCCGAGACGGTATCTACAGTGCGATCACCAACGTGCTCAAGGATGACAGATTTATTGCTATCTCCCCCATCAGGAAAGCCTTAGCTGAAAAGCTTGAAATCTACCTAACAGCCCATCAGGAGCACGGCAATCCCGTAAATATCGTTTTGGCAATTACCAACTGTGGTAGCGAAGGATGGAGGCTCGTAGTCTTACCCCAGCTTCCATCCCCAGAACCGATCACCCTCGGCATCACTAACCCACCGGCCACCGTCAAACGGCAGCAAACGCCATCGGAAGAACAACCAAAAACGTCACCACCAGCCCCTGACATTGCAAAGCAACAGACTGTTGATGCAATGAGAGCAGCCCTAGAGCAATCAATCAATGCCTCCCCTGAGCAAGTCTATCCTCCCGAACTAACGGCAAAGGCAACAAGTTTCATTCGGTGGATTAAACAGAACCGCCACAACTACATCGACTCCCAAGGGCTGCTTGACCCACAGGTTGTAGCCTTTGCCTTTTCTGGAGCTAGTGGTGTTGAAGAGATGGAACTCATCTTGCAGCTCATAACAGACCTTGGCTATGGAGGCTTCGAGGAACACCCTCACACCGGCTTTCTCTGCTGGCGTTTACAAGGAGAAAAGCCAACATACAAGCATTTACCCCAGCAAGTTATAGAAACCGAACCTGCCCCAACTTCAGAACTGGACCCCCTCCCAGGAGAAATCACAGAGGCTCAGTTCAATTTTGTGCTGCATTATTTAGCACAAAAACAGACTGGAATCAGACTTACACCCAATGGGTTCCTAACAAGTTGTCACCGATTAGCAAGAAAAGAAAGTTCAGAAAGAATGACTACTGCTGACATGCGAATTGTGCTCTGCTATCTCCACAAAAAAGGCATCGTTGAGTTTCCAGATCAAGGGTGCCAATCCTTTCAATTCATCGGACTTCCCATGCAGCCAGACGAACTGGATATACCCCCTGATTCCCTAAATTAACACCCTCCAACGCCACATATGAGCTATGTGACACCACCTCATACCCTTATCCTGCAAGATTCATGAGATATGTGACTGCTATGATCTGCATTCCTCCATATGTGAACACCTCATAGAAAATATGTGGTAGCCATGAGCCAATCCTCATAGGTCTATGAGACAGCTATGAGGTAGAAGTATCACCAGCTAAGGCATTACGTAAAAAATGAAAATCGCCTTACTACTAACTCTAATTAGACACATCAATAAACGTATTTCTTACGAATAAATGTGTCATGAGCTGGATAAAATCAGCACCTTTTCAGTCACAGAACTCTTCCTCAAAATACCCTTGTGACTTCCTGTTACCTTATCGTCGCCTCCATCACCTAAGTATCTCAACATTGCCTCATTTCTGCCTTACGTACTTTCGTCAAAGGACCATTCACACATGCCTTCCCCACTCAAAAACCATGTTCAAGGAATTATTGACCTTGGCAACGCTGATATCAAACTTCTCTTTCGCACCAGTGATGGTGATGACTGGGAACGTCGATGGTTTAAGTCAGTAGTAAGTACAAGCCCTTTGGTAGAGAACCATCCTGCCCGTATCATGCTTGGCGAACAACCCTACCTTATCGGTGCTGAAGCTACCTCTGTTCAATGCTCTCGAACGGGGCGTACTGACTCAGGAAAAATCGAAAACGCACTGCCCCTGACGGTCTTCGCTCTCCTTGAGGCAGTTGGCATTGAAAAACCGCTCTCTGCTGATTTGGTCTTTACCTGCCCAAGCGTGAAAGCCTACGGCGATGACATTACAACCCAACTACGAGGAAGCCATCAGGTCACGCTTCCTCCAGATGAAGCAGCGCTCGTCGATGAACGGACTCAGACCATCCGCATTGATTCGGCTATCCCTCAGCTTGAGGGATATCAGGCATACCGTCTGGTGAAAAACCAATGCCCAAATGGTGCTGTCTTAGTTGACCTGGGAAGCAGAACTATCCTGATAACGGTTGTTGATACACACGGGCGTATCCTTAACCGCTATGCCGAGGATGATTGCGGTTGTAGTCGCATCATTGAACGGATATATCAAAGCGAATGTCTGGTTGGACTACCAGGGCTTACCTCACGCATTCCAAGCGTTGACCAAGTAACAGCCTATCTACTGAGCACCGACACGAAAAAAGCACTGAGAAAGAAACAAGCCGAAGCGATTGCACCGCATGTTCTTGCATGTGTTCAAAACGCGCAAGAGTTTGTCAGACAGTATGGAGATAAACCGGTATACCTCCTCGGCGGAGGGGCATTACTGCCAGGTATTACCGATGCTTTTAGCAAGAAACAACAGAAAGCATTCGTTATGGAGCAACCTGCCTGGGCCACCATCGTCGGCCTTGCAACCGTCGCCGATAGGCTCTTCACTCAGAACTAACCATGAGCACGCGCAAGCAAATTAGAGTGTATGTCGATGTGGACCAATGGACAGCCCTCAAATCAGACGATGACGCTCCAGAAACAGACACCGCTACACTCAAGCGACTTCTTACCGAACTTGAGCAGCTGCGGGATGTGATCGGTCAACTGGCTGGCCAGGACATAAGCCAGCTTAGTACTGTGGTCGAAACCCTTTCAGAGGTCCACTCAAACCCACTCATAGCTCTTGGAATATGCCTTGAACGGTACCGCCAGACTGAACGTGAGCCAATGCTCCAGAGCAGTAACGGAAAGCCACAGCCATCTCAGGACACCTCCAATGACTTCATTGATAACTCGGGGGAATTTTAGTTAATTATCCACACCCAAAACAAGATATGCAGCATTGGATAGTTACAATTCATGTCATTTTTAGGCGTCTCGTAGCAAATCTCTGGGATTTACCCTCTTAGATAGGCGATCTCAGGCAGAGCATTGTAAGATCTTGTGCATCACAAAAGGAGGAAATACATATGAACTAGCGGCATATAGACACTAAAAAACCTTCAGAACTTGGCGGGGACGAAGGCTTTCTAGTTATTCAATTTATCCACTGGACGCGGCGTCTTAATAGCAGGCTGACAACCAAGCTAAGACGGTGACAGGGCATTCATGTGCAATTTTAGCGGTGATTGAACAATCCCGCAACTCATTACTAAATTCCTTGTTGTCTGGTGGTTCTGACCTCTCACTAACCACCAAAATCATGGCAGTTGCGCTACCCTTGCAACGGTCTACATTCGTACAGGAACTAGACGATAAGTTCCTGGCGCTGTGGCCGCATCGCTTCGATTACCTCTACGCTCCACATCCTGACCCAGGCACTAAGCCCCAGTGGTACACAGAAACCAAACACCCCCTCTCTGACAGACTCATTAATCAAGGCACCTACCTCTACGGTGTTCGGTTTGGGTCTCTTACCAAATACGCAATGCTCGATATTGATGCGGGGAGCCCTTACCATCCAAGACGTGACCCGCTAGCGATTCAACGCCTGTGTGAAACGCTCGAACCGTTAGACCTCTTTCAACATCTGATCCTGACCAGCTCAGACAGCAGTGGTCTCCACATATACTTCCCTTTTGAAGAACCACTCTCTTCCTGGAAAGTAGGACTTGCGATCACAACACTGCTTGAGAATAAAGGCTTCAAAGTGATGCCTGGATGGTTAGAGGTTTTCCCAAATGCAAAAGCCTACAGTCCAGAAGGCGATAGCCTCTATAACGGGCACAGGCTACCGCTCCAACAGGGTAGTTACCTGCTCAACAACAGCCTGGAGCCAATAGAGAGCAGTGAATTTCACTTTCTTAACAACTGGGAAACAGCCACGGCCCACAATGACATCACCAGTGAAACGCTAGAACTGGCCATTGAGCAAGCACAACGAAAAATATACCGAGTCTCACACAGAGCTGAAAAGTTCCTCAACGATCTCAATGCAGAAATTGCTGTTGGATGGACTGGCCGCGGGCAAACGAACAGGCTCCTTGGTCGTATCACTATGCGGGCCTACATTTTCGGTCATATCCTCGGAGCACCAGAGCCTCTCACAGGTGACGCACTTATAGCAAATGTCGTACAAACAGCTCAGCATCTTCCAGGGTTTACCTTATGGTGTCGGCATCAAAATGAACTCGAAGACAAGGCAAAACAATGGGCGAAGTCTATCGAGACAAGCGAGTATTTTCCATATGGAGCAGACAAACTCCCAGTACCCACAGCACCAGTAGGACCATCATGGAACGAAAGACAGAAGACAAATGTAAGAGCAAGGATTAAAAAGGCTGTTGCCCATTTCCAGGACACAAGGACTTGGCCAGATGGAATAACAGGGCGATTCGACAAACTTACAGAGCAAGGGATTAGTGGAGCCTCACTATACAAACATAAAGACCTCTGGCACCCGCAGTTTATAAGGACCGCATCAGCTAATACAGGCACCGAAGCCGATATCCCCCCCAACCCCCCAAAAAACCAAAAGGAGGCGCAGGGGAAGAGAACCCCCACGCCCTACGCACAAGCATAATTGGAGAATAGATGTTATGCATTGCAGAATAACGCTTCAAGCAATTTAGAAACAGATGAAATCAATGAGGTAGGGTGTAATAGGACATCCGAACCTATAAGCCCTGTCCCACCACATGTAAGGCAACAGATACACCAATCAATAGCAGCTGCTCAAACAGACAGAAGATCGCAGCAGCGTTCATACATTGATGACTATCTTGACCAGCTTCAGCTCAGCTTTGAGGCTGAAACAGCGCAATGGGCAAATTCTGAAGATCCCATTTTTGAGGCTGAGGCAAAATTACGCAAAAAGCAAAAGAGCAATAATAATGATGTATTCTGACAAGTCTATTCGCTGAAGAAAACCGATAGCATCACGTAGATTACAGGAAGCATCGCTAATTTTATTCAGAATCAATGCCATGAATCACTAAAAAGGGTGTTTGAAGCGAAGCTACAACGAAGTGCAATAAGGCCAAAGGTGAAACCTTGAAAACTCGTTGACTGCTGAGTCAAAATCAGAAGCCCCGCTAAATTTACAGTACAAAGTAACTAAATCAAAAACCTCACAGAGTGAGGTTTTTGATTTAGTTACACCTGGTTGCAGGTTTGCTTCAATTAGGCCTAAAAGCTAATCATCAGCATGTTCTGGTAATTGAGAAAGAGGCTGATCTCCAGGTGCCTCAAGGTCACGTCCAAAATCTCCCGTCTGAGGATTAAATTCTCTATTGTTACCAGCTTTCCAAGTTTTTTGGTCTAAATCATAATTATATATTCTCCCATGAGGATTAGTATGATCATGAGGCCTACCATGATCTGTCCAATGGACTTCGTACATGGGGATTTCATGCTGATAGGAGCCTGGCATTTGAGAAGGATCTTTAGATCCATGAAAGTGTGCAGTTTGCCGATAAGGTCTTCCTGTTGTACTGCTAAATTTTCTACCTAACCTAGTATGAGGACGCCCTTCTGCAGCAGGAAGTGGTTGGGCTATATCTTGATCCTTTATTCTTTCCTTATGTAATGATTCCTCAGGAATATACCAATTTTCTTCGGAATGCTGAGGGTGTGTATCTCTATTATGAATAGTAGAACTATCTACTTTGTTGGGTTTTCCACTCCACTTAGCACGAAGTTTATTTACTGATGATTTAAGTTTTACAGCCCCTTTGACGGCAGAGACTCCTATTACAAGATTACCAAGGGCTGCTGTAAAACGCTTTACCGATTTAGGTTCACCCTGAAAAGTTTTAACAGCAACTTCCCATGACTCTGTAGCTGCTGTATACATACCTTCTGGTAAATTAGATAACCTGTTAGGAAGTTCATCTATTAGTTGATTAGTCAGTTCTGTAATCACATCCAACTTTGCTTCAAAGTTATTGTCTAATTGCTCCACAGCTTGATCTGAAAATAAACCTGTTGGTTGCAAAATATTACCTAAGAGTGCTGCTGCTCCATCTGAGCCAAATTCCATTCCATGTTCAAATAATTGAACACTCTCTAATAGAACATCAACTGCTTCGACAACAGTAGATGCCACACCGGAGCCAATAGCTTCTGCAAGTGACGCATCATCATCGACATCTAAATGTTGTAATACTTGAACTACTTTTTCTTTGATTAAATTTAATTGCTTGTTCTTCTGAAAAGCATGCTTTTGTTGATTAGTAGCATCTTGTTCTTTTTGGATATCGTTGGAAAAGTTGATCTCGTCTTCGCCCGTCTGTTCAACTATCTCACTGTTCTCTCTAATATTTACTTCTTGATTAGTACTGTCTATATCACTTAAATGATCTCTTAATTGAATGTCTAGCTTGCTTTTCTTATCTGGAGTAGCTGAGCTCTGAAGACCGGCCTTTACTTCTTGATACATTTCCAAAGCCGACTTTAATAATGTCTGAATGAGCTCGTCACTTGACATTTCATAGTTATTATGTTCTGCCGCTTGTGTAAGACTAAGCTCAATCCAATCATTCAAGATGGACTCAGGCGATTGAACAGTGAAATCATAGTTGTTTATTTCAGCGCAAACACTTGAATTATTGCCATTACAAAGCTCTTTTATGGAGTTTATTTCTTTTATAATGTTTTGATATAAATCAGGGTTTATTTCTTTGTAATAGGTATTTTCTATTATTTGATTATTTTGCGTATCCAAAGATGGGGTATAAATTTCATTATCTTCAGATGCATATGATTCAAAAGGAGAGCAGAAGGCCATATTGGCAGATGATAGCTCACCAGCTTCTCCGCTAATCTCACAACTCTTCGTAATCGGATTTCCTAAAGACTCAATATCATTACTCTGAGCAATAACTGACTGAGGTGATATGGATAATGTTAATAAAATCCAAAACACGATCTTGAGTTTCATACAGCATTATATAGAAGAGTTATTATATGCTCCTGGAAAGAATGTCTAAATCCGTAAAATAATATGCTTGCCGCAATAATTTGAAAAAGTTGATTTTCCTAAAAATTGCGAGAGTATATAAGTTAAGCGTTTTGGGCTTACAGTGCTTTTGGCTACTCAGAAGAATTAACGAGGTAGGCGAGAGACGATTTTGAGTATAAAATCGAATTTCTTGGCGCAAATTTGCGCAAATCTTTTCATCAGTTCATTGTAAAAAGTCATGTTGTGGAGGAAAGCGATACGGTTACGACTGTGACAAATAAACCTACATGCTGGATTATCGCTGGCCCTAACGGAGCTGGCAAAACCACCTTTGCCCTGGAGTATCTACCCGAAGTGGCAAACTGCCAGCACTTTATCAATGCTGACCTAATAGCTGCTGGGTTAGCACCACTGGCTCCTGAGTCTCAGCTTCTAGCAGCTAGTCGTATCTTTTTAGCTGAAATCAAAGCACGGGTCGCTGCCCGCCAGGACTTCGCCTTTGAAACCACACTTGCAGGACGCACGTATCTGAAACTAATTCAGCAGCTACGCTCTGCTGGGTGGCGAGTTGAGTTAATCTACCTTGCACTACCTAATGTAGCCATGTCACGGATGCGGGTAGCTGAACGAGTAGCCCACGGTGGACATAATATTCCGCTTGAGGATATTGACCGGCGGTTTCCGCGCAGCCTACGTAATCTGCTCAATAAGTTTGGTGGTCTAACTGATCGGACTCGATGCTTCATGAACTCTGGAGAAATTCCCGAGCTGGTCTTTGTACAGCAAGGTAATGAGCGCACAGTTATAGATGACAGACTGTTTAATATATTGAGAGAGGAAGCAGGATTATGACGGTGATTTCAGACGACGATACACTTCAAATTTTGGAAACGCTTAAACAGGTTGCAACCAAAACACTTGAGAGGAAGCGGCTGCTTGGTCAGTATGCAGTTATATGGCGCGACGGTAAAGCTATCACTGTAGGGAAAGACGCACCACAGGAACCTAACTCAGGCAGTTAGGTCCTACGAGTAGATACCTCAACCTTTATACAACTAGCTGAGGTTATCCTAACGTTCGTACTCAAGTAGCAATACTTTAAGGGTTTGAAGTTGATCTTTCCTTTTTTCAAAACGAGGATCTACTATCCACTCTTGTACAATATCGGACCATAATTCCGTAGTCCTTTCCCCACGAGAGCGGCTAGTCTGAATGCGCTCGGTGAGGATGTTAGCACCGGTAAAACTATTATTGTTGGGGTAAAGAGCAACAAATTTTTCTACTTCATCAAAGCCTACGTCGTCTCGGAGCAAGTATGTTTCTATTTGCTTACGGTCACCACTGTATCTAAGGTCAGCAAGCGCAAAGATATCAGCGCGCAGCAACGGTGCCTCACCAAGTGCGTCTGTTTGTCCATTTAACACAGCGAGGCTTTCTGTAGGCACACTCTGGGTCAAGTTATAGAGGGCTGTATATGATGCAAAGCGCACGTCGTCATCGCCCAACTTATGAAGCTCTGCAAACCTTGGTAGTGTAGACGTATCCTTCAGATAAACAGGGACATCAAACGACTCAAGCTCACTAGGCGTGTGGTCCGTTTTAACTTTCTCTGAATAGATGATGTTATGCGCGCTTCGGTTAGCCAGCTCTTTATCTTGCTCAGTACCACGCTTGAGAATACTTTGGAAAAGAACAGCATACTCATCCCGAGTAGGATTTCCCTGCAACATAGCAGTAGCAAGATGTGCTCCTGCGTCCATATCAATCTGGCTGAGTAAATTGAGTGCAAAAATGCGAACAGTAGGAGCAGACTGCATACTCCCCCCAATTCTTAAGCCGTGAGGTAAGCCAGTCTCTACCTGTTCACCTGACTCTACGTATTCGCTTAACGCTATTGCAGCAGTTTCGGGGTTATCAAATGCCATCAGCCGTAGGTATGTGAGCGCGTCAAGCTTTTCCTTACTACTCATCTCTGATCTCGAAAAGATAGCGTTTACTTGTCTAAGAGCTGAACGAAGATCATCTGTTTGATATAGGTCAAACGAACGTTGCTTAAATTCAGATCGCACCTGTTCTGCTGATTCATCGACATCTTCTTGTCTTTGACCAACTGTGCTCCCAACCTCCGTCTCAGATAAAAGAATATGCCCGCCTTGACTTGGCTTAAAATCCGATGCATCAAAAGCGCTATCTGAGTTGCTGTTAAGCAATGACCAAAGCGATGTTGGCTCAACACTTAAAACTCTCGTTTCAGTGAAAAAAGTAATAAACAAAAAGATAAAAAATACAGACAGCAAAATAAGTATCTTTTTCATGATTACCTTTTCAGCTCATCCCAGGAGAGCTTCGCATGAATTACTGTTTTTAGAGCTTCGGTATCAAACGCCCTGAAACCGGTGCGCTCGGGATTACGGTTCCCTGTAATGAGTATTCCGCTGACCTTCATCTCACCTGATATAAATCGAGAAAAGAGCGGTGAGCCGGAAGCACCAGAAGTGATATCGCGTGATTCGGTTGCGTACCAACGATTAGGTAGACCACCACTGTCGGTAGCCTCTGGCGTCATCAGTGAAAACTCGTCGCCAAAGTATCCGGAGCGATGCATACTCAACTTATTGTGATCCCACACCCAATAATTGCTAGGGTTGTAGCCTATGACCTCTCTGGTATATCGCTGGGTCAGGTTTCTAACAAGCCTATCATCTGCAAACGCCGGGTCCCCAAATCGCGGAAACACCCAATTTTCATCGCTCGATGGGTACATACGAACAACTGGTAAACCCATACGCTGTCGCGTTGCAGCTACTCCAAAGTCACGATTGAAAGACATGAGTATCCGCTGACTATATGCCTTCACGTAGCCCCTCATAACCCTTCTATGAATAATCCTCTTCCTGTTTGACCAGTTATCAGGGTTATGCCCCCTCCCACCATTATTTTGAGGCACATAAAAAGCCGGAACTAGCCAACCCTTGCCATCTTCATAGAGGTTGTGTCCAGCTGTTGCGATAAGTTGTGGTCGAACCACCACTCCAGAGCCTAGCCCCCTATCCGCTGGCCCTGATTGACGCCTTCCCATGACGATACCGACCGAATTCTGTGGGTATCCATATGGTTCGTTGAATCTGTGCAACCTTATCGGTAGTGCAGCTGCAACACTTGAGGAGGTGATAACGAGCGTCACCACTATAGACATGATCTTGATCATCGTTTGCTCTCCCTACAAAAGCATAGACGCTGCCAGGGTATAGGGATACAGAGATATAGTGAAGTGTTAGCACAAAGAAACGCGAGTCTAAACTCATTGGGACAAACACAGGAGAGGCGATCGCCTTCTCCTGTAGTATCGTTGTCTAGAACAACCTAAACTGACCACCATCGTCGGTCTTAAAAACCTGGGCCTGGGGCGGGGCCTTTATCGGTGCTGACAAAGATTGAGCATTCTCACCATCTTCCAATCCATCCAAAATGGATGGCTGACAAGGGCCTTTTCCTTCGATAGATGAATTACCAGGCAGAGGTTGTCTCTGCACCGGCACGCTGGTCGGCTCCTCCTCTGATCGTCCAATCAGCTCAAGCTCTCCTAATGCCTGAAGCATCCTGAATGCCGGATTCTTTAACCAGTGATATCGGGAAAGCATGAGCTGTGGAGTTTCGCGGCAGTCACAATACTTCATCAATAATGAATCCCCACACCACACACGGGCCGGAATATCCAACAAAGCTAACTGGAGGTAGCACATGTTGAAAGCACCACGGTTGATGTCAATACCTTCTGCATACATATAAACCCTGGGGTCATACCCCTGGGTTTCCATCGCTTCAGCAACCCAGATAAGCATTCCTCCAGCACCACAGGTTGGCTCTTGCACCCGCAGATATCCCTGAGCCTCAATCAGCTCATCAATAGTCTGAGGCACAATCATTTGGGCCATCATTTTGGCAACTGACTCAGGAGTAAAAAACTCACCCCTAGCCTGCCGATCAGACTTTCCTGCTAGCTCCAACCTCATGTAGAGTGGTCCAAGAAAATCCGTTCGATGCCCCTCAATTGCATCAGTAACGATGGAATAGAGTTGAGCCATATCCTTCATGCCTTCTGACCCATACTTAGGGACATAGGACATGTACTGCTCCTCTAATTCGGCCCATCGCTGATCACGCGGCATCGTGGCAGCTCGAAGCATAGCCTTGTGCTCATCACTGATTCGTGAGTCCTTCTCAATCATTGAGTTCATATATGCCGATTGATGAACTGCAATCGCAGCAAGCTCTATAAAGTCATTCCAAACTTCACTAACCCTGTAGCGGCCTACCATCGTTTTTAGTACTTTCTCAAACTGAGCCTGGTACTGAGGAATGGTCAATAACCTTTTTCCTTCCTGCTTAGCCATGCCAAGCAGCTCCCTTTCGATACAACGAAAGGGTTATGAGGGCTTAGACAAGCAAGGATACTATTTCAGGAACTGTCAACAATTATCTCCGCAACTCAAGACAGAGAAGTCATATATCTCAGTCCTGCGCAGGATTCGGTCGCAGTTACACTAACCTTCATCAAAGGGATGGTGCAGCTACGCTTTCACTATCCCTCTGATGATAGAGTTAAGGATAGTCGTATGCCTTTGAGACCAGGCGTTTTAGCCTGGAGATATATGCTGAGAAGAGCAAGTCAGATTATTGCGGGTCTAAAAACAAACCTTTCTAATCCACAGATACAGGCCGCAATCGGTATCAGCATACTGGCTCTCAGCTTACCCCTTTGGGGACGTGTCAATTATTTGAATTCCAGACATCGTATTATTTCCGATGTCAAGACGCTAACGCAAAGGTTGAAATCTGAAGAATTAACTGCCACTTCTAAAGACACACTCGAAAAGGAAATCATAGCTCGACTCTCTCTTATTTCCACGCCTGAATACAACTTCACGCAGTTGCTAGGAGAAGCAAATTTTCTAGAATCACAAAATTTTCAATCCACACTAATCGCTCTTGATACAGCAACCAACTTAGAGAGAAAAGGCGTCCTGCTATACGGTACGTTGATGATAACCGTAACTGGTTCGCTGTTAGCGCTTTCAGCCCTCGCTTCAGGTATCTCCTTATTACTTTTGCAATGGCGTTCAGAAGTCACTGAATCTGACGACAATGTCAGAGAAGCTGAAGCTCAGATTGAACAAGAATCACGCGCGTCAACACCTGCGTGGTATATGGCAAGAGCAACTTTAGAACAATATTACACACGCAACCTAAATCAGATTCGGCTCATCTTTCTAACAAGTATTGTAGCGATGGGATTAGGCTTTACCTTGATTTGTGGTTGTATTGTTTGGAGTTTCCTTCAACAGGGAAACGGTAATTACTTAGATGGTGCTATTTCAATTGAGCTTAACCGGTCAAATATAGATTCCCTTATTATTGGAAATCCTAGCGAACAGACAGATATCGAAAACGATCCGGCAAATACAGATTCTGAAAAAGATCAAGATGAACCTGAATCACAAGGCATCAACATTACGATTATTGGTGTCACTGCCGGAATTATCACCAATTTCATAGGTGCAACATTTCTATTTTTATATCAATCAACCATTAAGCAAGCTTCGGAGTATGCAACATCTCTCGAGCAGATTAATGCTGTTGGTATGTCAATGTACATTCTCGATGGCCTCCAGGTTGAGGAACTAGATCCAACACTTCACAGCAATCTTCAGAAAACTATCGTCGAAGCCAAAGTCCAGATCGCAACCTTGATATTGGCAGGAAAACCCTCGGAGAAATCTAGTCCAGAAACAAATACAAAGTCAGATAAATCTGCGACAGATAAAGAAAGCAAAGACAAGAAGAAGACTGAGACAGCTTAGCTCAAATATTCTAGAAACAGACAACTATACTTGGGCCAGAAGATGCCCTCTGATAAATAGCGATAAAACTCGTTATTATCCGCCTCTTCGTAGTTTGTACCCCAATCACACGACCAGGCCGAATCTAAAAACTCTCAGCGACATGACACAAGCGATCTACAAACATATGATAGAGAGAAGTCTCAACCATGGTTGAAGTAATTTTGTATTGGTACTTGAGGAGAATTTCGCCAATGGATCCATAACCGGAGCAAAGGTAAGGTGAACTTGTAGACTCCTTTATGGACATTATAGAGAAGCCCCTTTTTCTTAAGGCCCAGCAGTGCTCCTTGGATTGCTCCACCTTTATATAAGTTGTGTCTTTCGATATAGGATCGGCTGTGCGGCTTATCAGTTGGGTCTAGCGCTAAGCAAGTCAGTAACTTTGCCTGTCTTGGGGGCAACATTAACAAAATTGTTTCGTACACAGCTTGTTGTTCTTCTAACCAATACTTAGCGACTTCACTCAGCTGTTCTACCCTTATCTGCCTCATATCGTCAGTTTTCTCTGGATACTCATCCTGTCGTGCGATCAGTCGATCAATCAGCAACACTGCATCACCGAAAGAGCCGTCAACGATATTGAGGAATGTATCTAGACTGCCATCTAACGGATTAAACATTAGCTTGGCTTCAGCAAGAGCTGTATCGGCAAAACTGGCCAAATATTCGTTTCCTAAAGGTCCCAGTTTTACAGCTTGTAGTTCTCCAGATTCATATAGCTTTTTCAGGGATTGTCGCAGTTCATGGACTTCGGAATCCTTTGATTGAGTCGATAGCCGATGCATATCATCCTCTAACTCACCAATTGTGCCGATGAGTACATAAAGAACATCTGGCAATTCCTTAATTCGCAAGCGTAAACGTAGCTCCCAGGTTTCATCAGTCTCCCAGGCATGTGTATGCGTAAAGTTCCGAAAAAAAATCAAGATACGTTGACACAGCTTTTCAGCAAGCTCCTGCATGAACTGGAGTATTGTCTCCAGAGCCAATTCAAGCTCTAGAGGTGATGTCTCGTCTAACTGAAGATTAAGCTTTCCTGTTTCATCATGAATCCATAGGATTTGTGCATCTTGGCTATTCAGCCAGGTTTGCATAGTAGCGCGCTGTTCTTGAACCGTTAGAACCTTAGAGGAATCGATTGCTTTGCACAGTAGCTCGACAAAGCTACGGGTATTACTGGCCTGAAGACAATCTACCTCAAAGCTCAAGAATGAAAGCCCTACACCATGGGTTGCGGCAACTTTAACGAGAAAATGGCGACCACTGCCTGGGGGGCCAGCAACAAGCAAATCATGATCATCCCCAATAGCAGAAGCAATAGTTCGCAATTCTGCTTCTCGACCCCGTAGCACAAGACTTTCAGCTGTACCCTTCAATCTAAAAGGCAATGGCTGTTGCTTATCACGCTGACTAGAAACCAAGGGAACCTCTTAATAGTGCGTCACCATACTCAATTTTAAGACCCAAAACCCTAATCAAGTTAAAAATCAAAAAAAATACTATTTTTTAGTTCTAAAATCAGATTTTCATTATATATTCTGTATATAAGCAACATGCCATTATCAATCACTAAATTTGATATTTAGTGGCTTCTTGCACATAGGGCCTCTTGGCCTATGTGATCGTTGTTCCTACTCGCTCGTTCTCATCATGAAAGACCAGACAGCATTGCTACTGCTCCATCAACAACAGTGCAGGAGAATTGCCACGATGCGCGTGCCTAGATCTCTAGAGTAATTTACTTATATGTGACAGGCAGTGAGTTTTGATTTCGGCTTCAGCTAATTCAGCTGATGAAAGCCAACATATTTACCAACAGCTGCCAGCTCATCACGTTTCTATAAGACCTGCACATTAAAGCTTTTTTCGCCCACTGAAATTCAATTGCTAAAGGCATTTGAAGCAATTGAATTTTATAAGGTCGTCACTACATTGGCAGCATCGATTTCACTGTCTTTTTCTGGTACTCAATATGCAGTTTGAAACAATCATCCAAGATCTATGGCAAGAGATTCTAGTCGCATTAATACTAGCCACTTTGGGTTTATTATTAGGAGCACTCTTCTGGGACCCAGAATCGCAGTCAAGCACCCCAATACAAGGAGTATTGAACCAGTTTGGAAAGGATGCTTGGAAATACTGTCACAAAAAAAGAGATTATATTTTACTTGCCACAGTATTTTTGCTTGCAGCTTTATTAGCTTACCAATTTATTCTTGCAGGATCTTCTAGTAGGACCCTAAACCATGTTCTACGTGAAGGGAAAGTAACTTGCGGAGTTAATGTTGTTACACCCGGATTTGGCTTTAAAGGGGATAACAGTATTCAGAACAAGGATATAACCAAAGACGATGTAGAGGGTTTTGATATTGATTTCTGTAAGGCTGTTTCAGCGGCACTGTTTGGCACTGCCGAGAACTGGGAACCTGTTTACTTAAACGAGGAAGAGAGGTTTGAAGAAGTTAGAAAAGGTAACGTTGATGTAGCATTTCGGAATACAAGCTGGACCGCAGATAGAGATCATTCAAAAGGAGTAGATTTTGGCCCACCAAATTTTTATGATCAACTCGCGATACTAGTCCATGCAAAAGATGTTGTTGATCCTAGTGGCGGAGTAGAAGATATCATCGGAGGCAAAAATATTTGCGTAGCCACAGAAACAACAACTTACGATAATATGCTCATCTATGAAGGAGAGCTTGAAACGACGCAGAGTATCGAAATTGACGTTGTAAAAGCTCAAACATCAAATGACATCAGAAATACAGACCAGGCTTTTACTGCTTTCTTTAGTGAGCGCGGCAGTCCGCGAACTTGCGATGCCGTAGCCTCAGATAGTTCACAGGTCGTGGGTGAAAAATTTAAACGAACTAATCCCGAAGACTATATAATTTACGGAGACGATCCTAATGAATTCATTGCAGCAGAGCTTCTCAGCCCTATAGTCCCTGAGAATGATAGCCTTTGGAAATCTTTAATTGCCCAAGTTGTTTATACAACTATTCGCGCAGAAGAGCTGGAAATCAACCAAGACAATGTAAGAGGCTTCTTTAATGCTCCTTCTGATACCGTAGGACCGCTGACCAAAAACTTTCTGAAGCCAGATAAATCTCATAACTTTTGGAAGAAGATAACCAAAGAAAATCCATATCCCGTCTTAAGTATTATTGAAACCGTAGGTAACTACGGTGAGATCTACGAGAATAACCTCAAAGGAATTTATCCTGATGAGGAAAACGGAGAGGTGAAACGCGGAGCGAACAAACTAGTCAAATATGGTGGTGCTCTAATTTCTCCTCCACTTTAGAGATCATTCGACATTATCTTGAAGGAAATGTCTACTTTACTCAGTGCCTTTCCTAAATAGTGCTCTGATTGCATATTAGAGCACTATTTAGGAAAGGCTATATTCGTATGCGCTCAATCTCATCAAGACTGATCTCATCGCTACGCCGGTCATACAAAGCCGTCGTTCGACTCACCTCATGGGCTGCTATTTTCTGAGCATTATCCAGGCTCCCACCGTTCCGCAGAAAGTTAGTAATTCCCGAAGCCCGGAACGTATGGTTACAAGCATCGGTGCTAATGTCTGCGGCCACCGCCTTCCGCTGAACCATTGCCCATGCTTCGGGTTGTTGTAACCGCCTCGGAGTCAAGGTTCTGGACCGTCCTCTAGTCGTCCGAAATAGGGGTGAGTCTGGCTCACCGGCGAGCGATCCCGTCTCGATATACACGTCGAGATACCGCTCTAAGGTATGGTGAACCGGCACCTCGTGATACTTACCACCTTTTTCGTGAAGCCTTAGCCAGTAACGCTTTCCCTTCGGGAAGTAGTCTTTTACAGACATCGCAAGCACTGCACCGATGCGAGCAAAGCTAAAAAACATCGTAGCAATCAGCGCTCTGTCACGTAGCCCAACAACATGAGAGACATCAATTGACTCTAATAAATCTTTTATCTCCTCATCACTCAGTGCCGGGGTTTTACCAACCTTCACTCGGTGCTTAACACCTTTAATCTCAGTGGCTGGATTCTCTTGGATTAGGCCACCAGCTTTCATCCAGGCAAAGAGCTGCCGGATAGCAGTTAGGTGCTGGTTAATAGTAGGCGCTGAACCGGTGTGAGTTTCAACGTAAGCGGCGATGGCCATCGGACTTATAGAAGTGAAGCTCAATCCCCGGCTATCACACCAAGCCAGGAATAGATTTATCGCATTGCGGTAGGCTCGGCGAGTATTCTTGTTGCGGATATGGACAAAAAAGAATTCGATATACCGATGAGCGGCTTGGGTCCCGGAGGCTTCGATCACTTTTGGCAAGGCAATACCTGGGCCAGAAACTTTGGTTAGTTCGGATGAACTATCTTTAGGTACTGGTAGGTCGCTCATGGGTCGCCAAAGACAATCAATCAGTTATATATGATAAAAGGACATTATCATATATAACTTCAGGGCAGGAAAGGGATTATCCTCGCTACCACTAAATTTAGATTTCTAGCTCAGAATAATGAGGCTTTGGCAATAGCTAGAAACAAATATTTACTACACGAACCAAGGCGTACACTTTAGCACCGGATGTAGCTGGAACGGCTCACGTTGCCGTAGGAATGCAGCAGTTAGATATGCAATATTGCCAGCGTACTTGGGGTGATGTAAGCGTAGCTGTCATAAAGTGCCATAAGCTCAAAAGCACTGGTATGCAAGGATTATAGATTAGGTAATTTGTACTATTTTTTTAGCAAAATTCTAAATTTGAGTTCAAGCTCTAACGAGTTTTCGCCGTTTCAGGCAGCGAAGTAGCCCTTATGGCACTTGCTGACAGCTACGCTTGCACTACCCCTTCAAGGGGTGATATAAGCGTAGCTGCCATAAAGTGCCATAAGCTCGAAAGCACTGGTGTGTAAGGGTTGGAGCGTAGTTTATTCGTACTATTTCTCAGCGAAATTCTAAATTTGAGTTCAAACTCTAACGAGTTTTCGCCGTTTCAGGCAACGAAGTAGTCCTTATAGCACTTCGTTGCAGCTACGCTTGCACTACCCCTACGAGCAGGTATTGAAGGCACTATCTCCCAAGGTGTTCGTGCCTTCGGCATGAGAAGGTCACGCTATATCGGACTGGCTAAGACGCATTTGCAGCATCTGCTGACAGCCGCTGCGATGAACGTTGTGCGGCTATCTGACTGGCTCGATGGGGTTCCTCATGCCAAGACTCGGACTTCTCGATTTGCAGCGCTTAATCCGGCTGTTTAGGCTCTGTTTTGACTTCGCCAACAGTATCCATTACTACTCAAACCCCTATTTTCTTGTTTTTCGATGGGATTCATATTCTAAAAATTTGACAAAGAAGTAACCAGCCCCAAAAGATGCTAATACCCCAGCAGTGACTTCTGGGATGACATCTACTTCTTCAGGGTTCCGTGTTTGACGGTTGTCAATGATTATTTGAGACTTATTATCGTGCCTTGCCACAGATATAGTCATTATAGAAGTTATAACCAATGCAAAAATAAAAGGTGGAAAGAATCGATTTGGGATGAGGTCCTCAACAAAATAGATCAACCGACGACTTATTCTATTGAAGAATCTAAAAGGATTATTCATTGTTTTAGTGATTCGCTATCACGAATATTAAATCTCAGGATCATCATTGTCATTGTTCTGATTTCTCTGACCACCGGGTAAAGCACGGCTGAATGCCCCTGCGGATGCTTCAAGCATGTCAGCAAAATCACTTGGCTTAACCGAGTTGCCTGTAGCTGTTGCAAGCATTCCACCTGCACAAGCAGCACCGAATGAAAAGCATAGAAATACCGGAAGAAGTTCTGCAGTCAGAACAGTTAAGGCTATGCCTCCCACAATTGAAATTCCAGCTAGTCCACCCGCACCAATGACTCCCATTTCGCGCCGTCTGGCCTCAAGATACGAGTTATAAATAACTGGATCTTGAGGTACTACAAGCTGATGGGTTGATTTGGCGACGATAGGAGCGGCTTTGGGGTTCATCGCCAGAATGCGAACGATTTCAGCAGTGTTGGCTTCTCGGTTTGAAAGGACAAGTTCTCCTTCAATGGCTTCTGGTTCGTTACCATTAGCAGGTTTAGTCATGTATGATGCCGTTTGAACAGTATGATTTGCCCATTTTATGCTGTTTTAGGGAGTCAAACTATATGTGCGCAATTAATCCTTGATGAGTGAGTTCAACTTCCAAACAAAGTGCTGGAAGTTTATTTCCGATAATTAAACTTATTGTACTTACACTAAAAATTACACGAACCACACAATTCCTTGCCCTAAAAGGGCGGCGCTATGTCCTTGAGCAGAATGAAGCGTAGACAAAGCCTGGGAGGACGGGCTACCAGCACGCGCTGCGCATCAACATTGATGACCTCATAAACCTGCTGCTCTGACTGCTGGCGATGGCCAATTACATCGCCAGGCCGGAGTAATTTAACCAGCTGATGCTGTGCGTCCATGGGTATTCTCTACACTGCCCCGATTCTACACACTACCCCCCTGCCCTTAAGGAGCGGGCCTGCAAAAACCTATATAATGAGAGTGGCTAGACTAACTTGGCTTTAATTTTTGAACGGTTCGGGGCATCGCTCTGAACCGTTTTGCTTATCCGTGTGATCGCAGCCATCACTTAAGTCGAAGCTGGAAGCTAAAAAACTTTTACTATCAACACAGCAACTTAATGCAAAGCATGTGCAGTGCAGTAAATTTATGGTTGCAAGTTACAACTAAGTCATATTAATTTTGCCTCGAATTGCAGATATATCAACGAGGGGGAGCGACTGATGACTGCAACGACGGCAATGGCCACAGGCCCAGCCTCAACTCCAGATCTCGCTATGTATCCTGATGGCACCGAGCTAGTGCCTTTGGCCCGTGTTCGCCTCAGCCAAAGCGCTGCGAGGAAGAACCTGGCGGTGAAAGACCTCAAAGACCAAATCAAAGCCCAGGACGGTATTTTAGAGCCACTCACTGTCAGCATTAACGGCAAAGCAGATGGCCAGTGTTGGTATGAGGTAATACACGGAAGCCGCCGCTGGATGGCAGCAATGCAGTTAGGACATCACACCCTACCCGTCTGTATCATCAAACCGATGTCAGACATTGAAAAGCTGCGCGTACAACTGATTGACAATTGCTCTCGCCGAGAACTATCTATCATTGATGAGGCGCAAGCAATACTTGATGTGCTCTGTGGTCGCCTACAGCGGCCACAACATGAAGTTACCCCACTGCTCCATAAACTCGGCCACACTGAAAGAGAAAGTGGGAATAAGGTTATTCCCAAAGATAAAGCCATCATTGAAGAAGTCCTGGCTGAAGCCGGACGGACGTTAGGTGATTATAGAAGTAACCTATTAAAGCTTCTTAGTCTGCCCGAGGATATTAAACAAGCCTTCAACGCCACTGCTATCGCACGGTCAAAAATGGAAGTTTTGGGGAGAATATCGAATGACAGCTTACGTAAAGACCTCCTTGATCGCACGATTCAGCAAAAGTTGACCAAAGGGCAATTACTGGTGCTGATGGAACAGAGCGGTAGCCCCGAGCTGCAACCATCGAATAAAGATTTAGATGTATTGCACAAACACTTTGAACATGACTTGGGTGTGCTAAGGAACAGTCCGCTGTGGCGCAGCTTACGCTTCTTTGCTGACTTCCAGAAAGAGATAAATAGATGGGCCAAATACGCTGCAAATGACTTAGCTGGGCTGGAAGACAATGCCGCGACCGACTCCGGTTGACTGGAAAGCGCTTAAAGAAAAACATAAGCGCCCTGCCCCATCTAAACCACGCTCTCAGGCCCTGCCCCAGCGACAGTTGTTTCCAATACCCACTGCGTTTGATGCTGAAAAAGAGGCCCGTGCGGTGCTATCGCACCTGCGGCAACAAACACGCAACGTGAGCGCCGATAAGCGGCGTAGCCTTGCTTTTGGGGCGCTTAGAACAATCTCACCCTTCATCTTTGAGTATGTCGTCATCTTGTCCTTTAGAGAGCTTGGCTACAAAACTGAAGATCCTGCTTTCAAAAATGACGGCGGCATTGATGGCAAAATCATTGACCATGACGGGGCCACTATCCTTTTGCAAACTAAACGGTATGGCCAGGGCGAAGTGAAATATCTGCCAAAGCATTTGCGGGATTTTATAAGGGTTGTTGAACACCAAAAAGAGCAAGGCAAAGCCATAGGTGGCTTCTTTTTGCACTGTGGCAGAACCGGGCTTGATGCCCAACTCATCGCTGCTGCCACCGATGGCCTAGTGACATTATTCAGTGGAGATACACTGCTTGATTTGCTGCTTCACACCACCAGTTAACACTCCCCTGACCCATCAACACCTCATTCCCAAATCTCTTTTACCGGGCTGCATAATTCCATAAGTGTGACAGCGCGCAAAAGCACACGCTCACTTCTTTTCCTTGATCATCCTGGCTTTGACAACCCACCTGCCCCATGCTAGACCACTCATAGCTAGGGGATAACCAGTTGGGGGTAATCAGCTGGCAGTGGGCATGACCTGCTGGGGATATACAGCTATAGCAATAACAATAGCTAGCAAGTCATGCATGGTGGCCCCACATAAATGTGGCCATGCAGCCTTGGCAAGGTGGGATAGCTCCCCCCATTGCATCCCCCCTAAAAGCAGCGCTGAGGCCTCTATGCGCTTAAACAGGCAGAGGCCGCGCCAGGAGTGACGGAGATGACAGAAGCAACAATCAAACGTGACTGGCGCAAGGTACGCCGCTTCAGAAATAAAGAATATAATTTACGGCTGTCAGCTGAAGAGCATGAGCAACTGTTTACCTTAGCTGCTCAGAAAGGCGTTACTGTAGGTGCCTTAATTCGGCAACAAGTGCTTGGCTCAGAAATTCCCAAAAACTGTTATCGCATCCCGCAAAGCAGTTTGAAACCTGAGCTAGCCAAACTTTTGGCCCACTTGGGCAAAGTAGGCTCCAATCTTAATCAAGTTGCGCGGGTATATAACAGTCGCAACACCCCTACCCCGGCTGCGCTGCATGCAACACTCAAGCAGTTGCAATTGGTCGTACATGACGTTCGTACGGCACTCAAAACTAATCTAAAAGACGGTGATTGTTAAAGCCTCAACCCTGCAGCGGCGATCGCACCGCTATCTTGCAAATCACCTCGGCAATACCACAGAGAATGAACGGGTGACTGTTAGCGGTAGTCGCGGCCTGTTTGCGCGCGCTCTGGCCGAGGCCATCGAAGACATTATGCTGATGACTATGGGGGCACGCTCCAGCAAGCCACTGCTGCATACTTCAGTCAGCCCATCTGTAGCACTAAATGAAGGGCAATGGGCTGCCGCCTGGTCACTGTATGAGCAGGAGTTCAACCTTTCAAACCACGCCTATGTCGAGGTAAGCCACACCAAAGCTGGTAGGAGCCACCGCCATCGCGTCTATAGCCGCATCCGTGACGATGCTGATCAAACAGCCATTGATATACGTTTCAACTATTTGCGCCAGGAAAAGGTCGCACGGATGATTGAATACAACCTCAATCTTCCTTTAACATTAGGCCGATTTAACCGTGCGATTATTAAGCGTCTAGAACGGGACGGGGAGCACGCTGTTGCTGCTTGGATGATTAAGAAAGAGGCTCACCTGCGACAGCGGCCATCGGCGCCCCAGTCTGACAAGGACACGCAGCAACAAAAACGGACCAAAGTCAGCATCCAGCAAGTGCGATCAGACCTGCAATCAGCCTGGCAGGCAGCCATCAATGGCCAGGAATTCTTACGACTTATCCTTGAGCGCGGATATATATTGGCGAAAGGTACACGCCGTGACCATGTTGTGATCGACTGGACTGGAAATGTGCACAGCCCGAGGCGCAGGCTGGAGGTTAGGGCAGGGGCGCTGCGCAGCTTTTTAGTTGATTTAGTGCCGGAGCATTTACCAACAGTCGATCAAGTGCAGCAGGCTTTGCGTGATTTACGAGGAGGTGCAGAGCAAGAGATGGAAGAGGAGGGCAGGGCGGCCAAATTATCGCCGGAGCAAGCGGCTATAGTGCAGCAGTTTTTTGCGGTGAATAATCTAGTCAGGACGTCCTGACTAATTTCCATCCACATCACTGATTAGTTTGTTGAGTTCCTCTAATAGAGCTTCTGCCCGTTTTAGTCTCAAAGTGTCAGCTGATATTTTTTCCCACATTTTTTTAGCAGTTAAATGTTTCACTGCTGCTTTTAGCTCCACTGGAACAGTATCGTTATTCACCGTGGCTGATTGCTTTTTAGATTGAGAGGCTGCTTTGGTTTTTCTAGTCAGGACGTCCTGACTAATTTCGTCGCTAATCTGAGATGGCTGCAACAATTCTGAGGTAATTGATTTTACCTCAGTCACTGTAAGGTCTTCAGCTTCTATTCGCTTAATAACGTCACGTTGCTGTTCCTCTGTTAGTTTTGACAGTAATCGTAATTTTGAATAGCTTACTTTTCTTTGCAACGCTTCCAGACGTGGCCCCTCAAATTTTCGGAGCTCTAGAAGTGTGGTGAGTAGCGTTTTCGGCTTGGTGTTTGTATTTTCTCCTTTGTAATCAGAAATGACTTGCTGCATGTTGCTATAGGCAGTCAGCTCATCTTGACTGGCACTCTTTTCACCGTGATTGCGAATTTTGTGGATCAGTGTTTCGGCTTCACCTTTCGTGCATTCGGCGGCATCTGCCATCATTTGTAAGAGGCATTCATGCTCTTCGAGAGCGTTCAAATCGTTACGGACAAGATTTTCATCAGCCTGGATACGGTGAATGGCTTGGATATCTAGATCTTCGTTCTTGATGTCAGCTGGGATAGTTTCTTTTTCAAGCGCCTTCATTGCGCGCAGTCGTGTCTCACCAGTAATCAGGCGGTATTTGTATTTGGCTACTTGCGCGTCAATCTCTTTTGCACTGAGCCGTTCTGATTTTTTTGCTTTACGCAGCTTTTCTTTAGCTTGGTTGCGCTCATCATTAGTGATGTTTTTAACAGTGATACTGCCTTGAAACCCATCTTTGTCTATGGATTTCTGAAGCTTGAAAAGTTCATCATCATCAAAATATGTCCGAAATTGATCCAAGACAGCAATTTCAGCAATAGATATTTCTGATATACCTTGAACCTCCGCGCTTTCCCCGCCTCCAGTGAAGCGATCTATGGCGTAGTCGCTTGCGCTCTGTTTAACTGCTTTTTTAAGATCAGGTAACGTCCTTCTTGCCATTACAAAGTCTCCAGGTGATCGCAAATTTGGTCAAAAATGACGAGTGCTTCATTTTTGGGGTTAATGTCTTTGAGTGGCTTGCAGTTTCCCCAGGCATACTGGAAGTCGGTTCTTCTTGGGATTGGAGGAAAAACCTTCATATGCTGGCCGAAAATGCCCTCGATTTTTTCCAGGTAATACTTACAAGCCGTTTCCCGCTTGCTATACATATTTGGAACAACACCAGCAGGCCTGATGCCAGCATTGCCCATCTTAAGGATGGAGCTGATTGTTCCTAGCATGTCGCCTAATCCTTGTGTCCCCTTTTCTGCGGTCTCAACAGGCACTAGGAAATAGTCAGAAGCCATTAGTGCATTGACACTCTTCATATCCAGACTTGGCGGACAATCAATCAGTATCCAGTCGTATTTCTTTTTCAATGGCTCCAGCCGTTTTGTTAGTCTGATAGCCGTTTTGTCAGTGTTTGCTAATTCAAAATCGAGGGTGTAAAGCTTACCATTTGCCGGAATCCAGTCCATATCATGAATTCCTGTAATCATCGGTATCTTTTTTTTAAGATCAATAAGTGCCTCAAAGATGCTTGATTCAAGTTTCCCAGGGGTTCGGACCCCAGCTTGCCTTGTGAGCGAGGCTTGGCCATCCATATCCACCAGCAAAACTCTATGACCTCGCAGCGTCAGGTGGTACCCCAGATTAAGAGTCAGTACTGTCTTACCCTGACCCCCGGCCTGATTAAAAAGACTGATTACTTTGGTCATGCAGTGTCCTTAGAATTGCACGCTTTAGTACAAGTTTTTACAGCGCAAGCATACTACTAAAATTTCATTTTGCTTGAGAAATACCTCAAGATTCTTCTTTGGTAGCCACCACTACCGCAGCGCATACGCCTGAAAGAGGAGGGGGTGACTGACATTAATATGCCTCTAATTGGCCGAATAAGCGCCCTGTAGGGGGTATTGAGTGCGGATTATTTGGGATAGTACTTAAGAACTACTTAAAGTCATTCTATGGTCAAATTATGCATGTGTACTTTAGAGGGTATGTCCAAAGATTAATACTGCTGTTGCTAATGCAGTAACCAAAGTTATTTACACACTCGTTTCATTGTCAGTCCTTCCTTTTATAAAAAGATTAAGGAAAGATTGAGTGATTGGGCAAGCATTAATTCTTTTTTAACGCTTATATCCTGCGGTTTTGGGAGACTTTAACTGCGACCGCTGATACCTACCTCTGCTTTAACTGCGACCGCTGATACATATTTTTTGTGGGTAGTTTTTTGTTACTGCGACCGTCAATACCTATCTAAAAACCCAACTGCGACCGTCAATACTTACCTTCCGCAACTTTTTGCGGTATTTGATGTTCGCCGAATTTCTCTAAAAAGTTGTTACTGCGACCGCTGATACTTACCTAAAAACCCAACTGCGACCGCTAGTACATACTTTTTGCGACCGCTGATACTTATCTAAAAAAGCAACTGCGACCGCTGATACTTATTTTTTGGGGATAGCATGTGAATAAAAGTGCGGATTGCTGTAACCACTAAAAAAGCAACTGCGACTGTTGATACCCATTATTTGGGAGTAAGTTGTGGATAAAAGGTTGTTACTGCGACCGCTGATACCTACCTTTGTCAACAATGTTGGCAGTCTTTGCCCGTGCATTATTTTTCAGGAAAAATGGCATATATACGAACGTAATTGTAATGGGGGAGGTAGTTAAAGCTGCGACCGCTAATACCTATATTTGAGGGAGGCCGCCCCACTGTTCGGCCTGAGTTTTTATTGCCCTAAGGCGATAATTAGCCCCGCGCATACAGTCACTGAAATTCTCTGTTGGAAACAACTCATACTTGACATCAATGATTTTTGTGCCTTTCTTTTCAGGTTTAATATTCACTTTGGCAATAATTTTGTTGTCTTGCAGTTCTTCTAACGTTTTTCTAATGCCTTTGTTGATGTTGTCAGTAAATTTGCTGTAGTTCGACAGGTAGCTATCATTCAGCATTCGTTTGGCTGATATTTGATAAGGCTTATCGACATGTGCATAAATAAAATGATGAGATAGCCGTATAAATAGCCATTGTGACAATTGGCGTTTCAAACCCATGTAGGTGCCGTAATCAAATTGACGAAAAGTAAAGTCATTAATACTGCTTGTTACCAGTGGGTTAAATTGTGCGTAGCACTTAATGTCCGGGTTTGCTTCCCATTCTTCACGCGTGGGTAAGACCAGTACTGGCAGGATTGTGGCCTTAACAATGGAACTCTTTGCTCCATCTATCATGACCTCTAAACGTGTTCCGCTGCTAACCTCAAGTTGATGCAGAAGATCAAGTGAATTTCTGCTGTGACCATGCTCGGCCAGTTCTCTGTGCAGTTGATTGCGAGTGAACATTACACCAGCGATGTTATCCAAATAACAGCCATGCTCAGGCTGTGTTGCCAATCGGCGCAAGGCATCAACGGGATACTTTTCAGCCATAGTAGGGTAATACTCCCTATCTTTTCCGTCTTTATCCTGGATACGGGCAGGTGTCATGCGTAATTCATGTTTTACGGTGTCTTCTGTGCTAGGTTCCTTGTATTCAAAATAGCGTGTTTCAGTCGGCAAATAGCCACCTGATGTTCGTAATTCATCGAGCTGACTGGTCGATGAAAAGTATATGGGCAGCGCATCATATAAAGCTACGGTATTTGAATAGGTCCGTATATTATCCGAAAAAGATTGAAATAAGCATAGTTGCTGGGGATGTGACGCTGTTAAGGTTACAGCGCTTCCGTCAATATTTTTTCCCGTAATAACTTTAGGTTTGAGCTGAAATTGTGCCATTTCCTATACCCCGCTTGCGTGGTGACGAGTTAAGGGTATTTACCCTGACAATGCAAATAAAAAGCACAGGCTGAAAGCTAGGGCTTTTCAGGTGATTGAGCAGTATTGACGCAAGATTGTTTTGAATCAGTAGCTTGCCCAAGAACATTGATCTGCTGTGTTAGAAAGATGCGTGTGCAACAAAGAGTGTCCATTATCATCTGCAACCAATGTCTGCACTCACCCTTTAGCGCGGTAGGTGAGGCAGATGTTTGCCCCGTCATCTTGGCAAAGAGAAAACAAGCCACCTATGTATTCGTAGTAGCAGACAGGTGCCAACTGCCTGATTTAGTGGATTTTGAGTCGCATGGCGACAAGTCCAGGCAGACAAAAGCCTTTTAGGGCTTTTGAGATTCTTTAATTTTTGTTGGGCCAGACCGCTTACAGGTCGTCAACAGTTGCGAAACACAAGTCCCCCTAAGACCAGGCGGGCGGAGACGCCTATTTTGACCGCTAAAGTGTCTCCACCCGCCTAGCCTAAGTGAGCCTAAGCGTTTCGGTCAGTTGACAACCTGACACGGTCTGGCGGGAACCCAACATGGGTTTTATGGCAGGGGCGCTCACGCCCTTTGCCACTAAACCCATTAATTAAAGAGAAAGACTATTGAGATGACCGATTAACAAATGACTCAAGAGACTTAGCAAGGGCAGGGGAATTTTACCCCCGCCCCCATGCTCTCCCTAAGCACTTAGCAACACTAGATATAGCGTGAGATTTTATAATGACCAAGACCAGTCTTTTACAAGGCGAGATTTACCCGAATTTATACCTCATTGCCGATCAGCTCTTTCCTGAATTCCAATTGCGGCGACAATCCAACTGTTGGGTTGCCAGAGCCAAACTAGATGTAGACGGCAGCCCGACCGATGCACCGGGAAAAGTTTATCTCTATCAAGGCAAGCCCCACCTACTATGGAGCCACAAACGAGGCGAGGGGATTTTAATATGGCACTATCTCAGCGAACGCGAGAATCTGAAGGGTAAAACCTTGCTCAAATACATGGCCGAACTAGCTGGGGTGACACTGGCCGAACCCGGCCAGCAGCGGCCACCCCCCAAGAAGGGTATTCCCCAGCCATTGCTTGAAACCGCCTTGCCATGGTTGGTTGCGCAGTTATGGCAGGCTGATGAGGCCGCGCCGGTGCGAGACTATCTCACCCAAACGCGCGGCTATACCGAGGCAGAATGCCGACATATGCACCTAGGATTTATCAGTGATCGCGCGGCACTGGCTGCATATCTTAGCCAAGCTGGCCATAGACATACACAGATAGAGTTTTTCCTGCGCCTAAAGAAACCGGATAGTGCGGTGCTGTTTACCAGCACCCATCGTCTCATCATTCCAGTATGGGGCGAGGGCCGCCAATTAATGGGCTGTTGCTTCCGCGCTACAGCACCAGAGGCAACGCCAAAATATCTCAATACCTATGGGTTAGAGAAGAGCAGGGCGCTATTTGCCTATCCGCCCGGCCAGACCCAGCTAGTGATCGTGGAAGGCATCTTGGACGTGGCGATCGCCCAGGCCAAAGGTTTTGATAATGTCGTCTCCCTCAATGGCACAAGCCTTAGCCTACAGCAGCTTGAAGCCCTGCAAACACAAGGTATTGAAGCTATTACCCTATGTTTGGACAACGATCGCGCCGGAGCCGCCGCACGAAAGAAAATCTTCACAATCTTGCTTGAAAACCAGTTATCGCTGCGGGTATATGTAGCCAGCTTTCCCGAGGGGATAAAAGCCCCCGATGCGCTAATGAAACACAGCGGCACGGCGGCGTTTCAAGCCGTGCTAGATAATACCATGGGCTTTGGGCAGTATCTTGGGGAGACGCTGGCCAAGCAATATAAGGGCGAGACTGTACCAACACCCCGCAAGCGTGATGCCTTAATCCAGCGCTGTTTTGCTATGGATAGTCGGTTTACTTATCATCCTGATCGCCTAGATTTTAGGGCGGCGATCGCACCAGCCTTAGCCCGGTTTGGCTTGTCTGTGGCCGATTATGAACAGACAGTGATAGGGATGTTGAAAGCGCAGGAAAATAGCCTGTAGGTTATCAAAAAATAGAAAAATATAGCCTACAGACATTTTTTTCTTGACCAAGCCATTACAAAAATATATTTATTTGTAATGGTAGCTAAATACGTAACCATTGCTGAAACGCATTATTTTGAGAAGAAAATCACCAACCTTCTTGATGAAGAGACGTTGATGTCCTTAAAAATCATGCTAGCCACTGATCCGTTGGTAGGGGATGTGATCAGGGGAACTAATGGACTACGCAAGGTTCGCTTTGCGACTGGTAATAAAGGAAAAAGTGGCGGGATAAGGGTTATCTATTATTTCTACAACGAAAGTATGCCGCTCTTTCTGCTCGATGCTTTTGCTAAAAGTCAGAAAGAGAACCTTAGTAAAAGCGACTTAAATGACTATGCCAAGGTCGTTGATATATTGAAGAACTATGGAGAAAATAATGAATAATGAAGATAAAAACGGCTTGAAAAAATCATTAGAGGATGCGGTTGCCTTTATGCAAGGCGACCATTCTCGAGCTAGAGTTACCAAGGTGCCAATCCTTGATGTTAAAGATTTACGAGAAAATCAGCTTCAGATGACCCAAGAGCAATTCGCTCATCTGATTGGCTCAACAATTCCAACAGTTGCCTCATGGGAACGAAAGAGTGAAAGACGGTGCCCAACTGGCCCGGTGCAAAAATTTCTCTTTCTACTCCAGCAGAAACCAGAGCTGGTTAAAGACTTAACAAGACTAGCCTTTTGATGGTGTGACAACAGAGTTATAGTGCCTGGCTCTCACCCACTGACAGGCTGTGGTCACTTTTTGGGAATCCGTCTACCTAGCTGTCGTCTTCAACTTTTTCCCGTCAAAGCTCGGAAGAGCCCAATGTAATTGTCGTCCAATAATTTCTTATATTCCGTAAAGCGAGGGGATATGTTCTGCCACCAAGGCATCTTCTTCATAGCAAAAGCCCCCTGTTATTCCGCAAAATAACAAGGGGCTTTTCCGGTGGCTATTGGACGTTATTCCGCTTTTTCATCCTCGCGAACAAGAACGAAGCTAAATAACTCATTGAAAAAGAATGGCCGTAAATCGAGTGGTAAATTGAAATCCACATTATAAAAACCAGCCTTCTGCCGCCAGATGACGGCAATTTCCGCCCACTTATCCCGGCTATTTTCTTTCTTGGCTTTCGTTACAAGATACAGCCGCATCACAGGTTTAGATGTGTTGGGTTTCGACTTAACTTGAGGCTTAGACTTAGAGGTCATGGCACTAAAAAGATAAAATGCCGTTTTTTATACAATCCTGGATTTGTGCCGTCTATGTGGTGCGTCACAGTGGCAGCAAGGTGTTGCCGCCCTCTCTAAAGGCTTTGACAGGATAGAGCTATTTTCTTTACACACAATAGTTTTTGAGTGAACGTATACTCAATTGAAGGCAGCTAGCGCAACAGTATTTCCTCAAGCAATTTTTTCACACCTGTGCACTAAAGGTCCTGAGAAAATGCACAGCAACAAAAACCGTCATTACACTTCTTGCTTTCGAGAATGTTAAGCATCCACGCGATCAGCAATAGCAAACAAAGTCGTGAATATCTGATTAACCTGGCGCAGGAAGATTATTACCTTGATGGCGGAGAACCACCCGGTCAGTGGTATGGCACAGCGGCTGCCCATTTTGGCCTAGCGGGGCAGGTCGAACGCGATCCTTTTCTCCGACTGTTAGAGGGATATAGTCCAGACGGCCAGAACAAACTGGTGCGCAATGCCGGAGATGCAAAACGCACTATTGGCTTTGACTGCACTTTTTCAGCGCCAAAATCGGTTTCAGTGTTATGGAGCCAGGCAGATAAAGGCTTACGGGATGACATGCAGGCGATACATGACCAGGCGGTAGCTAGGTCATTGGACTGGCTGGAAGCTCAAATGACGACACGACGTGGGGCAGGCGGGAAGCATCATCTATCTGCCAAAATGTTGCTGGCCCGGTTTAACCATGGGACCAACCGTGAGGGGGATCCACAGCTACATACCCATTGTGTGGCCTTTAACATTGCTGTGGCTGAAGATGATAAAACCAGTACCCTGGATGGCCGACAGCTGTATATCAACAAGATGACGGCTGGAGCCTTGTATCGCGCTGAACTTGCTAAGCAACTTCAGCAGAAATTACACCTCAATCTCCGCCTGACCCAAAATAGAAGTGGGCGCACTGATGGTTTTGAAATTGCCGGAATTTCAGAAGACATTGTGCAGGAATTTTCTAAAAGAGCGGTGCAAATCCGGGCGCATATGGCGGAGCATGGCGGCAGCTCGGCTGTGTCGGCTGCGATCGCTGCACTGGAGACACGGCGCGTAAAAGAGGATATTCCCCCCAGGGGTGCGCTGTTCAAAACCTGGCAGGCCATTGGTCAAGAGCTGGGGTATACGCCCCCGGCAACTACGTATAACGATGGCAGGCCATTATTACAGCGACAGCAGGTCACTCGTGAGCAGGCCGTTAAAACCCTGCATGACCATGCCAGCACCTTCACCGAAAATCAGTTGCTCTGTCATTTGGCGCTTGCTGCCCCCGACCAGGGGCTAGATGTTGATGCGTTGCTTGAACTGCGGGATCAGACTTTGGCCTCTAACCGCGTGTTGCTGGCGGGATGGCATAAGGGGGCGCAGTACACGACCCCAGAGATGCAAGCCATTGAAAAGCGGATACTGGATTTGGCCAAAGCCGCTCAGTACGACCGGAGCCACCCTGTCTCTACTCTTACTCTAGATGCGGTCATACAGCGCTATCCAACACTGCGACCAGACCAGGTGCAGGCCTTACGCCATATTGTTGATAGCCAAGGTCTCATAAAACTCATGACCGGCTATGCCGGTGTCGGTAAATCCTTTGTGATGCGGCTGGCAAGAGAGGTATGGCAAGTCGAGGGGTACAGTGTCGTGGGCCTGGCCCCAAGTGGTAAAGCGGCAGCATCATTGGAGGAAGGCGCAGGCATTGCCAGCCAGACCGTACACAGTTTCTTGAATGATAAGCAGCAGGTAGCGGCCTTATCAAAACGCGCTGTGGTGGTTGTAGACGAAGCGGCCATGGCCGATACAAAGCTGTTAGACCGGTTAATGCAAGCGGTGCTTACACAAAAAGCCAAACTGGTGCTGTTGGGCGATACACGGCAGCTTTCTCCTGTTGGCCCTGGAGGGTGTTTTAAGGATCTAATGGTGCTGCTTAGCGCATCCACCCTCACTGAGATCACCCGCCAGACTGCTGATTGGGAAAAGCTAGCTGTAAGGCAACTGGCCGATGGCTTGGCTCTCAATGCTCTCAATGCCTATGATGCCGCTCATCAGCTGACGATTACGCCGACCCGTATCGCCAGCAGGCTCAGTTTAATAGAAGACTGGCAACAGGCAGGGGTAGCCATACCAAAAGACCATGTTATGTACACCGGCAATAATGCGGTTGCTTGGCAGCTAAACCAGATGGCGCAAGAAAAGCGCCAGGCCGCAGGTTTTCTGGGGAAGACAGCACTCACTATAGAACGACCAGGCTGGCGCGGGGTTGAAACGCAGCAGGTCTATACCGGCGATCGGGTGCTGTTTCTAAAAAATAACCGCTCAGCCAAGGTGGTCAATGGCGATGTTGGCACGATCGAGAAGATAGCAGGGGAGACACTACACATCCGTTTAGATCGCAATGGCCAGAGCCGGTTGATTAATACGAAAAAATACCCGCACCTGGCGCTGGGCTATGCCCTCACCACTTACAAGGGGCAGGGCGATACTGTGGCCACGGCCTATGCCTTGCTTGAAGAAGGCATGGTGTATCAAGAGCATGGCTATACCCAGATCTCACGAGGACGGACCACTCGCATTTATGCAGCAGAGGTTGATGCTGGAGAGAATAGGCAGCAGTTAGTAGCACTTCTAAAACAGTCACGAGCGAAATACACAGCCAATAGTCTCAACTGTCAGTCGCAGCTGACACGATGATTTTCAGATAAAGCGTACAACAATATCCCGTAAAGGAGCCATAAAGTTCGCGGATAGTGAGGAACAAATTCTCTATGAAGAAGCAGTTATTCGTTGATGTCTTGGCTGTTTTCCTATGCCGTCCCGTCGAATTTCAGCAGAAAATGCGGCAAGTATCGCAGAAGGATTAGAGGCTTTTTCTAATGAAAATGCCCCGCCATTGCTGGCTTTTGTTACAGCTGAGCCGATGTACCGCGACCTGGATCAGTTGCTCGCATCCCCGGAAAATACCGCAAGCCTCATCGAGATTTTTAAGAATGCCGGTTTTGATATGACAGCCGCACAGCTTAACGATGCCCTGGCCAGAAAAAATCTGGTCATTCTGGCCGACTTGCTTAAAATGCCTGTTGCAAAAGATAAACAGGAGGCAATTATGGACGGCATCTATGCGTTAAAACAGGCCGATGCGGAAGCCGCCGCACGGCAACGGCATGAACGAGACGGCTCTTATGCCAATCTGACGGATTTATTAAAGTTCAATGATCAGATTTTTGGCTGGGTGGGTGTCCATAAAAATAATCTCAACAAGAGCTGGGTAGAGATTGCCATGATGTTTACCCTTCACTCAGGCAAAGATGTTAAGGAAAGCAGTCTGAGTAAAGCCTACAAAGCCGCAGAAGCTTACCGGGCTACTCTACCACCAGAAGACCCGGAAGCTGCCGCTATCCTTGCTGAAGATAATCAGCCTGCCCCTACAGCAACACCCCAGGGAAAACAGCAAGCACCATCTCGACAAGGCTCACTACCAACGACCTCCCAATCTGCTATTCACAAGCTCTTCCACAGAAAGGACAATGTCTAGACCCCCCAGAATCATCTACCTTGTAACCTCGGAGAAAGGCGGCCAGGGCAAGTCAGTCGTATGCAAATCCCTGGTGGACTATGCCGATCAGCTTCAGCATCCTATCCAAATATTTGATTGTGATGCTACTAATCCTGATGTCTATGACACCTATCCGAACCGGGCAAAGGTCGCCTATTTCAGTGAGGCTGAAGAGTATGAGGATTATGCCAATGGTATCTATGAGGCTGCCCAAGACTCAGACGTTATCGTCAATTGCCCCGCAGCGGTGTTTAGAAGCCTGCAAAGCTGGTTTGAAAAGAACAGTATTTTTGCTTTGGCTGAAGAGGAGGAGATTGCTTTTGCCATCATTTTTGTAAGTGACGGTGAGCCGGAAAGCCTCAATATGCTGCAACTGACCCTAGACTACTTTGATGCCAAAGTGCAGCATATTGTTTTGCTGAATGAAGGGGTGTTGCGGGTGCGCGATCCGGCCCAGCGCTGGGATACGTTTGAGACGAATACCGCCTTGCAAGAGAATCTGGATGCCGTCAGGGCTAATGTGGTGTGTTTTCCGAAGATGCTTGGGAATGTGCAAATGAACCAGATTAAGGATGATAATTTATCCTTTCTGGCGGCCAGCCAGGATAAAGAACGCTTCAAGAGTATTCCCCGGAGGCGGATTCGTGATTTTGTAAAGGCGGCTTTTGCTGTATTTGCCGCGCTAAACCTCTTTACCCCACAAAAATGAGCAATCCTGACACTGATGACGTCTTAAGTCGGTTGCTGTATAACAAATCGCCCGAGATTCAGGCTCGTTTGAGGAAATTTGCAACCAAGCGGGACATCGATGTTGAAGACCCGCTATGGCAGGCGTTAATATTGCTTGAGAGTTTTCCGCTACATATTGAGCAGCAAACAGTAGAACACGCCCGGAGCCTGCAAGAGATCCAGGCTCATTTAGAGGCTTGGCAACTGCGGAATTTAGCCGCCCTGTCCAGTCTGAGCCAGCACCTGGAGACGCTTAAGCAGCTTACCCCAATCACAGAAGTGCAGATTGAGCAGAGTCAGGCAGCGCAAACCGGACTGTCTGACCTGATGCCCGTTTTGGAAGGGTTGCAAGTTCAGGCCGGACAAACAACTGAAACGCTGGCAAGCTTGGAGCAACAACTTGTTGTTCACCATGCCGATGTCAGCAAGCTCACCACCGCGCTAAATGCGTTTAGCCAGCTCCATGCGGCGCGACTACCGGGATTTATGGCTCCGCTACCTTCCTGGAAACAGGCGCTGTTTTGGGGCGTTCTGTTCGGTGGCTTTTTTATGGCGGTTTCTGTGAGTTCTTTGGTTATTGTGTGGCACAATGACCGCAAGATCCTGCTGAATTCCGCCCAAACAACCGAGTTGATTAGAGAGTATTTACGGGAGGATTACTGCGATAAGCGGCAGGGGGAGGTGCCGGAGTTTTGCCTGTAGCGAACAGGTATGAGAATCATTCGCCTTGCTGAGACTCCGAGTATTTTTTCTTTAGTCTATTCAAACTTTCTAAGGTTTCTTTTGTTATTTTATGATCAGTGCCAAATACTTCTTTTCTAATGTCATAGGCTTGCTTTGAGTGATATATAGCTTCTGTAAACAGATTCTCATCTGAATAGATTTTCGCCAAAGAGACGTGTATTTGGCTTGTGCGGCTGTTGTTAGGACCGAACGCGTCTGGTGCTAATTCAAGGGCTTGTAAAAATAAAGCTTTTGACTCTGCCAAATGATTCTGTCGCCAGTAAAGCCCAGCTACCATATACAAACAGGTTACAGATTCAATATGTGTGTCTCCAAGCAGCCTTTTGTTCATTTGTTGCGCTTTGCTGATAGCAGCTTCGGCTTGTTCATATTTTTCTTGATCTCTGTAACAGACACCGAGATTGAGATAGGCTCGTGCAACCTTTGGATGCTCCTCACCATACAGGCGAGTTCTTAGATTGAGAGATTTCAAGAATGCTTGCTCTGCTTCTTCATAATTGTTTAGTTTGAGGCAGACAGAAGCTAAGTTATTTAACGCGATCGCAATACTTGGGTTATCTGTTCCAAGTATGGACTCTTTTAAGTTAAACGCATCTCTTAATAAGGATTCTGAATCTGTATATTGCTCCAAGTGGAGTGCCAGTATGCCTAGTTCAGACAAAGATTCTGCATATTCAAAACTATCTTCTCTAAAAATTTCAGCAGTTATTGTGTGTGCTTGTGTTAATACTTTTTTTGCTTCTTCATATCTCGATTGAAGTATATAGGTATGCCCAAGATTTCCAAGTGCAGATTTGTAGTCGCGTTTTTGATCTTTAGCCAGTTCGAGTATTTCTAAAGACTCTTTTAGTACTGCTTCTGCTTCTGAGAAATTGCCTTGACGATTATAATTTACACCTAATGCGTTAAGAACATCAGCGACATTGACATCGTGTTTGTCAACACAGTTTTTAAGCATATCATAAGCCTCTATCAGCAGCGCTTGGGCATCAGAATGCTTTCCAATTCGACCGGTAGTTCGTCCAAGATAAATAAGACTTTTGGCTATATCTAGATGAATGTTACCAAAGCGGCTTTTTGTTATAGATAAACAGTCCTTGCGCCATTTCAGAGCCTCCTTAAACAGACCTTGACTTTCACTGACATGCCCTAAAATTGTATATATCGAATAAACATGTTCATCTGGTACACCATCTTGATAAGTTGTTACTAGTTCATTGACATGAGGTATCGCTTTAGCGACGGCAGCAAGGGAAGCCTGTATGTCATTTTCAACAACTGTGTGTACTCTTTCAAATAAAGCATTACTCAACGCAGGTACAAATTTTTCAATCCATGGTGATGCTTTGAGCTTTTGACCAAGAAAGTATTTGATTAAAGGGTGATACTGATATGATTCGCCATTATTGCTACGAAGAAGACTAAATCTAACCAGTTGGCGATCTCGCAAGCTAATCAATGTGCGCTTGTTATCATCAGGCAAGCATTTTTCAACCAGTGACCACTCGATTTCTGTGGCAGCAAACAGGCTCAGTAAGCAAGCTAAGCGCTGTGCGCCTTCAAACTTCTCTAGATGCGCCCAACTGATTTCAAAAGCAGCAGCTAAGCCTAGAGGCCGATGCGCTGATTCAGTACCAGGGTCGCAGAGTGCTTCTGCCGCGAGGCGCTTTTCCTGTAACTCATCGAGCATATCTTGTAGTGACCATTCTTGGACTTCTCCCAGAAAATCACCAACTAGACGAAGAGCTTGCGGAAGGTGCCCAACTTCCTCACAAATTCTGTGCGCGATCTCTTCATCTTGGCTAATGCGCTCTTCACCAACAAGCGACTTAAGCATGGCGTAGGCTGCTTTTGGTGCTAATGGGTCAACATCAAAGGTCGGCACAGCTTTGCTCAACACTTTGCGGCTGGTAATCAGCACCCGAAAACGAGAAGAGTCCGGTATAAAAGCGCGAATTTCCTCGTAATCATTCACGTTGTCGAAAATAATCAGAACATCAGGTTTTTCGTGATGACTTTTCGGCCAATGTCGCCAGCAGTATTGTACTTGCTGTTCGAGTGAATAATCATCACCCAGGCGGGATATACCCAGTTCTGATTCGGCGAATAGGAGAATATCAGCCACGGCCTTGGCCGAGGCTGAGCTATCTTCTGGGATGCTAAAACGCGGTTCGACATTGACCCAGCAAACACCACCAGAGTAAGCATTCAAGTAGTGATGGCCATACTGGATGGCCATTTCCGTCTTACCGACCCCTCCCATGCCTAAGAGAGAGGTGCAGGTCATATTGAGCGTTGTTGTTTCCTGGAGACAATGATGTAACTTTATTAAATCACGACCAATAAACTCTTTAGCATAGGGATTCGGCAGATTGTTTGGAGGATTAAGGACAGCAACTGTCCACCACTCAACACCAAGGGCTTCGCAAATGGAGATAAACCCCTCACTTGTAATTCGTTCTCTAGCTATCCAAAAGCGTTTTAACGTTTGATCACTGGTTGCAGCGTCATCTATTAGTGCATCATCCCGCTGCTTCGTATATTTGCTCTCTTTTAATGCTCTTTTACATTCTTTCTTGCCATCAGCAGATAGTTTTAGTGTCTTGGGTATGATGTGGACGCTTTGTTCTGATATAGCCATGCCGCTGTATCCCTATCTGTGAAAGAGCTACTTGTCTTTTCAAGCCAGGACACAGCAAATCCGTATAAGGGCGGCATATATATTAAACACTTGACAAATAAGAACTAAATGTTTACCACTCGCCTTATGAGTGTGACAATAACCAGCGATAATCCTTTAATGCAGGAGCATATTAAGGATGCACTTACACTTTGTGTGAGACTTACAACGCCTCTCCTAAAGATGCTCAATACCGGGTATGAAAGAACTTGTTTCGATACCGTATATTTTGATAAAAATCAGCTGCCCAGGCACAAGAAAAAGCTATTTGGTCCTGTTGCTGGTGAGTATCTTGATACTGAGCTGGAGCGTAACATTTTTATTCACTATGCCAAGTTGTGGAATCAGTGCCGAAGTTTGGTGGATTTTCGCGCAACTTACGTTGGTATGGATCTAGATGATGATGAAAGGCCACCGGAAGATGATGCTCTGTACCAAGTTTTGAGTAATGCCAAAAATTTCGTTTGGGATTTTATGGGTTGTATTGTCGATAGCCCAGTGTTTTGGCCATTTATTGATTATGCTGATGCGCTACAGATAGACCCCACTGCCAAACCAACTATTCCCAGAGAGCAGCAATTAGAAATCAGCGCAACGTTAAGAGAGCTGCTAACTGCAATAAAACAAGACAGAAATTACATTTCTGAGGATATTGAGACAATGCTGGGCTTTGTCGAATATTACCTGGCAGAGCGTAGTGGTGGTGTAGACCGCTAAAACCACTGTTATCAAAGGGATGCAGCGACTGACCCCTTCTGACCCTATCCATAATGAGCTGCCTATTTCATACTAGGTATCGAGTAGAGGTTACATGAGCCGAGCATCAGGCTCAAGGTTCTTGAACTGATGTTGGTTTATATCTCTGCTCGTTTCTGACTAACGTCGTTAACGGCTTTCTGACTATTCAGAATATACAAGTTTCTGCCCCCATCTGCTTGGCAAGCGGTTCATGGTGGGGTGCAGAGGGATCGGGTGTGTACCGGTTTGGCAAGCCAGTGTCTATGTATACACCCGCATTCTCCTTCTTTCAGGGTCACTACCGTGTTTCTTAACTATCTAAATTTTGAAATTTCGGAGCATATTTCATATGTTGAAGCAATTCTGGCCTACATATTCACGTCTGACACTCAAAGAACGCCGCTGGCTGTTGGGTTTTTCCAGTTTGTTTTCTGTAGTGACTAATCATTTATGGGATGTCGGTATCGCTCATGCCCAGGGCGTAGATGTTTTTAGTAGAGGGTATTTGGCGTGTAGTGAAGCCGCCGCTGCCGCTTTTTTTGTTGGCGTTGCTACTGCAATTACGACAGTGTTTGTTGTTATGCGCTTAGGTTTAATGACCTTGGTGGGTGTGAGCGGTTTTACGGCAATTCAAAATATACAACAAGGTGCTCCGTGGCCGAGCGCGGTTCAGTTGCCCTTCATTGTCATTCTTGTGGTCAGTGTAGTTGGGTTACTCGAACAGTTAATTATGACCTGTTAAACCACTGAGGCTCATTAACAATGCACAATACATCCCCAAATACGTCCCGTATGGTGCATAGCACGTTGGGACAGCCGCATTTCCTCTTCAGCTTTGCCTTACCGCTGCTGGTTTTGGGCTTTATCAACTTTGGGTTTTTGAATCTGATAGTCCATTTGTCATACCCGGTTGTCACCATTACCTATGCCGTCAGTGTTGCCGGGTGGCTGATTTTGACCAGGGGCGGCAGCACTGCTATCTTTTTTCGCCGCTTGCGCGGCCACAACCGACCCAGGTGGCATCTACCCATGTACACCTATCACCGCTGTACCCGTGATGCGAAGCCAATTTATCACCAAACCTTGCACCAAAAACCTGACCGAAGTCATACCCCTTAAGGGTCTGATAACGTTTGTTGACCATGATATCGGTGCTTTATTACTAGCATCAGAAAATCTTGAAAGCCCTGATCTTTGTTTTGTGTTTGCCCTGGAAGGCTTTCAAGTGGAAGTCTCTCTGGATGAATGCGCGACACAAGTGCAGGCGTTGCAGAAAATCCTGTTTAATCTTCCAGATAAAGGGTTTATCACTTTTGATGGTCAGCGTCGGCCTGACAGCTCTCTTAGTAACCCGTTCAGTGCTGCTGAAAACACCCCATCGGCACTGCAATTTTTAACCGAGGATAAACGCCACCGTATTGCTGAACTTGGCGCACAGGGCAAGCGGCATCGCCTGGCAGTCTATCTGCGGTATACAATCCCGCTTAACCCGTTACCAGACAAACCAGATGTCTTTGATAGGCTACTATCTCTGCTGCGGCCCAAAGCGGAAGATATAGAAGCCTGTCACCAAGACTTGATGCTTGCCTTTGAGCAGGTACAACGCTTTGCCCAGCAGGTTACGCAATTAACCGGGTTGACATTAACAGCGCTCCCGGTCGCACCATTATGGACATATGTTGCCCGCTGCGCCGGAAATACTGCCCCAAGCCCTCCGGCGGCAATGGTGCAGGTAGGGGGCGGCACTATCAATGAAGTGTTTAACCAAGAGAGTGCAGCAGCGCCACCAGCGCTCCTGTTGTCATTGCTCGCCGGTAGCGAACCCGAAGCCCATAACGCCTGGATTGAGACAGGTCAACATGGGAATAGAGACTATACAGCTGTTCTCTATCCCCAGCTGAAGCCTGGAGCCTTTGCGCATGCCAAACAGCAGTATCAGTTTTTATGGTCTGTGGCGCTGGCCTTTGAGGCGGGGTGTGTTCAGGTTGTCAGTCAATTTTCAAAAACGAATACTGCTCTTGAACGCCTGAACCAGGAGTCTTTGGCCCTTAACGCCCAAAGACTTGTGGATAAGGCCGATCGCTTCCATAGTGTAAATCCCAGTGCTGCCCTGAAATCAGAAATTGCCCTCGATGCCGTCGGGCAAATGGTCAACAACGGTAAAATCCCTGTTAAAAATGCTCTTGTTGTTGTACTCAGCGACAAAACACCTAAACAACTTAAAGCAACTATCGAGCGGTTTCATAACCATGTTCTGGCTGTCGGTAATGGCCTAAAATTCCGCTGGGAAACCGAGATGCCCTGGGCTGTCTGGCGACAGCTGCTGCCTACCTCACGGGATCCGTTGCTGCTCAATCACTTTAATTGGCATGGCCAGACCTATTTTCAGGATATTGCCCCAGCGTTTATGCCAGTGGTCTATCCGAAAAGCCCGGATAGTGATGGGGTAGAGTTTATCAGCCGTGAAGGCGGTTTGCCGGTGTACCTCAACCCGTTTGCTAAGACCCGGCGTATTGGCATATTTGGCACCACCCGTTCCGGTAAATCGGCGACCACTGCCCAATATATTATTGAGGCAGACGCTCCCCAGAAGCAGATGACTATGAAGGATCTCCCTAAAGCTGATGGTTCAGGCACCTTTAGTGCGCTGGTGCCGTTTTTGGGGGGGCAATATATCGACATTTTGACCCGAGGGGTCAATCTACTGGCACAACCGCTGTTGCCTGAAGATAAACAACAGCGTGAAGCTCGGCTAAGCCAATGGCGGAGCAGCTTAACTGCGGTTGTGGCTATGATTGGCCATGGCCCTGAGCCTGACAATCCAGCGGCGGCCAAATTAATGCGGGAATTAGTCACCGAAGTGCTGACACAATTTTTGACAGCACCTGGTGCGGATTCTCAGACTATAGAGCAGCCAACCTTGCAAGACTTTTTAGTCTATCTACATAGCCGAGATGTAGAGGTGCTTGCCGAAGGGGATACTGCGTTCAGTACTACCTTACAAACCCTGAAACGGACCCTAAGGGCGTTTTTGCAAACGCCTCTAGGTACGGCCTTATGTCAACACAATACCGATGCAGAGCAGAGTCCCCTGTTGATCTTTGCTTTGCCGAGCGGTGTAGGGGATAAGGCCGAGAAGACCGTCATGGCGATGGCCATGTATGCCATCGCTGAACGCCGGGCGCTATCAGCGGCGACAACATCCCTGTTTGTGATTGATGAAGCGCCGAGCCTATTCGAGACTGAGAGATTAGCTGCTTGTGTTGCGAGGCTCTTTGCGGCTGGTGCCAAAATGGGCATTAGCACCATGCTGCTGGCGCAAGACCCCGACTCTGTTGCCCAAACAGCACATAGTTCAATGATTTTGCAGAATATCGACACGCTACTCATTGGCAGGATTAACGAGTCGGCCATCCCTAGCTTCGCCCGAATCTTTGGGTATGACCCAGCGTTTATCCGCCGCAATGCTAGTCCATCCTTCTATCCGCAAGCCGATGGGCTTTATAGCCAGTGGTTATTGGACACTGTATCTACCAAAGAGCGCTGTCAGCTGTTTTGCCGTTTTTATCCCGGCTATGCCTTGCTGGCCCTGGTTGCCAACAATAAGGACGAGCAAGCCATACGTGAGGCTGTTCTCAGCCATTATCAGGACGATATATATCAGGGTATTTGTTGTTTTGCGCGGTTGTTAGTCCAGTCGATGACAACCGGCAGAGCGCTCAAAACTGTTTATCAAGAAAACTTACCTACCTTACCTGCAATAGAGCCATGAAATATAGCAAACGTTCACTTGCTTGCGGTGCAATTGCCCTTGTTTGGTCGTTGACCTTGAGTCCGCCAGTCCGTGCATTTTTTGATATCACAACGCTCATTGATGATGGCTCCACCTATGTCCAAGACCTGTTTAGCCAAAGCTTTACGCTTTTTGGCAAGCCAGTTGAAGATGTCTTTGATGACCTCTATACGCAACAGACGGGTCTTACTCTCGAAGATCCATACGCCATGCGGCAACGTCTGGTTGAAGAAGGAGAGGCTTTTGTAGCGTCTTTTTTCGGTGAGAGCACACTTGAGGCAACACCGCCCCTAGTGGATCGCATTGATACGGCCAATGCCACGGAGAGGGAGATGGCCAGAATTTATGCCAGTTCAGTGATTGGGGATACAGGCCGAGACATCATCCAGCAAAAACAGCAGACAACAACAGCGGCGCTGGAGGCGATTACCGACCTCAGTCAGCAGGCCGCTGCTGCCCCCTCGACCCAGGTGGCGATTAAGTTACTGGCCCAGCAGAGCGCTGTGACAGCTGGCCTGATTGCCGATTTGCGCCTGGAGCAGATGGATACCCGCGCCGCTCAGCAGTACAACACCCTGAATACGGCCTCTCTCTCGGAGACCATTGATTATGACCGTCAGCTTGCCATGCAAGAGCGGCGGCAGCTGGCAGCGTTAATGCAAAGCGCGGCGGAACAATCCACTTTATTTTAGGAGACATCAATGGACAATTTGCCTTTAGCAGCATTGCCGATGCCACAATCTAAAATTGTTGATGATATTCATGCCTTTTTACGGGGCGGCCGCAACACATACTCTCAGCAGCAAATCTAGGTATATTTTGACCGATTGTATGACCAAATTCTTCACAGCCCGCTGTACGCAGCGGAACAAGCCACTCTCTTTGAGGAGACATAGATGCAAAGTTTGTATTCAGCAGTATGGCTGCTGGCACAGTCTAAGATTCTCGATGATATTGATACCTTTTTAGGCGGCGGCGGGAACAAATCCTATCAACAACAAATTCAGGCAACGTTTGACCAGCTCAATGACCGACTGTTGGACGGCCCCCTGTTTACCAGTATTGTCAACATATCCGCTCTGATTGGCGCGATTGCGTTAGGTGTTTTTGGCTATCAGCTGTGGAAGCGCTCGAAAGACGGCAATTTAGCCGCTGCCTTTGAGGGCGCTTTGTTCAGCATCATTATTGTTGCGCTACTGGCAAACAATGCTGGATTATGGCGAGATGTTTTGCAGGCTGAACGCAGTGTTATCAATACCATTAACGAGACAATCATCACGCAAACCATCGAAGGTGAAAATGCCCGTGATATGTTACGGAAAGCCAAAATCAAGCAATCAACGCAATTGGCCTATGAAACCTACCTGGCTCAGTGTCGAGCCAGTCCACGTAATGAGCAAAAGTCTCGGCGGCCTGACCTTTGTGAATTTGAGGCTAGACAACGTGCCGCAGGCCTAGAACGCAAAAATCGTGAGGCAGCTAAAGACAGTGAGGAAGATCTGTCATTGTTTGGGGTGTTGTTTCTTAATGTCATTGTCCTGGTCTTGAATTACTTGCAAACTGCTTTTCAGATGATCATCGAAGTGGGACTGATGTTGGCCGCTTTGCTATCGCCTTTTCCCTTAGCCATGTCAGTCATTCCCAGTGACCAGAGACCGTTACTGGGCTGGCAAGCCATTGTTGTGCGGCTGGGGGCGACCAAGCTTAGTTTTAACCTGATTGCCTACCTAGTGGTCTTTATCTACCTCAACTCAGACGGTGCGTTTACAGGCCTGCTACTGCCCATTGCCCTTGGTATTCTGGGGCCGCTCCTAGCCGTTGCCATTGGCAACAGTGCTGGCACCGGATTTTTATATGCCGTTGTGACAGTCGGTGGCCTTGGCAGCCTTGGTACAGCGCGACGACTGCTTGGTTACACCCTTACACGTTCTATGAGATCTCGTTAATCATGGCAAAAATTTTGAAATCTCGCAGGCACCTGTTTAACCAACCTGCAACCTATATTGTGCTTGTTGTTGGTGCCGTTCTCATGAATTTTTTCTTGCAATTACACATGATGGGACAGCTCAGACAAATGCAACACATGCCGGTGATGGTGCAGCTGGCCTCGGGCCAAAGTCTGGCCGCCATTCCGATATCATCGGTGCAAGATATTCTCCCGGCAACCGTCAAGAGCTTTACTGAAGAGATGATGCTGACTTTGTTTAACTGGTCAAACAAGCTGCAACAGCCTGATGGGCGTACACTGGCTGACCCAGGCATCCCTATTACAACAGAAAGTGGCGAAAGACGATTGCCTACCACGGTATGGCAAGCTTCCTTTGCCTTGGAGTCAGGCTTTGCCGATGCGTTTCGCCAGGAATTAGCAGCCCTGATACCACCAGAGGTATTAGACGGCACTGCCCAGAGTGTGTTGCTGGCCTCTTATGTTGGAGAGCCTAAAAGAGAAAAACAGGGATGGGCAGTACGTTTTGTTGGCGAAATTAAACTCTTTGACAGTCAAATGCACGAAAAAAACAGTATTCCCCTAGCCCGATTAATTCATATTCGCGCAATACCAATTGCCATTGCCCCTTTGGGGGAGACCCCGAAACAACAAGCCGTTTATCAGGCTCGGCTCAAGGGGCTGCATATCGTCTCAATGCAAAAAATTGACAATAAGGATGTCTAACGCATGAGTTTTAACCCTGAAGACTATTTAAGTAGCCTCTACGCTGAAACAGCGCCGCCATCACCGCTGGATAACCCGGAAGTTAATGCCAGAATTTCTGATGCCTATGACACCAATAAGGTGTCGTGGTATCGCAATATAAAAACGCAAACAGTGATAATTGGTGCATGCGCCATCCCTGTCGGTGTGCTTGCCTTTGGTACACTTAATACCGTTGTGCGCCAACAACCGGCAGACATCATCCAATCCGAAGCTCTTGATCAGGATGAGGATACTGTTGCTGAACAACTTGATAAAGAAAGAACAGCCAATGCCCTGTTTGATCTTGAGCGTGCCCTAACTTCAGAAGAAGATACGGTATCCAAGCCCGTGTCAGTGGCACAAGCAACCGAGCCTGCTAAAAAGGAAGCTGCCTCCCGTAAAGAAGAACCTGTCGCAGCAGTACCAGTCAATAGGCGAACAGTGCCAAGCACTATGACATCGCCCCCACAAGTGCGCCGTCCTGTCCAATCACCTGTTACCCGGCAACTGCCGCTTATCCCCCCAGAGCGGACGGTCAGACCAATTTTTACGCCGCCTGGTGCTGCCGATAGCAGAGTAGCAGCACACCGTCCCGCGCAAGTTGTGACATATCGGGCTAGTCCTAGGGAGACACACAGTACGGCCACACCCTCATTAGTTATGGCTAATGAGGGCTATCAGCAAGCTAATGATCCTAGTCCAACAGAGATTATGGCCAGGGTGCAGCTGCCGGACATTACCTTTACCGATAACAGCACAAAAACTATCACGGCAACCTTAACAGAAGATTTTGATACGGGAGCCACCTTAATGCCTGCTGGCAGTCAGCTAACACTGTCAGCCCGTGTAGATACGACGGGGCGCGTGGACGTTACGGTGCTTTCTGTTATCTCACCAGCCGGTCATACGGTGGATACAGGCAGCGTTGATGGCCTGCGGGTGATGGCAAATCGTCAGTATCCTTTAACGGCTCAAAAAACAATAACTTTTGGTAATGAAATTGCTGATGATCTATCTCAGAGTGTGCAGCGCGGTATTAGCGAGGCCTTTAATGAAGCAAATGTTTTAGAAGGACTCGCACCAGACATTCCCATTATTGGTGAAATTCTTGAAAATACTGTGGAGACAACCCTTAGCCAGGCAGAAACCCGCGCCAAGGCTTTAGCCGCCATAGATCCTGTAGATACCTGGCAGTTGCCAGCGACTACAGTTGCTTACCTCGTTGGTGACATACAACCGACCCCAGTCATACCTGCGCCGTCTGTTGCCAACCAACAAGCCCCATTACCAATAGCGCCAGCGCCGGTAACGCAGGAGACTGAGCCAATTCCCTTTGGCCAGCCATTATTTGCGCCTGCGGCTCCACCAGAACCTGTGCCTGCACCTGTTATCTCAGCTGACAGTCCTCGATTTGTGGCGCACACGACGGGGCGGGACGTGCATTCAGCCCCGCAACCTATGACACCAGCTATTATGCCGGTGCTCAGTCTACCTGTCACCCCCGGTGTGGGTCGCAGCCTAGTTACCGTTAATGGAGATAGGATTGTGACGGCTTTTACCAGTCAATCGCAGCAGGTCGCCATAGATTTTGATGCCCCGCTATGTGCTGATGGGGCAAGTGGCTGCTCTACAGCCTCAGCTCAGGTAATGCACCTGCTTGTCTCAGAGACAGCGGCTCTGCCTATAAACATTACGGTTATCACCGAAGGCCAGGCCGGGCGGCATCTACACACGGTCATGCTTGAGCCTGGGGTAGATGCCTTAGAGATGACACCTATCCTTCTACAAACACCAAATCATGAAACATCTCACGCTGTTATTTAAGGGCATTCTTGGCGGCTTGTTGTTGTCTCTGGGATCAGCAGCGGCGCAGGCTGTACCGCCCTCAATCGACATAATGCGATTTGGGGATCTGCCAGCGATGGAGCAGGCTGGAAGTATTGAATTGCCAGCAGAATATGGTGGTGAACGGTCCTGGAACGTAGGGCAACCCCCTGCTGAACTGCTGACCCTAGGCGACATTGAAGCCGCCAATGCCCCAAGTTATTTGTCATTGGCAGCCATTGCTGCGCCCCAGGGTTATGACGCTGAACACTTGGATATCACCAGCATCTCGCTGTTACGCGAGCAGCGTCTTATGGATATTGCGATCGCCTTGCCGCAGCTCCAGCAGTTCAAGATTGCTGACCTTGGACCTGTTGATGAGCGCTTGCGCCAAGCAGGCTATGACCTGTCACACTATCGTTTTAGCGATGTACTGGCTTTTCCTGAACTCGCTAATCTCCAACTTGCAACAATATCAGCAGGACAGTATCCGGTCGCCAGCATCCCTGGCCTTGCAACAGTGCCTTTGGGGCAGTTATCAGGGTGGGAAAGTGCCACCATCGCCAGCATCCCTGGTCTTGCAACATTGCCGTTTGGAGCGTTTCCACGTATCCCGCGCGTGCCAGGGATAGTAGCGCCCGTAGACTTGGTGCTAGGGTCTGCTGAAGCGGAGATAGACACAACTATTAGCGGGAGCTACGCCCAAGGCTTTAACGTACCCTGCTATCGGCCTTGTGCGCATATCGAACTGGGCGGCGTGGTTGCAGGTCAGCGCTGGATTAGCGGCGTAGACCAGACCGTTCGCGGCGGACATGGCGTACTTGGGGCGCTCCACCCGTATGAGCCGACCGGGATTCATCCCTTTGGCCCCATAGCTAAAGTTGTGTTGATGGCGGTGGATGAAGCCAGCGGAACGGCGCAAACTGCCCTTTATCACCGCATATGTATCAAAACAGCTTTTGTTGACTTGGGATGTACGGCCTATTTCATTGGGCCGACACCATGGTTTTTTCTGAAAGAGGGAGACTGGGTAGCCCTATGACCTATCTGATTGTGGCCGGTGGATGCCTGGCGATGTTGTCAATTTTTGCGCTGCTAGACCGAAGCGGCCGCAACAAAATCGGTACCGCTCGCTATGGCTCACAGCAGGCGAATAACCGTGCCAGAAAACGTGCTCTTAACCAAATACACCCGCATGATACCTAAAGACATTGCCTTAACCCTTGGTCTGCCTCAAGTTCCAGGGGATAAACGCCCTATCTATTTGACTGACATTCAACGCAGTGCGATCGTAACCGGTGGTCCCGGCAGTGGTAAGACATTTTCAGTGATTGATCCAGCTGTGCGCTCAGCCATTGCCCAGGGCTTGCCGATTATCCTGTATGACTACAAATATCCTGAGCAAACCAGCCGTCATATTGGCTTTGCTAAGCGTATGGGCTACCGCGTTGATCAATTTGTCCCAGGGCATTCGGAATCGCAAACCGTCAATCTGCTTGATTTTTTGCGAGGGGATACGGATACAGCCCGCGCCTTAGAGATTGCTGATGTGCTCTATGGCAACTTTGTGCGGCAAAAAAGCCAGGACCGGGAAGATTCTTTTTTTGCGAATGCGGGTAAGCGTTTGATTCAGGCAGCACTAGCCCGTGCTAAAAGCACCAAATATCCAGATTTGGCCATGGCTCATGCCATTTTAGCTTTGCCCCTGCTAGGGTTTCGGATTGAGAAAGATAAAGACTGTAACCCTTGGGTGCGTAGTCAGTTTGACCAGCTTGTCAGTGTCAGAGATTCAGAAAAAACAGCCGCCAGTATTATCGGGACGGCAACATCAGTGTTTGGGCGCATGATGATGCCAGATATTCTGCCAGCGCTAAGTGAAACATCAACAATTCCGCTAGATTTATATTCTCGACAACTGTTGATTTTGGGGATGAATCGGGAGAAACAAAGCACTGTTGCGCCGATTCTGGCCACTGTGCTGCATATGTTGCTTATCCGACATATTGCCAAGGACGACCCTGAACGCTTGCTAGTGGTGCTTGATGAGCTGCCAACTCTCTATTTGCCTGATCTTTCTAAAATGCTCAATACTTGTCGTGAACTGGGAGTTGGTTTCTTGTTGGCTGTACAGAACTTGGCCCAGATTGACCGAATCTATGGTGAAAAAGCACGGGCGGAGATTTTTGGCGCGTGTGCGACAAAAGCGATTTATAACCCTCAGGACTATAAAACAGCTCAAATGCTTAGCGATTATATGGGCAAAATGGATGTGCTGCACTGGCAACGCAGCTTTAGTTATGGCAAAAACAGCCATGGGCGGAGCCGAACCCATATCCGGCAAACCCGCGCTTTGCTTGAGCCCTATGAGATATTGAAACTTAGAACGGGGGAGGGGATTCTCATTTCACCTGGATTTCAGGATAGACGGGAGGCCTATCTGCCACTGAAGGTGAAAGTGACTATCCCAAAGGCTGATTTACAGTTAAGTGCAACCAGCCAGCAGTTATGGCAAGCAGTAATTCGGCCTTATCTCCAGGCCAATAGCGCGTTGCCTGAAGTCAGAGCAACAGATTTGCAGCTTAGACGTGCCCATGCGGAAGAATTGATGCCGGTGTTGTGAGATGTGGTAGTCCACATGTCGCATCGAAATCTTCATGTACTTCGCTTGATATAAAACGTTTTTCAATTTTTATAGTCTCTTGCGTTATACGTCATGTCCTCGTCCCCACAAAACCAACCCAATGACCTGGTGAGCGCCGGTCAAGTCATTGCCGCTCTTGAAGGCTACCGGCATCTGTTTGCACCGCAGGATATTGGTAAAGCAAGTGACTTTAACAAACCTGTCACTGTGTATATGGGTGGCCAGAACAACACCTGGCAACCGTTTTATCGGGATGCTACAGCTGATACCCCTGGTCTACAAAAGCTGAGCAATAGCCAACTGGACTTTATGAAATGGGTAACGGCAAAGCCGCTGCAAAATCCGGGACAGGACGACCCCATACATAAGCAAAACGGCAATCTCAGGATTGATGTGGGAGAGCAGACTGTCTTTACCATGGCCAATGGCTATGTACGCTATAACGCGCTAAAGGATGCGACTAAAGGACAAGAAAACGCCCAGATTCAGCCCGGTAGCGGATGGCCGAATGCGCCTAGTGGCAAAAACAAACAACAGGCAGCTGATCCCGCTATTGCCTCAGATGCAGTACCAGAGTCCAGTGCCATGTCACCAGACATGCCACCATCTCCTGGTAAAGGATTAAGCAGTATAGCGTTAAAGCGCTATCTTGATCAGCTGGAAACCCAGGTGGTAGAACCTACCGCAACAGATTATGCCAAAAGCCGTGTTGCCCAGACCCGCTGGCAAGCGGCACAATATGAGCGGTCTTCTAACCAAAACAAACGGATAGTAGCCGTAGCGCATACATTGCTTAAACATCATGGTGTAGGCGAAGGGGGGCGGCTGGTATATCAAGCCGAAGGCTATCAGCTGGAGGCAGATGCCAGAACCATCTGCATTCGTTCTGCTAACGGTCTCGACGATGAGCGTCTATTTGAAGCCAAAAAGACACTTGGCAGTCAATACAAGGTCATCACCAACAGCCTGAAACCTGCTCAAATGCTTGACTTTGATAAGACTCATTTTTTACTGCAAAAGGTGGGCGTGAAAGGCCTTGCGTCTGACCCGCGTTTGCGTAAGCAGCAGTTGGAGGCACTGGCTCCGCAGGGAGATGGAGCTATGGCCCAGGATTTAACCAGTCATGCTTTAGCCAAAACAGCGCAGCGCTTTTTGAATCATCTTAAAGTGCAGCCTAATAAAGACGGTGTGCGTGAACTTCGCGGCCAGTATTACACCATTACTCAACAAGCCGAGACTCTTAAAATCAGTGCCAAAGGGCGAGGTGTCATTCTCAATGTTGGCCCTAAAATCAATACCAATAGTGTGACACCTAAAGATATTTCATATTTTCGCAGTCTTTCTCAGCGGTATTTGCCTGGACGGGGCTTACATCAGCAACAGCAATTGGGACGTTAGATAACACTGGACAAAGAGAGAGTGTTGGGTCTAGATGAAAAAAATATTTGAATAAATTTGTCTAAAACACCGTCAGAAAAACAAGGTAACAACTCGGGGGAGTACTCATGCAGCAGGCACGTCCATTGGCAGAAAGCGTTCTAAGCCAGATTAGAGACATAAAAATACTCCTTGATAAGCAGCTCAGTATCCACATCCTGGATGGTGAGACCAAAGTGATGGCCATGCTGCCAGCCGATTATAACCCGGCCTTAATGCAGATTTACGGTGATGGTGCACTACTCCATGAGTCGCACCCTCAGCAAGGCATTGTCACAGTGAACAGGCTTATAGCCAGCTAATACACGCGGTTTTTGAGCATGGTTATGCAGTATCAGAAACAACTCACCCCGTTTTTTCAACAACAATTGGCTGTTGAGACACCCTTTCGCACCATCGCCGATGCCAGAAAAGCCGCAGCAGGACATTTAGGGATAACAATTAGCCCCGGTTCTCCTGAAGCAAAAGAGGTGGATGAAGCGATCGAGGCGGCGGTGGTCAGAATTGCCAGCGGCATCGTTGAACAGGCCGAGAGCCGCATGATGGCTTACGGGCAGCTGGTCGGCCTCTACAACAGGCAGCCGAAGCTTGGGGTCCGTACCTCAACCTCGATGTTGCAACAAGCCTATTCAACGCCGGTGCCGATTGCCTATCTGGCCAGTGTGCTGGCCGGTATTGACAGCACAACAACTGTGTATGAGCCAACAGCAGGCCATGGAGCCTTGCTGTTAGACGTATCCCGCGCTGACCAGACCACCGTTAACGAACTGAATCCTGATCGTGCGGCTGACCTCCGCCGTCAGGGATATACGGTGACACAAGAGGATGCTGCCACCTATTCAGTGCCGTACCCGGTTGATGTCGTGATTGCAAACCCCCCCTTTGGCATTGTTAAGGACCAGGACAGTCAAACCCGTCATTTTCCAGTGTCTCTGCCGCATGTACCCGACTTTACCACCCCGCAAATTGACCAGGCGATCGCCCTTAAAGCGTTGGAGGCTATGCGACCAGAGGGCAGTGCCGTGCTGATTATTGGCAGCAAACGCGGGCGTGATGATGCTCAGCGCTCAGCTAAATATAATACGGCTGAATCCCGCCGCTTTTTCTATGGTTTATATCGCCATTATCAGGTGACAGATCACTTCACCATTGAGGGTGACTTATACCATCGGCAGGGAGCCGGGTGGCCGCTGGATGTGGTTGTTATCAACGGTCATCAACATAGTGCAGACCCCAGTGAATGGCCACGGACTCTGCCTGCCGCTGACGTCCCCCGCATTTATTCAAGTTTTGAGGCATTAGGAGGGTTACTCAATGACAGAATACAAACACTATCCCTGGACACCGAGTCAGAGCGAGGCTCTGTTATTGGCAGTACAGCTGCCAAAGGCGTTGACAGCCCTCAACAACGAGACCGTTTATCTGACGTTGCTGACCGAGCGTTTGGCTTGGCTGATAACCCAGTGGCTAGAGGAGACCCCCTACTCAACAGCAGAAACGCACGCCTTGTTGCAAGCCGCTCTGACGATCCTGAACCCACAGGTTACAGCACCGAGTTGGCCGCAAGAGGTGACCAACCTCAACGACTGGAGCCGCGCATGGGCGATGACGATAATCCAGGAGAGCGGCGCGATACAGGTGCTCTTGACCAAGGAAGGCGTGACGTTTCCTATGAAAACCGAGATGCCATACCAGCTACAGCAGGACCTAGCGCCGCTGTTTCAGAACAATCCAGTACCCTACAGCCTGGAGGAATGGTTGAGCGATCTGCTCTACCCTTACAACCGATAGAAAGTGTTCCTGTGACCAAGCAGTCCCAACAACAACCGTATATTCCCCACAGCCAAGGCCGTTCCGTAGACACTGAAGTTCCCACAAATCTGCGCGATCCTATTGATAAGGCGCTCAGCCGTTTAGAACAACAGGTAGGGACTCTGGATGCGTATGTCTGCGATCGCTTGCAGTACACAGATGTTGCAACACTGCATCAGTATTTTAGTGCGGAGCAAGTGGATGCGCTGGCCTTGGGTATTTACAACCTGGAGCGCGGCCAGGCCCTCATCCTCGGTGACCAAACTGGAATAGGTAAGGGCAGGGTGGTGGCCGGAATAATGCGCTACGCCTTGCTCACAGACAGAATGCCGGTGTTTGTAACCCAAAGTCCAAAACTCTACGGGGATATCATTAGAGACCTTGATGATATTGGCCAGAAATCTTTTAAGCCATTCATTACTAACAGCACATTACCGGCAATGCGGCTCCCGGATGGGCGCAGCTTGCATGTGCCGGATGCCCAATTGCACCTCAGAGAGATGCAACAGATTCAGGCAACAGGGGATTTAGGCGATTACCACGGCATTTTTACCACCTATAGCCAGCTACAAACAGTTAAAAGAAAAGAAACGCCCAGACGAGAATTTTTGCGCGCAATCGCGCCGCAATCCATTCTTATCTTTGATGAATCCCATGAAGCGGGGGGGAGCCCCAGTGACAGAAAACCGGGTCTGAGTAACCGCGCTGATTATGTGCGCCAGCTGCAACAAGATTCCCAGGGCGTGCTGTATTCCAGTGCAACCTATGCTAAATCGCCTTACACAATGACGCTGTATCGGCGCACTTCTATGATGGAGGCACTCAAGAACGATGCGGCTCTCTCAAGTCTGATGATTCGTGGCGGTGTGCCGCTACAACAGACGGTCAGTGGCATGATTGCGACCGATGGCCAATATATTCGCCGGGAACGGAGTTTTACCGGTATCAGCTTTAATCCTGAAGTTCTGCCAGTGGATACCCAGACTGCCGAGAATATCGCGCTGGTGATGCGCAAGATTATGGAATTTGACCGTCTCAAGAAAGAGGCTGTGCTCTCTATTAGTAAAGACCTGAAAGCCGAGGCCAAGGCCCTGTCTGTGGATAATGCTGTCGGTGAGGCAGGGGCGACCTCGACAAATTTCACTAGTATTATGCATAATCTGGTGCAGGCGGCGATTCTCTCGCTAAAATCTGACGCTGTAGTTGAAAAAGCACT
>ERZ1740059.14-NODE-14-length-96882-cov-6.502432_pt1 | contig 96882 bp, 95 predicted proteins | sample MGYA00581744_ERZ1740059 | MGnify/ENA primary metagenome ERZ1740059 (study PRJEB43018, sample SAMN04849738) | marine metagenome | isolation source: floating plastic debris | place: Pacific Ocean | collected 2008-08-28 | study: EMG produced TPA metagenomics assembly... | reverse complement strand
GAACCTGCGACCAGCGGATTAACAGTCCGATGCTCTACCACTGAGCTACGCCGGATCAGCCAAGCCGGGGATATAGCAACGCGGATCGTCGGCGTAAACAGCCGATTCAAAAAGCTTTGCACGGGCGAAGCGCGCCGCCGTTTGTTGCACGCTGAGAACTCTACTCTAGCTCTTTCGTCAACACGCGTTGTGGTCGGAGAGGTCAATGCCCCGCTTGCTTTCCCGCTTTCCCGCCGTACTGAGCGGTTGCCTCGCCTTCGCGGGGATCTCGACCGCTTGGGCTGCAAGCCCGCTCGACGCCTACGCCTGGGAAGCCCGGCCCTTGTTGATCTTTGCAAGCTCTGAGAGCGCACCGACGCTTCGCCGACAGTTGGAGGTTCTCCGTCCGCACCAGGATGAGCTCCTCGAGCGCGAAGTGCCTGTCATCGTCGTGACGGAAGACGCCGTGCGGATGAACGGGCAGGATGCGCCGATGTCCGCCGCCGCGCTCAGGAGCCGCTACCGGATCGGCGCGGATGAGTTCGCGATCCTCCTGATCGGCAAGGACACTGGCGTCAAACTGCGGGAGCGGGAGACCGTCCGCCCCAGCCGCATCTTCGATCTGATCGACTCGATGCCGATGCGCCAACAGGAAATGCGCAGACGATCGAACTAGGTGCCGCCCCGCCGTACGGGGCGCACGCGGCCGCGGCCCATGCCGGACAGATCGATCTCGACGCCGGGCCCTCGCGTCCCCAAACGAATGGTGCGCCGCCAACGCCCCAAAGCGGTGGCCTGTTCGGCTCGGTCGACCGACTCGCGCCGCACCGAGACGCCGTCAGGGGTTTCATCGAGCATGTCGTCTCGCACGACGCTCGACGGCGCGCGAGACGCCCGCATCACGGCACCCGCCAAAGCGACGCCGCCGACGGCGATCAGGCGCCAGGCCAGTGGGCTCATCAGGACCGGTGCAGGCATCGTCAACCTCCTTGACGTTCCCCGGATTTATACCTCGGTTGTGCGGTCGACGCTACATCTCGCGCATCAGCCGCGCGATCGCCGAAGCCGGTTCGGAGCCTACATGCCCCGCTTCGATCGCCGCCTCGGCCCCCGCTCGAGCCTCCTGAGGCTTGTTCTGATTGAGCTTCCAGGTTCCTTCGACCTTCGCGATCGTCATTTCAGCCGGCACGATCATGCGCTCCATCCGCTCAAGCTGATCGGCGGACATCTTGTCGAGCGTCCAGGGCTTCTTCGGCGAGAGGCGGGTCTCAAACTCGGACGAGGCGGCCGTCAGATGCGGCCGCAGCTGTTCACGGGACAAGAGCCGCGCCGCGCCGCGCAAATGCACCCCGACATAGTTCCAGGTCGGCACCTGATCGGGAATGTCGCCATACCAATCCGGCGAGACATAGGCGTCGGGACCGGACACCACAATCAGCGCCCCCGCATCCTCGGACAGCACTTTCACGATCGGATTGGAGCGCACCAAATGAAACGCTGCGGTTGCGCCGTCATCGCTCACGACAAACGGGATGTGCGACGCCAGGGGCCCGTTCGGGCCGGCGACAGTCAAGACGCCAAAGCCGCGCTTCCGGGCGAAGGCGAGATTGAGCGCGTCCGTAGCGTCTCTAAACGCTGGGTTCGGGTGCATGAAAAAAGCCTCGCAGCAGATCCGCGAGGCTTAAGTGCTGTCGCCCTGTCTGGGCAACGGCGAAATCGTACCGGTCACATTCGCAAGACTGAGCGACTTACGCGGCTTTGCCCTCGACGTCTTCAGCGCTGGCGTTGAGCCTGTCGATCATCGCCTGTGCCGTCGCAAGAGACGAGGCAGGGTTCTGGCCCGTGATCAGGTTGCCGTCCACCGAGACCTGAGGCTCGAAGGCCGCAGCCGGCGTGATTTCGGCGCCGAGCTGGCGCAGCTTGCTCTCGAGCAAGAACGGCACAACCGCCTCGTATCCGACAGCGCGTTCTTCCTCATCCGAAAAGCAGCTGACCTTGCGGCCTTTCACCAGTGGCGCGCCGTTGCGGTCCATGACCGGGGCAAACGCAGCCGGCGCATGACACACAGCGGCGATCGGCTTGTCGCGCAGCGCAAACTGCTCGAGCATCACGGTCAGCTCTGGCGAGGTCGGGAAGTCCCACATCGTGCCATGCCCACCCGGCAGGAACACCGCGTCATATCCGAGCGTCGCGACATTCGAGAGCTTTGGCGACTGCGCCAGAACATCCTGCAAGTTCTTGTCGTCCTGGTAGCGTTTGACGGCTTCGGTGACCGCGTCGCCCTCGATCGAACGAGGGTCTATGGCTGGCGCGCCTCCCTTGATTGTTGCAATCGCCGGGCTGAAGCCGGCGTCGGAAAACGCGTAGAGCGGTGCTGCGAACTCCTCGACCCACAGGCCGGTTTTTTCACCGGTGCGGCCAAGATCAGCGTGGGACGTAAGAATCATGAGAATGCGCGGCTGCGCCATGCGGGAATCTCCAAATTGGGAAAATGCTGCGGGTGCGTTGCCGCTAGATATCGCTCAGAGCCGCTGAACTTCAAGCGCGACATCGCCGCAGCCGGCCATTTCGTTAGGAGAGGCCCGACACAAGAGTGTGAACGGCGCCTAGGACGCCTCAAACCCCGCGTCCGCGTGGACGCCGAGTTGCTTTTTGACGGCGTCGATATCGCCGAGGACCCAGAGGTCTGTGATCTGAATGCGATTGGTCGTGAAGAAAGCCGCCCCAGTCCATTCGATCAATCTGCCGGTGGCTGCGACGCCAAAGAACACCCCTTGGTGTCGGCCGACGAACCTCATGCGCGCGGCGACCCGAAGATCCGTCTCGAGCAGATCCACGATCTCGCAGCGATACTCTCCGAGCGCTGCATGAACCGCACGCATGTAATCGACGAACCCGTGTGGACCCGATTTTTCCGCATCCAAGGATCCTCGAAACGAGAAGTCGGCATGCAGGATCTCATGCGCGGCGGCTTCATCGGCGCAGTTCCACACTTCATTGTAAAATCGTTCAACCAAACGCGCGGGCCGGCTTTCCACAGACATAACGTCCCCCAATTGCTGTCGCTTCAGGCGTTCTGAAAACAGACTATGCCTGAAGACCCGGTCTTGGGCGCCCAATTTTGGCCGTGCTCACATCGTCCGACGTACGCGGATGGCTCAGGTGTTTCGATCGCGACCTCCGATTGGGAGACAAGGAACAGTGAACATGCGGCTTCTCATGCGCTCGCCCGGCTTAGTCTTCTCGCGGAGTTGCGCGCTCATGGGCGTGTGCGGCGCGCTGCTCGCCGCTGTCGCCGTCGCATCGCCCGCGGCAGGAGAAAACCAGACGCCAGCTCCCCTGGAGCATGTCGAGGAGATCCACTTCAGCGGGCCGGAGTGGTTTGCTTTGGTGGAAGGCAAGACGCTGTACTATCAGAACATGTCAGGCGGTTTTGTTGGACGGGAGTATTACGTTCCCGGCTCTCGCAAGGCTGTCTTTATCTACTTCGACGGGTCTTGCTATGAAGGAAGCTGGAGCGAAAGCGACGGCGTTTTCCAGTTTCGGTATGACGGCGACTTTTACTTTCGCCACATCGAACGTGGCGGCGTGTTGATCGCAGCTGAAGTGGACGGTCCTGAACAAGTCGTCGTCGACATCACAAACGAAGTGCTGTCCTGCGACAGGGATTTGCTGAGTTGATCCAAACGAGGACAGCGCATTTGCGCAGAGCTGCTATGGTCGGGCGATAAGGCCGGGTTTCTTGTAAGCAGAAGTCGCGAGGCATGCCTTTTGCGCAGTCCGGCCTGCAATCCAGACTTCATTGCGTGCGGTCAGGCGCGTTCCAAACCCGATAGCGCGCGCGAACGGTGCAAGGCGGCCTGTGAACATTCTAATGATGACGGCATCTTTTCCGCCTGAATTCGGCGGTTCGCAAACCTACTATTGTCGTGTCGCCAAAGCGTTCTGCGGTGGGGACACGAAAGCCGATCTGGCGACGGACCCGACAAAGATCTTGTCCGTTTGTCGTCTAAAATCTCCCGAAAGATCGTCGATCACGTTCACAGATCAACAGAAACTTCAGATCGTTAGCTCTGTCCGCTGTCTCCTTCAACTCGAACAACTCCACGAAATCACCACACTCGCATCGAAATTCCAGAATCATGATAGCAGGGATGCGCGCGGATCTGTCCTCTCCCACGAGCTTGGACTCTCTGACAGACGGGCCGCACAGGGTTTTTAGGAATGAACTGAAGATGGGCATCGCAATGGTCTCAGCTCTTTGTTTTAGAGGTGTGCGGAACGCGCTCATCTTCGCCGCAGCGCTTTTCGTTGCGCATCACGCGGGCGCCCAGACCGTCGAGAGCAGCGACTCGCAGCGTTCGATCGGGAAGGCTGAATTCAACGCCTTGGTCGATGGACGAACCGTTTACTTCGAGCTGGAAAATGGCGCCTTTTGGGGGCGCGAGTACTATATTCGCGGTACGAACCGAACTGTATTCGAGTTCGCCGATGGCCAGTGCTATAATGGCGACTGGCGCAAAGAAGGTGAATACTATTGCTATTATTACCTTGATGAGCCTTCTTGCTGGCTGACGTTCTACGAAGGCGACCGCCTAACAGTCCTGAGCCGGAATGGTGCGAAACAAAGGGTGCGACGGATCTCCGATGAGACGCTGAGCTGTGACGCTGACCTGTTCAGCGATGCGCCGAACCGGTTCTTCGCGCCCGAGACGTTTTTTGCGGAACAGCTGGCGCCGGATGGGCTCTTGGCAAAGAGGAAACACTGAAACGATGCCGCATCGGCTCCTGATCCTCCCACTCCTGTTGCTCTCAAGCTTGTTGTTCTTTGCGGGCTCCGCCGCTGCTCAACAGGACGTGTTCGTGCCAGAGGTTGAGCGTCGTTACATCGACGCAGAGGAATTCAGAGCGCGGTTTGAAAACCACACCGTCCATTTGACCTTTCGTGGGCGACATTACGGGTCCGAATACTACCTGCCTGGCGATCGTTCGATCTGGATCGCGGCTGAAGGCCCCTGCGAGGACGGCGTCTGGGACTACGCACAGACGGTTTTCTGCTTCAGATACCCAGGCCATTCGGAATCCTGTTGGCGCGTTTTTGAAGCGCAAGGGTCGTTCTGGGCGGAGTCGGTCCAGGGGCTTTTGCTGCGCATTGTCGCTGTGGAGGCACGACCCTTGAATTGCCAACCGGAACTCTTCAGTTGACGCAGGTCCGACGATGGCGAGCGACAAGCGCTTTAACCAACCAGTTCTCGCAGCAGCCCTGTTGAACGTCTGTCTGTTCGGCGCAGGGTTTTCCGGCGCCGGGGTCTCCGGGTTTCTGGTTGACGGAGCCTTGGCGCAGACCGCGGCCCCGGATGAGCTTTGTGCGTCTCTGAGAGGTCCGGACGCCGCGGGCCAAAGGATCACCGCCTGTAACGACGCCATTCGCGCTGGCGGAATGGAGGCTGCGGGTCTTGCCCAGGCGTTTCGACACCGTGGCGACGCGTTTGTTCAAAGGGCAGAGCTGATCCTGGCGCTACGCGACTTCGACCGCGCGATGTCGCTGGATCCGCAATCAGCGTCCACATTGGTGAGCCGTGGCGGCGCCCATATGCAACTCGGGGCCGCGGCCGAGGCGATTTCCGACTTCAGCCTCGCCCTGACGCTCGATCCGACTATCGCCGCCGCCATGTACGGACGCGGTTATGCGAAAGCCGCGTTGGGGAACTTCCCTGACGCCATGGACGACTTTGAGAAAGCGACGGCGTTTGACCCCAATTACGCAGAGGCTTGGTTTGGCCGGGCGTTCGTTGCACGGACGCTGGGCGATCTCGACACAGCGAGACGGCACTTTGGCGAAGGCAGCGCAATCGACCCGCAATCGGCCACGCCGTTTCGCTTGATCATTCTCGCTGAGCAGCACGCTGAGAATGGGAGAGCCCGGGAAGCGCTGGAAAGCTTCAACCGCGCGTTGCGTTTGGGGCCTTTCCTCTCGAGCGCCTATCGCGGGCGCGGCGCCGTTTATCAGACGCTCGGCGCCGCAGGCGCAGCGATTCGCGACTTTGAAGAGGCCATTCGCCTCGGCGCCGAGGATCCTGACCTGAGATACCGCCTCGGCCTCTCCCGTCTCGAGATCGGCGACGGCGACGGTGCGATGAACGACTTCGACGCCGCGCTTGCGGCGGACGGCGACAACGCAGCGTTTCTGATCGCCGCGGCGGAGGCGCGCTGGCGCGCTGGCGATCTGAACGCCGCGGCGCCGCAAGCCCAGCGCGCCGCCAGGCTCGATCCCGCAAACGCACAGATCCAGGCGATGCTCGGTCAGATACTCGCCAGCATCGGCGCCACCGACGACGCGGTGGCGGCTTATGAAAAGGCGATCGCTCTGGATGCGGCGCTCGGTCTGCGGTTGGAGCAGACGCTCGCGCGCGAAGGTCATCCGCCCGGGGCGTTGGACGGCGTCGCAGACGACGACACGAGAGCCGCTCTGCGCGCCTGTGTCGAAAACAGCTGTCCGCTCGGCGCAAAGTGAATCGGGCAAAGGGCGGGGCCAGCGTGTAGCGCGTCTCGGCTCGGCTCGGCGGAGAGCCGCTTAAATGATCGTGATCGATGCTCACGGCCGCATCGACTATCATTGCCGCGTTAAGCTAATTAGACGTCTCGTCCAAGGATCATTAAAAATGGCGGCGACGATCACTGTAATTCGCGTGATTGTGTTATCTGCTCTCTTTGTTTTCGCTTTTGAGGAGAGTCGCTCTGTGGCGCAGCCAACTTCCGCCGACGACGTCGGATCGCAAAACCCTGCCGACGCGCAGCAAGACGTCGCCGCGCCCACCGCACTTGGAGAAACGGCGCCTGGGCTGGAGGCTCCGCGCCCTGCCGGTCTCGCCGAGGAGCTGCGTTCAGCGTTTGCCGCAAAAGACGACCGTTACGTTCCTCGCACGCATCTTCTAACCCCAGAAGGCGGGCCGCGGCATCTGAACCGCCTCATCCTCGAAACATCGCCGTATCTGGTCCAGCATGCCCACAATCCCGTGGATTGGCGACCTTGGGGCCCCGAGGCGCTGGCCGCCGCTCAAGACTCTGACAAGCCGATCTTCCTCTCTGTCGGCTACGCGACATGCCACTGGTGCCATGTCATGGAGGAGGAGAGTTTCGACGCCGAAGACGTCGCCGAGATCCTGAACCGAGACTTCATCGTGATCAAAGTCGACCGTGAGCAGCGGCCGGACGTCGATCAGACCTATATGCTGGCGACGATGCTCCTAACGCGTCAGGGCGGATGGCCAAATTCGGTTTGGATGACGCCGAGCGGCAAACCCTTTCATGCGGCTTCGTATCTGCCCAAGTCGGCGTTCATCGAGACGCTGCAAGCTGTTTCCGAGGCCTGGAGGAACCAGCGGCCTCAGATCAACGACCAAAGCGAACGTCTGACAGAAGCGATCCGCACTTATTCCGCCGGCGTCGCGCAATCCGCTGCAGTCAACGAAGCCACGCATTCGCAAGCGGTGGCCGAACTCGCCCAGTTCCATAACGAGATGGAAGGCGGGTTCAGCGTCGCGCCTCAGTTCCCACATGAAGTCTATCTGCTGTACCTTACGGATATGTGGCGCCGTGCGGGCGATCCGCGAGCGCGGGACATCGCTGTGCGCACTCTCAGCGCGATCGAAGCAGGGGGCATCCACGACCAGATCGGCGGCGGTTTTCACCGCTATGCCGTCGACCCGAACTGGAGAACCCCGCATTTCGAGAAGATGCTCTATAACCAAGGGCTTCTTGGCCTTGCCTTTGTAGAGGCGTGGGAAGCCTTCGGCCATCCGCGGTTTGAACGGGCCGCACGAAGAACCTTCGACTATGTTCTGAGAGATATGCGCGACCCCGACGGGGCCTTCTACGCCGCCGAAGACGCGGACTCGACTGGATTGAGCGGCACGGAGTTTGAGGGCGAGCGCACCGAAGGCGCGTTCTATACCTGGACGCCGGACCAAGCCCGAACCGCGCTTGGCGACGATACGGATCGCGTCGCGACGATCCTGGGCCTGGATCAGCCGGCGACGATCGAAAGCGGACCGATCGCGCATCTCGACCCGGACGCGGCCACCGATTTTGAAACACTCGACCCTTTGCTTGAAAAACTTCGCAAGGCGCGGGAGGCGAGACCGCGCCCCCTCCGCGACGAGAAGGTCATCGCCGGCTGGAACGGACTGATGATCCGAGCGCTCGCAGCGGGCGGGATGGTGCTGGGCGAGCCGGGCTACGTCGCTGCCGCAGCAAGCGCCGCGGAAGCGATCTGGGCGCGATTGTGGGACGGCGAGCGCCTCAAACGTCTCTACGCGGATGGAAAAACCTCGGACATTGACGGGGGGTTGGACGACCACGCGTGGCTTGGCGTCGGCTTCATCGCGCTGTTTGACGCGACTCAGGACCCAACCTGGCTGCAGCGGGCTGCGCAGCTGTCCGATCAAATCATGCAGCGCTTTCCCGATCGGAACGGGCGGTTGCGCATGGCGGCGGAGGATGGGCCGCTCGGTCCCGCCTACGAGAACGAGGATGGCGCGACCCCGGCGGGCGAGTCCTCGGCGCTCGAATTGTTCGCCGCACTCGCCCTGAGAACTCAGGGCCTCGAGCAACGCAGCCGCGCAGAGGTCCTGCTCGGCGCGATCTCGGGGTCTCTCGCGGCGCGCCCGGTTGATCGGACCACGGCGCTGCGCGGGGCATTGCTCCTGCGCCATGGCGATAGCCGACCCTTTCGCTGGCTGTCCTCCGGTCGCGTTCGCGTCGAAATGACCCGAAAGGGGCGCGACCTGAAAGCCGAGATCCGCATCGCGGACGGGTGGCATCTGAACGCGCATCAGCAGACTGACCAAGACCTGATCGGCGTCTCCTTGACTGGGGAGGCCGTCGAAGAAGCCGAATACCCGGCGGCTGTCTCTCGAACGCTGGGTTTTCAGGATGCGCCGATACAGGTTCTCGAGGGCCGGCAAAAGATCACTGCGCAGCTGGCCGAAGACGGGCCGGCGCTGGTGATGCTTACAGTCCAAGCGTGCTCTGACGAGATTTGCCTGGCGCCTGAAGACGCCGTTTTCCGCCTCCGGTAGCATTTCAACAGAGCGCTGTGCGTTCAGCCTCTTTCACGCCACATCAGCACTGTTATATTATAACATCTCGCCCTTGGTTTATCAGACCGGAGTCCTTCTATGCGTTTCGCAACGACCATCGCGGCCGCGGCCGCGCTTTCACTCGCCGCGGCGTCGGCGATTGCAGGCGACAGCCACAACCATGGCCACAGTCATGATCATTCCCACGATCACTCTGACGACCACGGCGACGGAGAGAAGCGGCAGCTCGACGCGCATGTTCATGGCGAAGGCGTTCTCAACATCGCCGTTGAAGGCGGCGAACTGCAGATGGAGTTGGCCTCGCCCGGAGCTGACATCGTCGGGTTTGAAACGAAGCCGGAGACAGATGAGCAAAAGGCCGCCGTCGAAGCAGCGAAGAAGACCTTGAGCGATCCCATCGCGGTCTTCGGCCCGTCCGCCGCGGCCAACTGCGAGATCGAGAAGGCTGACGTCAAACTCCACGTCGAGGAGGAAACCGGCCACAGCGAGTTTCACGCCGAGTATCATCTCGACTGCGCGAACATGGACGAACTGAAGGGCATGCAAGTCACGTACTTCGACCTGTTTGAAGGCGCGGAAGCGCTGGAGGTCACGGTGCTCGGCGGCGATAGCCAGACAGCGTTCGAAGTGACGCGCGACGCGCCAAGCCTCGATCTGTCAGGGCTTGACCTCAACGGATCCTAGGGCGACCAAACGCTCCGAGCATCGAAGAAAGAGCGGAGCATGGCGCAGGCGCGGAAAGCGGAGACGGCGAAGGACCGGGCGGAGACCCCCGCCATCGCCTTTGACTCTGTTGAATTCGCCTGGCCCGGCTCCGCGAGTTTTCGGATCGAGATTGAGGAGCTCGCGATTGCGCGCGGCGATCGGGTAGCGCTTCTGGGGCCGTCGGGCTGCGGGAAGTCGACGTTTTTGAGCCTGCTATGTGGGGTGGTGACGCCGGATGCGGGCGATGTGACGATTCTCGGCCAGTCGCTCGGTACCCTGGGCGGACCGGCCCGCGACCGCTTCCGCGGCGACCATATCGGCGTGATCTTTCAGCTCTTTAACTTGCTGCCCTATGCGACGGTGACGCAGAATATCCTGCTGCCGTTGACCTTCGCGCCTGAGCGCCGGCGACGCGTTGACGACCCAGCGCTCGAAGCGACGCAGCTCCTGTCAGCGCTCGGGTTGGAAACCGCGCTGGCGGACGCGCCGGCGCGGGACCTCAGCGTCGGCCAACAACAGCGCGTAGCCGTCGCTCGCGCGTTGATCGGTTCGCCAGAGATCATCGCCGCGGATGAGCCGACCTCTGCGCTCGACGCGGATCGACGCGATCACTTCCTTGATCTGCTCTTCGCCAAAGCCGAGGAGACGCGAACAACCGTCATCCTGGTGACGCACGATCCCTCCGTCGCCGCGCGGTTTGATCGGCAAATCGCGTTGAGCGATGTGGCGCGTGTGAGCAGAGACGACGCGGGAGGAACGCTTTGACGGTCTTGCAGCTCGCACTTCAATCGTTGAGCGCCCGCCTGAGCGCCGTCTTCCTGGCGATTCTGTCCATCGCAGTTTCGGTGGCGCTGCTGATGAGTGTTGCGTCGGTTCGGGATGGCGCGCGCTCGAGCTTCGCAAACACGATCTCAGGAACCGACATGGTTGTCGGGGCTCGGACCGGCGGCGTGCAGCTGATGCTCTACGCGGTGTTTCGCATCGGCGACGCCACAAACAACATCACTTGGCAAAGCTATCAGGACATCCGGGCGCATCCCGCCGTCGAATGGAGCGTGCCGCTTTCACTGGGCGACAGTCATCGCGGCTTTCGCGTCCTGGGAACGACGCAGGAGTATTTCGAGCGATACTCGTATCGCGGCGACCGCGCGCTCGTCTTCGCATCGGGACAGCGGTTCGACGATCTCTATGATGCGGTGATCGGCGCCGACGTCGCCTCAGCTCTCGGATATGAGATCGGACAGGAGATCATCGTCGCGCACGGCATCGGGGCCGAAGCGTTTCGCGAACATGACGACAAGCCGTTCATTGTCGCCGGCGTTCTGGAGAAAACCGGAACGCCAGTGGATCGGACCGTCCATGTCAGTCTTGAGGCGATCGAGGCGATCCATATCGACTGGCGCCAAGGCGCGCCGGTGCCCGGTGTTCAAATCACCGCGGAAGAGACGCGCCAGCTCAACCTGCAGCCGAAGGCGATCACGGCGGCGCTGGTCGGGATGAAGTCGAAGCTGGCGGTTTTCGATTACCAGCGCTTTGTGAACGAGTATCCCGAAGAGCCTCTGACCGCCGTCCTGCCCGGCGTTGCGCTTCAGCAGCTTTGGCGCGTGATCGGGCTTGGCGAGGTCGCGCTCGCCGCGGTCGCGGTCTTGGGCGCGGCCGCCGCGCCGCCCGGGACCGCGACAATGCTCTTGGCCACGCCGACCGCACGGCGGCGCGAGTTGGCGATTTTACGCGCCGTCGGCGCCAGCCCGGCCACCGTTCTCGGACTTTTGATCATCGAAGCCGCTGCGATCGCGCTCGCAGGAGCTATACTCGGTGCGGCGCTGCATTATCTCGGGTTGGCTTTGGCGCAACCTTGGCTAGATGAAGCGTTCGGGTTGTATCTGCCGATCACCGCGCCCAGCTGGAACGAGTTGGGATTGGTCGGGTTGATCGGTCTTTGCGGCGCCCTGGTTGGCCTTCTACCAGCCGTCCGCGCCTATCGAATGTCGCTCGCCGACGGCATCGCCGTTCGCAACTGAGGGTCCGTTCATGCGTGCTGTTGTTTTCGCTCTCGCGCTGGGTCTGCTCGCACCCTTGGCCTTCTTGGCGGAGGCGGCGAGCCCGAAAGACATCACCTGGGACGCTCTGGTGCCCCGGGAGGATGCGATCGAAAGCCTCGCCGACCGACTTGCGGCGCTGGGCTTGGAGGAAGACGGCAGCTCTCGCCCGAACCGCCTCGGCGGCATCGTGTCTCACGGCGGGGCCTGGCTCGGGGCGGACAGCGTCGAGCTTGGATCAAAACTCGTGACCGAGCTCGACGGCGAGACCGTGCGGATCGCCGGCTACACAGTTCCGCTCGACTATAATGAGGATGGAACGCGGAACCTGCTGCTGGTGCCGTTCATCGGCGCGTGCATTCATGTGCCGCCGCCGCCGCCGAACCAGATCATCGCAGTCACGCTGCCAGAAGCGCGACACTTCGAATATTTCGAGCCGGTTTTCATCACTGGCCCGATCCAGGCGATCCCAAAGGAACTTGAGCTGGCCGAGGTGGGCTATCAGATCTCGGCGACAAACGTAGAGCCCTACACCTATGACGACGCGTGGTACGACAACCCCGGCTACGCCTATGAGCCCAGCGAGGAAGAGGGCTACTACGACGAGTACTACGAAGAGGATACAGGCGACGCTCAGACCGACTGAGATCGCCTAGTCCTCGAAGCCCTCGACGACAGTGATATAGGCGTTCGAGACGCCGGCCCGGGCGTCTCTGGCATGCCGGTATTCGTCTGAGTGATAACAGTCGACGGCGGCCTGAAAGCTGGGAAACTCGATCACGACATGGCGGCCGCGTCCAAGTCCGCCTTCCATCTCCTCAGCTTTCCCGGCGCGCGCCAGGAAGCGGGCGCCGTGCTTCTCAAACGCCTTCGCAGCGCGCCTGACATACTCCTGATACTCATCGAGATCATCGACCGCGACATGCGCGATCCAGTATCCTTTCGGCATCGGTTGGTCTCCAAACCTCTTAAAAACAGCGACCCGTCTAGAAAAGCGATCCGTTAAAAAAGCGACCCCTGCGCGCCGCCCTCGGTCGAGCCTGGGTTCTTCTTTCGGCGTCTTGGCCCGCCGCGCTCGCCGCCGGCGACCGCATCGACGCGCCCATCCGCGAACTCGATCTCAAGCGTCGCGCCAGCCTCGACCTTCGCAACGCTGTCGAGAACCCCGTTCTCACCCCGGACGGCAGCGTAACCGCGTTCTAGCGTCGCCTTGTAGGAAAAACTCTCTAAAAGCCTCGCGAGTTTGTCGAACCTGTCGCGCGCCTGCTCGGAGGTTCTCGAGAGGGCCGGGCCCAGCCGGGCTGCGAAAATCTGCACGCGTTCAGAAGACGTTTCGATGCGCCGCGTCAGCGCGCTGGGCTGCAGCCGACCCGCTAGCCGTCCGAGCCGGACCTCCTGCGCATTGACGCACGCCAGAAGCGCGCGGGGCAACCGCTCGCCTGCGGCGTCGAGCCTTTGCCGAGGCAGCTGCAGCAGCTCTTCTGCGCGCGGCAAAGCGCGGCCGAGGTCCCTCACCCGCGCGCGACGATCCTCCAAGCTCCGCGCCAGCGAGCGCTCGCGCCGTTCTTCGAGCCCGGCCAGGGTCGCAAGCAGCTCGCCCCGCACTGGCACCGCCATCTCTGCCGCGGCGGTTGGCGTCGGCGCGCGCTGGTCTGAGACGAAGTCGATCAGCGTCGTGTCTGTCTCGTGGCCAACCGCCGAGATCACAGGGATCTCAGAGGCCGCGACAGCGCGGGCGACCGCTTCTTCGTTGAAGCCCCAGAGATCTTCGAGAGATCCGCCGCCGCGGGCGACAATCAGGAGATCCGGACGCGGAACCGGGCCGCCGTGCCGCAAAGCGTTGAACCCTTCGACGGCTCGGGCGACTTCGGGCGCGCAGGCCTCGCCCTGGACCGCGACAGGCCAGACCAAAACGCGCCGCGGAAACCGATCCGACAGGCGATGCAGGATGTCGCGAATGACCGCGCCGCTGGGCGATGTGACCACGCCGATCACCTCGGGCAGGAACGGAATCGGCTTCTTGCGCTCTTCCGCGAACAGCCCTTCGGCCGCCAGCTTTTTCTTGCGCTCCTCCAGCATCGCCATGAGAGCGCCCACGCCGGCGGGCGCGAGTCGTTCGATGACCAGCTGATACTTCGATTGCCCCGGATAGGTGGTCAGACGCCCCTCGGCGATCACCTCCATTCCCTCTTCCGGTTGGATCCGCAGATTTTGAGCGACCCCGCGCCAGATGACGGCGCCGAGAACGGCCTTATCGTCTTTCAGATCAAGATAGACATGGCCGGAGCGCGGGCGAGATACTCTGCCCAGTTCTCCCCGGACGCGCACATGGCCAAAACTGTCTTCAAGCGTGCGCTTGATCCGGCCCGAAAGCTCGGAGACCGTGACCTCCAACGCGTTGCTCGCCGGCGGCGCACCGTCGTCAGGTTCATCGCCGCCGATCAGAAAATCCGACATCTGGTTGTTCCTCTCTCGTCGCCACCATAAAAGCAGCAGCGAGCGACGCAATGGAGAGACGATGAACATCCTGGTTTTGGGCGGAGGCGGGCGCGAACATGCGCTGGCGTGGAAGATCAAACAGAGCCCTTTATGCACGCGGTTGATCTGCGCGCCCGGCAATGGCGGGATCGCGTCGATCGCCGAGACTGCGAGCCTGAACATCGAGGACGGCGCCGAGGTCGTCCGCTACAGCCGGGATCAGAGCATAGACTTCGTCGTCATCGGCCCCGAGGCGCCGTTGGCGGCGGGCGTCGCCGATGCCTTGTCTGAAGCCGGCGTCGCCTGTTTCGGCCCCAGCGCCGCCGCGGCCCAGCTCGAGGCTTCGAAGAGTTTCACCAAAGAGATTTGCGATGCCTGCGGTGCGCCGACCGCGGCCTGGGCCGCCTTCGAAGACGCTGCCGCCGCCCGAGCCTATGTCGAAGAACAAGGCGCGCCGATCGTCGTCAAGGCCGACGGATTGGCGGCAGGCAAGGGCGTCGTCGTCGCGATGTCGCTTGAGGACGCCTTGGCGGCGACCGACGCGGCCTTGTCAGAGCCCGGCGCGCGCGTCGTGATCGAGGAGTTCATGACCGGCGAAGAAGCCAGCTTCTTCGTGCTCACCGACGGCGAAACCGTCTTGCCCCTCGCCTCGGCGCAGGACCACAAGCGTGCCTTCGACGGCGACAACGGCCCGAACACCGGTGGAATGGGCGCCTACTCGCCAGCGCCCGTGTTCACGCCGGCGGTCGAGCAAAAGGCGATGGCGACGATCGTTCAGCCGGTCATCGCCGAAATGGCCAAACGCGGCGCGCCCTATCGCGGCGTTCTCTATGTCGGGCTGATGATCGAGAATGAAGAGCCGCGATTGGTCGAGTTCAACGCGCGCTTTGGCGATCCGGAGTGCCAGATCCTCATGTTGCGTCTCGCCTCGGACATCGTTCCCGCCTTGCAGGCGTGCGGCGCAGGAGGCTTGAACGACATCACGCTGGACTGGGCCGCCGAGCCGGCGATGACCGTCGTCCTTGCGGCCGAGGGATACCCGGGCGGTTACCAGAAGGGTCAGCTGATCGGCGGCCTCGACGCGGCCGGAGCCGTCCCTGGCGTCACCGTCTTTCACGCAGGCACCAGGTCGATTGACGGAGGGGTGGTCTCCAATGGGGGTCGGGTCCTCAACGTCTGCGCGACGGCCGCCGATCTCGCAACCGCTCGAGATCGCGCTTATGCGGCGGTCGATGCGATCGACTGGCCGGGCGGCTTTCACCGCACCGATATCGGGTGGCGCGCGTTATAACTGGGGCGCCGCTGGTTGACTCTGTCGCAACGCGTCTCATTCTGGGACGACCGCGACTCAGGAGTCTTCCCAAATGCGCCCATTGATCCTCGCCGCAGCAGCGTCACTCGTCTTCTCTTACGCCGCCGCCGATGACCGGCTGGAGGACTTGCAGGAGCGCCAAGCGGAGACGATTGAGGCGTTGGAGACTGCTTTGGAGCTCGCCAAGATGCAGTCCGTCGTCATTGATGCGCTCAGAAGCGTGGGCGGCGATGCGCCGGCGGCGGACGGCGACACCGGCGCCGCGCTTTTCACATGCCGCCGCATGGGGTTCAGCAAGATGTGCGAGGCGAACTAGGTCGCCGGTTTTTCTGCAACGTTTCGAGTTTCCAGGCATGGACGGCGGTCATCCGCCCCAAAATCGCCCTAAAAAAACGCGCGCTCGCCGCATTCGCCTCTCGATTTCGGCGCCGCCCCTACCCATCTGTTAATAAGCGTCAATGAGCCGACGCAAACCTACGCGCTGATCCCTCAGCGCTCCCTCGCTCACAACTTGCGCGCCCGGAGATCTCCGCGGCGCGCTTTTTCTTTTGAACTATCCGTCGGTCTCGCAGGCCACGGCGCGCTCGAGCGTCTCAAGCGAGGCGTCTTCAGCGATCGTACGGCTGGCGATCTCGCCATCGTCCTGAAGCCAAGACGCCACGGTGTCGCGCCAAGTCTGATCCGCAGTGACGACTTCGGGGCCGTCGCCGCAATCGCGGACGCCGCCGGGGATAAAGGCTTGGCCGATACGGTGGTTGGAAAGCCCGCTGCGTGACGCGAGCTGGATCATCTCCCCATCGCGCAAGGTCCAGATCCGCAGGATCCCGCCGATATGAGGTGTCTGCACATAGGCGACGTCCAAACGGCCGTCACTGTTGAAATCGGCAAAGCCGGCCGGGGCCAGCCAGCGATTGCGGGTTCCAATAAACGGCGTCGCCGCAACCTTCTCGAAGGCTTCATCGCCGTTGAAGCCATAGACGGCCAATTGCGCCCCTGCGTTTTGATCAGCCTCGATCACGATCACTTCGGGCAGACCGTCGCCGGTGAGATCCGCTAGGCGAGGCGCAACGTCTTCGAACACGCGCTCAAACGGCAAAGTCGCCGAGCCGACGCGTTCTTCGACGTTCTCCAAGGTCTCATCGACGCGGCGGAGCTTGAAAATCAGAGTCTCGAACTCAGGCGTATCGCCGAGAACCTGATGGCCATAGCGATCGACCTCGCCCTCAAAACAGGCGATCGCCTCCGCCAGCCCGTTCTGGGAGAATGTCGCGCATCTGTCCGGCGGGTCTTGTGCGAGCACGGTTCCGCCGCAGAGCAGCGCTGCGGCGATCGCAAACAAGATCCCGCAGCGCATCCGTCTTAGACCTGCTTTTCAGGCATGCGGACGACCAACCCGTCCAGATCGGCGGTCACCTTGAGCTGGCAGGACAGGCGCGAGTTCTCTTTCGGCTCGTATGCGAAATCGAGCATGTCTTCTTCCATCGACTCAATGCCTGGTATCTTTTCGACCCAGCTTGGATCGACGTAAACATGACACGTCGAGCACGCGCAGGCCCCACCGCAATCGGCGTCGATGCCGGGGATCGAGTTGTCCCGCGCGCCTTCCATCACGGTCAGTCCTTCGGCGACGTCGATCACATGTTCTGTTCCGCCGAATTCGATGTAGGTGATTTTTGGCATTCGGGTCTTCCTGTCCGTCCTGTGCGTTGCGGGTTTAGGGCGCTGTCACCTTACAGCGTGCGCGCTTAAGGGGAAATTATGGGGCTGTCTAGGGTTGCTTCTACTCCGCAGGCGCGGGAGCGTGCGCGGGCGCGGTCACCGTGGTCTCCCGACCCTTGTCAGGCCAGCGTGGAATCAGCCGGCTCAGAACGAGCGAGACGAACGCCATTGCGACCCCGATCCAGAAGACGGCGCCCGGAGAGACGTCGTAAAGCAGCCCCAACGGCAAGGGCAGCGCCACAGCCGCTATGTGGTTGATCGTGAACGCCACCGCAGCCGTCGGCGCGATATCCTCAGGGTCCGCGATCTTCTGAAAATAGGTCCGTTGGGCGAAATGCAGCCCGAAAAACAGATGGTCGATCACATAGAGAGCCGCCGCCGTCACCGGCAGCGCCCAAGCCCATTCGCCGAGCGCGTCGACCGCGCCGGGATGCAGCACCAGCGCGTAGGCGGCGAAGACGGCGATCAAGCCCAGATATTCAAAGGTCAGAACCGCACGCTCGCCAAAGCGACCCGTCATTCGCCCCATCATCGGCAGGAAGAACACGCTGACGGCGTGATTGACCAACAGCAGCAGGGCCACATCCGCGAGCCCGAAGCCAAACTGCTGCACCACCATGAACGCCGCGAACACAATGAAGATCTGGCGCCGCGCGCCGGCCACGAAAACCAGCGCGTAATACAGCCAATAGCGCCGTTTCAGGACGAGCGCCCTGCGCTGCTCGGTGGCGGCCTGAAACTGCGGATAGAGCCCCCAGGCCGCGATGGCGAGCAACGTCGTCGCCAAGCCGCCGGCGATGTAGAGCCAGAGATAGGGAGGCTCGCCCCCGGCGACGCTTTCGGTTCCAAACAACCAGACGGCGCCAAACGCGACGAACGCGGTCGAGGACCCGATGCCGGCCAGTTTCCCCAGAACCGCCGGCGCGCGCTCTTTCGAGATCCACTGCAACTGCAGCGACTGAAACACCGTCTCGAAGTAATGAAAACCGATCGAGCTGATCACCGTCGTCAGCACGAGGCCCCAAAATGTCGGCAGAGCGCCGGTCATCGCAGTGCCGACGCCCAGCAAAATCAGCGACATCATTGCAAGGCGCTGCTCGGTGAAAAACAAAAGCAGGTAGACGACGAGGAAGGCGAGAAATCCGGGGATCTCGCGAAACATGTGGATCGCGCCGATCTCCTCGCCCGCAAAGCCGACGACGTCGTGGCTGAAGTTGTTCAGCATCGCCATCCACACCGAAAACGCGAGCGGCATGGCCAACGCCATCAGCATCAACAGCGATTCAGGGCGGCGCCAGCGGGGAAGCTGGTCGGCCTCCGAGACAGGAAACTTTGACATCTACAGCCTGTTTGAGCGCGTTTCGCCCCAGCCGCGTCAGCGCGCTGGAACACAAACCTGTTCGCTTGTTAACGCGAATGAGAGAGCAACGCGAGTTTTGAAGAAGACGGTGATCCGCTCGCTCAAGCCGCTCGTAAATCGCCACATGACCCCAGCGCCCAAGACAACCTCTCAGCCAGGCCCGAACCTCCGGCGCGCGCTTCGCCTTTTAAGCACAGGCGCGCTCGGGCTCGCAGCGATCGTACTGACCGTTTTCGGCCTGAACGGATGCGCAATCTCGACGCCCTTTCGGTCGACGGACGCCCCCAGCTTGTCCAACACGCAAGCCGACGACGGTCGCGTGATCGTTGTGATAACCGAAGCCACAGTGACGCGCGAAGGGCGACGCGATTTCAGCGCGGGCTCAGCCGCGATTGTCGCAGGTCTGGACCGTCAGCCCGGATTGCTGGGGTATTCGGTTCGAAAGGAGCTCTTCGGAGAAAGAGCCTGGACGATGACCGCGTGGCGAGACCGCGCAAGCCTTGAGCTGTTTCTGAACGGCCAACCGCACCGCCGCGTCGCCGACCGCGCCGGCGACATGCTGTCCGGCGGCCGATTTGCGCAGACCGAGATCGAAGAGAGCGAGCTGCCTTTGTCCTGGTCGGAGGCGATGCGATTGCTCGACGCGGAAAACCGCGCCTACACACCCAACTAGGCGCCGGCGATCGGGTGTTTATCTTCTAGACCCATGAGCCTGCCGATCGTCCACCATCCCGACTACCAAGCGCCGCTGCGCCCGGGGCATCGATTTCCGATGTCAAAGTACGGGTACCTGCGCAAAGCTTTGACGGCGCGCGGGCTCATGCAGCCGGGCTCATGGGTGGCTCCGGCGGCGGCGACTGCTGCGACGATCTCCCTGGCGCATGACGCCGGCTACGTTTCTCGAGCGTTTTCCCTGACCCTCTCGGATCAAGAGATGCGCGCCATCGGTCTCCCGCGAACCGAACGGGTCATTCGCCGCGCTCGCCTTGCCAGCGCGGGGACCGTTTTGGCCGCCCGGCTGGCGATGGCCGAAGGCATCGCATGCAACACCGCAGGCGGATCCCATCACGCAGGCCTTTTGGGCGGGGCCGGTTTTTGCACCTTCAACGATGTCGCGGTCGCCGCACGCGCGCTGCTGTCGACCGGCGTGGTCCAACGCGTTCTGATTTTCGATTGCGACGTGCATCAGGGCGACGGAACGGCGGAGATCTTCGCCGACGAGCCGGCCGTGATCACCGTGTCGATCCACTCGGAGCGTAACTACCCGTCCGAAAAGAAAAGCTCGGACATCGACGTCGGACTCGCGGATGGCGTGACCGATGACGATTACTTGCGCGTGCTGGAAGACACGCTGCGCAGGGCGTTGGAGCTCGGACCGTTCGACATCGCGTTCTATAACGCAGGCGTCGACGTCCATGCGGAAGATCGGCTGGGCCGCCTCGCGTTGAGCACAGACGGCGTCCGCGCCCGCGACCGGCGCGTGATCGAGGGCTTGCGCGGCGCCGGGCTTCCCCTCGCTTGTGCGATTGGCGGCGGGTATCACGACGACCCGCAGCACGTGGCCGAACGCCACGCGATCCTGTTCGAAGAGGCCGCGCGGCGCGCGATGACTTCGCCAAGTTCTCGCGGCGAAGGCTGAAGCGCGGCGTCTTTTGCTCGGTCGCCGAACTCCAAGCAGCCATCAATCGCTTCATCACAGAGCCCAACGAAACGCCCAAGCCATTTGTCTGGCGAGCGGATCCAGGGGAGATCATCGCCGCACGCGCAAGAGGTTTCCAAGTTCTGGAGCCAGGCATAGAAGACCGCAAACCGGCCTGAAGCCGACCTTATATCCAGAAGGCCTGACGGCAGATGTGGGCCAAGATCCGAAGGTTAGTTTTGCTCCTAGCTCGAAGGACGGGGCCCGCCAGGCAACCCCAAAACATCTTCGGAGATCGCAGACGACGCGTAGTCGAAGAAAGCGTGGACGCGGGCGCTGCGGCGCACATCAGGATGGGCCAGCAGCCAAAGATCCCATGTCGTCCGCTCGTCTGGTTCGTCGATCATGATCAACTCAGGCTGCTTTTCGCCAAGATAACAGGGCAACGCGGCGATCCCGAGACCGGCTTTAGTCATATCAAAGACACCCATCACGGTGTTCACGACGGTCGTAGGCGCGTCCTTGGCTTTCTTCAGCTTCGTAAGCTGACCCATGGGCGACTGACTGAGACCATCGTCGAAGATGAGCCATCGGCGCTGCTCTGGCGGCGAGGCATTGGCGCCCGCCCAGTAATCCTCGTGCGCGTATGTGGCGCAATAGACTGGCAGCAGCTTCCGCCCGACCCAATGCTCAGGCGGTTTTGGCGTTGGCCGCAACGCGATGTCCGCGTCGCGCTGCATCAAGTCCAAGGAGCGCGCATCGGAAAGTAAACGCAGCTCGACGTCGGGATGCTGCTCCTGGAATGCTGAAATGACTGGTGTCAGACAGTGCAAAAGCGAGTCTGTCGTCGTCACCGTCAGTTCGCCTTCCAGCCGTAGGTCTTTGCCGACTAAGGCCATCTCGATGCCGTTCATGCCCTCGCAAAGCGCACTAGCCCTTTGAAAGAACAGCTCACCGGCGGGCGTCATGACGTAGCCGTGGCTCAGGCGTTCAAAAAGGCGAACGCCGAGCTTCGCCTCGACGCTCTCGACGCGGCGGAACACCGTCGAGTGATTGACGCCCATCATTCGAGCCGCGCCGGCGAGGCTGCCCGCCTCGCAAACGGACAGAATGTAGGGCACGTCGCTCCAATCTAGCTTTTGGAGTCGCTGAGATATCTGTGCGTTCATGCAATATCCGTTTGCGATCAGCGTCGATTTACTTGCGCAGATTGACCGCCATTTTGATCGCATGCAACACTCTGGATCCGACACATGCCCAGCAAGATGAACCTACCACGGCGCAGCGGGCCTAAGCCCGAAACGACGAACAGCCTGCCGCATTCGCAAGTTACGCAGCACGGGCCGGACGCCGTCATCGAGAAGCTGCACGCGTGGTGCTTCTCACTGCCGAACGTCGACGAAGCGGACAGCGGTATCTCCGTGCCAGGGTCTCGCGCTTTGGTGCTGCATGACGGTGTCGACTGTAACCAAGACGCCTTCATGGTAGGACGCGAGTTCGCGCATATTCACCCACATCCCGATAATGGCAGCATGCATCTTCAAATCAGCGCCGAAGACGCAGCGGAAGTCGTCGCGACTGGCTGGGGAGAGAGCCACTACCTGGTGACGCAAGGTCGGCTCCCGATGGGACTGGTGATGGTCTTCTCACCCCGCGACGATTCGGAACTTGAGGTGGTCAAGACGATCATCGGCCGCTCCTACGCATTCGCAACCGGAGCCAGTCTACCAACCTAGTCTCGGCGCTGTGCTGGCGGAACTGCACGCAACGTGCGCCCCGCGCCGGGCGGCTGCGCGCGGCCTGCTTGGGGTTTCCTCGTCCGTCGAACCACCCAATCCCATTTTAAAGGAGACAGACATGAAACTACTGCATGCTTTCGGCGTTTTCGCCTTGAGCTTGGTGTTCGTCGCCCCGGTTTCAGCGGTGGAGATCGAAACGCGATCTCTGGACGAGCTCTACGCCGCGGCTCTCGAAGAAGGGGGCGAGTTTATTCTGCGCGCAGGCGGCGATAAGCCAGACCAGGTCGACTATTACCTGGACATGTTCAAGGCCCGCTTCCCTGAACTGACCGTCACACACAGCGTCGATGTCAGCCTCAATCACGCGCCGAGGTTCGATAACGCGATGGCCGCCGGCGGCGAAGAAAACGTTCCAGACGTCATCCAGTTCCAGACGCTGCACGACTTCCGCTACTACGTCGAACACGACTTGCTGGAAGCCTATAGGCCTGCGAATTGGGACAAGGTGTTCCCGGATCATCGGGACCCGCATGGCCGCTGGACAGGTCTCTACGGCGTGACATTCACGAACTACGTAAATCTCGACATGATCGATCCAGAAAAGGCGCCCCGCGATGCAAGGGACTATTTGGATCCGGCGCTTAGGGGAAAGGTCATCCTGACCTATCCGCATGACGACGACGCCGTCCTCTACCAGTTCTGGAACCTGAAAGAGGCCTACGGGTGGGGTTATCTGGAAGAGTTGATCGCGACAGAGCCCGTCTGGGTCCGGGGTACGGCGATGCCCTATGTCGCGATCAACAACGGCTGGTACGCGGCGAGTTTCACAACCTTCTGGGCGTTCGAACCGTTCCCTGGGATGAACACGCAGTTCCAGTTCCCCGAGCACGACTACTTCCTGACTTGGTATCAAACCGCGGCAATCCCAAAGCAGGCGAAAAACAAGGCGGCCGCCAAGCTCTATCTGAACTGGATGCTCTCCGAAGAGTTTCAGGGCAAATGGCTGCAGTTCCCCGTGCGCATGGACGTCGAGGCGCCAGGCGGCAAGGGCTCTGTCCTGAACCACAATACGTCGCCGGGAGACTTCCATCGCTGGATGTTAAACCGCGAGTTGGTTGAACGCTTTCGCCTGCAGATGGTCCAACTCATCGGCCCGGCGCACGGCCCAACGCCAGTCGATATTGATTACAGCGTCAAGCCGTAAACAGCCTCCTGCCGGAGAGCGACGCACGACGCATCGCTCTTCGGTATCGACCCGGTCGAGATGAGCTACTCGCCGGACAGAACGGACCAGCCACGCATGACGGCCGGTCTCGTCTTGAACCGCGCCACATAGTCGACGACGCGGGGGCGACCATCATAGCCGGTGATTTCTTCGGCTTTGTAGAACCTTTCGATCGTCTCAAGCCACGGGCCAAGGGCGATGTCTGCGATCGAGTAGTCGCCAGCAATCCATTCGCGCCCCTCCAGCCGCCCGTCGATCACATTCAGCAAACGTCTCGTCTCACTCAGGTAGCGATCACGGGGCCTAGGGTCCTCGATGTCTTTTCCGCCAAAGGCATGAAAAAAGCCGAACTGCCCGAGCATTGGACCAACGCCGCCGACCTGGAAAAACAGCCATTGCAAAATCTCATACCGCTCGGCTTCCGAAGAGCCGGCGAGCCGTCCGGTCTTGGCCGCGAGATAGATGAGAATTGCGCCGCTCTCGAAGAGGCCGATCGGTTCGCCGCCTGGCCCATCGGGGTCGATAATGGCCGGGATCTTATTGTTGGGACTGAGCGAAAGGAACTCTGGGCTCTTGACGTACTCATCGCTCAAAGGGACGCGGTGCACCTCGTAGGGGAGCCGGAGCTCCTCGAGCGCGATCGAAACCTTCACGCCGTTCGGCGTTCCATGCGAATAGAGCTGAAGTCGATCCAGATGGGATGGAGCCCAGCGCTCAGTTATCGGAAAATTGGCCAATGCGCCGCCCGATCGGGGACTGGATCTGTCGCCTAAGTCACCGTGCATAGTTTCTCCTCGCTCAACCGATACACTCAAGATTGAGCCTGAGCGCGCGCACATAAATGGACGAATGATGCAAGCGAGGCTTGCAGAAATGCAGAGAGACTGCAGGCAAGCAGGCTGCCGAGCCCTATGCGCGATAGCGATCTATAGTTCAGCGCGCCGCTGGGCTGTTAAGAGTTCCACTGCGTCGTGGAGCGCCACGACGACCGTTTTGGGTCGCGAGCTGCGCTGGGTCATTTGAGCTCTGGTGTCGGCTTTGCGCTGCATCGCCAACCATCGATTTTCGGTCGGAGCTTGTCGGCGCCAGGGCTCCAAGCTTTGGATTGACGCCACTAGGACCCGGGCGTGTCTCTTGCGAAGACCTGCCGCCACTCCAACACTCTGTAGGATTTGCGCAGGCCGGTCGGCCAGAACGGATCCGCATGCACCATCGCGTCGACCTCCCCGACCGTCGCGGCGTTCACCAGCCACAGACCGCCAGCCGCCTTGCCATGCTCGAAGAGCGGGCCCGCAACCTGTATCTGCCCGTCGTGGCGCTCCAGAAAAGCCAGATGATCGGCCATATGGCGTTGCCGGACATCCCCCGGCGCATTGGGATTGTCCTCAAACAGAACGGCGAACAGCATCGACATCTCCTGTGATCGTTGCGCGGATAGGTTCGCCAGGCGTAACTGCAGGCTCAACCAGTGAAATCGCCAAGCAGGATTGCAAAAATGCAGGGACTAAATTGGTCCGACCTTGAAGTGGCGCTTGCGGTGGCGCGACACGGTTCTCTGGTCGGCGCCGCTCGGGCTCTTCGCGTTGACGGCGCGACGGGTTCGCGCCGGAGCGCACGGCGCAGAGGGGTGCTCGGCGGACCACTGTTCCATCGCGGCTCCGACCGAGTTCTGACGCCGACGGATCTTGGGCGCGACGTCGCCGACCGAGCCGAGGCGATGGAGACCGAAATCATACGTCTGCTCGAAACGGCGAGGGGCGCGGATCAGATGGTTCAAGGCCTCGTTCGACTGACGTCGACGCCTCTCATCGTAAATCGACTGCTGACGCCCGCCAGCCCAGCGCTGCTGACGGCTTATCCTGGCCTGCAGATCGAGCTGAACGCGGAACCGGCCGATTTGAGTTTGACCAAGCGAGACGCCGACATGGCGCTTCGGCTCGCGCGCCCGAAAACCGGCGGCGGCCGAGTGATCGCCCGTCGCGTCGGCAAGCTGTCTTACGCCGTTTTTGGCCCCGCCAGTGGGAAAGAGGCTCTCCCTTGGCTCACCTACGAGCCGAGGTTCGCACATCTACCGCAAGCCGAATGGATGGCGCGTCGACAAGGAAGGGTCGCGACGCTGTCTGCAAACGACGCGGAGGGGCTGATCGAGGCTGTCGCGGCCGGCCTTGGAAAGACCCTGCTTCCAATCGCCATTGCGGCGCGCGACGCCAGATTGACGCGGCTCGACGATGGCGTCGCGATCACGCGTGAGCTTTGGCTGCTGACCCATCGCGACTTGAAAGATCTGCCGCGCATCCGAGCCGTCGGCGGCTGGATCGAAGAGATGTGCGGCCGCCTCGACTAATCGGGCGCCCGCATTCGCCCGCGCTTGTCGATCCATGACGCGATGACGACGCCCGTGGCGACGAGCCCGATCAAGATCGTCGAGAGCGCATTGATTTCCGGCGTCACGCCCAACCGCACCGCCGAGAAGATCTTCATCGGCAACGTCGTGGCGCCTGGGCCGGTGACAAAGCTGGCGATGACCAGATCATCGAGCGAGAGCGTAAAGCTGAGCAACCAACCCGCGATGACCGCCGGAAGGATCAACGGCAGCGTTATGCGAAAAAACACGGTCGCCGGCTTGGCGCCCAGATCCAGCGCGGCCTCCTCGACGCTGTCGTCGAAGCCCGTGAGCCGAGACTGAACAACCACCGCGACGTAGCACATCGAGAAGGTTGCATGGGCGAGGATGATCGTCAGCTGCCCCCGGTCGAGCGAGACCGCAACAAACGTCAGGAGCAGGGACAAGCCGGTGATCACCTCCGGCATCACCAGCGGCGCCAGGACCATGCCGTTGAAGAGGGTGCGCCCGCGGAACCTCCCCAGACGCGCGAGGGCGAAGCCAGCCATCGTTCCCAGCACGGTCGCGATCGTGGAGGCGACCACCGCGACCACGAGCGTCACCTGCGCTGCGCTGATGATCCCCTCGTTGCGGAAGAGCTCGCCATACCATTTCAAAGACCAGCCGCCCCAAACCGTCACCAGCTTGCTTTCGTTGAAGCTGTAAATGATCAGGATAACGATCGGCAGATACAAGAACGCGAACCCAAGGATGAGCGCGGTCCAGTTGAACCAGGGAATGCGCGGCCTCATGACTGGCCCTCCCTCTGCGCGATGCGCTGGAAGGCCACGATCGGGATCACCAACACCAACAACAGCAGCACCGCGACGGCCGAGGCGAGCGGCCAATCCCGGTTGGAGAAGAACTCCGTCCACAGCGTCTTGCCGATCATCAGCGTGTCGGCGCCCCCGAGAAGCGTCGGGATGACGAACTCGCCCACGGCCGGGATGAAGACGAGGAAACAGCCCGCGGCGACGCCAGGCAGCGACAGCGGGAAGGTCACGCGCCAAAAGGTCGTCAGCGGTTTCGCTCCGAGATCGGCCGACGCCTCGAGCAGTGAGCCGTCCAGTTTCACCAAGGTCGCGTAAAGCGGCAGCACCATGAAGGGCAGGTAGGAATAGACGATGCCGATATAGACCGCCCAATCTGTATTGTAGATCTGCAGCGGCGCGCTGATCAGCCCGATGGACTCGAGCGCGAGATTGAGCAAGCCTTCGGTCTTCAGGATGCCGATCCATGCATAGACGCGGATCAGAAACGAGGTCCAGAACGGCAGGATCACGAGCAGAACCAACACGTTACGCCATGTGTCGGACGATCGAGCGATCGCATAGGCCAGCGGGTACCCAACCAGCAGCGTCAAGAACGTCGAGATCGACGCGATCTTCAAGCTGCTCAAGTACGAGTTCACGTAGAGCGAGTCTTCGAACAGGAAGGTATAGTTGTCGAAGTTCAACTCGGCGAAGAAGGTTTGAACGCCCTCCCAGGTGTCCCAGGTGGGCGCGTAGGGCGGGATCGCGATCGCCGCCGAGGAAAAACTGAGCTTCAGGACGACTGCGAAGGGGATCAGGAAGAAGATCAGCAGCCAGAGATACGGCACGCCGATCATGATCCGCCGGCCCCATCTGGCCGATGCGCCTTCGAACGCCGCCATTCACGCCCCCTCTTCGCTGGTCTGAGGATAAGCGTAACGACGCTGCAGCGCAGCGCAACCCGCTCTGAACGCGAAACCATCAGCAGTTTCGGCGCTGGGGGGGATGGAAGAAACTTGGGGAAGTGGTCGAAGCCTTGAGCCGCCCCCGGATTTGATCCAACCCTGCGAGAGTTCTCAGACCGCTTCGACCGGTCGCGGGCGCAATCGGTCCGAGCGACACGGCCAGCCTGTTTTGAACGGGCCCCGTTTCGTCACCCGCAGCTCGGGCGCGCGCGGCGGCGTCAAATCTCGCGCACTGGCGAACGTTAAGACCGGGATGCTATCCCAGCCAGGCGACCGCCGCGAATGTCGAGGCGCTCATAAGACCCAGAGCAGCCGCACAGGCAATCAGAACAGCTGCGACGGACCGCACCGAAGGCGCGACCTGCGCCACAGAAGTGATGCGCTCGCTCAATGACCCGGTGCGGAGCGCCTGGGAACGCCTCGGCCGCGTCAACTCCAGCTTGAACATCACGCTATGCCCGTACATCGCGCCCTCCTGAGACGTCGGCGCATCATCCTGCATCCTCCACGAACGCCGTCTGAAAGATGTTGGCCGCGGGCGAGGAGTTGTAACCTGTGGAATTCCGCAGAGCCTTTCCCTGCGTCGTGTTGAGACGCAGCGGGGGCGAGTGACGCAGATCAAGGCGACGCCCCCAGCGACCGGTATTGTACCTCAGGCATCAACGAAGTCTCTTCGGGGCGAGCAATGGATTGGGAGTTCCTCACCGAATGGGCCGGCGACGGCGGCGCGGCGGCCGTTGGAGGCTTGCTTATCGGCCTTCTGTATGGCGCATCAGCGCAACGAAGCCGCTTCTGCCTTCGGGCCGCCGCTGTCGAGTTCGCCCGCGGAGCCATTGGGCCGCGAAGCTCCATCTGGCTCCTATGCTTCGCGACAGCCATCTTATGGGTGCAGACGGGCGTCGCCACGGGGATGTTGGATCTGGGCGAGGCGCGATGGCTCTCCTCGGCGGGCACGATATCCGGCGCTCTCCTTGGAGGGCTGACTTTCGGCGCTGGAATGGTCCTCGCGCGTGGCTGCCCTGGACGTCTGCTGGTGCTGGCCGCGACCGGAAACCTGCGAGCCCTGTTGTCAGGTCTCGTGTTCGCCGTTACCGCGCAAATGTCGCTCTACGGTCTATTGGGTCCGCTTCGCAGAGAGATCTCTGGTTGGTGGGTGACCACGGGCCCCAACCCGGATCTTCTGGCCGTAACCGGCCTGGGAACCTATGGCGGCGTCGCATTGGCGATCGCGGCGACCATGATCGCGCTGTACTTCGCGATCCGCAACCGGATCACGGGCTTTGAGCTTCTGGCCGGCTGCGGGGTCGGCTTCGCGGTGTTCCTGGGATGGGCCTTCACCTACACGCTGTCCTCGCAGACATTCGACCCGACGTCGGTTGAAAGCCTGACATTCTCCGGCCCGTCCGCGGACGTGCTCATGTTCACGCTGACGCCGTTTGACGGCGCCTGGGACTTCGACATCGGTCTCGTGCCGGGGGTTTTGATCGGCGCGGCGATCTCGGCGCTGATCTTCGGCGAGTGGCGTTGGCAAGGGTTCGAGGGCGCGGCCAACATGCGGCGCTATCTGATCGGCGCCGCCTTGATGGGGTTTGGCGCCATGTTGGCGGGCGGTTGCGCCATCGGCGCCGGCGTCACCGGAGGCTCGACTTTCGCCCTCACAGCCTGGATCGCCCTTTGCGCCTTCTGGGCGGGCGCAGCGGCGACGGATTATCTGATCGACCGCCGCTCCCCTGCGCCTCGCGGCCTCGCCGCGACGCCAGCGGAGTAAACAAAAGAAAAGGCCGGACGTTCCGCCGGCCTTTCAAGATCCCAGTACCGTCTGCGTCGCTTAGTTTTGCGCGTAGTACTCGACCACGAGGTTCGGCTCCATCTGCACCGGATACGGCACATCGCCCAAGCCCGGCGCGCGAACGAAAGTCGTCGTCATCTTCGAGTGGTCGACCTCGAGATATTCAGGCACGTCACGCTCGTTCGACTGCACCGCTTCCAGGACCAGCGTCATCTGTTTCGACTTGTCGCGGATCTCGACCAGATCGCCATCCTTGACCTGATAGGACGGAATATTGACCCGGCGACCGTTGACCTTCACGTGCCCGTGGTTGACGAACTGACGCGCCGCGAAAACGGTCGGGACGAACTTTGAGCGATAGACCACTGCGTCCAGACGGCGCTCCAGCAGACCGATCAGGTTCTCACCGGTGTCGCCGCGACGGCGCTCGGCCTCGGCGTAGATGCGGCGGAACTGCTTCTCGGTCAGGTCGCCGTAATAGCCTTTGAGCTTTTGCTTGGCGCGCAGCTGAAGGCCGAAGTCCGACATCTTGCCCTTGCGGCGCTGGCCGTGCTGGCCCGGGCCGTACTCACGGCGGTTCACCGGGGACTTTGCGCGGCCCCAGATGTTTTCGCCCATACGGCGGTCAAGTTTGTGTTTCGCTTGCGTGCGTTTCGACATGGAACGCAGCTCCTCTCAATACCGTGGGGCCGAAAAAAGCCCGCTGTTCAAACAAGAGACACCCTCCTTTTCCGGATCTTCCTCCGGACGACAGGATCCCGCTTGCGCGGGCCTCGGATGTCGGCAGCCACCGGACAAACGTCCGGCGGAAGCGCGGTATAGGCTCTAAAGCCGCTGAAAAGTCAAGTGCGAGCGGCCGATCAGAGCTCAATCACCGAACCGGCGCCGTGCTTTGGAGAACCAAAAGTAGTGTGAAAGCGCGCCAGGGTCGGAAAGTCCACGCAATGCATGGGCAGCAGCACTTCCGGCGCTTCAGCTTGGAAATACCCAATGGTCTCCTCGACCGGAGGGTTTTCAGCCGCCAAGAGATGAAAACCGCCCAACACCGCGTAAAGCGGCTGCCCTGTGACCGACTTGGCGTGCTCGCAGATGTTGCAGATGCCCGCATGTGAACAGCCGGAGACGACGACCGCGCCTTTTTCAGTCCGAAACGCCAGCGCCGTGTCGTCCTCCATCGGGTCGTCTTCGAAACAGCCGGGCTCAAACTCCGTAACGCGCGGCACCTCGCCCAAAAAGAACGCGCCTGGCGAGAATTCGAGGGCCTCGGCCGACTCTCGCAAATCGAAGTCGTTGGCGAGGATCTCGTGGATCTGCGCGAAATCCGCCAAAATCGCCGGGTCGTCGGTTTTGAGCGCCGCGGTTCGAACGCGCGGATGCATGACCAGCGTCTTCGGCTCGACGAAAGGATGAAACTTGAGCCCACGCGTGTGATCGCGGTGGAAATGCGACAAGGCGATCACGTCGACGCTCTGAAGATCGATCCCGGCATGGGCAGCGTTGCGCAGATACACGTCGGAGTATCCAAGATCGAACAGGACCCGAAGATCGCCGTACTCGATAAAGGTCGAAAACCCCCACTCCGCCAGCCAGACCATGTCGCTGGCTTCGTTTTCACAAAGGAGGGTGATCTTCATCGACGACCCTCCATCTAACGCTCGCGCTCCAGCGTGAATTCTTCACGCATCTTTTTGAGACCCTCATGCGCGCCGTACTCGGATTGAAGCCGGAGCAGACGGCGGTCGCGGCGCCGGAACTCTTCAATCAGGTCGTCGACCGACTCGTTGTCGCCGAGCATCTCGAGCCCGCGACGGGTCATTGAGATGGCGGCCTCGAAGGTTTCACGCTCGATGTGATCAACCCCGGCCTCGTCGAGCTGCATCATCGTGAACCGGTCGTAGGTGGCGACGATCAGCTTCACATTGGGGAAGCGCTGCTTGATCTTGGACACGGCGCGCTGGGTCCCGTCCCGGTCGTCGATGCACAGAAAGATCGCTTGCGCCTCAGCCGCGCCGGCGTTGGCGAGCACGTCGAGGCGGGTGGCGTCGCCGAAGTAAACGTCGTTGTCGAACGAGCGCGCCAACCGGATCCGCTCCGGACTGGCGTCGATCAGGGTCAGATCGTACCCCCGCAGCCGCAGGATCCGGCCGATCACCTGCCCGACGCGGCCAAACCCCGCGATGATGATCGGGGCGTTTGGCGCCGACTCGACGCCCGGCACGTCCTCTCCGGTCTCCGTCGCCGGAAGGGCGGAGCGATCGGCGAAATGGACAAGCAGAGGCGTCAAGGCCATCGACAGCGTCGCCGCCGCCGTAAGCAGCGACCCGGTTGCGACGCCCATCGCGCCATTGGCCATGCCGACGCTGAACAGCACGAAGCCGAACTCGCCGCCCTGGCTGAGCGTGGCTGCGACCCGCAGCGCATCGCTTTGGTTCGAGCCGCTAACCCTCGTCAACGCGTAAAGGATCGCCACTTTCGCCGCCAGCAGGAACACTACGACTCCGATCAGGGGACCCAGCTGCTGCACGACGAGCCTGAGGTCGATGTTCATGCCCACCGCGATGAAAAACAGCCCCATTAAAAGACCCCGGAAGGGTTCGATATCGGTTTCCAGCTGGTGCCGGAACTCGGACTCCGCCAACAGCAGCCCGGCGACGAACGCGCCCATCGCCATCGACAGGCCCGCAAGATCCATGATCAGCGCGGACGCGACGACGACCAACAGGGCGGCGGCGGTGAACACTTCGTCTGCTTTCGCCTTGGCGAGCTCGCGAAACAGCGGTCGCATCCCGTACTTGCCGACCACATAAACGAGGACGACCGCGACGACGGGTTTGCCGATGGCGATCCACAGGGGCTCGGCTGTCTCGCCCGGGACCGCCGGCGCGAGGAGCGCGGCAAGCGCGATCAGCGGCACGATGGCGAGATCCTGAAACAGCAGAACCGCGAACGAACGCTCTCCATAGGGCGTGGCGAAGTCGCCTTTCTCGCGCAACAGCTGCACCGCGAAGGCTGTTGAGGACAGCGCCAAACCGGCGCCCGCGATAATCGCCTCGGTCGTTGTCAGTCGCCAGTCCCAGGCGATGCTCGAGGCGAACCAGAGTCCAAAACCAATAACGAGGGCCGAGACCACCACCTGCGCGGTCCCAAGACCGAAGATGTCCATGCGCAAGCGCCATAATCGATCGGGCTTCAGCTCCAGTCCGATGACAAACAGAAGCAGCACCACCCCGAATTCAGCGACATGCAGCGCGGTCGACGCCTCCGGGATCAGCTCGAGAGCATGGGGTCCGATCAAAACACCGGCGGCCAGGTATCCCAACACCGACCCCAGTTGCAGGCGCTTGAACAACGGTACGGCGACAACGGCGGCCCCCAGGTAGATTGCAGCGGACTCAAGGAACTGCATGTCGCCTGTGCTGGCCATTCTCTCTCCTCACACGGCGAATCTTTGCGCCGATTTCTGTCGCGCCGGGCGACCTCTCCACTACACATTGCGCAGGCGCAGCATGCAACGCCGCGCTCGCACTGATTTCGGAAACGGTCTAGAGCGCGGCGATTATGTTCTGGATCGACGGACAACGGGCCGCTGGGGAATGGACGCAGGATAAATGGAAGCTTGGGTCCTCATCACGATCGCCGCCGCGTTTCTGCAGAACGCACGGTCCGCTTTGCAACGCATGCTGAAAGGCCGGTTGGGCGGCGCCGGCGCCACCTTCGTCCGGTTTGGATTTGGCCTTCCCTTCGCAGCGCTCTACGCCGCAGCGGTTTGGTCATGGCAAGGCGCGATCCCCGGCCCGACGGCGCCATGGGCGCTGTTCCTCACCTTGGGCGCGATCGCGCAGATCCTGGCGACGGCTGCGTTGCTGGCCAGCTTTTCCCACGAGAACTTCGCGGTCGGCACGGCCTATTCGAAGACGGAGCCGATTCAGGCCGCCGTGTTCGGCGCAGTGCTGCTGGGAGAGGCGCCAAGTGCGGTGGCGTCCTTGGCGATCGCGGTCGGCGTCGCGGGCGTCGTGCTCATGAGCTGGAAACCTGGCGGAGACGGCTCCGGCCTTCGGCGCTATCTCGGCCCTGCAGCGCTTCTGGGGTTGGGCTCGGCCGCGCTGTTTGGCGTCTCGGCCGCGGCTTATCGCGCCGCCTCGCTGTCGCTCACCGAAGGGGATGCGATGATCCGCGCCGCCACGACCCTGGCGGCCGCGACCGCCGTGCAGACGGTTTTGATGGGCGCTTGGATGGCGTGGCGCGCGCCCAAAGAACTCCGAGCGGTCGGCGCCGCATGGCGGCCCGGTTTGCTCGTAGGATTCTGCGGGGCCGCGGCCTCGGCCGGATGGTTCACCGCAATGACGCTGGAGCCTGTCGCGCATGTTCGCGCGCTGGGTCAGGTGGAGATCCTGTTCACGGTCCTTGTCTCGGCGTTCGTGTTCCGGGAGCGCCCAAGCGCTCGCGACCTGTTCGGCGTCGCGTTGGTGGTGCTGGGCGTCCTGCTGCTCCTGCGCGCGACGGGCGGCCTCGCCCTGTAAGGCCTACTGAGCCAGCGCGTCGTACAGGTCTTGCACCTGTTGCGGCGTGGCGCCGGCCTGGCGGGCCTGCTGCACCCTCTCGACGTTGATCGCGCTTTCCACCACGCGCAGGCACAGATCGGCGATCACCGGCACATCCTGGCCGACGATTTCAGCGACGCCGCCGACGCGGCGGATCTTGATCTGCGGATGTTGCGCGAACCACATCAGACAAGCTGTTCGCGTCACGCGCCCCGGCGCCGGGTTCGTTGTGCCCAGCATCGAGGACTGCACGATGTTGTTGATCCCGTCGTACGCCGCTCCGCGGCCGCCGCCGCCATGGCCGCCTGGCCCTCCGGGTCCGCGGCGCTTCGTTCCGTTTCCAAGCGCATCGATGCCCAGGAGCTGCACCATGAACACGTCAAACTGGCTCAGGATCATGGCGTAGCCGAACGAGTCGAGCGCGCCATTCGCATATGCTTCGCAAGCTCGGTAGAGCGTGTCGCGCATGAGCTGGATGGTTTGAGTCCGCTGGCTGATGTTTTGAACGCTCTCTGTGAGGTTCTGCTCAAAGCTGGCGTCCACCGCAGCGCCCGGGAGCGCCTGTCCCGCTTTCGCTTTCACCGCAGCGCCGATCTCGGCTGCGATCGCCGACGCCGCGTCCGGCGACGGTTCTGCGCAAACGATCGAGCGCGGTTTCACTTCATATTCCGAGTAACCGCCCTGAGAGACTGCGACGGGTTGACGGATCGGGACCTCGGGCGACCAGACGAAACGCTGCTTCGCGTCGACCGAAACCCCTTTGAGCTGCGGCGAGGGTTCGCCCGCCTCATCGTCTTTCTTCAAAAACAGTTCGCCGCCCTGAAGCTCGATCGTCTCGAGAAAGAATGTGTCTTCCGTGGATGCGCACCCAGTCAAGGCGACGAGGCCGGCTGCGAAAGTGACGGCGACTCGCGACCGTCCTAAGACGCGCATTCTGGACATAGGGTCCCCCAGCATTTTGATCTGCGCCTCCCCGCGCGATGCAAAAGAATTAACCACTTTCGGCATCGAGGCCGATGAAATTTCGACAAAGACGGCGCAGCGGCGATCGGGTGCGGCGAAATCGCGACAGTCGTCTGACGACCACCGACCGCGACGCCGTCCTTGCGTCCGCGCGCGCGGCGCGTATAACCCTCGCAATTTTGCCCAGACCCCGTGCTCCTTGCGCGCCCCCTTGAACGTGGACGCGACGACGAGCGCGCGAGCAGTTTCAGGCGACACGACGGTTTCGAGGACCCAAATGCCCAGACGTGAAGACCTCTCTTCCATCATGATCATCGGCGCCGGTCCTATCGTGATCGGACAGGCGTGCGAGTTCGACTACTCGGGCGCACAGGCGGTGAAAGCCCTCAAGGAAGAGGGCTACCGGGTCGTATTGGTGAACTCCAACCCGGCCACGATCATGACCGATCCGGAGCTTGCGGACGCCACATACATCGAGCCGATCACTCCAGAGATCGTCGCGAAGATCATCGAGAAGGAGCGGCCGGACGCGATTCTTCCGACGATGGGCGGACAGACAGGGCTCAACACCGCGATGTCGCTGGCCGACATGGGCGTGCTCGAGAAATTCGGAGTCGAGTTGATCGGCGCGGACCGCGAGGCGATCGAGAAGGCCGAAGATCGCGACAAGTTCCGAAAGGCGATGGACGAGATCGGGTTGGAGAACCCCCGCGCCTCGATCGTCACCGCGCCGAAGAAAGAAGACGGCTCGTTCGATTACGCCGCGGGCATGTCGACGGCGCTGAACACTCTCGAAGACATCGGGCTGCCGGCGATCATCCGCCCCGCCTTCACTCTGGGCGGCACCGGCGGCGGCGTCGCCTACAACCGCGAGGATTTCGAAACCATCTGCCGCAGCGGATTGGAGGCCTCGCCGGTTGCTCAGATCCTGATCGACGAAAGCCTGTTGGGGTGGAAGGAATTCGAGATGGAGGTCGTCCGCGACAAGGCGGACAATGCGATCATCGTATGTTCCATCGAGAACGTCGACCCGATGGGCGTGCATACGGGCGACTCGATCACCGTCGCGCCCGCGCTGACGCTGACCGACAAAGAATACCAGATGATGCGCAACGCCTCGATCGCCGTTCTGCGCAAGATCGGGGTTGAGACCGGCGGCTCGAACGTGCAGTGGGCGGTCAACCCCGCCGACGGCCGGATGGTCGTGATCGAGATGAACCCGCGCGTTTCGCGCTCGTCGGCCCTGGCGTCAAAGGCGACGGGCTTCCCGATCGCAAAGATCGCCGCGAAGCTTGCGGTCGGCTACACCCTCGACGAACTCGACAACGACATCACCAAGGTCACGCCGGCGAGCTTTGAGCCGAGCATCGACTACGTGGTGACGAAAATCCCGCGCTTCGCGTTCGAGAAGTTTCCCGGGGCCAAGCCCGAACTGACCACCGCGATGAAGGCGGTCTGCGAGGTCATGGCGATCGGCCGCAGTTTCCATGAAAGCCTGCAGAAGGCGCTGAGGTCGATGGAAACCGGCCTCACAGGCCTCGATGAGATCGAGATCGCGCCAGAGAATGTCGAGATGTCGCCGGAAGACCGGCGAGAAGCCGTGGTCCGCAAACTCTCCGAGCAAACCCCGGACCGGCTTCGCGCCGCGGCGCAGGCTCTGCGCGAGGGCATGACCGTTGAAGCTGTTCACCGGGCGACAAAGTTTGATCCTTGGTTCCTCGAGCGGATTGACGAGATCGTTTCGGCCGAAGCATCGGTCATTGAAAACGGTCTGCCCGACGAGGCGCCGCGCCTCCATCTGCTCAAGCAGATGGGTTTCTCGGACGCGCGTCTGGCCAAGCTCGCCAACATGCCCGAGATCGCCGTCCGCGATGTGCGCAAGGCGCTCGACGTGCGTCCGGTTTACAAACGGATCGACACCTGCGCCGCCGAGTTCGAAGCACAGACCCCGTATATGTACTCGACATACGAAGTCGGGCACATGGGGGGCACAGAGTGCGAGGCCCGGCCGAGCGACCGCAAGAAAGTCGTTATCCTCGGCGGCGGTCCGAACCGGATCGGTCAGGGCATTGAGTTCGACTACTGCTGCTGCCACGCATGTTTTGCACTGTCGGACGCCGGCTACGAAACGGTGATGGTCAATTGCAACCCCGAGACGGTCTCCACCGATTACGACACGTCAGACCGCCTCTACTTTGAACCGCTGACCCCGGAAGACGTCGTCGAGATCATTGAAAAAGAGCGCTCCAACGGGACCCTCCACGGGGTCATCGTGCAGTTCGGGGGACAGACGCCTCTGAAGCTTGCGCGAGCCCTGGAGGCCGCGGGCATCCCAATTCTTGGCACCCAGCCCGATTCGATCGACCTCGCTGAGGACCGCGAACAGTTCCAGGAGCTCTTGGCGCGACTGCGGTTGCAGCAACCCCTCAACGGCACCGCGCGCTCGCCTGCGGAAGCGCACGCCGTCGCTGAGAAGATCGGCTATCCATTGGTGATCCGCCCCTCCTTCGTGCTAGGGGGGCGCGGTATGGAGATCGTGCGCGACCGCGACGGCCTCGAGCGCTACATCAACGAGGCCGTTGAAGTCTCCGGAGCGAGCCCGGTGCTGCTCGACAGTTATCTGTCCGGAGCAATCGAGATCGATGTCGACGCGCTCTCGGATGGCGAAACCGTTCGCGTGGCGGGCGTTATGGAGCATATCGAAGAGGCCGGCGTGCATTCTGGCGACAGCGCCTGCTCGCTGCCGCCCTTTTCCCTGCCCGATGCGACGATCGCAGAGATCGAAGCGCAAAGCGTGGCTCTGGCCGAAGGGTTGGACGTCCGCGGACTTATCAACATTCAGTTCGCTGTGAAGGATGGCGAGATTTTCGTTCTCGAAGCGAATCCGCGGGCCTCTCGCACGGTGCCGTTCGTCGCGAAAGCTGTGGGACGGCCGATCGCCAAGATCGCCGCACGGATCATGGCTGGCGAATCGCTTTCAGACTTTGCGCCCATTCCGGCGCCCAAAGACCATGTCGCCGTTAAGGAAGCGGTGCTTCCATTCGCGCGTTTCCCCGGCGTCGATACGATCCTTGGACCCGAAATGCGCTCGACCGGCGAGGTTATGGGGCTCGACCGAGGCTTCAACCGCGCGTTTCTAAAGAGCCAACTGGGCGCCGGCGTGACATTGCCGAATGACGGCGCTGTCTTCATCTCGGTGAAAGACAGCGACAAGACCACCATACTGGACTCGGCCAAACGACTGAAACAACTCGGGTTTTCCATCGTTGCAACGGATGGCACAGCGTCCTTTCTGATTGAAAACGGCGTGGAGACCAAGCGGGTCAACAAGGTCTTCGAAGGCAGACCACATATCGTCGATCTCATGAAGAACGGCGAGATTTCTCTGGTTTTCAACACCACCGAAGGCGCTCAATCGTTGCGAGATAGCTTCGACATTCGGGCGACCGCGCTCAACCGGAAGATGCCGTACTATACGACGGCCGCCGGCGCCGCGGCCGCGGTGCGCGCAATTGAGAACTTACGTGACGAAGCGACATCGGGGGGGCTAGACGTAGCCCCATTGCAATCCTACTTCCCAGCCGCTTAACTAAGCGACCGACGCCGCGCCGGATCCATCCGGCGCGGTTTCTGTATCTCGCGGCGCCCGCTCCTGGATTGGGAGGGCGTCTCGCGGAGGAGTAGGAATGGACAAGATCCCAATGACCGCCGCAGGCTACGAAAAGCTGCAGGTGGAGTTGAAGCAGCTAAAGTCTGAAGAGCGCCCGAACATCATCAAGGCGATCGCAGAGGCGCGCGAGCACGGCGACCTCTCGGAGAACGCCGAATACCACTCGGCGCGCGAAAAGCAGAGCTTCATAGAAGGCCGGATCTTAGAGCTCGAAGGCATGATCTCACGGGCTGATATCATTGATCCGCGCAAAGTCGGCGGCGACACCATCAAATTCGGCGCGACGGTCGATCTCGTCGACGAAGATACGGAAGAGGAAAAGACGTATCAGATCGTCGGCGAAGTCGAAGCAGACATCGAAGCTGGCCGCTTGAATGTTAACTCGCCTCTCGCCCGCGCGCTGATCGGCAAGGAAGAAGGCGATAGCGTTGAAGTGATGACGCCGGGCGGCGGCCGTTCTTACGAGATCACCGCCGTCAAGTTCGTCTGACGACAGGTCGTGCCTGGTGTTCTCCTTGCATGAAAACGAGAGGTTGTCGCCAGGCTGCCTTGTGATGGCCGCATCCATTGCGACTAATCAGGCTTGTTTCGAAGTCCTGAAGTCGCGATGGACGTGGATGGGCTTGATCAAGAATTGCGCGACGACGTGATGGGTCGAGCAGTCGCCAGCCAAATGCGTTATCCCTCGTCTTGCATAAGGGACTGGCCACGAAGGAACCGATGATGAGCCTTTCCGACGACTCCTCGTCCCGCGGTCGCGGTCGTCCTGAACCCGGCTTCGCAAGCATGTCCGACGAAGCGCCACGGAGCCGGCGCTCGGTCATTGTCGACGACAGCTACGATGGAGCGTTCGAGTTTCCACAATCGGACGACCCGCTGTCAGACGCAGGCTTCAGCGACAGCTTCCAGGATCCGCCGCCGGCGGCGACCTCTGCGCGACGGGCGACGAGCGCGAAAAAGCCCCTCCCGGTCGAGAAAACCGCTCCCATCGCCAAGGTCGCGACGCCGCGCGAGCAGACCTCTGGCGGCGCCGGGATATGGGTTTGGGCTAGTTTTCTGTCTTTGGTCTGGGTCAGCGCCGTCTGCGCCTTCGCCATCGGCTACCACCAGCTTCCGGCCAACACGCCAGCGGCGTTGCTTGATGCGTTTGAAACGCTGCCGGCCTCGTCTTTGACCGTTATTGGAGCGCTGGCGATCGGCCCGCTGGCGTTTTTGTGGATGACGGCGCTTCAGGCGCGGCGCGCAAGAGATCTGCGGATCGAGGCTCGCCGACTCGCCGAGTTGACCGCCCAGCTGACCGAGACAAGCGCGCTCGCCGGATTGGGCGGCGGCCACATGTCGCGCGGAGCGCACGGCTTGAGCGCCGCGGCGTCGGGTCTGGATCCTTCATCCATCCAGGCGGAGATTGACCGCGCGACCCGTTCGGTGAGCGATCTTCAGCTCGCCATTTCCGAGACGGAGCGCGGCGTCGCCGAAACTGCTTCCCGCCTGGAATCGCAGCGCGTCGCGTTACAGAGTCTGCTTGAGGAGATCCGCGCGGAAGCCGGACCGCTCAACGCCCTCACCGGCGGGCAAGGCGGCGGGGAGATGACCGCGCGTATGTCGGACACGCTCTTGTCGTTGGAGCGAGCGGCGGCGCGACTGACCGAGCTGTCGAGCGGCGCGAATTCAGCGACGAGAAGCGGCGAAGGTCCGACAGCCAGGGAGAAGGCGGCGGCGCATGCGCCCCTCTCGCAAGCGGAGGCCCGCGCCGCGGCCACCGTCGATTCTGCATCGGACGAAGACCAGAGCCCTGGTCAGATCGAGGAACTCAAGCGTCAGCTTGACCGACTGCGCACTCAAACCGCTCGGAGCCGCGACAATCAGGCGGATGTCGGCATGGCCGGCAATGAGAGCGTGGCTGCAAAAACCCCCGCCCGCACGCCTGCGCGCGACGTGCAGGCGCAGGTCTCGGCGGATGAAGCGGATCTCGTCTCGCCAGCCAAGCGCGGGTCGTCGGGGCTGGATTGGACGCAGTTCATCCGCGCTGCGAACTTTCCAGACAGTGAAGAAGATCGCGACACTCTCGACGCCCTATACGCTGTCTTGTCGGATCGGGACGCCGCCAACCTGCTGCAAACCGCTGAAGACGCGCTCTCCGGACTGGCCGACATCGGCCTCTTTATGGAGGACCTCAAGCCGCATCATGCCGACGCGGCTGCGTGGCGGTCCTACTTGATGGACAAGAACCGGACCAACGCGATCGACCTGGGGGGCATCCGAAACGCCGATGCGATCGAAGACACGATCACCGCGTTTGAAGATCGGTCGGGCTTCAACGAGACGGCGGAGAGGTTCCTGGATCGTTACGAGAGCATGGCCTCGCGCCTGATGGTGGAGGCGGCGGATCCGTCTTTGGTCGTCGAATTGGCCGACACGCGAACGGGTCGCGCCTTCATGTTGTTGGGCCGCGCCTCCGGTCGCTTCGGTTGACGACGTCCGACGCCGCCGCATCCGACGCGCGCCGGCGTCTGCGCCGCAGACCTCCGCGCATCGTTTCCAACTGCTTTTCCAAAGGTTAGAGTCGCCTGGCTGCGAAGAGCGGCGACTAACCCGGTGACCCGATTGCGCACTGTCATTTCGAGCGGTTGGCGGCGAATCCGACGCCGTTTTTTCGCGTTTGGCCCGCCGGCGCTCGCGCTTGTGGGCTTGTTGGCGTGGGCGCAAACTGACCCGAGCGGGCTGATGACAAGCCTGCGCGAACGGACTTTCGACAGTTTTCAGCGTGTGGCCCCGCGCGAGTGGATCGACGCGAACGTCCGCTTGATCGCAATCGACGAGCCCAGCCTGGACGCGTATGGCAGGTGGCCCTGGCCGCGTGATCGCATCGCCGAGCTGGTCGATCGGGCCGCCGACGCCGGGGCCCTCGCGATCGCTTTTGCGATTCTGTTTGCGGAAGGCGACGACTTCGAAGCGGACGCGCGTCTTGCAGACGCGGCGGCGCGCATTCCGGTTGTGCTCAGCCTGGTGATGGCGGACACGCCGCGCGACGACGCGCCGGGCGCAAAAGCGACCTTTGCGTTCTCCGGCCCGCTGTCGGCGGACGGCGCGATCATGATCCCCGACTATCTCAGCGCGACAGCGCCCGATACCGGCCTGTTGGATGGCGCGGCAGGATTGGGCTCGATCACTTTGCCGGCGGACGATGACGGCGTGACCCGACGCGCGCCAACCGTGCAAATCGCACAACCGCCTCGAAACCTCGAAGACGCGGAACCTGTTCTGCATCCGAGCCTCTTTGTTGAAACGCTTCGAGCCGTCGATGCGATTTCGACGGTTCAGCTCCGCGTCGCAGGCGGAGCCAACGAACTCGACCCGTTCGGCGAAGGCAGGCTCGTCGCCGCCAAGGTGGGCGAACAAGCCTTCTTCACAGATGCGACGGGCGCTGCGCTGCTGCACTTCACGCCTCCGGCCCCTGAACGCGTCATTTCGGCGGCTGAGGTGCTCGACGGCTCGGCGACGGACCTTCAAGGCAAGATCCTGGTGGTCGGAGCGATGGCCGAGGGTTTGAGCGAAGCCCGGGCGACCCCAATCGAGACGATCGACGCCGCTCTCTTGCATGTTGAAGCGCTCGAGCAAGCGCTCTTGCCGCGCACGGAAGGCGGCGGCTTTCTACGGCGCCCCGACTGGGCGTTGGGCGCCGAGATGATGCTTGCGGCGCTTCTCGGGCTCCTGGTGATCAGCGCCGGACGTTGGGCGACGCGTTGGCAAGGATTGATCGGGCTCAGCGCCGCAGGGCTCGCCGTCTTGGGCTCGTGGGCGATCTTCGAGAGCGCGCGCCTTCTGATCGATCCTGTGCTGCCCGTCACTGCGGCCTTTCTTGTTTTCGCCGTCGGCGCCGCCTCGCGCAGCGTCGTCGAAGAAGAAGGGCGCGCCAGGATCCGCGCGGCGTTCGAGCGGTATCTCGACCCGGAGTTCATTCGCCAGATCGAGGACACCCCTGAAAAGCTCTCGCTCGGTCAAGCCGAAGAGCAAGAGATTACGGTCATGTATTGCGACATCCGAGAGTTCGGGCATCTGACTGCGAACTTTCGAGACGATCCCAAAGGTCTCTCGCGTCTGTTGACCGCCTTCCTTGCCGCAATGGGGCGCGAGATCAAACTCCAGGGCGGCGCCATCGACAAGTTCATGGGCGATTGCGTGATGGCGCTCTGGAATGCGCCGGTCCCGCGTGAAGATCACGCAGACCTCGCCTGCACGGCGGCGCGCAACATGCGCAAGGCGTTGAAGCGCCTGAACAAGGAGTTGGCCAAGCAGGGTCTGCCGCCGCTGGCGATGTCGATCGGCATTGAAAGCGGCGTCTGCGTCGTCGGCAACATGGGCACCGAGGAGCGCTTCGATTACACAGCGATCGGCGCGGCGGCGACTTTGGCGGCGCGGCTGCAGGCCGAAGCCGCGAGGCGCGGCGTCGACGTCCTCGTCGGACCTGGCGCAAAAGCGCTTTCGAACGATAATCTGGGTCTGGCTGAAACCGGCTCCATGACGCCGAAAGGCTGGACGGAGCAGGTGCCGATCTATCAACTGGCCTGATCGCCAGCACAGGATCCCCAACATGAGAACGACCGCAAAACCGCTGACCGTTCGGGCTCGCATCGAGCGATGGCCACTGGCCAAGCCTTTCAAGATCGCGCGGGGCGTGAAAACCGAGGCCGTGACAGTGGTCGTGGAGGCGTCGGACGGCGCTCATACCGGTCGCGGCGAATGCACGCCTTATGCGCGGTACGGCGAAACGCCGGACGGCGTGTTGGAACGGATCGAAACAATGGATCCAGTCCGGGATCGAACCGAGCTGCAGCAAACACTTGCGCCGGGCGCCGCGCGCAACGCCGTCGATTGCGCGATCTGGGACTTGGAGGCCAAGCGAACCGGTAAACCCGTCGCAGAGCTGGCAGGCCTGTCCCCGCCAGCCTCCGCCGTCACCGCATATACGCTCAGCCTCGACACGCCGGAGGCGATGGCCAAAGCCGCCGCCGAGGCCCAGCGCCCTGTGCTCAAAGTCAAGCTCGGCGAACGCGACATCGATCTCGAAGCCGCGCGACTAAGAGCGATCGCCAAGGCGGCTCCGGCGGCGAAGCTGATTGTAGACGCCAACGAGGGGTGGGACGCTGAAACGCTCGCCGCCATGGATCCGGTTTGCAGCGAGATCGATGCGTTGTTCATCGAGCAGCCCCTGCCTGCGAGCGAAGACGACGTGATCAAGGGCATGGGCTTGAAGACGCGCATCTGCGCCGACGAATCCTGCCACGTGATCCATGATCTCGAGCATCTCCACGGCAAGTACGAGGTCGCAAACATCAAGCTCGACAAGACCGGGGGCCTTACCGCTGCGATCGAGTTGCGCAGCGCGGCGACGGCGCAGGGTTTTGAGATCATGATCGGGTGTATGGTGGCGGGCTCGCTCGCGATGGCGCCGGCCTATCTTCTGTCAGAGGGCGCGCTGGCGGTGGATCTCGACGGCCCCCTGCTGCTCGCCGAGGATCGCCAGCCCGGCATCCGGTTCGACGGCGCCACCATGTCGACGCCGCCTCAAGTTTTGTGGGGCTGAACGCGGAGCGCCCGAGCCAGAACGACCGCCGCCACCGCGCCGCCCAGACCTGCGAAGGCGCCGATCAGGTAAGCGGCGGCGTCATAAAGCGGATAGGCCCAGGCCGCCAAAACCGTCGCGGCGACCATCGCCAACCCGCCGGCCATCGCCGACATCAGACCCTGCGCGGTCGCGCGTCGAGCTTCCGGAACAGTCCGGGCGATGAACTCAAGCGCAGACAGGTGCATCAGGCCAAACGTCGCCGCATGCAGAGTCTGCAAGGCGAAAAGCGCGGCGATGCCTGGATCGAACGTCATCGCGCCCCACCTCACAGCTCCGGCGAGCCCGGCGAGCGCCAGACCTCTGGTGGGGCCAAGATGCTCGATCACCGACCTGCCGACGAGGAAGAGCGCGATCTCCGCCAGAACGCCCCATGCCCAAAGCCCGCCGATCAGCGTCTCCGAGTAGCCGATCGCGCGCCAGTGGATCGAACCGTACGCGTAGTAGACAGCATGACTCGCGTTCAGAAACGCCACGCACAAAAGGAACATCGGGATGCCGGGACGCGCCAGCACCTCGCCCAATCCGCGCCAGACAGGGCCCGGCGTCTTCTGACCGTGCATCGGCGCAGCCAAAGCCGCCCAAGCGCCCAGCGCCAACGACGCGCCGATCCAAATCATCACAACGTCATTGCCAAACCGCTCGGCGATCGCCCCGACACAGAACGTCGCCGCCAGGAAGGCGAACGAGCCGACGCTGCGCGCGCGTCGATACGAGAACTTCATGCGGTCAGCCGCCGCGTAACCGTGCGCGTCGGTCAACGGGATCATCCCAGCAAAGGCGCAGGCCAGCACAGCCGTCAGCAGGTATAGCCCCGTGCGCGTCTCAACGCCCAGATGCGCGACGCCGGCCATCGCCCCGATCAGCGACAAGACGGCGAGGAACCGTCGCGGCTTTCCAATCCAATCCGAGAGCGCCGGCAACGCAACGCCGGCGACGATGCGCACAGCGATTGCGAATGCGCTCAACCAGCCGATCTCCGCCGGGTCGAGCCCCCAGTCCTCGTACCAGAGCTGGCCAAAGGCGAGATGCGCGCCAAGCGCCAGAAACAGCCCCGAATAAACGAGCGAGAAACGAATTTCGGCCGAAGTCGCCGTCGACACCCTCACCCGGCGACACCCAGCGCGCTGAACGGAATGTAGGCGATGGGATCCCCGGCTTTGAACGGCCCCGCCTCCTGCGCGATGTCGGCAAGACCATCCGCCCAGACCAACCCTTCGATCAGTCCCGACCCTTCCGACCGATACTTCTCAAGCCGTCCGTTCGCTCCCATACGGACACGGAGAAACTCTCGTCGGCCGATCTTCTTGTTGTAGTCGAACCCACTGGGAAGCATCAGCCGCGCCGGCTCGGACCACGGCGCTCCGGCCAGACGCAGCAGCGCCGGCCGCGCGAAGATCGCAAAGCACACGAATGCTGCGATCGGATTGCCCGGCAAGCCAAACACCGGCCGCCCCGAGCGAAGCCCCATCGCCAACGGGCGTCCCGGTTTCACCGCGATGCGCCAGAGATGAAACGCGCTGTCCGCCGCTTCGGACAGCGCCCGCGACATATGATCCTCGTCGCCGCCCGACGCGCCGCCGGACGCGATGATCGCATGAGCTTGCTCCGCGCCGCGATCAAGCGCCGCCTCCACCGCCGCGCGCTTGTCCGGGATCACGCCAAGATCAACAGCTTCGAAGCCCAGACGTCCGATCATCGACAGCAACATCGGACGGTTCGAGTCGACGACCTCGTCCCCCCGAACCGCAGCGCCGGGATCGTCGACCACCTCATCGCCTGTCGAAAAAACCGCGACCCGGAGCCTTTCATGCACCGACAAGGCGGCCAGACCCGCGGCCGCCGCATGCGCCAGAGCTTGAGGCGTAACGACTGCGCCCGCCGACAGAGCGACGCCGCCGCGGCTGACATTCTCGCCCGCTTTACGGCGGTTCGCCCCCGCTTTCCGGGGCGCAGGAAAGCGGATCGAAGCCCCTTGCAGTTCGACGTCTTCCTGCAGCACCACCGTATCGGCGCCTGCGGGCATGGCGGCGCCCGTGAAGATGCGAACGGCTTCGCCAGGCGTGAGAACGCCGCTCCAGGGCGCGCCCGCCGCCGAGCGCCCGTCTCGCAGCGTCAAAGCGACCTCGCTCGACGCCACGCCGGGATGGGCGAAAGCGTAACCGTCGACCGCTGCGTTGTCGGTCGCCGGGTGGCTGCGCCGCGCGATCGCATCCTCGGCCAGAATGCGCCCGTCCGCCCGCGCAAGCGCGACCTGCTCTGTTCCCACAACCGGGCTTAGTCGCTCGCGCAGGGCCGCAAGCGCTTCGTCGACCGGCGTCCAATGGACGCCAGGAGGCAATGCGAAACAGTCGTTTGGAAGACGGCTCACGCCAGCCCCGTTTCTGTCAGAATGAAGTCCGCGATCCCGCGAACGTCGTTGAGATCAAAGTTCGGTCGATCAAGCCCGTCGATCGGCTGATCGGACGCGACGGCCCGGATCGTCGCCTCTTCCAAGGCGATCAAGGAGTTGCCGGTCGCCGACCGGAAAGCTTCAACTTTCGGATGGCCGTCGCGCTTGTAGCCTTCCACCAGCACAAGATCGACGGCGGACAGTTTCTCAAGCAACACCGCGAGCGGCGGCTCCTCCGCGCCACGCAATTCGTGCATGAGCGCCCAACGCGCGCCGGAGCAAACCAACACCTCGCGGGCCCCGGCCTGTCGGTGACGCCAGCTGTCCTTGCCCTCGTGGTCGATGTCAAAGGCGTGATGCGCGTGCTTGACGCTGGAGACCGAAACGCCCCGCGAGGTGATCTCTGCGACAAGCTTTTCCATCAGTGTCGTCTTGCCTGAGTTCCGCCACCCGACCACGCCATAAATCTTCACGCGTTTAGTCCTCTTGTTGGGCGTCAAGCCACGTTAGCGCCTCGGCCATATCATCGGGCGTGTTGACGTTGAAGAACGGATCGAGGGGGCCGCGCGTTGTTTCGACCATGGGAAACTCGGCGCGCGCGCACCCATGCCGCTCGGTCCAGAGCACAACCTTGCGCAAACCCTCCTCCGCGAGGGCGGTCCTCAGGTCCTCCCGTAGCGCAACCGACCATAGACCGAACGTCGGGTGATCGCGCCCTTGCGTTTGCGCACAAGCCAGAGGCGCGTCGTTCTCAGCCTCCGCGGCCGCAGTCAGCCGCTCGACCAGATCGGAGGGGAAGAACGGGGTATCCGCCGCGACGGTGACGATCTTGTCATACCCGGCCTCGGCCGCCCAATCGAGCCCCGCCAGCACCCCGGCCAGGGGCCCGGCAAACCCGTCTATCGTATCCGGAACGACGGGCAGTTCGAGCGCACGGAACCGGCTGGGATCGCCATTAGCGTTGAGCGCGAGGTCCTCGACTTGCTCAGACAGCCGCCGCCGGACCCGCGACAGGATCGTGGCGCCGCCCAAATCCAATAACGATTTGTCACCGCCCCCCATCCTGCGCGACAGCCCTCCGGCGAGGATGACACCTGCGGTTTTTTTCATGCTTGTCGGCCTTCAAAGGTAAAGTGGCACAATATCTTGCGTTTTCCGCACGAGGTTGCCGGGCTATATCGTCCGAAAGACATATTAAAGTTGATTCGGAGGAGTTCATATGCGCCGTCATCGCAATGTCAAAGTGGTCGCCACTCTTGGACCCGCCTCCTCAAAGCCAGACCAGATCCGCCGCCTCTTCGACGCAGGGGTCGACGTGTTCCGAATGAATATGAGCCATGGCGACCACGAGGACCATACGGCTCGCTACAACGCGATCCGCCAAGTCGAAGAGGAGGTGGGGCGACCCATCGCGATCCTTGGCGACTTGCAAGGCCCCAAGTTGCGCGTCGGCGTGTTCGCAGAGGGCGCCAAGCCTGATCTCGAACAAGGGCAGACGTTTCGCTTCGATCTGGACCCGACGCCTGGCGACGCCACACGTGTTCAGCTCCCTCACCCCGAGATCATCAAAGCGGCGCACGTGGGCGCCACGCTTTTGGTCAACGACGGCAAGATCAGATTGAAGGTCAAGGAGGTCGGCGCCGATTTTTTGACAACCGTGGTTGAGATCGGCGGTCAGATCTCGGAACGCAAAGGCGTCAACGTCCCGGACATTGAACTGCCGCTTGCCGCTCTGTCTGAAAAGGACAAAGACGATCTCGAGTTCGTCTGCAAACTTGGCGTCGACTGGATCGCACTCTCGTTCGTGCAGAGGCCCGAAGACGTCATCGAGGCGAATGATCTGGTGCGCGGCCGCGCGTTGGTGATGGTGAAGGTCGAGAAACCTGCGGCGGTTGAACGGATCGGCGGGATCATGGAGGTTTGCGACGGCATCATGGTTGCGCGCGGCGATTTGGGCGTTGAGCTGCCGATCGCCGAGATCCCCCCGATCCAGAAGCGACTGATCAGCATGTCGCGTGATCGCGGGAAACCGGTGATCGTCGCCACCCAGATGCTGGAGAGCATGATCGATAACCCGATGCCCACTCGAGCCGAAGTGACCGACGTCGCCAACGCGATCTATGAGGGCGCGGACGCGGTGATGCTGTCGGCAGAGTCAGCGGTCGGCTCTTATGGGCCTGAGGCGGTCGAAATGATGGATCACATCGCCCGCTCGATGGAGCAGGACGAGGATTACCGCAGCACGATCATGAACTCGCGCACAAAGGCGCGTCCGACACCCTCGGATGCGATCACCGCCGCGGCGCGCGAAGTCGCGGAGACGCTTGAAGTGAAGGCGATCTGTTGTTTCACGCATTCCGGGACGACGGCGCGGCGAATGGCGCGAGAGCGCCCTCTGGTGCCAATCATGGTGCTTACGCCAATCATGAAGACAGCCCGGAAGATGGCGCTGCTCTGGGGCGCGCACTGCGTCGTGACGAAGAACGTCGATATGTTTCGACAGGCCGTCGTCGTCGCGATCGAGGAGAGCGCCGTGAACGGCTTCGCCACCACCGGAGACCGCTTGGCGATCACAGCCGGTGTGCCGTTCAACGTTCCCGGAACAACAAACATTCTGCGGATTGCGGAAGTCGGCGAAACGCCGGAGCCAATGACCGATCCGGGCGCCTAGCCTCACGAGACAGATCAAAAAAAAACCGCCGACGGACGCCGGCGGTTTCCAAAACAGGTTTGAAGCTTTGTTAAGCCGTCTTGCGACGCCGCCATGCTGCGACGCCAAAGAGACCAAGCGCCGCCGCCATCAGCGGAAGAGCCGCCGGGAGGGGAACCGGCTCCACCTTGTCGCCCGGCTTATATTTGAAATTGGCGTACACATATGAGCCATAGTGATAGCCTGCATTCAGGTGATGCTTGCCCCAGTTGAAAACCTCGTGCGTGAGGGAGACGAGCAGCATACCGCCGTGTTCTAACGCGATTTCGAGTGGGTTGTCCCAACCAACGTACCCGTACTGGCCGTAGTGGTTCTTAAAGCCCCTCGAATAGCCTTCCACGGTGCCCGAAGTATCGAGGCTATCGAACGAGAAGTGTACGTTCAGAGATTCCCAATGCTTGTCGTCGTAGTTCACGTACCATTCGTTCGTCCAGATCTTGAACAGCTTGACCGTCTTGTGCTCGTGGGCGTCCAGATGAAAATCGAAATGTGGCGTGCGGTCCCACGCCTCCACATTCAGACCCCAACCGTGCAGCGCCGGACCCGAAACGGCGTAGTCGCCATCGACGCGGATCGAGCTGGCGTTTGCCGCTGTCGAAACAATTCCAAGCGCAAATGCCAAAGCGAACGCAAAGCGAAACATCTACAACCCCCAATATCCATGCTGAGTGTTCAAATATCACACAGCGAGATGTAATCAAGCCCAACTTTGGTTAAATCAGAGACTTTTTCAAGTCCAAAATTGCGCTCGATGGAAAGCAAAAACGACGCCAGCCCGGATGCCCCTTGCTCATCCTGGGTAAGACCGTTATATGCGCGCTTTCGACGTCGCCCGGCCAGTTTGGGCTGCCGGGGCGGCGTGTCTGTGATCTCGCACGAGAGGAGACGAAAATGCCCAAGATGAAGACCAAGTCGGGCGCGAAGAAGCGCTTCAAGGTCACCGCCAACGGGCGCATCAAGGTCCAGCAGGCCGGGAAGCGCCACGGCATGATCAAACGGACGAAGAAATTCATTCGGAACGCACGCGGCACCACCGTGCTGTCGAAGCCGGACGAGCGGATCGTCAAACAGTTTCTGCCCTACGATTAAGGAGGCGCCAGCATGTCACGAGTGAAACGCGGCGTCGTCCAGAAGGCACGCCACAAACGTGTTCTCGCCAAAGCGAAAGGCTACTACGGTCGGCGTAAGAACGTCTTCCGCGTCGCCAATCAGGCGGTTGAGAAAGCCCTGCAGTATCAGACCCGCGATCGGAAGACGCGCAAGCGGAATTTCCGCTCGCTGTGGATCCAGCGGAGCAACGCCGCGGTTCGGGAGATCGATCCTGAGCTGACCTATTCGCGCTTTATCGACGGCGTGCACAAGTCCGGCGTCGAGGTCGACCGCAAAGTTCTCTCGGATCTTGCGATCCATGAACCAGAGGCTTTCGCCGCGATCGTCACAGCAGCGAAATCCGCGCTCGATCAGGCGGCAGCCGCGAAAGCAGCCTAAGTCATCTGAGACGAAGACCATTCGAGAGGCGCGCGGTCAGAACTGCGCGCCTCTTTGCTTTGCGCGACCAAAATGCTACGCGCGCTTTGAAGAAAACTCCGGAGACGACACATGGATGGCGCGGCTTCAGGGCTCGACGAGATCAAGTCCCGTTATCTCAGCCAGATCGATGCAGCCAAGGACGAGGCGGCGATTGAAGAGATCCGCGTGGCGGCGCTCGGCAAACGGGGTGAAATCAGCCTGAAAATGCGCGAGCTGGGCAAGATGAGCCCTGAAGAACGCAAGACCGCGGGCCCAGCGCTCAACGCTCTGAAAGACGACATCCACGGCGCGCTCTTGATCAAGAAAGAGGGCATCGCCGACGCTGCGTTGAACGAGCGTCTGAAAGCGGAATGGATGGATGTCACCCTGCAGCCCCGCAGCATCCAACCCCCGGCGGGTCAGGGGACGATCCACCCGATCAGCCAGGTCTCCGAGGAAGTCGTCGCGATTTTTGCGGATCTCGGCTTTGCCGTGAAGGAAGGTCCGCAGATCGAAACGGACTACTACAATTTCGACGCGCTCAATATTCCGCCGGAGCATCCCGCGCGACAGGAGCACGACACGTTCTACATGTCGCGGGCCGAAGGCGACGCGCGCGCGCCGTCGGTGCTGCGCACGCATACCTCGCCTGTGCAGATCCGTACGCTTGAAGCCGAAGGCGCGCCGACCCGCTTTATCGCGCCGGGGCGGGTTTTCCGTTCTGACTACGACCAGACCCACACGCCGATGTTCCACCAAGTCGAAGGCATGGCCATCGACAAGGATATCTCGATGGCCAATTTGAAATGGGTGCTGGAGGAGTTCTGCGGCGCCTTCTTCGAGGTCGAGCACGCCGAGCTGCGGTTCCGTGCGTCGCACTTTCCGTTCACCGAGCCTTCGGCCGAGGTCGACATCCGGTGCTCCTGGAAAGACGGCCAGCTGAAGGTCGGCGAAGGCGACGACTGGCTGGAGATCCTGGGCTCGGGCATGGTGCACCCGAAAGTGCTGGCCGCAGGCGGCATCGACCCAGAGATCTGGCAGGGCTTCGCGTTCGGTATCGGCATCGACCGCATCGCCATGCTCAAATACGGCATTCCGGATCTGCGCAGCTTTTTTGACAGCGATCTGCGCTGGCTGCGGCATTACGGCTTCTCGGTGCTCGATAAGCCGACGATTGCCGCGGGCTTGAGCGCCTGAAACCACACGACTTGAATTCAGCAAGAGCGCGGCGCCGCAGCACTGCTGCGCTCGGCCGAGCCACCCATGTGGCATAGATTTTTCTGAGCCTAACTCACCAGAATTCTTATAACGTGTCGAAACAACCACGGGCGCCCGCTCTTTAAAAGCTCCGTCAGATACAGCTTCTTTCCGGCGATCACTTGAAGCAGATTCGCGAAAAAGGTTGCGAGCGGTCATGACGACTATCTTGATAATTGAAAGCGATCCGCCGGGCTTCACAGGCCAAACCCCGACTTATGCGACTGCGCTGGAGCTCCTCGGCGTGGAAACAAGAGCCGTAGCGCCGTTTGTGTCGCCCATCAGCGCGCAAGATCTTGAGGGCGTCGACGGCGTCGCATTCACCGGCTCGGGCGCCAGCTGGTCGACGGATGGCCCAGAAGCGGCGCCCCTGCGCGACACGATGAAACTGGCTTTTGACGCTGGATTGCCGTGCTTCGGATCCTGCTGCGGCATGAACGTCGCCGCGAGCCTGCTTGGCGGCAGCTCAGGAGACTGTGAAAACGGTTACGAGGGTGGTCTCGCGCTTGGGATCACCCTGACCGACCCCGGCAAGACCCATCCCATGATGGCGGGACGCGCAGACGGGTTCGCAGCGCCTTGCACGCATTCCCACGACGTTCATCGCGTGCCCGACGGCATGACCGTCCTCGCTCGGAACGCCCACTCCGCCGTACAGGCAGTCGCATACGAGGAGAACGGCGCGTCATTCTGGGGAACACAGTACCACCCTGAGTATACGCTCTCCTTTACGGCAGACGCCGTCGAGCGCCGCGGCGGTGCGGACGCCGCGTTTCTTGCAGACCTACGCGCCGCCGAGACGGATCCTCAGGCCGCGAAGAGGTTGGGCGCTTCGCCGTCCGACCTGCAGCCCGCCGCAAGAATGACGGAGTTGCGTAACTGGGTCGCGATGGTGAAGGCTCGCTGTCATTAGAGACTCAGCGGGTGGAGGCTTCAGTGCCGTTCGACGTTTGGCTCGCCTATGTGGCGACGATCCTGATTTTCATGTGCACGCCCGGCCCCAGCCAGCTTCTTATGCTGTCAAACTCTATGGCGCATGGCGTTGACCGCGCATGGGCGACCATGGCCGGTGATCTGACCGCGAACTCGTTGCAGATTCTGGCCGCCGGTCTCGGGCTCGCAGCCGTGGTCATGGCTTCGCAAACGGCCTTTCTCGTCGTGAAATGGGCCGGCGTCGCCTATTTGATCTGGCTCGGGGTCAAACAGATCCTGCGTGCGTCAGGTCATCGCTTGGGCCTTGGCGATGGGCCGCGAAAGAGCCTGCGAGCGCTGTGGTTGCAGGGGTTCCTGACCTCGGCGGCAAACCCCAAGGCTGTCGTCTTCTTCGCGGCGCTGATGCCGCAATTCATGGATCCGAGTCTGCCGCTCGCGCCGCAGCTCTTCATTCTTGGGATCACGTATCTCGCCTTTGACGGCGCGTTTTTGACCGCCTACGGGCTCAGCGCCGACTGGTTCGCAAAGCGGTTCTCGGGCGAGGCGAGGCTCTGGGCCGAACGTGCGGCCGGCGGGTTCCTGATCGGCGCTGCGGTCTTGCTGGGTTTGAAATCCGTCGAACGCTGAACCGCGATTAGGGGGACGACATGACCGACCCGATTTCGGATGAAGCCCAGAAATTCCAGGAGAAATCGTCCGCTGGCAAAACCTGGACGTTGGGCCGTTGGATCTGGTGGCTCACCTCCCGAGGTGCGGTTTTCGCCTCGATCGCAACGCTGCTCGATACCGCCTCGACATACCTGTGGTTTGCCTCCGGCGCGACTTTCGGCGGCATTGCCTGGGGGCTCATCGGGCTCTGGAGCCTCCGCAGCGCCAACCGCGTCCGCGCAGAGAGCGGGCAAAAGGCGTTGGCCTTTCTCCTGCTCGCCGCGGCGGCCTTCGGCGTCGGCTGGCTACACTGGACCGAAACCGTCGACTGGGGCGGGTTCCTGCGAGAGCAGATCGAGACCTATCGCGGGATCGACGAATAGCTGCTGGACGCAAGGCTCGTCGCTCGCATGCTCGCCTTTCTGAACTGAAGGCCATTTCTGCGCACATGCGTCATCGCTCCTGATCGCGTCCACACCCCTTGGACGCCGCGGCGGAATTCGCTAAACGCCTGTGCAGATCGATTTCCCCGAAAGCGGCGAACACATGAAATTCACTTTGTCCTGGTTGAAGGACCATCTCGACACCGAGGCCACGCTCGACGAGATCACCGATGCGCTTACCGATCTGGGTCTGGAGCTGGAAGGCGTCGAGAACCCTGACGACGTGCTCGGCGCTTTCCGTATCTGTCGCGTGATCGAGGCCAAGCAGCATCCGAACGCCGACCGTCTCCGACTTTGCCGGGTCGAAACCTGGCCGAACGGTCCGGACGGAAAGTCCGAAGAAGTGCAGGTGGTTTGCGGCGCGCCGAACGCGCGCACGGGCCTCGTCGGCGTCTTCGCAGCGCCAGGGACCTACGTTCCCGGCACCGACCTTCTGCTCAAACCGGGCGAGATCCGAGGCGTCGAGTCGAATGGCATGCTGTGTTCGGAGCGCGAAATGCTGCTCTCCGATGACCACGAGGGCATCATCGACCTGCCCGAGGATGCGCCTCTCGGTGAAAAGTACATCGATTACGCCGGGGCCAACGATCCGGTGATCGAAATTGCGATCACCCCCAACCGCCCAGATGCGCTCGGCGTCTATGGCGTCGCCCGCGACCTTGCCGCGCGCGGGATCGGCAAGCTCAAGACTGCGCCGATCAAGCCTGTCGCCGGGACGTTCAAAAGCCCGATCAAGGTCAGCCTCGATGCGGACGTCAAAGACGAAGCCTGTCCGCTGTTTGTTGGACGGCTGATCCGCGGCGTAAAGAACGGCCCGTCCCCGAAATGGCTGCAGGCGCGGCTGCGAGCGATCGGTTTGCGCCCGATCAACGCGCTGGTCGACGTCACCAACTTCATGACCTACGACCGCGCCCGGCCACTGCACGTCTTCGATGCGGGCAAGGTCGAAGGCGACATTAGGGTCCGGCTTTCAAAGGCTGGAGAAAGCCTGCTGGCGCTCGACGGCAAGACCTATGAGTTCGACGACACGATGACCCTGATCTGTGATCAGGACGGCGCCCGGCCTGAAGCCATCGGCGGCGTCATGGGCGGCGAGGACTCCGGCTGTACCGAGGAGACGACGGACGTTTTCATCGAAGCCGCGTATTTCGATCCGATCCGCACCGCCACGACCGGTCGCAAACTGAAGATCAATTCAGATGCGCGGTACCGGTTCGAGCGCGGCGTCGACCCGGAGTTCGCCGAAGAGGGCATGGAGCTCGCAACCAAGCTCATCCTGGACATCTGTGGCGGCGAACCGTCCAAACTGGTCGTGGCCGGCAAACCGCCGAAGACCGCCCGCGCCTACCCGTTGAACACCGATCGCGTGCAGAGCCTGGTCGGCATGGAGATCCCCCGAGAGACGCAGGTCGCAACGCTTAAGGCGCTCGGGTTCAAGGTCGCGGGGCGCGGTGGGAAGATCACCGTCTCGCCGCCGCCCTGGCGTCCGGATGTCAAAGGCGAGGCCGATCTGGTGGAGGAGATCGCCCGTATCGCCTCGCTCACCAAGCTCGAGGCGCAACCGATGACCCGGATCCATGTCGGTGTCGCCCGACCCGTGCTGACGCCGATGCAAAAGCGCGTCTCCGTCGCCCGTCGCGCCTTGGCGGCGGCAGGCCTGAACGAAACCGTGTCCTACGTTTTCATTTCCGAGGAGGCGGCGAAACTCTTCGGCGGCGGCGAGGCCGCGCGGAAACTCGACAATCCGATCTCGTCGGACATGTCCGACATGCGCCCCTCGGTGCTGCCGGCTCTGCTGGAGGCGGTCGCGCGAAACCAGGCGCGTGGCTTTGGCGATGTGGGGCTGTTTGAAGTGGGCGCCGAGTTCACCGGCTCTGAACCCGGCGAGCAACGCGATGTGGCCGCCGGCGTGCGCGCCGGCCATGCAGCGCCGCGCGACTGGTCCGGGCTGCGTCGCCCAGTCGATCTCTACGACGCGAAAGCCGACGCCGAGGCGCTGCTCGCCGCGATCGGGGCGCCGGTCGACAAGCTGATGCTTGATCGCGAGACGCCAGCCCATTTCCACCCTGGGCGCTCGGCGCGTCTGAAGCTGGGCCCCAAGACCGTGCTGGCGGAGTTCGGCGAGCTGCACCCAAAGGCGCTCAAGGGCCTGGACGTCAAAGGGCCGGCCGTGGCCTTCACGGTGTATCTGGAGGCCGCGCCGTTCCCAAAAGCGAAGTCGAAGGCGCGCCCGGCGCTTGAGTTACATGATCTTCAAGCCGTTGAGCGCGATTTCGCCTTTGTCGTCGACGCTCAGATTGAAGCGGAGACGGTTCTTCGCGCGGCCCGCTCGGCCGAGAAGAAGCTGATCGACGGAGCCCATGTCTTCGACGTCTTCGATGGCCCCAAGGCCGCGCAACAGCTTGGCGACGGGAAGAAGTCGATCGCGATCTCGGTTCGTCTTCAGCCAAAGACCAAGACACTGACCGACGACGAAATCGAAGCCGTCGCGCAGAAGATCGTGGCGTCGGTGCAAAAGGCCGCCGGCGCCACACTTCGAAGCTGAGTTATCAAGCTGACGCTACGGAAATCGGTTGCTTTGTCTTGACGACGTGCTAGGCGGCGTCTCCGGGATTGTAGGGGCGCAAACCTAGGGAGTTGAGACTATGGGCATGATGCAGGAGTTCAAGGATTTCGCCGTCAAAGGCAATGTCGTCGACATGGGCGTCGGCATTGTTATCGGCGCAGCCTTCACATCGATCGTCACCAGCTTTGTCAAAGATGTCGTCAATCCGATCATTGGCGTGATCACCGGCGGCGTCGACTTTTCAAACCTGTTCGTCAATCTCAGCGGCGGCGAGTACGAGTCGCTCAAGGCCGCTCAGGATGCAGGCGCTGCGACGATCAACTACGGCCTTTTCATCAACGCGATCATCTCGTTCATGATCGTCGCTTGGATCCTGTTCCTGGTGATCAAGGCGGGCAACGAGCTCAAGAAGAAGGAAGAGGAGGCTCCGGCCGCGCCGCCTGCGCCCAGCGCCGAGGAGAAGCTTCTCACCGAGATCCGCGATCTTCTGGCGAAACAGTAGGTCTAGAGTCGATCGAATGAGGGGCGACACCGCCCCTCGTCTATTCCAGAACCGACTGCGGCGAGACCGCTTGCATGCCATGCGCGACGCCGACCGCCGCATGGGTCACCTGGCCGTGCACGACGTTGAGGCCGTTGGCGAGGTGCGGGTCGTCCGCGCACGCCTGCTTCCAGCCCTTGTCGGCTAGAGCGATCATCTGCGGCATCGTTGCGTTTCCAAGAGCGATCGTCGAGGTGCGCGCCACAGCGCCCGGCATGTTGGCGACGCAATAGTGGATGATCCCGTCGACCTCGTAGATCGGGTCGTCATGCGTGGTTGGGCGGGACGTTTCGAAACATCCGCCCTGGTCGATCGCGACGTCGACCAGCACCGCTCCGGGCTTCATCTGGCCCAATTGCCCGCGCGCGATGAGCTTTGGCGCTTCAGCGCCCGGAACGAGCACGGCGCCGACGACCAGATCCGACTCCAGGACCAACTCTTCGGTGTTGTCCTTCGACGCGAACCGGTTGCGGAACACGCCGCGATAGACGTCGTCGAGATAGGTCAGCCGCGGCAAGGAACGGTCGAGCACCGTCACCTCCGCGCCCATTCCAGCGGCCACGCGCGCGGCGTTTGTGCCGACCATGCCACCGCCGATCACTGTCACTTTCGCCGGACCAACGCCGGGCACGCCGCCCATCAGAACACCACGGCCGCCATTGGGCTTTTGCAGCGCCCACGCGCCGACCTGCGGCGCCAGTCGACCAGCCACCTCCGACATCGGGGCCAGCAGCGGAAGTCCGCCGCGCGCATCCGTTACGGTCTCGTAAGCGATACACACCGCGCCGCTGTCGATGAGGTCTTTGGTCTGGTCGAGATCAGGCGCCAGGTGGAGATATGTGTAAAGGACCTGCCCCTCGCGCAGCATCTTCCGCTCAACCGCCTGCGGTTCCTTCACTTTCACGATCATATCGGCGTTCGCGAAGATCTCCGCGGCCGAAGAGATCATCTTCGCGCCCACCGCCTCGTACGCGTCGTCCGAAAACCCCGCGCCCACGCCTGCGCCGGTCTCAATCCAGACCTCATGACCGTGGGCGACGGCCTCTCGCGCAGCGGCTGGGGTCATTCCAACCCGGTGTTCTTGAACCTTGATTTCTTTTGGACATCCAATCCGCATCGCGACCTCCCACTATTCTGTTTTTCTGAGGATGCCGTTTTTCCCGCAGAATGTCCTTGCAAAGAGAGGGCGATTAATCGCCATACTAAGCAATATTCTGCGGTCGTTTTGATGAAACACAAAATTAAATGCTGACGATTGAACTGGATGCAACAGACCGTAAGATTCTCAGTCTGCTGCAGGCGGACGGACGCATCACCAATACAGAGCTTTCAGAGCGGGTGAACCTCTCCGCCTCGGCATGCCTTCGCCGCGTCCAGCGGCTTGAAGACATTGGCGTCATCGAAGGGTACAGCGCTCGTTTGAGCCGGGCCGCGATCGGGCGTCCGACGATGGTCTTCGTGGAGATCTCGCTGCAGAGCCAGGCGGAAGACGCGCTCGACGCCTTCGAGGCCGGCGTTCGAGCCTGCCCGGAGATCCTCGAGTGCCATCTGATGGCCGGCCAAGCCGACTATCTGCTCAAGGTGGCGGTCGCCGATACAGCCGACTTCGCGCGGATCCATCGCGAAAGCCTAGCGCGCCTGCCCGGCGTTCGACAGCTGCACACGAGCTTCGCCCTGCGCACCATCGTCGCCGACGCCGCGATGCCGCTCTAGAGACCCAGCGCCGTCAAAGCCCAAAGCGTTCCCATCCCGGCGGCGATCGTCGCCAGAACGTTTCGACTGAGAACCCCCACGCCGACAGCAACGCATGCCGCGATGATTTGTTCAGGCGCAGCCACCCCGCCGGTCTCGCGGTCAATCGCAACCATCGGCGCGATCAACGCCGGCAAGACGGCGGCCGGCACATAGCGCAGCAGCTTCTCGACGAAGGGCGACGGCGCTCGACCGCCCATCAACCCGAGGAAGGAAAAGCGGATCAGGTAAGTCGCAAGACCTAAGCCTATGATAACAATCCAGATTTCTGCCGATGTCAGCTCGGTTGACGCGCTCATGCGGCGGCCCTTCGCGCCATGATCGTCTCCAAAGTCGCGCCCGCGGCGATCCCGAGCGCCGAGGCGACGATCAACCCGAGATTGAACGGGAGGGGCGCCAGAACCAACGACGCGACGATGGCTGTCATCGCCGCCGCCAACTGAGGCGCGGAGCGCAGCAATGGAGCCACAGCCGCGATGAAGGTGACCGGCACAGCGAAGTCGAGCCGCCACTCCGGCGGCGCCATCGACCCCGCCAAAGCGCCGACATAAGAGGCCCCAACCCAGACGATGACCGTGGTCACTCCAACACCGAAGAAGAAGGCGATCTTGCCGGGTTGCGGTTCGGCCGGTTGTTCCGCATAGCGGCGCATCGACAGAGCGAAGGACTGATCGTGCAGAAAGTACGCGGCGAATGCTCTCGCCCAAAGGGGCGCCCCGCGCCACTGCGAGGCGATGGCGGCGGAATACATCGCCATTCGAAGATTCACGACAGCTCCGGTGAGGATCGCCAGGGCGACCGGCGCGTTGTCGGTCATCAGCTGAAGCGCCGCGAGTTGCGACGCGCCGGCGATCACAATCGTCGTCATCGCCATCGTCTCCAGCAGGTTCAGCCCGGCCTCCGTGGCGATCACCCCGAAGATCATGCCAAACGGGCCGACCGCCAACATCACCGGCAGCGACGCGACGACACCGTCCCAAAACCCTCGACTGGACCCGCTCACCAGCGACCTCTCGCGACCCGACTTGCCTGACCCTCTGCCTATCCGAGCTTGACCGGCCGCGCCAATGCGGTTTCGTGCGATCTCATGTCAGAGTTTTTGATAGCCCCCGACCCACACGACCCGGCCCTCACCCGGCCCGTCACTGGCCGAGACCACGAGGGACGCGAGGTTCAGATCCGCGTCGTCGAGGAACGCCCGCTCACGATCTACCTGAACCGACAGGAGATCGTCACGGCGATGACGATTGGAGATCACCCGGAGCATCTGGCGGTGGGGTATCTGCTCAACCAGAACATGCTGCAACGGGACGATGTCGTGACCGCAGTCGAGTATGACGACGATTTAGAGGTCGTCGTCGTGCGAACCGAGCGCGAGACCGACTATGAGGCGAAGCTGCAGAAGAAGGTCCGAACCTCAGGCTGCGCCGTCGGCACAGTTTATGGCGACGTGATGGAGGCGATCGACCAGATCGTGTTGCCCAAAGCCGCGGACGGCTCGCAGGTTCGTGCGAGCTGGCTTTACGCCCTCGCCAAGAAGATCAACACCCACCCGTCCTTGTACCTGGAGGCGGGGGCGATCCACGGCTGCGTCTTGTGCCGCGAGGACCAGCCGCTGGTCTACATGGAGGATGTCGGCCGACATAATGCGGTCGACAAGATCGCCGGCTGGATGTTCGCCAGCGGTGAGAACGCAGACGACAAGCTGTTTTACACAACCGGTCGGCTGACGTCGGAAATGGTGATGAAGACCGCGATGATGGGCGTGCCGGTGCTCGCCTCGCGCTCAGGGTTCACCGCAAGCGGCGTCGAGATCGCTCGCCAGGTCGGTTTGACGCTGATCGGGCGCATGCGCGGCAAACGCTTCGTCTGCCTCGCCGGGGAGGATCGGCTGATCTACGACGCCGATCCCAGCGCCGTCGAGGATGAACGCCCCGAGCATGGCCGCAAGGGCTCTCGGGGCGATTAGCGAGCGTCCCGCCGCGTCTTAGGCGTTCACCGCCTTGGCTTTGCGAGCGCGGCGCCACTTGCCTGGACGCCCGTGCTTTGGTCGCCCGCCGCCGGGATGCTCTGCGTGCGCAGCTTTGCGTTGAGCACTCTCAGGGCGCGCTGAGTTCGGTTTCGGCGCAGGCTTGCGGCCGCCCGGATTGCGCGCCGCCTGACCTCCGCGTCCATGCTTTCGGGCCCCATCATCCCTGCCGCCTTGATTGCGGCCATGGCGCCCCCCGCCGCCGCCTCGCTTGGGCGGCGCCGGCTCGACGGCCGCGGGTTCGCCGCTGGCCACCTCGACCTTAATCCCCATCAGCTTCTGGATGTCGCGCAGCAGCTTTTGTTCGACCGGCGCACAGAACGCGACGGCTTCGCCGTCTGCGCCGGCGCGCGCCGTACGCCCAATCCGATGCACGTAGCTTTCGGCCACCTCCGGCAGCTCATAGTTGTAGACATGGCTGACCCCCGGGATATCGATGCCGCGCGCCGCGACGTCTGTTGCGACCAAAACCCGGATCTCGCCCTGGCGAAACGCCTTGATCGCCCGCTCGCGCTGACCCTGGCTCTTGTTGCCGTGGATCGACGCAGCTTTGAACCCGGCTTTGACCAGGCCCTTCATCAGCTTCTCCGCGCCATGCTTGGTGCGGGCGAAGACAAGTGACAGATCATCCGGGCGCTCGGCCAGGCACTGCTTGAGCAGATCGGCCTTCTCGGACTGTTCGACAAAGTGGACCGTTTGACGAACCTTGTCGGCCGCTTTTCCAGCCGGAGCGACTTCGACACGCGCGGGATTGTTCAGATACTCACGCCCCAGCGCTTCGATCTTTGTCGGCATCGTCGCAGAGAACAATAGCGTCTGGCGCGGCTGTCCAACCAGTTTTTCAATCTTGCGCAATGCGTGAATGAAGCCGAGATCAAGCATCTGGTCGGCTTCGTCCAGGATCAGGAACTTTGCAGTATCGAGGAACACCGCGCGACGCTCCACGAGGTCCAGCAATCGTCCTGGAGTTGCGACGAGAACGTCGACGCCCTTGGCGAGTTTTTGGGATTGGAGGTTGATCGACGCGCCGCCAACGACGCGCGCGATGCGGAGAGGCGCGCCCCCCGTATAGCTGCGAATGTTGTCGGCGATCTGGTTCACCAGTTCGCGGGTCGGCGACAGGATCAGAGCCCGGACGCACTTTGGCGCGAGCCTTTCCGGGTCGGCCATCAGATGTTGCAGCAATGGCAAGCCAAACGCCGCCGTCTTGCCGGTGCCGGTCTGCGCGAGCCCCAGCAGATCGCGTCCTTCGAGCACAAACGGGATCGCCTGGGTCTGGATCGGCGTGGGTTCGTCAAAACCGAGTTTAGCGATCGATTTCAGAAGCGGTTTCGACAGTCCGAGCGCATCGAACTGAGATGGAATAGCAGTCAAGTAAACATCCTCGTTTTCGGACCAGCCAGCGCGTGCAGCGCCCAGGCCGTCATCCGGAAAGCAAATGGACCTCATGCTTCGCTGACCTCAGCGAAGAGAGATGGTGCGGTTGCGATCTCAACACTCCCTGTGGGAAGGAAGACCGTTGGAACCCCGCGTGAAATGGGAACCCTGGAAATGAGCAAGGCGCTCGACAAGCGCCTGGTGAAACCCGCGATCCCTACCCTATTGAGGGCAGACGCTGTTCGCGGCGCCGGCGGCTTCTCACGCGGAAGCTGCCGTTCGCATGTGCGGGACATCGCTCTCGGCGCCGCAAAAGTCAAGACCAACTCAATGATCTCTCAGAGGGATGGGGGATAAAAACGCTGCCTGCAGCGGACCCGCATCACAGAGCGCCCGCGCAGCAAACTTCGTGAATGTATCCCGTGTTCTTGCGTGTGGCTGCAAAAACGGGATCGCGCCTTAGAACCGCCAGGCAAGCGCAGCACTTGAGCGACATCATGCAGCTTCAAAATAAAAGGACGCGTTCAACCTCATTGCCATCAATATTCGGTCTTCACAACTCGTTTATATATTGGGAATAGGCTGGTAGCGTCTTGAGAGGCCGAGGCGGCTTAAGGCGACAGAGTCAAAGCCAGTTCAGATAAAATACGGGACTTGGCCCGGATTTGCTTGCAAAAATCATGTACCGGGTCCGCTCGGTTGGAACTGGGCAGGATGCTGCGCCCAAGGAAGACCAAGCGGACGCCTTCTCGAAGGGGTGGAGATGTTTCATTGGTCGCAGTATCGGCGTCGCGCCGTTCAAAGGGGTGAGATGGCCGACCATCGACGCGGGCGCGCCAAGATATCCGTAGTTGTCTTGGTCGCAATGCTGTCGAGCGGCTGTGCGACCGGTCAGATTCCCAACCCACAGCTGATTGAATCACCTGTGGGCACCGTTGGCGTCAGCACGGCCGCTCTTTATGCGGTCAACTTCCTCGAACGCGACACTTCGGATCAAATCATCATGTGCACGGGTCCAGAACCCGACGCGACATACGACGAGGTTCGTGAAATCGCGCTCGATATCGGACTCGTGAATGTTAGCACGGGCGCCGCCGCAGGCGTCGGCGCGCAAGAAAGCCCGCTTGGAGGGCGCGCGCCGTCTGTGCTGATCACCCGCGAGCTGATGTTTCGGCTTTGTGAAGCCGCCTTCAACTACAAACTGAACAAAGAAGAGTACCTCAGCCTTTATCGCGAGACGCTGTCTGTGGTGCGGGACGTCGGTTCGACCAGCACTGTCGAGGGCACGGCGACGGTCGCGCCTCAGCCAAGTTTTGTGCTTCCCACCGTCGTGCCAACGACAGGTTCGGCCACTCGCTAGAGAACGTACATGTCGCTGCGAAATGCGGCTGCACGGCGATCGTTCAGGTCGGAACAGCCGCCATGCGCTCACTCTGCGCCGCAGTGTGCGGTCTTCTTTGGCGGTGAGGCGTGGCGATTGCTCCGCCAGAGCTTGTGGTGCGCCTGGGAGGAGTCGAACCTCCAACCTGCCGCTTCTGAGGCGGCCGCCTCTGCCAGTTGGGCCACAGGCGCACATGTTCAGCGATGCTGGACCTCCCTCAGAGTCTCGAACTCCGGTCGCAGGCTTACGGAAGGTTGGCGGACGTGACGAGAATCGAACTCGCCTCAACCGGTCGACAACCGGGTCCCGTCGCCAGACGGGGGCACGTCCGTAGAAATTTGGCTCCTGGGGATGGGCTCGAACCACCGCCGCGCCGCCCTTCAAACGGCCGCTCTACCACTGAGCTACCCAGGAAACAGACGATCCAGACACAGATCATGCTGCGATCGTTGAACGCGCTGGAGGATCGGGAGAATTTCGAAATCTCGACCTGCGGTTTAAGAGACCGCTGCTCTGCCTCTGAGCTACCGATCCGGCGCAATCGCGTCGCGGACCGAGCGTTGCGCTAGGCCGCGAGCACCGCTCTTAGAAGAGCGTCGTCAAAACGTTTTAGTCGCATATGCCGCCCTCCTGTCCGGCGTTTCGTTCGAGCGCTCGCAGATGGGGGCGCCACAGTCCTCCGTCAAGTGGCGCTGCGAAAGTTATCGTCTCACCGCTGTCGCTCGAATCGTCTAGCGTCCTCATCATTGCGCTGGAGGGGCGACAGGAGGGGGCGGACGTGAGCGACGACAAAACGCCGGCGGGCGAAGAAGAGCCGTCGACCGGGATCGGCCGGGCTGAAATCCAACGCATGATGCGCGACGAGATCGCGCGTTCGGAGGTGCGCGCAGCGTTGGAGCGGCGATCCGTTCTTCGACATCCGATCATCGTCACGATCTTCGGGTTCCTCCTGACATTCGTCATCGGCAGCGCGATCACCTCGAACTTGGCCGAGCGTCAGGAGAAGGACCAGCTTCGACGCGAAGCGTTAGAGGCCGTTCGCGATTTCTCGCGCACAGCTTCGGAGCGGACCGAGAGAATGACGCTCCTGACCTCCGCCTTGAGTAGAGACGCGTCCAAAGCCGTGCTGTCGAAACGCAAGCAGCTTTATGACGACAGCTATGTGGAATGGAACGCCAACCTTCAGCGCAACTACCTCTACTTCCGCGAAGCCTTCGGCTACACGGTTCGCACCTTCGCCGAATACGCGATCGATCAAAGCCTTGGGCAGATCTTCAACATCTACGATCACTGCCTGACGGAAGCGTATGACGCGGTCGTGACCAATCAGACCGAAGAGGGATATGCGGCTCTGAACGAGTGCCTGCAAAGGCGCGGCGTGGAGCCCAGCGGCGGACGCGACGAGGCGCGCGAGATCTCAAGTCGCCTGCGCCTCTGCCGCGATCAGATCTACGAGGTCCTCAACCATTACGTCATGAAGGACATCCACTGCGGCAAGGCCGGCACATGGCGCCCCAAAGACACCGAGGACGGCGGACAAGTCTGGGTGATCGAGTCCACCTACCAGTCTGTCCTGGAGAAATGCGGCATGGAGATCACCCGTGACGACTCCGGTCGGATCATTCGCCCGCGTCTCCCACGGGTCTCGGAGAGCACGTACCGCGCCTCCTGCACCAAGGTCGACGACGGCGGGTTCCTGGCTGCGATCGGCATGCCGGGGTTGAGCGCCAACCTGAGCGGGTTCATGACCGGCGAGTAGCCGTGCGATCTAGCTCGGATCGATCAGGATCACGCGCAGGTCGTTCACGTTGGTGCCGGTCAATCCCGGTCGCAAATCGTCGCCGAGCGCGGAGAAGAACCCGCCCGCGTCGTTGTCCGCAAGAGAGGCGGCGGCATCGAGGCCGAGAGCGCCTGCCCGGTCGAGCGTGTCGGGAAACACCGTCGCGCCGGCGACCGGCGAACCATCCTCGGTCGGCGCGCCGTCGGCGCCGTCGGTATCCACCGCAAGCGCGTGCACCCGCGCAGAGCCGGCAAGGCCCAGAGCCAAGGCCAGCGCGTATTCCCGATTGGGACCGCCCCGGCCCTGCCCCGACAAGGTCACCGTCAGTTCACCGCCGGAGATCAAGGCGAGCGGCCCGTCGGTCTGCAGCCGCGACAACGCTTCTTGCGCGTGGGCGGCGCCAAGCTCTCTCGCCTCTCCCTCGATCTCGTATCCCAACACGACCGGCTCAAAACCCTGCGCTTTGGCGGTGTCGATCGCGACGTCCAGAGCAAGGCGCGGCGCTCCGATCAACTGGTATTGAGCCGTCTCGAAAACCGGGTCGCCAGGTTTCGGCGTCTCCGGCAGCTCGCTGATCCACAAGGCGCCGGTATCGACGTAGCGGAAGGTCTCTTGTCCTTTCTCGAGACCGCGAAGGTTCACACGCTCCGCCCGTGCGGCGCGTGCGACGCTCTCCGAGCCGCGATCGGGCAAGGTAAGCGCCGGGGGATGCGCACGTTCGATCCGGTATTTTTCGAGCACCATCACCGCGTCGTGCAAGGTGGTCGGATCTGGCACGGTCGGACCCGAGGCGATGACCGCTGGATCATCGCCAGGCACGTCCGAGATTGCGAGCGTCAAGCTCTGCGCTGGGTGGATCGCGGCGGCCAGGCGACCGCCTTTCAAGGCCGAGATGTGCTTTCGGACTGTATTGATCTCGTGGATCGTCGCGCCCGACGCCAGCAGGTCGGCGGTGATCCGTTTCTTCTGCGGCAAGCCCAGATCGGCGATCGGCGCACACAGCAGCGCCGAACCGCCTCCCGAAACCAGAACAAGCGCGAAATCGTCCTGAGACAGCCCATTGGCGAGATCCAGCATCCGCCGCGCGGCGGCCTCCGATCGTTCATCTGGTTCGGGATGCGCAGCAGCGATCGTCTCGATGACGTTCAGAGACGCCGGCTCCCCGGGGGCGACGGCGAGCCCGGAAAGGCGGCCGTTCAGGTCGCTCCAGGCATCCTCGACCGCCGCCGCCATGGGAACAGCGGCTTTGCCGAAGGCGAAAACCACGACCCGCCCGGCGGCGGGCGGTTCGGGCAGAGCCTTTCGAACCGCCAAGCCAGGGTCGGCGGCGGCGATCGCGCGTGTCGCGATTTCAATCAGCTGCGCCCCGCGCGCCTTGCTATGTCCATTCATCGCCGATCTCCCCGCGCTAAATCTTCCGGCGCGATGCTTTCGCACAAGCATGCTATCTGGCATAGGAGGCCGCGGTCGCCAAACCAAACCGCCGGCGACACGTTTTTCAACCTGACGCGAGACCGAATGGCCGCCGCAGACCTCACGATGTCCAAGCCGACAGCTTTCCCAATCAGCCCACCGCCTGAAGCGGCGTTCGAGCGGGTCCGCGCAGACAGCCGCCCTGAAATACTGCTGATCTGCGATCACGCGACAAACGCCGTCCCAAGCGAACTGGGCGACCTGGGCCTCAGCGCCGAGGACCGCGAGCGCCATATCGCCTACGACATCGGCGTGCGCGGCGTCGTCCTGGCGCTATCGGACCTCCTCGACGCCCCGGCTGTCCTGTCGACATTCTCGCGACTGGTGATAGACCCGAACCGAGGCGAGACGGACCCCACGATCTTGATGCGTCTCTACGATCGCTCGATCATTCCCGGAAACGCACAGGCCGACGCCGCCGAGCGCGAGCGGCGTCTGGAGACGTATCACCGCCCCTACCACAACGCCGTCAGCGGAGCGATCGACGGCGCGATGGAGGCGGGCGCGCGCCCCCTTCTCGTCTCGGTCCACAGCTTTACGCCGCAGCTGCGCGGCAGAGAAATCCGGCCCTGGCACGCGGGCGTGCTCTGGGATCAGGACGAAGCGACAGCGCGCGCTCTCTTGCACCTTCTCAACGCGGAAGGAGATCTTTGCGTAGGGGACAACGAACCCTACCGAGGCTCGCTTGAGGGCGATACGATGTGGCGGCACGGCAATAGCCGCAACTTGCCCCACGCGTTGATCGAAATTCGCCATGATCTGATCCGAGAAGAAGATCAACAGTGGGCCTGGGCGAACCGACTCGCTCCGATGCTTGAGAAGCTCCTTGAAGCTGCAGCATCCCCTAAACGGGGTCGCGATTAACTGCTCGCCCACTAAATATAGTATAAGGTCGCCGGAAACACCGGTGATTTGGGATCAAGAGCTCGAGGAAATCCTCATGCACCGCAGCCTATCCGCTTTTGTCGCGATCGCGTTGCTGACCGGCGCAGCGGCGTTCGCCACGCCCGTCGCGGCGCAGTCCACCACCGAAGAAGTGGATCCGCGGGTTGGAGATCCGTCCTATGAGCGGGCCCAGCGCCTGTTCGGGATTGTGCGCGAGATACTCGACAATGCCGCGCGGATGCGGCTCGGCCAGCAAATTGATCCGGATGGGCCGGTCGTCGACTTCCTCAAGCGCCAGGTAGGCATGGATCGACAGACCCGCGCGCAGCAGCTTCTGGGGTCGGCCTTTGAAATGATCACAGACACGCCTGTGGTCGCCATCCAGGAGAGGATCGCAAAGTCTCGCGCCGACATCGCCACGATGCAGGAACAGATCGCCGAGCTGAAAGAGCGCCGGGTTTCGGCGCCGGAAAGCGCCGGCTGGGAAGGCTGGGTCGGTCTTGCCGAGGACCAGGCGACGATCGATAGCGCAATCCGCACCCTTGAAGAGCGCATCGCTGGCGCAGAGGAGCGGATCGAGGGCGCCAAGGAAGACTTCGCCACCGCGATGAGCGAGGCGGGCGCGCCGCTGCCTGCGGATCAAGTCGACCTGCTGCTCGAAAGCGTCACCGGCGGCGATCTGATCGAATTGGCGGCGGCCTACGAGGCCACGCGCGGCATCTCAAAGCAGCTGCGCCAGTTGATGGAGGACAGCGGAGAAGACCTTGTCTTCGCGCGCCGGTACTACGGGATGCACACGGCTCTGATCGCTTTGCTCGTCGAAGCGCAGACCCAGTTCCTCGATCAGATCGACGACGACTATCTGCCGAAACTCAAAGCGATCGAGCGCGACATCCTCGATACCGAACGTCAGACCGACCGGCTTCTGGCCGATGATCCAACCGACGCACAGTACCGCGCGCTGAAAGCCAACAAGGAAAGCCAACGAATCGCCAAGGAGGCGCTGCGGCTCTACCGGGAATACCTGATGGGGCAGCGCCAACAGGTCGCCGAAGCTCGGGAACGCACCGTCAAAGAGCTTCGCGTCGCCGACAATACGTTGCGCACCGTCAACGCGAGCTTTCAGCTGCGACAAGTCATGGAGAATGCGGCCTCAAGCTTTGAAGCGCTGCAGTCGCTCGAAAGTCCGGGCTTTGATCGCGTGTTCCGCAATGAGGAACTGCGCCGGGAATTTCAGGAGCTTACCGAAAAACTGGCGCCTGGAAGTTGAGCCTGAGGGAACGACTCGCTACCTCCGAAGGCAGCTAATTCGGAGAAGCCCATGACTGATCAGATTGACGAGCAGACCCGCCTTGAGTTGGAAGCGGCCGCTTTCCGCCGACTTGTCAGCCACTTTCGCGGGCGGACGGACGTGCAAAACATCGACATGATGAACCTCGCAGGGTTCTGCCGGAATTGCCTGTCGAACTGGTACATGGATGCCGCGCAAGAGCGCGGGATCAACCTCGACAAGGCCGGCGCGCGCGAAGTCGTCTATGGAATGCCCTACGACGAGTGGAAGGCCAAACACCAAACCGAAGCCACGGCCGAACAGCAGGCTGCGTTTGAGAAGAACAAGCCTGCTCACTAGCTGATCGCACAGGTTCTCCCCAGACTTACCCACATATCTAGCGCACTTGCGTCAGCAAGACACAAGATATAGAATCTCTGCGTGAGCCGAGTCGGCTTTGATTGAGGCAGGGGAGGGCATCATGCTCGATGCGCAAAACGACTTCAGCGGCGAGGATTCGCCGTCATCTGTAACCGTTTCGGCGGGCCAGCTGCGTTCGGTGATCGAACGCGTTGAGCGGCTCGAGGAAGAGAAAAAGGAAATCGCGGACCAGATTAAGGAGGTCTACGCGGAAGCCAAGGCGAACGGCTTCGACACCAAGACCATCCGGAAAGTCATCGCCCTGCGGAAAAAGGCGCCGGAAGAGCGTTCCGAGGAAGAGGCGATGTTGGACCTCTACCTCAACGCCATGGGAATGCTGCCAGGCTGACCCAAACCGGATCTCGCGCCGAAACGCTTGCAGTCTCCACCAGCGGCGTGAGATCGCTTTCGGATGACGTCGACTCTCGATAGCGTCGCGCGACCGTTGCGCTTGGCCACCTACAACGTGGAGTGGTTCACCCACCTGTTCGATCGCAATGACCGACTGAAGTACGACGACAAGTGGTCGGCTCGATACAACGTCACGCGCGCACAGCAGGCGGACGCGATCGCACAGGTCCTGAAGGCGGTCGACGCCGATCTTTTCTTGATCACCGAGGCGCCGAACGACGGCGTGAAGTCAAAGCGGTCGACGGTGCAGGCGCTGACGCATTTCGCGGGTGTGTACCGGCTGCGTCAGCGCGCTGCGCTGATCGGCTTCCCCTCGCCGACCTTTCAAGAGATCGCATTGCTCTTCGATCCCGATCGGATTGCCGCGCGGCATGACCCGATTGGCGAGTTCGTCAGCGCGGAGGCGGCCGATCGCGTCGAGCCGTTTCATCGCTCTGACGCAGCTGTACGGGGACAGGTTTTTCCCGGAGCGCCGAGGTTTGACGGCGTGTTTCCATGGGACATCGACAAGCCGACGGCGGGATCGCCGCCGCAGCGCGAGATCAATGTCTTCTCGAAGCCGCCGCTTGAGGCGATCGTCACCGATCTCGACGCGGCCCGCTCGTTCCGGCTGATTGGCGTTCACATGAAGTCGAAGAACGGCAAACCCAAGCGAGACAACGAAGAACAAGCCGACGAAGCGGCCGAAGACGACAGCGCGGCGCTCGCGATCCGACGCAAACATCTCGGGCAGAGCATCTGGCTTCGCGCTCGAATCGCGGAACATCTCGCCGCCGGAGACGACGTTGTGGCCCTCGGCGACTTCAACGATGGCCCAGGCCTTGATGATTTCGAGCGGCAGCTCGGTCAGTCAGGCCTTGATCTCATCATCGGCGACGACGCGGACAACGCGCATCGGCTTGCTGTCGCGCCGGGGCCAGCTCGGCCGACCACGCGTTACTGGCGGCAGGATGTGCGCGCTTACGCCGAGGCCGCGATCGACCACATTCTCCTCTCCGCCGGGATCGCCGACTGCACCGACCCTGAGTGGCGCACGTGGCGGCCCGACGATCCGACCCGCCGACTGAGCGCCGAGCTTTCCCAGGCGCTGGAAACCGCAAGCGATCACTTTCCAGTCAGCGTCGACCTGACCTGGCCGAGGGATCGACGCTAGCCTTCTGACTTTCAAGCGCTTTCGCGCAACTCCAGTCCCAGTTCCCGCACTTTGCGATAAAGCGTCGAGCGGCCGATTCCGAGCCTGCGCGCCACTTCGGACATGCGTCCGTCGTACTTTCGGATCGCGAGTTCGATCATCTCGCCTTCGACTTCCGCCAGAGTGCGCAGGTTGCCGTCCTGATCGTAAGGCGAGAAGCCCTCGGCGATCGGCGGACGCGGGTGCAGACCTTCGCCGTCGAGCGTGGGCGACGCTGGCGGTTCGACCTCGTCAGACCGTCCGACCGACGCAACCAACTGCGGAAAGTCGTGCAGCGTCAGCAACTCACGATCCGAGAGCACGACGGCTCGGTAGACGGTGTTTTCAAGCTGCCGAACATTGCCGGGCCAGTTGTACTCGCACAAAAGAGCCAACGCGGATTCTTCGATGCCGCGAATGTTGCGCCCCTCTTCCGCCGAGAACTTTTCGATGAAGTGCTCGATGAGATCAGGGATGTCCTCGCGCCGCTCGCGCAATGGCGGCAGCGCCAGCGGGAACACGTTCAGCCGGTAATACAGATCTTCTCTGAAGCGCCCCTCGGCCACCTGCTCATGCAGGTCGCGATTGGTGGCTGAAATCAGCCGGATATCAACTTTCACGGGCTTCTTGGCGCCGACCGCGTCGACTTCGCCCTCCTGGATCGCGCGGAGCAGCTTCACCTGCATGTCGAGGGGCAGTTCGCCGATCTCGTCGAGAAAGAGCGTTCCGCCGTTGGCCTCCTGGAACTTGCCCAGGCGCTTTTCAGTGGCGCCTGTGAAGGCACCTTTCTCGTGGCCGAACAGGATTGATTCGACGAGGTTTTCGGGAATCGCGCCGCAATTCACCGCGATAAACGGTTTGCCGCGACGATCGGATGCTCCCTGAATCGCGCGGGCCATGACCTCTTTTCCGACGCCGGACTCGCCTTCGATCAGGATCGGAATGTTCGACTGCGCGGAACGCTCCGCCAGCATCACGGCTTGCCGCATCACCAGGCTCTTGGCGATGAGGTCTTTGAAATCGAACTTGCCGTCGGCTTTTCGCTGAAGCCGCGACACCTGATCGCTCAACGCGTTCAGCTTCAACGCATTGGTGATCGACACCTGCAGGCGCTCGGGGCTCGCGGGCTTCACGATGAAATCGCATGCGCCCGCCTGCATCGCCTGAACGACCGTCGTCACCGAGCCGTTCGCCGTTAGAACGATGAAAGGCAAAGTCGGCCTTTCCGGGCGAATCTCAGCCATGACCTCGATGCCGGTCTTGCTCGGCATGACCAGATCAAGGAGGACGACGTCGACGCTCCGACCTTTCGATCCGCTCAGAATGTCAACGGCTTCGACCCCGTCCTGAGCCGTCAACGCCGCATAGCCTTGCGCGCCGACGACAGACTGAAGCAATCGCCGTTGAGCCGGATCGTCGTCTACGATCAATACAGTTTGTGCCATTCTCTATCCTCTCTCCTCAGATAGAATAGCGGCGATCCCGTTCGATTTTCACCCAAAATTGTAACGCTGTCGTCGCTTTTTACTCTCATTTTGATACAACTCCGAACATTGCTTACGTTTGGTTAATCACATCGGACAAATTCCAATTTGCGGCGTTACAACTGTTGTCTGAAGGTGACGGGCGAACTAAAGTTCCGGTGGCGGGGAAATTCGAGGGGCTTTCACATTGCCAATATCGCGTGCCTCGTGCCAAAAAGCTGATGTCGCGCGGCGCGTTCCGACGAACGGCACGACAGCGTAAGCTTTCCGAAGCGCAGCCCTTGCGAGCTGCGCAACGATGAATGGAGTGAGGGATGAAAGCGTATTTCCGCATGATGATCGCGGGCGCCGGCCTTGCCGTCGCCGGCTGTACCAGCCTCCCAGGCGCAAACCTGGGCGACACTTTTTCTGTCGAGGGGTTCCTCAATGAGGACCTGCAGGGCGGCTCGTACACCGCAGAGCTAGCCAAAGCCTATCAGGACGTCGCAGCTGACGAAGCTCGTAACGACGTCAACTGGTACGATGCGACTGCATTCTACCGCAAAGGCGAAGCTGCTGCGGCTGGCGAAGAAGTTCAGCCGTGGGATCCGGCGACGTTTGGCCTTACCGGCGCACCGGTCCAGGCGTATCAGCAGATGCTGCCGGTTCTGGCCGCGAACAAAGACGTTCGCCCGGAAGCCTGCGCGCGCATGGTCGCCCGCTATGACTACTGGATCGAGCAGCTGCGTGAGGGTGATCACTCGTGCACCGATCCTGGCGTCGTTCAGGAGCAGTACGCGAAAGCATTCGCCGAGTGTGGCCCAGGCTTCGCTGGCGCAGGCCCGCGCTGGATCGTGTACTTCGGCTTCGACCGTTTCGACCTGACCTCGGAAGCGCGTGGCGTGATCGACGAAGTCGTCTCGGCTGTTCAGGGCTACAGCTCGCCGCTGCTGTCGATTGTCGGCCACACCGACACCGTCGGCTCGAAAGCTTACAACCAGCGTCTGTCGGAGCGTCGCGCAGCGACCGTCTACGAAGCTCTGGAAGCTAAAGGCATCCCGGGTGACGCAATGACCACCGCAGGCCGTTCGGAACTCGAACTCGCTGTGCCGACCGGCGACGGCGTCAAAGAGCCGCTGAACCGTCGCGTTGAGATCACCGCGTCCGGTCAGTAAGCGAACGCTTACAAGAAAACTTCGAAAGGCCGTCCCTCGGGGCGGCCTTTTCTGTGTTGCGGCCGCTGATTAGGGCGCGATCTCATCAACACCGAAACTTTGACATGATGCCGCCGGATTAATCGGATCAGTCTTTCGGCCATGGAAAAGTCTGCGCGCACTCCGATGATTGGACGCCCCTTCACGACGATCGCTGCGATGCTGATCGCGCTTGGAGCAATGGGTCTCGCGCCTAGTGTCGCGCAGACGCAAGAATCGATCGCTCCACCTCCGGTGGCGCCGTTGGTCGTTCCCGTTCAGGACGGGGATTCGACGCCTTTCTCGGACGAAGACTTCGAAGAGCTGTCCCGCGAAGCCGAAGAAGCTGCGAAGAAGTTCGTCGAGATGATCGGGCCGCTGCTGCAAAGTTTCAGCGAGCTGCTCGCCGATCTTCCACGGTACGACCCCCCTGAAGTTCTTCCGAACGGCGACATCATCATTCGGCGGCGCCACGAAGATCCGTTCAAAAAGCCGGCAGAGGAGACCGAGACGGACACTTAGGTCTCGCAACCCTGTCGCCAGAGGATTATCTGTCGCTCCAATCGACTGACGATCGGAGCCAAGATGACCCGCCTCACGCAATTCGCGTCCTTTTCCCCTGCCACGTCCCTGGTCCGCGACGCCCGCGAGACTGCGCAAGATGACGATCCAACGCTCGGTCGGTTGCCGAGATGGGATTTCACGGCGCTCTATGCGGAACCGGTTGATGAAGCGATCGAGGCTGACTTCGTCTGGGCCGAACAAGCCGCCAAGACGTTCGCCGAGCGTTACGAGAGCAACCTCTTGGGAATGTCGGGCGATCAGATCGCTGCGGCGATCGCAGAAGCCGAGGCGATTTCTGAGAAGCTCGGCCGCATTGGCTCCTTTGTCTATCTCAACTACGCGCAGCAAGTCACAGATCCGGCCAGGGCCAAACGGCTCGGCGATTCCCAGGCGCGAATGGCGGATCTGACGGCGCCGATGGTCTTTTTCGAACTGGAGCTCAACCGCTTCGAAGACGACGCGCTTGAAGCTTTGATCGCCGAGAGCGCGGCGCTGCAAAAATACAAACCATGGCTCGATCTCGTCAGAGCAGATCGACCTCATCAGCTGTCCGATGAGCTCGAGAAGTTCCTGCACGATCAGTCCGTCGTCGGCGCGACGGCCTGGAACCGGCTCTTCGACGACACCATGGCGGCGCTGAGCTTTGACGTGCCCGGCGAGGACGGGCCGTTGAACCTGGAGAAGACGCTCAACCTGCTCAGCGACGCTGACCGCGCCAAACGACAAGTGGCGGCGGAAACGCTGGCAAAGGTCTTTCAGGAGAAGGTCGGCCTGTTCACGCTGATCACCAACACTTTGGCGAAAGACAAAGAGATCCGAGACCGTTGGCGGAACTTCCAAACGCCGCAGTCGTCACGGCACCTGGCCAATCAGGTCGAAGGCGAAGTGGTTCAGGCGTTGCGGGACGCGGTCGTCGCCGCCTACCCGAGGATCTCACATCGGTATTACGCAATGAAGGCGAAATGGATGGGGCTCGACAAGCTCCGTCCGTGGGATCGCAACGCGCCGCTTCCTGACGATGACGACCGCCGGATTGCATGGAGCGAGGCCAAAGACATCGTCATGTCTGCGTATGGCGAGTTCGCGCCCAAGATGGCGGAGATCGCCGAGCCGTTCTTCGACAAAGGATGGATCGACGCGCCAGCGGTTGAAGGCAAGTCGTCCGGAGCCTTCGCGCATCCGACCGTCACCACCGCCCATCCATTCGTGATGCTGAACTATCTGGGCAAGACCCGCGACGTGATGACCCTCGCCCACGAGTTGGGCCATGGGGTGCACCAAGTCCTGGCGGGTCGTCAGGGCGAGTTTCTCTCGCGCACGCCCCTGACCTTGGCGGAAACGGCCTCTGTGTTCGGCGAGATGCTCACGTTCAAACGCTTGCTCGCAGCCGAGACCGATCCACAAAAACGCAAAGCGCTGCTCGCTAAGAAGGTCGAGGACATGATCAATACGGTCGTCCGTCAGATCGCCTTCTACGACTTCGAGAGCCGGGTTCACGCGGCGCGCCGCGAAGGGGAGCTCACCGCCGAGCAGCTCGGTGAAGTCTGGATGGCGGTGCAGGGCGAGAGCCTCGGACCCGCGTTTGAGGCCATGCCGGGCTATGAAACCTTCTGGTGCTACATTCCGCACTTCATCCACTCGCCGTTTTATGTCTACGCCTACGCGTTTGGCGATGGTCTGGTGAACGCTCTCTACGGCGTTTACGAGGAAGGGTCGGTCGCCGAGTTTGAAGCGAAGTACTTTGAGATGCTCGCCGCCGGCGGCACTCAAAAGCACAAGGAGCTTCTCGCGCCGTTCGGCCTAGACGCCTCCGACCCCGCTTTCTGGGGCAAAGGCCTTGCGGTCATCGAAGGCATGATCGACGAGTTGGAAGCGATGGACGCGTGACGCCGAACAAATATGTCTGCTGATCTTCGCTGTTTAGCGTTGGTCAACCTTGAAACGGTATAAGTCCCGATATGTTTGAGTATTGGGACTATCATGAAAATCAGCCTTGACGACTACGTAGCTGCAAATACCCGCCCAGGGCTGCTGTTGCAGAGGCGCGCGCCGACCTTTGATGATCGACTGAGCTATCTCGGCGGACGGCCAATGCTGCCGCCGGGAACACCCTGGCCCCGAAACCCCGACGGCTTGGCGATGCCGTTTCTCGCCCAGATCGATCTGGGCGTCGCTCCGCAAAGCGTTTCGTCCGTGGCGCCCAAAGATGGCGTTCTCCACTTTTTCTTTGATCCCAGATGCGATTACGAAGGGAATGTGCGGACGTCCGTCCTCTACACTCCCGCGCATCAGCTCAGCACGCTCACACCTTTGGATCCGCCCCCGGACGCTCCAACAATCGGCGGTGAACACGTCTATGGTGGTCATGCTTATGGATATGAAAGCGAGGCCGGGCGGATCTTCCCAATACAGAGTTTTCCGAAATCGGAGTTCGACTTTGTCTCATGCGAAACGCTGCGCGCCCCTGCTTGCGAAGAATGGGGCAGCCTCGACTTCGACCCTGACGACGATCTACAGCTCAAACGGTCTCAGATAATCGAGGAAGCGCTTGTGCAAGCCTATGGCGCCGAAGTACGCGAAAGCGCCGACGCGGCAACCGATGGTTACAGGCCCATTCTGGACCCGGGCAACATCTGTGACATCGCCTGGTATACGAGCGAACCGTCTGAAATAGGACCTCTTTACCAGAATTGGCCGCATTGCTGGCTAACAGTCGGCCTCCATCTCGCACCGTTCTGCTATGACAAAGACTCCCGTTGGCGCCAGGCGACCGACCAAGCGATCAGGCAACCTTTTCTCGACGAAGTTCATGATTGGGTGAAGCGCTTTAAGGATAAGCCGCCTTTTGCCCCCTTGTCGGTCTGGGAGAAGTCGGCATACCGGCAATGGGTCCAAGACCGCTTTCAGAGACACTACCATGCTTGGCGCAATCAGCCGTCCCCCGAAGCCGCACCCGCCAGACCACAAAGACGCGCGTCAGTCCGCGAACGGCTTTTTGGACCAAAACCCAAGCCATTGGCGGAAACGCAAACAGCCGTCCATGATGGTTTGCTGAAGGATAACGCAACAAAGCAAACGCACTACGCAATATGGAGCGAGCTTCGGTACCTTAAGTCTTCAACGCTTGACGCGCTTTCGCTTTGTCAGAGCGCAGATCAGCCCGATCGCCGCGCGCTCACGCAGGAGATGATGCCTCATTTCAAACCGTATTACACACGTGGACCGGCTGACGCACACCAAGTGTTCGGCTATGGGGAGAACGTCCAGAACGCGGGCGCGGACAATGCTGATAAAGTGATGCTGCTACAGCTGACAACCGATTACGACATGCTGTGGATGTGGGCGGATTGCGGCGTGCTTCAGTTCTGGATCGAGACCTCGGATCTCGCGAACCGACGCTTTGACAACGTGCTCGTCACGCTGGAAGGCGGCTAAGCGCTTACCACTATCGCCTTACCCTGCGGCGCCTACGTGACAGGCGCCGCCAAGATGTCGATATGTCCACTGTTTTTGCGACCGTTCGAATCGACGTGTGGACCAGCCGAGCGTTACGTTGCGATCAATATTGCGGCGACGCGCTCGGAAAGGAACCAGGCTCGGCGACCCAAATAAGAATAGGAGCCGCCGATGCCCATAACCGCCGTTGGTCTGACAACCGCAGACTTCGCCAATCGCCTCACCGATCTACCAGGATGCCTCGATCGTTTCGAAAAACTGGGCGTCGACAGCGTCGAGTTGTCGATTGGCGCGTTCGACATCATTCTGAACGCAAACGTGGCCCCCTTTCGACTTGCGGAGCTGAAACGGATCTGCGCCGACCGTCCGTTCACCTACACGGTCCATGGACCTGTCGCATCGCGGTTTACAGATCGTCGGCAGCTGCAGTCGCAGGTTGACGTCTGCCGCGCCGTTCTTGAGGTCTCCGGAGAACTCGGCGCCACCGCTCAGGTCCACCATTCGGGCGGCTCGCCGCACAGCGACGCGGCCGAGCGCGCAAATGTCATGGCGATGGAGCGAGACGCTCTGCGCGAGATCGCGCCGCACGCGGAGGCCTGTGGCGTCCCGCTCTGCGTCGAGAACATCTTCGGCGATGACCAGACGTGGTTCGCGTCTCCGGCAGAGCTCGCCCAACAGATCCAAGCCGTCGGACATCCGTTCATTCAAGGCACGATCGACTTCAGCCATGCGGCGATCAATGCTGGTCAACGCGGGTTCGACCTCATGGGGAGCCTGGCGGCGATGGCTCCGGTCGCAGGGCATCTCCATATCCACGACAGTTTCGGCAAGCCGATGAGCTGGACGCCCTACACATACGGCGAGAACGTGATGTTCGGCATGGGCGACATTCACCTGCCGCCCGGCTGGGGCGCGATCGACTGGGAAGCGATCGCCGCCCTCGACTACCGCCGGAACGTTGTTGCGAACCTCGAGCTTTCGACCCGTTTTGAGGATGCGCTGGACGAAAGCATTGCGCTCGTGCGGCGAATGATCGAGATCAGCCAGGCGGCCAACGCCGCCTAGTTCACCCGCGCGGGCTGGAAAACGGCCATTGCGGCAGGCGCAAGCCCAGCTTCGGCGTGCGTTCCGGATGGTCCTTTAAACGCTCATGATGGTCGACCAGCGCGTAAGCCTGCCAGATCGCCAGCCCCGCGAAAATCAACCCGCCCAACGCCTGCCCGATCAACACGCCTGGCGCGCCAAAGAGCGCGGCGCCGGCCATCGCCAGGGGGATCGTGCCGATGGTATGGCGCCCCCAGTTCAACAGCGTCGAGGTCAAAGGTCGTTCCAGATTGTTGAACGAGGCGTTGGAGACAAACAAAACGCCGTTGAAAAAGAAGGCGAGCGCAAGCGGACCGCAAAACAGCAGCACCAGTTCGCGAGCATCTCCCTCCGCTCCAAAAGCATCGGCGATCAAATGGCGTCCCAAGAACAGGATGGCCGACGCCGCCAGCACATAGACCCCCAGAAACTTGAGTGCGGCCGTCAGGGCTCCGCGAACGCGGTTGAAGTCTCTCGCCCCGAAGTTCTGTCCGACGATGGGTCCGATCGCCCCCGAAATCGCGAAGACGAGGCCGAACGCCACCGGGGTCAACCGGCCGACAATGGCGTAACCCGCGACCGCGCTGTCGCCGAACTCGGCGATCAGTCGCGTAACATAGGCGGACCCGATGGGTGTCGCGACATTGGTGAGCATGGCTGGAAACGCCAGCTTTGAAATCGACGGCAGGTCGGCGAACACGCTCTCCAACCTCAGCGGCGCAAACCCGCCATAGCGATAAACGATCGGCGCGATCGCCACCGCAGCGCCGACAAAGCGCGCCGCGACAGACGCCATCGCCGCGCCTTCAAGCCCATAACCGGGGATGGGACCCAAGCCAAAGATCAGGATGGGATCCAGGATGCCGTTGGTGACGCCCGCGAAGATCGTCGCCATCATCGCCCGTCGCGCATCGCCATGCGCGCGAAGGATTGCGCCGCCGGACATCAGGCAGAACATCGCAGGCACGCTCGGGACGACAATGCTCAAATAGCTCACAGCGAGCTCGGCGGTTCGTCCCCGCGCGCCGACGAGAGCGACAAGCTCGGGCAAGAACGCCCACACCAACCCTGTGACCGGAACCGACAGCGCCAATGAAAACGCCAACACCGTGGTGCTGTATTCGCGTGCTCTCTCCTTGTCGCCAGCCCCAAGGCTGCGGGCGACCAGCGCCCCCATTGCGATCGCCAAGCCGATCCCAACCGACGTCGTGAAGAACAGAATGGCCGACGCGTAGCCGACAGACGCCGCCAGCTCCGCCTCGCCCAGCAACGAGATGAAGTACAAGTCTGCAAGATCGACGAGAAAGATCGCCATCAGCCCGACGCTGGCCGCCGCCGACATCGAAACGACGTGGCGCATCAAATCGCCGGAGAGAAATTTAGCCTGACCGCTCACCAGGTCCCCAATCACCCCAGTGGACGCGTCTTTCGGGCGTCTCACACGGGGGTGTCCAGACGAGGCGACCGTGACCCGAGCCTAGACCGAATGAAAAGGCGCGTCGATCGAACTTGACCGACGCGCCCGTCTTTTACCTTCGTTGGCTCGATCTAGCCGAGAGACCGGATCAACCCACGCTCAGCGGCAAGCTCGCGCATCTTCTGTTGCAGCTTCTCAAACGCGCGCACTTCGATCTGACGAATCCGTTCTCGGCTGACGTCATAGACCTTCGACAACTCTTCGAGCGTCTGCGGTTCTTCCGTGAGCCGGCGCTCCGTCAGGATATGTCGTTCGCGCTCATTCAGCGTCTCCATCGCCGCCATGAGCAATTCGCGGCGTTCGTCGAGTTCCTGACGCTCCGCGTACTCGGCCGCCTGGTCCGCATCATCGTCCGCCAGCCAGTCCTGCCACTCGGCTGATCCGTCGCCGTCCGTTTTCAGCGGTGCGTTCAACGAGGCGTCGCCGCCGCCAGACAGACGCCGATTCATCATGTCGACTTCAGCCTCGGTCACGCCGAGCTTTGTCGCGATCGCTTCCCGGTTTTCCGGGCTCAAGTCGCCCTCTTCCAGCGCGCCGATCTTGCCCTTCAGGCGTCGCAGATTGAAGAACAGCTTCTTCTGCGCGGCCGTGGTGCCCATCTTCACCAGGCTCCAGGACCGCAAGATGTACTCCTGGATCGAGGCGCGGATCCACCACATCGCGTAGGTCGCCAAACGGAAGCCCTTCTCCGGGTCAAAACGCTTCACCGCCTGCATCAGGCCGACATTGGCCTCGGCGACCACCTCGGAGATCGGAAGACCGTACCCGCGATAGCCCATGGCGATCTTCGCCGCGAGACGCAGATGCGACGTGACGAGTTTGTGAGCTGACTCGCGATCCTCTTCCTCAACCCAGCGCTTGGCGAGCGTGTACTCCTCCTGCTGCTCGAGCATCGGGAACTTACGGATCTCGGAAAGGTACGTGCTCAGACCGTTCTCGGACGCGAGCGTCGGCAAGTTTCCTGTCGCCATGATTCTCCCTTTCCCTGCAGTTACCCCTCAACCCCGGGTGTGTGCATTTAGATAAAGGTGAAACTACGTCAAGGGGGGTGTCGAAGCACATCAAGACATATCGCAAAGTCGTTAGGCGGCCGAGATGAGAATTCGAGGCGCTCGCCGGTCACGGGGTGAACAAAACCCAAAGTAGCCGCATGCAACGCTTGCCGTGGAAACTCGAGCAGCGTGTCTCGCGTCTCTTGCGAAATCTCTGGCGAGAGGCTCGGACGATTTCGCCCGTAGACGGGGTCGCCGATCAGCGGGTGCCCGATATGTTTCATGTGAACGCGTATCTGATGCGTGCGACCGGTCTCGAGGCGGCAGGTCACCAGTGCTGCGATCGACCGTGACGGAGCTCCAAACCGCTCCGCCACGCGCAAATGCGTCACGGCATGGCGCGCCGCCGACGCTTTTGAGACCGCCATGCGCTTGCGATCATGACGATGGCGCGCCAGAGCCGCGTCGATGCGGATCCAGGCGCCCTCGAAGCTGACGCCGGGGGTTCCGGCAAGCCTGGGGTCGCCCCGGTCGGGAGCGCCCCAACAGATCGCCTGATATGTTCTATCGACGCTGTGCTCGGCGAATTGAGCCGCGAGGCCCTGATGGGCAGGGTCGGTCTTCGCGACCACCAGCAGACCCGATGTTTCTTTGTCGATGCGGTGCACGATGCCGGGGCGCGCTTCGCCGCCGACGCCCGACAGGGTGTCTCCGCAATGCGACAGGAGCGCGTTGACCAGAGTGCCCGTTTCAGACCCTGGCGCGGGATGCGCGGCCATGCCCGAGGGCTTTTCGACGACGATGAGATGCGGATCCTCGAAAACGACCGTCAACGGGATCGCCTCGGGCTGCGGACGCGCCGGCGTCGGCGGGGGCGGCGTCACCTCGAAACGCTCTCCCGCCTTGACTTTGCGGGAGGGGTCGAGAACGGTCTCGCCGTCCTGAGCGGGTCCCGTCCGCGTGACGTGTCCGCCCTCTATCAGCGTCCTGAGACGCGAACGGCTCAGCCCAAGCGCGGGGTCGACGCCTTCAGCCAACGCTTTGTCCAGTCGCGCGCCCGCCTGTTCGGGCGTAATGTCCAACTCGACCTTGTCCGGAGCCGCCGCGTCCATGTCGACTTCCTTGTCACGAGATCCGTACGACGACGACGATCTGCCGCCGGAGGATCCCCGCTTCCGCGTGATGCGCCGGCTGGTGAACATGTTGCTGATCGTGCTGATCGTCGGCGTGATGGCCATCGTGCTCGGACTGCTCTGGAAACTCAAGCAAACGACGCCCGCCAGCGTGACTGGCGTATCATCCACCGAAGCGCTCGTGGCCGCCCAGGCTCTGCCCGAAAGGATCACGTTGGTTCTGCGCGACCGCGAGACCGGCGCCGAGCGTGTGGTGGAACTCGACGGCGCAACGTTTCTGCCGGTGGGAGAGGTAGACGCGCCGCAGGAGTGAGTTTCTGAGGCTCACAATGAGTTGCGGCACTCAAACTCGTCGTGGGGAGTTGACCTCCCAAATGAGGTCAGTGGCAAAGCGCTCGCTTCGAAGAAGGAAGACCCATGGTCGATCACACTGTGTTCAAGGCTAAGGTGGAAGATCGGTCGATCGTGATCGGTGTGATTGGCATGGGCTACGTTGGTTTGCCGCTCATGCTAGCGGCGACCGGCGCAGGGTTTCATGTGATCGGCTTTGACATCGACGCGCCGAAAGTGGCGGGCCTGAATGCTGGCAAAAGCCCGCTTCAACATGTTGGCGACACTGCCGTCGGAGCGGCGCGAGCCTCGGGCCTTTTCGAAGCGACGGGCGACTTTTCCCGCATCTCAGAGACTGACGCGATTCTGATCTGTGTGCCGACGCCGCTTGGCCCCCACCGCGAGCCGGATCTTTCCTTCATCACAACGACCGCTGAAACGATCCTGCCGCACATGCGGCCCGGTCAGTTGGTCGCCCTTGAATCCACAACGTTTCCCGGAACCACCCGAGACGTGCTGACGCCAATCCTGGAAAGCGGCGGCCTGAAGTCGGAAGACACACTCTTCGTCGCCTATAGCCCCGAGCGAGAAGACCCTGGAAACATCGACTTCTCGACGACACGCATACCCAAAGTCGTGGGCGGCGCCCCGATTGCGCTCGAGCTCGCTTGTGCGCTTTACGGCTCGTTTGTGCACGAGATCGTGCCAGTCTCCTCGGCCGAGACTGCGGAGGCGGTGAAGATCACCGAGAATGTGTTCCGGGCCGTGAATATCGCGCTGGTGAACGAACTTAAGCTCGCTTTCGAACCCATGGGCATCGACATCTTCGAGGTGATCGACGCGGCCAAGACGAAACCCTTCGGTTTCATGCCCTTTTATCCAGGGCCCGGTCTTGGCGGTCACTGCATCCCGATCGATCCCTTCTATCTGACCTGGAAGGCGCGCGAGTACGGTTTCTCGACGCGCTTTATCGAACTAGCAGGCGAGATCAATACGCGGATGCCCGCGCACGTGATCGAACGAGCCGCGCAGGCTCTCGATGCTCGGCGTGGAAAAGGGTTGCGAGGGGCTAAAGTGTTGGTGCTCGGCGTCGCTTACAAGCGAGATGTCGACGATGTGCGCGAAAGCCCAGCGCTGCAGATCATGGATCTTCTCGATGTGCGCGGCGCCGACGTGGCTTTCCACGACCCACACGTATCTGAGATCCCGATGACGCGGCAACACAGGAACCTGGCTGGCAGACGATCAACGCCACTGACTGCGGAAGCGCTCGCTGCAACCGATTTGGCGATCGTCATCACGGACCACACAGCGATCGATTACGACCTGGTCGTCGAACACGCAGGCCTGATTATCGACACCCGTGGGCGTCTGCCGATCTCGCTCGAAACTGTTGTGCGCGCTTAAAAGAGCTTTCTACCCGCGTCCGTCTGAGCAAATCAAAACGCCGCTCTCAATACACAGGGGGCAGCGCTTGCGCCGCTGACTAGCCGGCGCGGCCGTAGAATCCAATCCGCTCTTCGTCGGTGAACATCACCCCGTCCCGCTCAAAATACGAGAAAACTCCGATGATCCGGTCTCGCTCGCCCTCAATCGGCGTGACCCGATGGGGCGTATTCTTGCCTTTGAACACATTCAGCGCGCCGGCCTTTGGCGTGAGACTGCGTTTGAGGGGGTCGCGATCTTCGAGCAGCGCCGCCACTCCTTCGAAATTCGGATCGTCGGGAGTCCGAAGGTCCGTGCGGTACTCGAAAACTCCGCCCGCCCGCGGTGCTTGCAGCAAGAGCGTCGTCGTGAACTCCGATCGGTCGAAGTGCCAATTCAACGCCTCGCCGGCTCCGTAGCTCATGACGTTGGCGCGCGCGAGTGGATCCGCCATCGGATGAAGCGCCGACTTTCCCATCACCCTCGCCAAAAACGCGGCCAAGGGTGGCCACTCGTAGATCTTCATGACGATCGAACCAGGGATCTGATCCGCGCAGATCGTGTGATTGACCGTTTCGTACTCGACCAATGCAGGATGATCCGCCGGCAGCTCGGACGCCCCTTTTTGAAAGTAGATGTTGTGACGGCGCGCGTGGGTGAAGGCGTGATCGGGAAACAGAGGCGCAATCTCCGACGCCGCTTGTTCCGCAACGCCGGGTCGCAAAAACCCGTCGAGGTTGAACATCCCGTCTGTCGCCAGCTTCTGGCGGCAGTCTTCGAGTAGCGCGATGCTCCGAGAGCTTTCAAGACGCTCCAGCGGATAGCGATCCGTGTCGATGATGGCGTGAACGCCAGCCTCGCCTTTGTTCAGTTCAGACATCACCGCCTCTGAAGTCGGAGCTCATATGACGACGCTGATCTTGAAGACGGGCGCGGTCTATCCCATTTCCGCCACCCGCTTGGCTCCGTTCGTCTAGCGGTCAGGACGCTGCCCTCTCAAGGCGGAAACACGGGTTCGAGTCCCGTACGGAGCGCCAAAAACCGTTTCTCAGAACTGGTGACGGGACGGCGATACCTCACTCCCTCTCATCGATCGCAGTTCAGCATTGAAGTGCGATAAAAACGCTTAGAGCCTCCGCGTTTTTTTTCTACCATGTTACTTGAGTGGAGTTGTACGGGAGCGAGCGGGTAGGATGCGATTACCAAAGAGAATTAGGCGCGCCGCGACACAAGTACTAGCCCAAACTGGACTCGGGCGACTGCGCACGACCCACCTTCCTCCGGGCAAACCTGAGCCTCTGGATAGCCTCGCTACGCGGGTAGAAAAGTTCCCTTCAATGGGCGGCATGGAAATCGGGCCCTTCCTGCAGCAAATTGGTCGTTCAGTTCCGGCATCGAGCGCAGTGGTCGAAGTCGGCGTTTGGCTTGGCGCCGGCACCGCTCAACTTTGTCACGGGGTCGCAGAGCGCCGCTCCCGAGGAGAAGAAACACCGTCTATCCACTGCTATGACCGATGGAGTGCGTCTCGAACAGAGGTGGCTAAGGCTGCAATCGCCGACGTCAGACTTACGAAAGGGGACGACACTCTACCATGGGTGATAGACGCCCTGCGGCCTTTTGGAGCTGAAGTCTATTTCCATAAAGGCGATCTCGACTTCTTAGAGTGGACACACGGCCCTGTTGGCGCATTCATTCTCGATGCAGCTAAAGGCCCTCGTCAGTTCGTGAATATGATCCGAACATTTGGACCGTCTTGGATACCAGAGGAAACACTCGTCGTTTTAATGGATTATCATTACCATAAAATGTGTGGAAATGAGTCATTTGCTTGCCAAGAACGATTCATAGAAGCTAATTCTGATCACTTTTCACAAGTTGATTTAGGCGTCGACGAACCAGGAACTACGGCGGCATTTACTTACACAAAAGCACTCGATTTTGATCGTGCTTTCGACATGGCTGGTCTCTGATTAGATGGTGTCTCACATCTCACTGCCTGATTAGGCTTTATCAATACAGCTCCGTTCCGGATCTGCTAGCAACTGAACAGCATCTAGACAGAAACTCACTCAACGTCTCGAACGAAGACCCAACCTTGGTTCGCCGTCCAATAAACAACAAAGGCGCTTAGTAGTAAAAGCCGTTCTCCCGGCCTCAACAATGCTGCGCACGCCACTCCAATCAGCACGGCAAGGAACATCGTTCCCGGGATGATCCAACGCTCGTTGACGCGTCCCGCTTGCGCAACCAGGACAATCGTGACGGCAAGTGCGAAAAACACCAAAGCGTAGTTGACCAGGAAACGCATCTCTGGCGACGCAGCAAACGGCGCGCGTTGCTCCCGGCCCGCTAACAGCCAGTATCCAAAGACCACCACAAGAAGGATAAAACCTATGTCAAGGTCGGTTCGATACGCATCCAAAAGCTCAATTATTGAAGTACTGCTGTCAGCACCAAAACGATATTTGCCAAACGAGTTTTCAACGACCTGTCGGTTAAAGTAATTCCAAATCAAGGCTGGCGCGCACAGAGCCGCGGCGACAGCAAGAGAAATCAATATCCGCGTGTCCAGGACAATTTTCCGAGCGACCGCGTCGAAGGCCGCCATTACACCAATGACAGCCGGCATCAGGATGCCGTTGTATTTACTGTTAAAAATCAGAGCTATGGTCAGACCAAGCGCAACGTAGCCACCCATACTCTTCTTGGCGCTCAATCGTGCGACAACATAGAGAAGCAACGCCATCGCGAAGATAACGAACGGCATGTGAAAGTAGGCCACCAGCGTTTTGCCGCGAATGTTGTCGACAAGAGCTAGCGACAACGCGCCCACCCATGCGGTCACTTCGTCCTGTGTCCAGCGAAACAGCGCCGCTCGCACAAGAAGTACCGCGCCGGCGATCAAGAGCTGTCGTGAAAACCTCAGATACTCGACCGGCTCAACGCCGAGTTGGTTCAGAAGCCAACCGATGTTGGAAGGCAGAGTGGGATGGTCCCCCGCCCCCCAACGGAGTTCGGCGGCCCATCGCAGCAGTTCGTCTTCGTCTTTCGTCGGTGGTCCGAAGAAGGCCGTCTGCAACAGCCCTTGAACCAGAGCCAATGCGACGATCAGCCATGGTAGCAACCTGAGCAAGCTTTCCCGATAAGCGGTGAGCGCGTTGGATCGTGCTGTATCGTTCATGGCGAGACCTCTTGACCACGATGCCGCGCTGACAGCAACGAGTGTGGCGAACGCAGAAATCACGAGGCAGCGTTAAGGCGCCCTGTCAGTCCCGGCCATACAGACCCAATGGGCGCGGAGATTTTGCCCTGCCGCCCGTGCTCAAAACGCACCAAACAGACCAGGACGTTCAAGGACGTCGGCGATCGAGAGACCGCTGACTACCCGAGCGCGCGTTCGAGTACGAGCGTCTTGTCAACAACGAGAGCTGGGTTTTGCTGGAACCCGTGCTGACCCAACTGATCGAGCAAAGCATCGGCCTTGGTTTTCCCGACGACATGATCGTGCAGCTCCATAACGATGGCGCGAACGCCGCCATAGCCTTGCAAACGGCCCAAGAGCTCAATCTCGAACCCCTCGATGTCGAGACTGAGCACGGTGGGTTTCCAATCTTCCAGAAGGCGCTCGAGACTGCCCGCCTTAACTTCGACGACGTCCGCCTCGCCATCCCGCCCCCCGACAGTGGTGGAGCTGATGAAGTTCTTGTTGATGTGAAACGGAACAGTGGCCGGCGGTTGCTCACCGGAAACGAGGATCTCGTTCCGAAAATCGATGGGCATTTCATTGAGGGAGGCGTTCTTTCGCGCAACCTCCATCACCGCCGGGTTCGCCTCAAAGGCGAGCACATTCTCGACCCCTACGATCTTGGCGGCCACCATTGCCGTCAGCCCGACCCCCGCGCCGATTTCGATAACGCGATCTCCAGGCCTGAGCGTCGCGCGCAAGAGCTCGATCTCAGCGCGCTCGTAGGTTTCTTTGTAAAATGACTTGGCGTTCGCTGCGACAACCGGATCGTCTACCAAGACCTTCAAACCATGCAGGGTCACCTGCCTGGGCTTCGTGATCTTGCGGTATCGGGCGCGAATCCGGCGGGCAAACTCAGACACAGACCACCTCCCGGTTGGCGGTGCGGCAATCGCGCCCGCTGATCCATCTTCGACTGATAAAACCAATGCACTGTCGATCCAAGGCCACAGTTCCTCGTGTGCGAAACGATCCTCTGCGGTACAGATGGCGTTCAACGGCAAGTCGTTGTGAAAAGATGCCGATCCCTCATGGAACGCTGGCGATGACGCATGCAATTCTAACCGGCGCAAACGCCAAGTTCTATCCGTTCCTACTCGACACGGTTCGATCCGTCCGCCGGGTCGCGACACGAGACGACCTACGCATCTGCCTCTTCGACTTTGGGCTGACGGACGCTCAAAAGAGCGAGCTCGCGCCTTTGATCGACGAGATCAAGGACCCTGGTTGGGACATCGACTACGGCTTCAAGTCAGACCCGCCTTCCTACAAGAAATACGTCACCGCTTCGCCTTTCGCGGCTGAGCATTTTCCGGGTCATGAAACCTATGTCTGGATCGATGCGGACGCCTGGGTGCAAACAGCTGAGGCGCTGGATCTGCTGATCGCCGGCGCTCAGAAAGGCCGTCTCGCGATCTGCCAGTGGAACGACCGCGCCTATCCAAGTCCGCTGTCAGGCGGGCGCGTGAAATTGTGGAAAGGCGTTCCATTCTTGAGCGGCCGTCGGCGCGCGACACGCACATGGCTGAATGGCAAACTCACGCAGTATTACTCTCGGCAGCTGGCCAATCAGACGTTTTTCACACCGTCGCTCAACGCCGGTGTCTGGGCGCTGCCCGCTGAGTGTCCGCATTGGCAGGCCTGGCGCGATAGTCTGCGCGCGGCGCGCTTCCGCCGTCCCCGAGACTTGTCGGACCAGATTGCGCTGAACCATGCGGTTCTGACCCGTGATTTGCCTGTCGAACTGCTGCCATCCTGGTGCAATTGGTTGTGCTCCGCCGCCCGGCCTGCATTCGATGAAGAAAGCGGCTTGTTCGTAGAACCCTATCTCCCGCACCATCCGATCGGGATCATGCACCTCGTCGACCGCTCCAAGTGGGAGACCTACGACATCGCGACGCTGGAAGGCGGAGTGAAGGCAAGAAGTTTGAGACCCCCCGAGTAGAAGACGAACACAAAAAACGATGTGACGTGACCATCCCTCAAATACGACCTAGTCCGCTCCTTTAGCGCTTTTCCTAGTCTCCCGCACAAGTTGCTGTGCATTTCATCGAAACACAGCTGAAGCCACAAAGCGTAGATAAATCAAAACCAAATGAAACCATGAGTCAGATCCCAATACTTATAATAAATCTGAAACGACGAACTGATCGGCTTGCAAAAATTACAGAGCAACTTGACCGCCTCTCACTATCGTTCGAGCGAGTTCCGGCAACAGACGGCATGCTTATGACTGAGGCCGAGAAGGCGGCCCTTTGCCCAAATCGTTACTGGTTTGGTCACCGCTATTTGGCAGACTCTCAGTTAGGTGTCTATAATAGCAACCTAACTTGCCTGCGCCTGGGTTTGGAGCGCGGCTGGAAGCGGTGGTGTATACTTGAGGATGACTTGGAGCTGAGTCGTCAGTTTAAGGAATGTGTTGATCCAGACTTTGCACTACCGAATTCCGTCGACCTGCTCAAGCTCGAGGCTCTCGCGCGCAAAGGCGATCGAGGATGGGCCATTCCTATCGATCGAGTTGGCGAACTCTCAATTGTTCTATCCGCCTTTCCGCGCGCAGGCCGTGGGGCTTATCTGGTCACAGAACGCGGAGCTGAGAAACTTCTTCAAACAACCTCGGTCATGTCGGCGCCGAACGATGAAACCATGCGCCACTTCGCCCGTACGGGCGTGCTCACATTTGAACTATGCCCCTCAGTCGCGTGGCAATACAGGGAAGCAAGCGATATCGCCACTGGCCGAGCACACGCACGCAAGAGCTTAAGCCGACAAACTCTCAGCGCACGACTTCGATGGAAGTTCGGGCGCTGGTGGACAAAAGCGTCAAACCAGATCGTTTTGCTTTATCGATATGGCGTCCGCGTGTTGAACATGCGATCGCATGATTTCGCCAAACTTGAACACTTGGCCGAAAAGAAATCCTCGGAGATCCCGCCGTAAAACAGTCGCCGCAGTGATGATCTTAACGTAGTTGCTTGCTCACCTACTCGGCAGGCTTCCGCAGCGCCCATCGCTCAAAGCCATCATCCTCTCGCTTCAACAGCTTTGGCTTCACACCTTGAGTCTCTGAAAACTCATCGGTTGCGATACGGGCACCTGGAAATTTCAAAGAAAAGTACTCGTCAAGGTATACAAGCGAGCCGGGCGCCGCACTCGCCCACACAAAAGGCAAGGCAGTCATGTAACTTGAGTACAAATCACAATCGAGACTCGCAACCGCGACCCTATCCGGCCCAAACGCAGCACCAGAGCTCATCGTTTCCGAGAAATCTCCTTTAACGAGATGAACAATCTCGGTCAAATCAAGAAATTCTATTTTCATTTTTAGTTCTTCAAGGTCTACATTTGAAAAGTCGCCAGATGTTGATATCGAATTTGCCTCAACAGATCGCCGCATTGCCGATTTTATTTTTTCATTTTGCTTAATCATACTGAAATGCTCTGGCGTGAGGCGACCACTAGAGGCCAGACTGTCGAACATACCAAAATCATCGTTTTCATGGTACACTGCGGGGAAGCCAGAAAACGTGTCATACCCGTAGACTTTTCTGTTGAGACCATGCTCCAGCACAAAAAGACCGAAAGCTAGAAGTGTTTTACCTCTAAAACACCCTGCCTCTAATATATCACCTTCGACGCCACGACCCTCACCCAGCATCCAATCAAAAACACTGGCAAGCTTTCCATGCTTTTTGTAATTATATATGTTGAGCGTATTAAACTCCCAGTCTTTTATCGGAAAGTAACCCATCAACTCGCCCTCCCAGACATAAAAAACTCAGCCAACTTAAAATCAAACTCAGTATCAATATTTATACTCTCATCTTCTTTTGAGCGTACTCCATGCGGTTTATTTCCAAGTGCATTGGTCTGAGGATCCGGCGGAGCGAGCATGGAGCGACGACGAGCAAACACACAACCGTCGAAGTACTCAAACTCTGGCCGGACCTGGCTTGGATACCGGGCGACATCGTCTCCTAAGGCAAACGCCTCTTCAAGCGATCCGTCCCTTCTGCGCCGTCGCGCAAGATAGGGGTGTCCGTGGACGATGACCGACGTGGTTCCCACCGCCTCAACACCGTCGTTCGCGCACAACTCCACGACCGCATCGATTGTTTCCGGCCTTACCAGAGGCGCTGATGCCTGCGCCGACACGACGATGTCCACTTTTCGACCGATGTACGCTTCATAAGAATTCAGCTCGTGAGCGAGGACTTCGAACAAACGGGCGCGGTCGTTTGAAAGTTCGGACGGGCGCAGCGCCAAGGTCTTCGCGCCATACTCAGCGCCTTTCGCTGCGAACTCTTCGTCGTCGGTCGACAAGATGACCGCATCGACGTGCTTTGACGCACAGAGAGCTTCTATCGAATAGGTCAGCAATGGGCGCCCCGCAAGCAACCGCCCATTCTTCCGCGGAACGCGCTTAGATCCTGCGCGGGCCGGTGTGACGCCCAGAACATACAAGTCATTCATCATTTGTTTGGACCTCGCCGCGCTTGTGTGGATCAGCGGCTTTTTGCGATCGAACACTGTTGTCGATAGGAACCGAAATCGCCGAGGCTAGATCGACAGCCTCAGGACTTTCAAGTCTCGGAACTGAAAACGCATTCCACTTCTGTTGTCGCACTTCAACACTCCTCAAGGCCTCACGAAAGCTCGAAAGCGACTCAGACAACCGCGCGACTGGGATCTCTGGCCAAATACCGATCATAAAGATGAAGCAGTCGGAAAAGATTAATTCAGTGCCGAACTTCGCCGCAAGTCGAGCCGTAGTTGAAGTATAGGTAACATAAAGACGAGCCTCTGCAACAAGCTCATCAATAGGTCGGCTATCAACAAAACTACAAGCTGAATAGCATGCTTTCTTCTCTTCATCCAAGAGCGCCGGATGAAGTGACAAAATATGATGTCCATCTGTATTGCCAACAACTAATTCAATCCATTCTTTTACAAATTCATTATACGTTCTAAATCCCCATGCATAATACCCGTTCCTAAAGTAGTTTTTAGGCGGATTTATGACTATATTGTCTATGCTTTTTTTATATTTACTGAGTTTTTTACCATTTGTTGTTTTTACAGGCTCAAAACCGTCTAATGAGATCCCAAATCCACTATATTCTCGCGCGAGAAAAGGTTCGGCGTACAGTATTCTACCAAAGGTATTTACAAGAAATGGGTTGCCTCTGAAACCTCCATCAGCTTCAGCAAAGTAAAAGGCTGCCAAAGCGGTGTCGGTTAAAGGAACCTGTGGATCCTCCGCACGCCAAAGCGGCCTTTCTTTACCAGTCGACACAACCTGATTTAGCGTTAGAGGCACGCCGCCGAGCCGTCTAATGATTTCCATCCGAAGTTTATTTGGCATCTGCCAAACCTCGGTGAAGGCCACTGCTCTGTTACCAAGTCGCTCTGTAACGAGTCCTGTCCAATTGAGAGAAGAGACCTGAAACATCAAAACGGTACTGGACTTTCCAGCGACAGCGACAACTGCATCCGCTAGGCACTTGCGTCTAGCTGCCCAGTTCAGCGCTCGGCGCCACTTCCTGAAGAAGCGACGATCGATAGTAATTTGACTAATAATCCAGAGGTCAGCCAACCGGAATCGATTCACGTAGCGATTGACAGCCCTACGATACTGCAATCCCTCATCAATCCGCACCACATTGATTTGCACATCTCCAATTCTTACAAAGTCGGGAGATCTAGCAAAGGTTGAAAACACTCTTATACTTATGAAAGTCGACGCAAGATCCTGGCCGATTTTTTCAAGTCGAATGACGTCGGCAGGCTGACCAACAACAACCACTAATTCTTTAGAAGGTTCTTGATCAGTTTCGCTTTGCTCCAATGGCATTTTTCTATTTTTTTTGATTAATTTAGTTTGGCAAGTTCGCCCAACCATAATCGTTCAGAGCATTGTCCATTTGTGTGATCTCCTCAGCGGACAGCTGACGGTAATAAGATGTCATGAAAGGCTGCATGATCCCGCGACGGCTCAAGATGTACTTCTCTTCGGCCCCGGTCAGGAAGTTGTCCGCTTTCACCTTTGGCCAAGCTGCTGTAAACGCGTTCATACGATGTTGAGCAGCCATAGCCTCTTCTCGGCGCCCGGCCTGGTGATGATCGTAGATCTCCAGAAGCATCTCGGGCAGCGCGCCGGCGAGGCTCGTCGTACCTGCTTTGACACCCATTGCGAGCGTAACGGCCCATTGTGCAGCGACGGCGGTGATCATCTGAAACTGCGGGCTAACAAACGTAAGCGTCTTCAGCATGTCCGTTGTTCGCTGCGTGGAGTACTTTACGCCCGCGATGTTCGGATGCTCGACGAGCTTCTCGATGAAGTCCGGCTTTAAAGGCTGCGCCCAGTTCGCACTCGTGTAGAGCCATAGAGGCTTCGGAGCCGCGTCAGCCAACATTCGGTAGTACGTGTCAAGCTGCCCCATGCTCAGTAGCGGGTGATACGGCATCACATGATAAGCGTCGAACTCGAGAGCACGTGTCTCCTGCATGAACGCGACGCTGTCTTTGTAGCAGTAGAAGCCAGCTCCCAGGATCAATGGCAGACGCCCATTATTCGCTTCACAAAGCGCTCTCGCTGCAGTCAGGCGCTCAGCGAATGTGAGGTTCATGTCTTCGCTACCGGTGCCAAGCGCCCAGTAACCGCCGACCTTTCGAGCCTCGAGAAAATCGATGTGTCGATGAATGGCTTGGATGTCGATGTCTCGATCGACCGTCAAAGGCGTTTGAACGACAGGAATAACGCCAACAAGCGGCCGTGTCTCGATCATGGTATGTTCCCGTTAAACGAGTAGTGCACTGCACTTCATTCGTGGAAAGTGAACAGGACGTTCTTTAGATCGGTGTAGATGTCAACCGCCTCGGCTCCCGGTTCTCGCGTTCCGTTGCCGGAATTCTTGACCCCGCCAAACGGCATGTGAGGCTCGGCCCCGTGTGTTCCAGCATTTATGGAGACCACCCCAGCCTCGACCCTATCCGCAAGCCGCAACGCACGATCCACATCCTTTGTATGGATCGCAGCTGTCAGTCCGTACGGACTATTATTGGCCAGATCCAACGCCTCTGCCTCGCTTGAAGCACGGAAGAGTTGCGTGATTGGTCCGAACAACTCATTGCGGCTCATACTCGCGTCTGCAGGGAGCCCCTCAACCACTGTCGGCGTCATATAGAAGCCCTCCCGACGTGCGCGAACACCGCCCGTAAGCGTGCTGCCCCCCTGGCTCTCAACCTCGACACAAGCAGCCACCATTCGGTCTAACGCCACCTTTGCAATCACGGGCCCCACATCGTCGTCCGAGCCTACTCCTAACCGGAGAGCATCTGCTGCTCGCACCAACCTTTCTTTGAACTCATCGTAGATTTCGCTGAGTACAATCAGGCGTGACGCGCTGGAACAGCGCTGACCGGCATTGCTGAACGCCGAGGAGGCAGCCCAAAATACAGCACGGTCCAGATCGGCGTCATCGAAGATCAGCATCGGGTTCTTACCGCCGCACTCTAGCGATACGCGGGCCATCCGGCGGCCAGCGGCCTCGGCGATACGTGCGCCAGTTGAGGACGATCCCGTAAAACTGATAACGGCGACGTCTTTGTGATCAACCAAAGGCGCGCCGGCTTCCGAACCGTAACCCTGAATAACGTTCGCTACGCCAGGCGGTAGTCCCGCCTCCTCCGCAACCTTCACCAATATGTCCGCAGTTTCCGGCGAGTCCTCTGACGCCTTAAGAACGATCCCGTTGCCACAGATCAATGCCGGGAACATCTTCCAAGCCACGTTTGCGATCGGTGTGTTCGACGCGAGGATCAACCCGGCGACTCCCACCGGACGTCGAACTGTCGCCAACCGACGCGAGGGGTCGGCGCTTGCCAACGTCTGCCCCGCAAGGCGTTGACCCTCACCCGCCCAGTAGCGAGCCTGAAGAACAGCCGCGCCAACCTCGCCAAGGGCGTGCGCATGGATCTTGCCGCTCTCACGTGCAGCGACCGACGCGATCTTTTCGGCCCGCTGCTCGATGAGGTTTGCGACTGCGTGCAAAATGGCGCCACGCTCAACTGGCGAGGTCGCCGCCCACCCTGGTTGCGCCGACCGGGCAGCCGCGACCGCTGCGTCAACGTCTCCGGCGCGTGAGCGTGCGACCTCGCCAATAGACTGTTCCGTCGCAGGATTGATATTCTCAAACGTCTCGTGGGCGATCGCCGGAGCGGACACTCCAGCTATTCTGTTTGCTATAAGCGGAGTCACCACGCCGTCCATCCTCCATCAACGACTAAGTCGGCGCCTGTCATGTATCGAGACGAATCTGAAAGCAGGTAGACCAGCGGTCCGACATAGTCGTCCGGAGTCGCCATTCGTCCGATCGGGCATTTCTGAAGATAGGCGTCGAGAAAGCTCGGATCTTGCCCATTATAGACACCCGCGAGCGTCAGGGTATTCACCCGCACTTGCGACGTCGACCAATAAGTTGCCAGATAGCGCGTCAAATTATAAATTGCTGACTTCGAGACCGAGTAAGAAACCGGCTTGAAAAACTCCTCACCAGCTTTGCGTCGGTACTCATAGATCGACTGGTCGGGCGAAACAGAGCCGTAGATCGATCCAATATTCACAATTGAACCGCCGGAATTAGACGCCATATCACCACCAAATACTTGGCAGCACATCATGACACCTTTCACGTTGACCTCCATTACGCGGTCGAACGACTTCTCGGGGAAAGACTCAAAGGGGCCGTTCTCGTCTGCTGACGCATCAGGGGGGGCGTCGATCGCGGCGTTATTCACGAGACCTGTCGGAGCGCCAAGGTTCGCACGGACAGCGTTCAACGCGTCGACCAGCGCGGCACGGTCTGTAACGTCGGCGCCGACGCCAAACGTGTCTTCGGGGGCCTCCTGTTCCGAAACGACGGAAGGCCGGTCGAGAGCCGCGACTTTGGCGCCGACCGCCGTCAGCGCGCGGCAGTATCGCCGTCCCAGTTGACCGTAGGCGCCGGTCACGACGACGACACGCCCGTTCAGACCGAACAGTTGATCGAGCAAAACCGCATCTTCGAGATGGTTTGTCATTTTGATAAACCCTGCCCTCGCGCGGCGACTAGAACGTCACAGATCTCGCGAACAGCGCCTTCTCCACCCCGGCGCGTTGTCACCAGATGAGCTGCCGCATACGCTTCAGGCCATGCATCGGCGACGGTGATCGCAAGACAGCAAAGCGCCATTGCCGCCACGTCGTTCACGTCGTTACCGACAAAGCAAGTCCGTTCCAGTGATACACCCCGCTGAAACGCCAATCGGCCAATGGTCTCAGCTTTGTCCTCAACACCCTGCACACAATCCATCGCAAGCTTTTGCGCGCGGACGCCTACTACAGGATTTCGCTCAGTCGATACGATCATGGCGTCGACGCCTAAACGGCGGAGCTTGCTAAGTCCAAGACCATCGCTCCTGCAGCAGAAGACCTGCTCAACTCCATTCTGATCAACGGCGACACGATTGTCCGTAAAGACACCGTCAAAATCGAAGAAGACAAGCAGAAGAGCACACGTCTGAACTCCAGTCACACAGTGATCTCGTATGC